>Ga0272443_10007809_pt1 | contig 10114 bp, 10 predicted proteins | sample SSMAcet12_FD_193581 | JGI IMG/M metagenome (GOLD analysis project Ga0272443, IMG submission 193581) | Marine sediment archaeal communities from Little Sippewissett salt marsh, Falmouth, MA, United States - SSM-Acet-12 | ecosystem: Environmental > Aquatic > Marine > Wetlands > Sediment ... | reverse complement strand
CGAGTACTTTGAAGAGGTCATGGGCGCGGCCGAAAGGCAGGAGCGCACCGTACGACTTCTCCGTGACGCTCTGAATCACGGCCAGACACTTGAGGGCAGGACGGTCGGCTACTCCGCTGTCGACATGGCTCAAACGCTTATGCCTGACCAGGCCAATGTGGCCGGATATGTGCATGGCGGCGAGCTCATGAAGGTGATGGACAACGCCGCCTGGGTTGTTGCATGCCGCCACTCGCGCAAGAACGGTGTCACCGCCAATGTTGAGGAGATGAACTTCCACAGTCGTGTTGGCGTTGGAGACCTCGTGCTCATGCACGCGAGACTCACGTTTGTCGGACGGACCTCGATGGAGGTTCTCATCGACGTTGAGACTGAGGAACTGCTCACGGGCAGGCGCATGAAGGCTCTTGCTGCCTACTTCACGGTGGTAGCAATCGACGCTCACGGCAACCCGACAAACGTGCCTCCCCTCATCATCAGCACTGATGAAGAGGCAAGACTGTTTGAAGAAGGAAAGGCCCGCTATGAGGCGAGGAGAGCCCTGCGGAAAGCCGGAAAGGTAGCTTAGTCAATTGATCAGCGATATGAACGAAGAGCAACTTGCCGGAGTGATGGACGTACTCCCCTTGGAGATGGCGTTCATCGATGCTGACGACAACGTGCGTTTCTGGAACAGGGTCGACTCACGCGGACCTGCATGGCAGTCATCCCAGCTTGGCAAGCCAGTGACCGCGTGTCACAAAGAGCAGTCGCGCCTGGCAGTGAATGCCGTCATCGACAAGTTGCGAAGTGGAAAGCACGATGTGATTGATAGGACTGTCACCAGCAACGGCCGAACAAGCCGCCTCCGATGGTTCGCCGTCAGGAGCGCCTCCGGCGAATACCTGGGCACTCTCGAAGTTGTCCAGAGGGACGATGAAGTGGCAGGCAAACCCCTGTCCTGATTACAGAAAGGATTATTGATGAGACCTCGAACGGTATGTGAGGGCATTCAGTGGATCGGCTCGATTGACTGGAACAGGCCCCTGTTTGATGAACTGATACCGCTTCCCGACGGGACCAGCTATAACGCCTACCTGCTTGTTGGCTCTGAGAAGACGGCAATGGTTGACACAGTCGACCCGCCGAAGGCGGCAGAGCTGTGCGCGATGCTCGACTCCTCCGGTGTGGAGAAGGTCGACTACATAGTCGCGAATCATGCGGAACAGGACCACTCGGGCACCATTCCTCTTATGCTGGACCGCTATCCCGATGCCAAGCTGATATGCAGCACGAAGGCAAAGCCGATGCTCGTCGACCTGCTTTGGGTGCCCGAAGAGCGAATTCAGGCCGTTGCCGATGGCGAGACCATTTCGCTTGGGGACATGTCCATGGAGTTCATCTACGCCCCATGGGTGCACTGGCCGGAGACCATGCTCACGTATGTTCCCGAGCGCAAAGTGCTGCTATCGTGCGACCTCTTTGGGTCCCACCTTGCTACTTCGGAGCTCTTTGTGTCCGAACCCGCGAGGGTCTATCGTGGGGCCAAGCGGTATTATGCCGAGATAATGATGCCTTTCCGCAACCACATCGAGAAGCATCTCGAGAGGCTGTCGAAGTACGAGATAGACATCATTGGTCCCAGCCATGGGCCACTTCATGACAGCCCGGAATTCATCATGAACGCGTATCGTTCATGGGCCCTTGATGCACCTGCCAACAAGGTGGTCATTCCATACGTATCCATGCATGGCAGCACGGATGTCCTGGTGGACCGTCTCATCTCCGGGTTGGCGGACAGGGGCATCGCTGCGGTTCCCCATCATCTGTCATCAGGCGACACGGGCAGACTGGCAATGGAGCTGGTTGACGCGGCAACGGTTGTAATGGGGACGCCCACCGTGCTCGCAGGTGCGCACCCACAAGTCGCGTATGCCGCGATACTGGCTAATGCACTGCGGCCGAAGCTCAAGTTTGCCTCAATCATAGGTTCCTATAGCTGGGGCGGCAAGGCCGTCGACCAATTGCTCTCTCTTGTACCGAATCTCAAGGTGGAAGTACTTGACCCGGTGATTGTGAAAGGCTATCCGCGCGAATCAGATCTGCAGGCGATAGACGCGCTCGCAGCCGCGATTGCGGATAAGCATTCTGAGGCTAGTCTCTCGTAGGCCCGAGACGGCCTGCAAGAAGGAAGAGGAGAAGGAGGTATCGGAATGAGAATCGGAGAAATCCTCAAGACCGCGGACGTTGAAGGCAAGGAAAAGCATGTTCCCGTTATCGAGGTCGGCAAGGGAAAGGGTGAGGCTGGAGCCGATATCGTCCACGTCGTCGTGGGCAAGGAAGTCCCTCATCCCAACACGGTCGAGCACCACATTGCCTGGGTTGAACTATACGGCGTCAAGAAAGAAGGACAGGTTATCAATCTTGGCCGCGCCGAGTTCGCTCCGGGCTACACAAGTCCGAACGTTCGCTTCCAGGTGCCGGTTGGTGAATTCAAGGCATTCTGCGCCCTGGAGTACTGCAACATTCACGGTGTCTGGGAGAACTGCATCGAGGTCTAGTGCGTCTGCTGTCAAGGCGCGGAGCGGCATTTTCTGTGCCTGACATAATCGGTCACCCATAGAAGAAGGAGGAGTTGAAAATGGAAGAACAGATGGAACAGGCAGTCCCAATGCCAAGGCTGGGTGACAAGGCCCCAGAATTCGAGGCGCCTACAACGCATGGTACGCTCAGACTCTCCGATTTCAAGGGGAGCTGGCTTATCATCTTCTCCCACCCCGCCGACTTCACCCCGGTCTGTACCACGGAGTTCATGGCTTTCGCGGAGATATTCCCTGATCTTCAGCAGCGCGGAGTTGAGTTGCTGGGCCTGAGCGTCGACAGCATCACGGCCCACATCGCATGGGTTCGCAACATCGAAGAAAAGATGGGAGTGAAGATCCCGTTCCCGGTCATCGCGGACCTGAGCAAAGAGGTCTCGATGAAATTCGGTATGCTGCATCCGGGACAGAGCAAGACGGAGACTGTGCGGACGGTATACTTGATTGACCCCAACCAGGTTATCCGCCTTATCCTCTACTACCCGCTAAGCACAGGACGCAATATGTCTGAGATTCTCCGGGTAGTAGATGCCTTGCAGGCGGCCGACAAGTACGGTGTTGCCACACCAGCCAACTGGAAGCCCGGTGACATGGCAATCGTCCCGCCTCCGCAGACCCAGGAATCGGCCGAGGAGAGGCTGAACCAGGGCTACGAGTGCGTCGACTGGTACCTGTGCAGGAAGAAGATCTAGAGGAGGTTCAGCATGCCTTGCGTAAGTCCTGACGGAAAACCTACCGAGTCGGGCATGGCCATTCTCGCCGCGTTGGATGGGGGCAAGACCTCGCCCGAAGATATCGCTGCCGAAACGAACAGGCCGCTGTTTCGTGTGAGAAGCGGACTGAGAGAGCTTCTGGGCGCCGGATTGGTGTCGCAATCGGGAGAGTCGTTCGCTCTCACTGAGCAGGGCAAGGCAGTACTGTGATGAGACTCTCATCCAACACTGCAGCAATATAGCGTCTCCATTCGTCGGGCATGGGCTGCGGCTGTGTCTGCGGCCCATGCCCCTTTTCCTTCGAGTCGCATTTGACGAGGAGGTTTCTACAATGAAAGACCCCAGGCACTTCACGTTTCTTGTTGGTGGTGAAGCAGGACACGGTGTCCGCACCGCAGGTACCATCGCGGGGGACTACTTTGGCGAGTTGGGCAGGTACGTCTTCCAGATGGATGACTACCAGAGCCTCATCCGGGGTGGTCACAACTTCGCGGCAGTCTCCTCTGCGACCCACCCCATCTTCAGTCAGTATGCCAAAGCAGACCTGGTCGTGGCACTCGATGCCCGCAGCGTCGAGCTTCACAGGGAGCACCTTTGTCCTGAGGGCGTTCTCGTCTACAACATCGATGCTCTCAAAGAGGGTGTAGCTGATTGCATTGGCTTGCCATTGTCCGAACTAGCGAAGGGGTTGAGCCACGCCGACCTGCGACTTGGTGTTGGCTCAATTGCGGTGCTGGCGGCGGCCACAGGCATGAACAGGGCGGCGCTTGCTGACTTCATTGGCCGCAAGTATGTGCGCGATTCGGAGAACAACGTGGCGTATGCGCTGTCTGTTTACGACGTTGCCGTTGAGCGGTTGGGTTCGCAGTGGCAGCTCGGAAAGGGCGATGCTCCACCGACGATGCTAACTGGCAATGAGGCAATCGGAATCGGCGCGTACGCAGGTGGGCTGGATATGTACTTCGCGTATCCGATGACGCCGGCGTCCTCAGTACTACATTTCCTCGCCGCTCATGCAAGCGAACTTGGGATCACCGTGGTCCATCCGGAGAGTGAAATCGCTGTCATGAACATGGCAATTGGGGCCGCGTCGGTGGGGGCGAGGACGGCGGTGGGCAGTAGCGGAGGAGGCGTCGCTCTGATGGAGGAGGCGATGTCTCTGGCAGGCATGTCAGAGACGCCGGTTCTGTGTATTCTGTCGTCACGCCCAGGGCCTTCAACAGGTGTGCCGACGTACACCGCTCAGGGAGACCTGGGGTTTGCGCTTAATCAGGGGCATGGGGAGTTCCCTCGGATTGTCGCCTCTCCGGGCACTGTCGAAGAAGCGTATCGCCTGGCTGCTGAGTTGCTGTCGCTGTCATGGGCTTTCCAATCGCCTTCCATCCTGCTCACTGAGAAACACCTTTCGGAGAGTCGAATGACCGTGTCGATTCCGTCGGAGCTTCCTTCAGGTCCGTCGCCCGCCATTGACGACTCTGAAGGTGAGTATGGGCGCTATGCGGATAGCGAGAACGGTATCTCTCCGATGAGATTCGCACCATCAGCAGCGACAATCAAGTGGACTAGCTATGAGCATGATGGCAATGGCATAACCACGGAAGACCCCGCGTGGATATCTCTCATGCAGGAGAAGCGCCGCAGGAAACGGGAGTCCGTGATCGCATACCTGCGGGCACATGCATGCACCAATCGGTTCGGTGAGTCCGGTCCTGTCGTGGTGACCTACGGGTCGACAACGATGAGCGTCCGCGAGGCATTGTCGGTCTCGGGCCTCGAAGCGAGGGTGGTGCAACCCGTGTACTTGGAACCATTTCCCGAATGGGACTTCGAGGACCTGGCCGGTGAAGAGGTAGTCGTGGTGGAGCAGAGTTGTGATGCGCAGCTTGCTACGCTCCTGCGGAGAAGGACCAGCGTGAAAGTGGTCGCATCAGTGCTGCAATACGATGGTCGGCCCTTTGACCCCGAAGAACTGGCAGTGCGACTCAAGGAGGTGCTCTAAAATGGACGACCTCGCGACATACGCTGAAAATACATGGTGTCCCGGATGTGGCAATTTTGGAATCTTGAACGCATTCAAGAAGGCCGTTCGTCGTCTTGAGACTGCAGGAGTCAAGAGGCAGGATATCGCCATAACCGCCGGCATCGGTTGCCATGCGAAGATATTCGACTACTTGAACCTGAGTGGCTTCTACTCTATACATGGACGTTCCATGGCCACTGCTCAAGGCATGAAACTCGCGAACCCTCGCATGAAGGTGATTGCATTCGCCGGTGATGGCGATGCCTATGGGGAAGGCATAGCCCACATGGTCTTCGCTGCCAAGAGAAACGCGGACATCACGGTCATTGTGCACAACAATGGCACATATGGACTCACTACCGGACAGTACACCCCGACAAGCGTGAAGGGGTTTAGAGGGCCGTCAACGCCTCAGGGGAGCGTCGAGGATCCGTTCAATCCCCTTGCGTTGATGTTGTCCGCCGGCGCCACGTTCGTCGCACGAGGCTATCCTGTGAGGCTCGATCATCTTTCAGATCTATTTGCCCGCGCCATCCTCCATGAGGGCTTTTCCGTTGTTGATGTGCTCCAACCTTGTGTGACCTTCAACAACACTTACCAGCGCTACAATGAATCCGTGACCGAGCTGGAAGTTGTGCCCGAAGCGTTTGAGGATTCGATGGCTGCCGCGAGGCGAACCGACCATCTGCTGATTGGGGTCCTGCGTCACGTATCGTCGAGTCCATACCATAGAGAGTTGCTTGGGGACGTGGTGCCGGCAGACACGCGGGCATCTGCCGCGCGTCGACGCAAGGTGATTGCCGACTTGTTTGGCTAGGGCGAGGCCATGCCTGAGAGCCCTGGCTGGACTTGGTGGAGGGATGTGATGAAGGACTTCAACTTTGGCTTGGATCTTTCAGGTGGCGTCATGCGGTCGATCGCTGTCTCTCTGGCAGTGCTGCTCGTGGCAGCATTCGCTGGCTGTTCAGAGGCCACGGTCGTTCCGCCACCTCCTGAAGAGGAGGAGTTACAGAGGGATGAGCCGGCGCAGGCCGCCGACGAGAATGAAGATGCAGACGTAGTGTCAACTGAATGGAGCGCTGATGGCGTCATCGTTTCGGGGGAGTACCCAAACTTGCTCGATCAGGGCACGTACAAGCTCTACTGGAACAGTACCGAGAGCACCTTGCGTGCATGCATGCAGGCTACAACGGAAGGTTGGCTGGCACTTGGCCTGCAGCCCGGTCAACGGATGAAGGACGCGGATATGATTCTCGGCATGGTTGTGGATGGCGAGCCGCTGGTACTTGATTCGTACAGTTCGGGAGACTTCGGTCCTCACAAGGCCGACGTCGAGTTTGGTGGGAACGATGACATCATGGCGTTCGCGGGTGGTGAGTCCGGTGGCACTACGACGATCGAGTTCGAAAGGGCGCTTGACACTGGCGACGAGCATGACATTGTCCTCGAACGCGGAGTTGCGATGGGCATAATCTGGGCCTACGGGGCTACCGATGACGAGGGAATGCGCCATTCCACTCGCGGCTACGGTGAGATCGTGCCGTAACAGGGCAGACAATGGAGGTGCGTTTTGGCGTTCTTCAAGTCGATTGAGGCGGTGCGGATTCTGTTCCTGTCGGGACTCCTCCTTCTGGTGGTGACATTTCTGGTGAGAGCGTCGTGTCGCTGTGTCCCTCCAGGTGGTCCACTCGCCGCTATTAGAGATGCAGGATGGTTTCGCGGGATGTTCTCACGTCACTGTGTTCTCTGGATAACCTTTGTGGTTCTGCTCGTGATTCATGTGATCTTTGCCGCAGGCTTCATCGGCTTTCCGTTCTAGTAGTTGGCAATGTCCCTATGGCACGTGGGCCAACCGTGCGCTAGAATTACGGCGGTTCGACGTGGCGTGCGACTCATGGAAATGCAGTACGCCCACCGACCGCATTGAACGGATAGGACACAGGCAATAACGAATGCATATGCATAGCAGACAAGACATCACCCTGGCGGGAGGTCCGTATGGCACTGCGTGAGATACGTACTGTTCCCGACCCGGTTCTACGGGAGCCCACCAGGAAGGTGCCGCTCATCGACACCAAGGTTCTCGACCTCGTTGATGACATGATTGATACGATGCGCGCCCACAACGGCGTTGGTCTTGCTGCGCCACAGGTTGGCGTCTCCCTTCGCGTGGTGGTTATCGAAGTCCCCGGCGAGGAAGAGGTCATTACTCTCATCAACCCGGAAATCATCAAGACTAAGGGCGAACGAGTTATCGAGGAAGGGTGCCTCTCGGTTCCCGGCTATCAGGGTGAAGTCACCCGTGCGGTGACCGTGAAGGTCAAGGCGCGGAATATCGATGGCAAAGAGATTCGTGTGACTGCCACCGATGACCTGCTCGCCCAGGCGCTGCAGCACGAGATCGACCATCTCGATGGACGTCTATACATCGACCTCGTTGACTCTCCAGAGAAACTCTGGCGTGTCGCGCCCGGCACAGAAGAATAGCCGGCACAGGGCCGGCTATTCCGGTTGTTTCCTCTAGTGCATCCTACGCGATGCGGCGTCTGCGACGCTCTCTGTCGAGCAGCACTACCACTGTGACTACGCCAATCCCGATGATGCTACCCAGTATCCACCAATTGACGGTACGACTTGACGTGAATTGTCCTGTCATGCCTCCAAGCTCGATCGAGTAGTTGCCGGCCGCAACGTTGGCAATCTGGAACCGAACGAGTCTCTCCTCGCCCGCTTCCAGCGTCACTTCCTGATTGCCTACAACTTCGCCGTTCAATGACAGCTCAGCAGTGTATGTGCCGGCCTCTTCGCCAAGGTTGGTGACTGTCGCGGTGACCGTCACGTCGCGCCCATCGACCGTTACCAGTGGCAGCGGACCCCAGAGCTTCTCTATTGCCGGATCCACTACAAGTGCAGAGGCTGAGAACCGGGCGGATACAGGGCTCGACGGTGGCGTGGGAGTCGGAGCCGGTGCAGGCGGTTCCTCGACGGCATCACCGGTGGTTGCCAGGACTGCAAACGTGCTGAAGTGGCTCACGTCTGCAGTGGCGGTACCAACTCCGGCAACACGGCCGGACTTAGTGGACTCTTTCTGGACCTGCCATTCTTCCTTGTCCGCATCCCAAAGGGCTATGCCCACCGACCTGGCATTGTCAGGCAGGTCGTCCGGATCGTAGTCGAGTTCCATGCCGACCTCGCGGTCGAACATTACGGTGGTGACTTCCCTGCCGGTGGCCGTGTAGCCGATGAACGTGTACACGTCACCTATCAGTTCCGTGTCTTCAGGCAGCGGGAACTCATCCTCGGAAACACGCATCCGTATCCAGCGGGGCGGGCCACCGTTGAATTGCTCGTCGCGTTCGTAGGTGACGCGAGTGCCCTTGATGAAGTCGAGGAAGTGCTTGTCGTCCGGATCCTCAGGTTCGTAGTCGGCAAGGCAGCGACCATCCTGACACGTCACGTAGATGCGTGTCACTTCGCCGAGCATGTCCACGTCGAACCAGCAGATGGGCTCGGACTCGATAGTGCCGCCACCTCCGCCAGACGGCGGACTTGTGACAACGATGGTCACGCTGTCCTCGTCAGTGCAACCGTTGGTGTCCGTCACGAGGACGGTGTACGTTGTCGTGCTATCCGGGCTCGCCGTGGGGTTGGCTGCCGAAGGATTGCTCAGGCTGGCCGTAGGTGTCCACGAGTACGTGTAGCCGGGAACGCCGCCTGCAGCCGTCGGGCTGCCTCCAATCTGGACCGAGTTTCCTCTCTGAATCTGCTCATTCGGGCCGGCATCCGCTTCCGGGGCAGCAAGGACTATCACGGTTGCCTCGTCGCGTGCCGAACACTGCGTCTCGCACATGACAACAACTGCATAGGTGTAGGTGCCCGCCTCAAGACCGTCGAGCGTATACGTGGGACCGTTCTCACCAATCAGCGTCTCAATTGCGCCTTCAACCAGGTACCACTGGTAGCTGATCACATCGCACTCGCTGCCAGTGGTGTCGGCCACAAGGTCAACAGGGAATGCGTTCCCGCAGATCTCCATGTCATCGAGTGCGACGATCGGCACCGGGTACACGGTCACGTCCTTCTGTATCGAGTCGACGCACCCGTGTTCGTCGGTGACGGTGAGCGTCACTGTATGTGTTCCCCAAGTTGTGAACACGTGCGACGGGTTCTGGTCGGTGCCGGTTCCACCATCGCCGAAGTCCCAGTCCCAGGAGACGATAGGACTGTCTCCCTGTGTCGAACTGTCAGTGAATGTGGTCGGTGTACCGAGACAGACTGTGTTGGCGAAGAAGTCGGCGGTCGGCAGGTTGTACACAACCACCGTCTGCTCGACATCGTCTGTGCATCCGTTCGAATCGACAACGCTCAGGCTGACCGTGTGGTTTCCGGCCGTGGAGAAGGTGTGTGTGGGGTTCTGCACTGTCGAGTCGGTAAATCCATCGTCGTCGAAGTCCCAGGCCCATTCCGTGACAGATGCGTCGCCTGGTGCAGTCGACTGGTCGGTGAACTCAGTAGGCGTGCCCAAGCACACAGGTCCTGCAGCAAATCCTGCTTCGGGCAGCGGGAATACGGTCACGGTCTTGGTATCGGAGTTTGAGCAGCCCGTGTCGGGGTCGGTGTAGGAGTAGGTGACGGTGTAGTCACCGGGCGTGGCGGCATCGGAATCGAACAGGCCGCCCGAGACATGGGTGCCTGACCAGCTACCGCCGGCAGGAGTACCGCCGGTGAGGGTGAGGTCGCCCGCGTCATCGCAGATCTCCTGGTCGGAGCCGGCGTCGACGGTCGGGAGCGGCTTCACGGTC
>Ga0272443_10007803_pt1 | contig 10117 bp, 9 predicted proteins | sample SSMAcet12_FD_193581 | JGI IMG/M metagenome (GOLD analysis project Ga0272443, IMG submission 193581) | Marine sediment archaeal communities from Little Sippewissett salt marsh, Falmouth, MA, United States - SSM-Acet-12 | ecosystem: Environmental > Aquatic > Marine > Wetlands > Sediment ... | reverse complement strand
TGAAAGGGGCCTTTTTTTTATTTAAAAAAGTCAAACATGCCGTGTTTGTCTATTTCATGTCGATAATATATAATCTATTGAACAGGTCTATATTATGGATGATAAGATTTTGTATACGAAAAAAACAAAGAGCCTTTCTAAGAGCGGGGTGCCTGTTGACGCGGAGATCATAGCGCGTGAAGACGGTGTTTTTATGCGCAAGGAAGGGGACCCCGTACCGGGGATGGTGGAAAAAGACCCGTATGTATATAATATGCTCGCCGGCGGGGCGCCCGATAAACAGTTCCCGGTCGCTGCCGTTCAGCTTCATATAACTTCAAAATGTAATCTTGATTGCCTGGGGTGTTATGAAAAAGGGACCGATCCTGAAGAACCCGGGCTTGAAGAACTATACCGGGAAATAAGCAAATACAGGAACGTTAAAATAAGATTAATGGGAAAAGAGCCCACATGCCGGGAGGACCTCACCGACATCATAAAAATGGTCAATAGACACAACAGGGCGATACTTGTCACTAATGGTTTGAGACTCGCGGATATCGATTTTGTAAAGAAACTGAAAAAAGCGGGATTAAAGAACGTGGTCGTGTCGCTTAACTCCCTGGATGATGCCGTATATGAAAAATTGAACGGGCGGCCCCTGGCGGCCGTGAAGATCAAGGCGCTTGAAAACCTCAAAAAAGCGGGGCTCAGTGCCGCTATTGCCATGAACCTTTATAACGGTCTGAACGAGGGCGAGTGCGGCAAACTGCTTATGTACTGTATGGACAATTTCCCGTTCATAACGGAATTAAGGATAAGGGCCATGGCACCCCTGGGCGGGTATGCGGAAAACAGGACATATTGTATGTCCGAGGTCATCTCGATCATGGAACGGGAGATGCGCGTTACCCGGGAGCACCTGTTCAGGGAACTCCTGATGTGGAAGATGTTCCTGCGCCACTGGGGCAGGTTCCTTCCCGGAAGATTGAAAAAATATTTCGCGCCTAAATTATGTTCAGTCTTTTTCCATGTCAGAAAAAATATAAAAGGGGAGATCGTGGCTGTAGGGTCGAAAGTAGACCGGAATAACCTGAAAGAAAACTTTGCCGGTAAGTTTCTGGTCCTTTATGAATTTATAAGATCGTTCGGTGCCGTGTATATTTTGACCGGGATCCTGAATATGCTTGGAGCCGCGGCTGTATCTCCACCGCGGAAGACATTGCGTGTGGTGCTGAGATGCTGGCCCAATGTAAATAATATCGACCTGGATGATATGAAGAAGTGCACCACCATACACAGCAAGGGAGGCAATAGCGGACCTGCCTGCCAGTTTATCGTTCTCCAGGAGATTTCGCGACATTTATGATCTTCAACATGATATCCAGAGGTATGACGGATGAAAACCGCAGGTGAGGAAAACAGGAAAAGGCGAGAATCCAGGGAATTGTACACGGATTTTCCTTTTGGAAGATTCGACGGCCAGTATGAGGCGTTCGGTGTTAAGCCGTACTCCCGCTTCAACAGGGCGTTCCTGGACCTCTGCGCGTCCATAGAAGGCATATCCGAAAAGAAGATCTATGATATAGGATGCGGGTGCGGTTACTGGTTCGGGCAGTTTGAACATGCCGGGTTCAGAAAAGACAATATTATCGGGCTGGACCAGTCGGTATCGGCCGTTAAGGAATTAAAGGCGAGAGGATATTACGTAATAGAAGGCGACGCGCTGGAACTTCCGTTTCCCGGCGGGGAAGCTGATTGCGTGTTTTCATGTTCCGTTCTCCAGTTTACCGCCGATCCGGAAAAAGCTTTCGGGGAACTCTGCCGCATTTTGAAAAAAAACGGATATCTGATAATATGTCTTTATAACGCCTCGAATCCGTATTATTTTATATCACATACAATGACTTTTCCTTTCAGGCTGCTGTACCGGCATTATCCCGGACCTGTTTTAAAGATGCTGCAGGCCTTGTGTTATCTGCCAGTGCAGTTATTTTCATTGTTCTTTAACGGACGGTTGACTTCTGTAAGGAAAATAAAGACCCTTATCGCTACCCAGATACTGGCACCGTTCGCGCACACTTTTTCCCGTAAAAGGCTGGAAAGACTGGGTGAGAAGAACGGTCTTCACCTTATAGAACAGGGCATTTGCGTGAAGGGTTTTTTCCGTTTCGCAGTATTCAGCAAGAACGGATATGATCTTTAATGCCGCCCGCGGGGCCAGACTTTATTTTCCGGTACAGCGGGTCATGCCCGGGTATCCCGCGGTATCAGACAAGTGGACTGTCCCGTTTTTATATGTTACAATACATCCCTGAACCGGGGATATATATGGAAGGACACAGGACAAATTTTATCAGAGAAATAATAGACCGTGATCTGGAAAACGGGAAGAACGGCGGCAGGGTCCATACCAGATTCCCCCCGGAACCCAACGGGTATCTTCACATCGGCCACGCCAAATCCATTTGCCTGAATTTTGGTATTGCCCTTGATTACAAGGGGTTAAGTAATCTGCGCTTTGACGATACAAATCCCGAAACTGAAGACATGGAGTATGTAAGATCCATACAGGAAGATGTAAAATGGCTGGGGTTCGATTGGGATGACAGGTTATTCCACGCGTCGGATTATTTCCAGCAACTTTATGAGAACGCGGTGAGACTTATAGAAAAAGGTAAGGCGTATGTGTGTGACCTGAATATCGATGATATAAGGTGCACCAGGGGCACAATAACCGAACCCGGCGTGGAAAGCCCCTACAGGGCCAGGACTGTGGAGGAAAACCTGGACCTTTTTCACAGGATGAAAACGGGCGAGTTCCAGGACGGGGCTAAAGTCCTGCGCGCTAAGATTGATATGGCGCATCCGAACCTGACCATGAGGGACCCGGTGATCTACCGCATACGCAAAGCCGACCATTACCGTACAGGTGACAAATGGTGTATTTATCCCATGTATGATTTTACGCATTGTCTTTCGGATTCGATCGAAGGCATAACGCATTCAATATGCACCCTGGAGTTCGAGACACGGCGTGAACTTTACGACTGGTTTCTTGACCAGTTGGAAGTCCATCATCCCCAACAGATAGAATTCGCGAGGTTGAACCTGGGGCATACTGTGATGAGTAAAAGAAAACTGCTGCAGCTTGTAGAACAGGGGTGTGTTTCAGGCTGGGATGACCCGCGTATGCCGACAATATCCGGGCTGAGAAGGCGCGGGTATACACCGGCATCCATAAGGGATTTTTGCGAAAAAATAGGTGTGTCCAGGACCAACAGTATTATCGATATGGTTGTCCTTGAAAACTGCATACGCGATGAGCTTAACAGGGAAGCCCCCCGCGCCATGGCCGTGCTGCGGCCTCTCAAAATAGTGATAACCAATTACCCGGAAGGCAAAGAGGAGGAACTGGATGCCGTAAACAACCCTGAAAAACCCGGAAGCGGTACAAGAAAAGTACCTTTTTCGCGCGAGATATTCATCGAACGTGATGATTTCCGGGAAGACCCGCCTAAAAAGTTTTTCCGTCTGGCGCCCGGCAGGGAAGTCCGGCTGAGGTACGCGTATTTTATTACCTGTGTTAAATCCGTCAAGGACGAAAAAACCGGGGAGATACTGGAACTGCATTGTACATATGACCCGGAAACCCGCGGGGGTGACGCGCCGGACGGCCGAAAAGTCAAAGCCACGCTGCACTGGGTCTCCGCCCGGCACTCTGTAGGGGCTGAAGTGCGGTTATATGAGCACCTGTTCACTGAGCGGGTCCCGGAGGACGCCGGGCAGGACAAAGATTTTTCATCAAACCTCAACCCCGGGTCGCTTGAGATATTGGCCGATTGTCATCTTGAACCCGGATTGCGGGACGCCGGGCCGGAAGACAGGTTCCAGTTCGAGCGATTGGGATATTTCTGCCTGGATAAAGACGCGCCGGCGGAAAAACGCCTTATCTTCAACCGTATAGTTTCTCTCCGTGATACATGGAAAAAGCTGGAAAAATCCTTCTCGTAGGTACGGGTATACGGCATACGCAAAAGTTGCCTTTTATATCCCGCATCAGTAATCTTTAGGTATGAAAAACGATAAACCGTTTTCTTTTTCGTATATACGGGCTCCTCTGCTTATAATAGCGGTAAATACCGCGGTATTTTTTTATCTGACCGGTATGTCTCCCGGGGCGGAAATGTTCCGGAGGCTGGTATTGAGTCCGCATAATCTCCTGGATAACGGCCGGGTGTGGTGCGTCCTTACTTCCGGTTTTCTGCATAAAAATATCATGCATCTTTTCTTCAATTCGCTGGGGATATTTATTTTTGGCTGTGTGGTCGAACACAGGTTCGGTTTTATGAAGACATTGATGATATACATCGGGGCCCTGGTGATATCCATGGCCATTTCATTCGGTATATATACTTTTATTCTAAACAAGAACGTAGCTTTGATAGGGGCGTCGGGTGCGTTGATGGGGCTTATTTCTGTCGCCGTCCTTTCGGACCCTTTTTTGATCACTTATGAGACCCTGTTGCCCGTGCCTGTCATGCTGAAGGGCTGGATGTTCCTTTACGCTGATGTAAAAGGGCTGCTCGGAGGAGAGGCGGATGGAGTCAGCCATATCGCCCATCTCGCGGGTTTCCTGTCTATAACGTTCATAGTATATTTTCTGGACCGGGATGACCGCCGACGGATCGGTAAAGGTTTTCTGATAAATGTGTTTTCATTCGCGCTGTTTTTAGCGTTGAATTATCATTTTAACATGATAAATGCGTAAGAGAGCGGGTATACCCCGCTAAAAATGAAGGAGCTGTCATATGAAGATTTTTTCTGTATTACTGGTGTTATTGTTGTCCTGTGGATATGCTCCGGCGGAAGAGCCGGTTATCCTTGATGATAACAATGTCCAGGTCTTTATCGAAGTGTTCCCTTTATACAGGTCCCTGGTCGAAAAATACGGCCAGGAAGCCGATTCGGGCAATAACCTGCAGGCGGCTCATAAGTATTCGGCTGAGGTGCAGAGCCTGCTGAAGAAATACAACCTGGATATGGAAGAATTCGCGCAGATCATGAACAGGATAACTGCCTGTTTTTCCGTAATACAGATGGAAAAGCAGGGTATTTCCCCCGAAAGCATCGGGTTGAGTAATTTCCGGGGGATAACCGACGCTGAGATAAATATAGTCAGGAAATATTCGTCATATATTGAGGGTATTATGACTGACAGATGATATCCGGTATCGCGGGAATCACCTTTCAGGAATGATCAATTACCATGATTTACGTAATAAATCATGGTGCGCGAGGCGAGATATGACTTGTTGCCTGAGTCCGACCTCGCCTCGCACCGCATCGAAGGGATTTTAATAAGATAATGCGTGGCTATATCATGCTGAGATTTATATTTATTAAAATTGCAAGATGCTGATGATCTATCGCGGGGATCACCTTTCAGGAATGATCAATTACCATGATTTACGTAATAAATCATGGTGCGCGAGGCGAGATTTGAACTCGCACGAGATTGCTCCCGCCAGCCCCTCAAGCTGGTGCGTCTGCCATTCCGCCACTCGCGCACTATCAGGTTTTTGACCGCTTTATTTTATTTCATACCCGACATTTCGTCAAGAAGGATTTAGGATGGCCCTTCAGGCGAGCGGTCCTGTCCGGACGCGCAAAATTTATGGAGGCATCCCGGGCTGTTGTCTGCATAAATAAAGTTGCTGTATCAGGAAATTTAATGTATAGTAACTATTATATATTTCATAATATTATCCAACAGGATACTTATGGGCGGGGAAAAAGGGTTTACTCTTATCGAGATAATGATCATTGTAGCCATTCTAGGGCTGCTTATGGTCATAGCTGTACCTAATTACCTGGGGAGCAGGGACAGGGCGCAACAAAATGTCTGCATAAGCAATTTAAAACGGATCAGCGATGTTAAATCAGTCTGGGCGGTGTTAGATAATATGGGAGAATCAGATGTGCCTGATTGGAGTGACCTGGTAACGGCTTATTTGAAAAGTATTCCCACCTGTCCGGCCGGCGGGACTTATGAGATAAACGCGGTTTCGGAAGATCCCACCTGCGATGTCCCGGGGCATTCAATTTAAATCCCTGTGAAATAGACCGGGGCGTATCGATATTGTAATCATATACGACTTAAAATAAATAAGGGCCATCCGGCCTGTTTATATCCGGAGATGGATGTGCGCATAATACCTATAACGTCGATTTTCGCGGCAATTTTCCTGTCAATGACCCTTTCTGGAGATGTTTTGTCTGAGGGTACCCCGTCGATAAAGATCGAAAACCGGATATGGGATTTCGGGTGTATACCGAGAGGAGAAAAGACCGGTAAGACCTTTAAAATAAAAAATACCGGGAGCGGTGACCTTATCATCGAAAAAATCCTGGCGGGATGTCCCTGCCTTGACGCGGGGATATCTTCCGACAGGTTATTACCGGGTGAGGAAGGGGAGGTCGAAGTCGTATATGATTCTTCGGGGAAGGATACCGGTGAGGATATAGTAAGCGTTTATGTTTTCTCAAATGACCCTTCTGAGAAAAAGACCGAAATAAAGATGTTCGCGACAGTGACTCCCGGAGGCGACAGGAAGTCCGCGCCCGGGGATGTGCCACGCATGACATCCGCGGCATTGTTCGCGGACCTCGAAAAAGGTAAAAAGATGATCCTCCTGGATGTGCGTGAAAAGGATAACTATGAGATGAGACATATACCGGGGGCTATATGGTTTCCCCGCGCGGAATATGAAAAAAACGCAGATTCCGCTTCCGGCATGCTGGATGGACTGGATAAGAGTGATCTTATAGTAGTGTATTGCGGTACCGGATATAACAGCGCTTTTGTGGCAAAAGACCTTATCAGAAGGGGATATAGCGCGTATAATCTGGACGGTATATCCACCTGGACAAATAATGGTTTCCCGGTCGAAGAGGAGCGGGGAAATACCCCGGAATAAGGAACGTTTATGGGATCATTTCCGGATAAAGGCGTAAGTGAACGGATAACAGGCCATGCCGTTCCGTTTATCATCTTCCTGGCCGCTTTCCTGATAAGGAGTGCCTTTTTGCTGCAGTTGAAGGCATCACCTTTCGACCCGTTGATCCTGGACGGGGAATATTATTATAAGTGGGCTTCCGGTATCGCGGGAGGGGATCTTCTAGGGGGAGGGATATATTACGGGTTGCCCCTGTATCCCCATTTTCTGGGACTGATATTTTTTATCTTCGGAAAAAATATATTAGCCGCTCAGGTCATCAACGCTCTTTTGGATTCGGCAAGTTGTGTTCTTTTATATTCAATAGGGAAAAAGCTGTTCGGGAACGTCACGGGGTTCCTGGCGGCTATGATGCTGGCGTTTTACAATATGTCGTTGTTTTTCGATGCCAACCTTGATTCTACATCGTTGTCTGTTTTTTTAAATCTTACGACATTGGCAGTTGTTATCTCTCTGTGGGAGAGGCCCGCTCCGCTTAAATGGGCAATAACAGGTTTACTCGCTGGGATAACCGCACTCTCCAACGCTTCGGTCCTGCTGTTTATGCTCTTTTTCTGTGTGTTCTCGGCAGCTTCGTTAAAACATGAAAGCAGAAAAAACGTGATCACCGGGATAGCGATATTGTTTATATCAGCCATGTCGGTATTCACGGTCACCGCGGCAAGGAACTATGCCGCGGGAAAGGATTTTGTCCCGGTCACCTGCCATTCAGGTATAACATTTTACGCGGGTAATAACCCCGGGTCCATAGGGTCTTTTTATCTGCCTTATGAATTGGGCAGAGGAGTTGTGAATACCAGGTCCGCTTCGCGGAATATCGCGGAAAAAAGAACGGGAAAAAAATTAAAACCCTCGGAAATATCGAGTTTCTGGTTTTCTGAAGGGGTGAGGTTCATCAGGGAAAATCCGAGGAAATACGCGGTTCTGCTCCTGAAAAAACTGTATCTTTTCTGGTGGGGGAAAGAGATCCCGGAGGGTATCCCGCTGAGTGTAGTCAGAAAGTATTCAGACGTCCTTAACGCCCCGTTAATATCTTTTTCATTGATAGCGCCTTTGGCCTGTATCGGGATGTTTGTTTTTTTACCGGGATCCGGCGGGGGAAAGAAGATCCTGTATATCTTTATCATCTCGTCGATCGCATCTTCGCTGGTATATTTTGTCAATTCCCGGTATAAAATGACAGCTTCACCCGTATTGATATTATTTTCCGCGGCGGCGGTATTATTTTTATTAAGAAATTGCGCGGCGAAAAAATACATGGTCTTTATTGCGGGCGTCGCCGGGTCCGTTTTTCTATTTTATTTTTTCAACAGGGATATTGCCTCACACAGGGAAGATGTGACTTTTAACCAGCTGGGGGTATCATACGCGAAGAATAAAAAGTTTGATGAAGCGGAAAAAGCTTTCAAAAAGGCTTTAAGCCTGAACCCCGCGCACCCGATGGCGCATTATAACCTCGGTACCGCGTATATGCAGCAGGGTAAGACGGCGGCTGCTGTAGGGGAGTTCAAGGAAGCGATCCGCCTTAACCCCGGGTATGTGAACGCCTATAATAATCTAGGGACTATTTATCACCGGTCCGGAAGGTACGGGGAAGCGATCCGGTATTTCGAGATATCCATGGAATTGGACCCTCATCAGGAGAATATCAAAAGGGCTTTACTGGACCTGAAGAAAAGCGCGCGGGAATGACCTAGTCTTTCTTCTTTCTGTAAGGGCTTTTTTTGCGCTTATGCTGAAGCCTGTAGAGACGCTGCAGGTTTTTTAGATAACTTTCGTTCGAGTCAGACCATTGTCCGTTACTCATATATCTTACCACTTTTCCGGTAAGATTACTGACCTGTACTTTCTGTACCTTTCCGCCGGGTACATATATTTTTTCGTCCCTGTCCAGCAGAAAGACCGCATATGACGGACAGATCAAGATATTTATCAGTATCAGCGTGAAAATCAGACGTTTCATTATTATGGACTCCAGCTGTTGTTTTAACCCGTGAGCCTGAACCCCGGAACCCGAAAATAGCCGATAGCCTGACTATCCCTTGAGGGAGTTCGAGCAGCTTTGCGTATTTCCCGCGGCGTCAAATTTTTCGCGATAGGCGAAGATCGAACACCCGGGGACTTTCATGACCTGTCCCGTTTCGGGATGTATCCTGTAATGATGAGTCAGGCAATAGGGCATTTTATCCCATATAAAATTATATTTATCCGATCCGAGTAAAAAATATAGCTCTACCTTTTTATTGAAAAAAGTTTTCTTGAATTTTTTCATATTAAACCCGGACGCGGTCAAGAGCGCGATGAGCTTTACGATGTTTTTCTTGTTCAAATAAGATAACAGTAAAATAACATACCGAGGAAGATAGTTAAAATACACAATAAGCCGCCACAGGGCCCTGGCGGGCAGATTGTTGGAATAATTGAGCCGTTTCATATGTATTATCCCGGATAATTTATTCAACCTTCTTCCCAGGCCGTAAATATTTTTATCGGGATCTTTTACCAGATAATCTAATATCGAGTGATATACGCCTTCAGTATCTTCCCATATAAGTCCCATCTGTCCGCAGAAAGGGCTCGGCGCCGCGCCCATCCAGCTATTGTGCCTGATAAGACGCATAAGCTTCAAGGGCTTTATAAGGGAAAAGAAGAGGCTTATGGATACAGTCGCTACCTTCACTCCCAGTTTTTCACGAATAAAATTTTCCACACAATCGCCCGTCAGGCGGGTCTCTTTCAGGCTGTCTTTTTCGGTTATCCTGCCGCAGTAGACTTCGGGTGAGATCATGACCCTTTTTACAATATCGGCATTATCCATCGCGAAATCAAGAGCATCCGGTATGTTTTTCACGTTCAGGTCTTTTATGGCGGTAAAAGAGAGGATGATCCAGGCCTTACCGTTTTTGCGTATGTTTTTAAGCGCCTTCCTGAGCGCGTCATACGCTATATAACTGCCCCGTATTTTTTTACACGCTTCACGATCAGTCCCGTCGAAACCCAGGTAAAATTTTTTTATCCCGGCTTTATGGACTTTCTCGCTGAATTTCTCATCGGCCAGGGTGATGCCATTGGACGCTATGAAAGTCCTTTTCATGAGTCCTTTGGAATTTATATAATCA
>Ga0272443_10007802_pt1 | contig 10119 bp, 5 predicted proteins | sample SSMAcet12_FD_193581 | JGI IMG/M metagenome (GOLD analysis project Ga0272443, IMG submission 193581) | Marine sediment archaeal communities from Little Sippewissett salt marsh, Falmouth, MA, United States - SSM-Acet-12 | ecosystem: Environmental > Aquatic > Marine > Wetlands > Sediment ... | reverse complement strand
CTGACCGTCGAATTTTAACTGGACTATCTCATTCAGGGTCATGCCAGAACCTGTAAATTCTGAGAGTGGAATATCATAGCTGTTCCATTGACCTGCACTAATCGGCGTCAAAGCCACAAGATTTTCAGTTGGTGAACCGCTGGCATTTATCGGGGTAACTTTTACATCTGTTGCATCCGCTGTCCACATGTCAATGTGAAGGTATTCCATGCCTGATACATCCTGTACGCTTCCCAGCTCAGTTCCCTGGTAATTGAAAGTTGCATATTTCAGCGTGCTGTTGCCTTCTATATCAACGGTTGTGGCATCGGTTGACTGTCCCCAGTCCGGATCAAAGTTTGTTCCCTCAATGTTTGTGTATGCATCGCTGAACACAGAGATCACATTAGCTGCATCCCTTGCATCCGGAGTTGGTGCTGCCATAATTGGTTCGGTAGCTGTACCGCCTTCTTCTTTGTAGAAATAGATATTATCCATGTAAATGTCTCCATTGCCATCAAATTTCATCTGAATTATATCGGCAAGGTCAACAGGAGAGAACTCAGATAATGGAATGTCAACACTCATCCAACCTGTTGTAGGAACCATCAATGCATTTGCCTTCTCTACAGGGCCAGAACTTATTAAAAATGAATTTAAGGCTGCTGAATTTTCCGACCAGTAATCAATGTGTAAATACTCCATTCCTGAAGCATCAAGGCTGCTGGCCAACTGTATTCCCTGATAATCGAGGCCAGCCATTTTTAAGGTGTTATTACCATCAATTACAATATCATAAAGAACAGTACTTTGTCCCCAATCAGGATAATCGGTTCCTTCCAGGTTTGTGTAGGAATCGCTATAAATTGAAATTACGTTGGCAGGATCATGCGTTGGATCCGGAGCTGCCTCCTCTGGTCCAGATCCTACAATTTCACCTGCATTATATAAGTAAATATTATCTACATAGAATCCGGATAATTCGGAATCCAGGTTTTCAAAAACAATTTGAGCTAATGTGGCTTTTGTACTTAAACCATCTAAACTGATATCAACACTTATCCAATTTTTAGAAACCATTTCAGAACCTTCAATTGTATAGGCCACTTCTGAATTAGGGGGATCAAAAGTTCCATTTGCTCCCAAATCAACTATTTTAATACCTAATTTGTCAGCAGGATTTACATCATTTGGAACAAAAATGTCCAGATGTAAATGGGTCATATCAGAAGCATCAATGGTTGGTGCAGTAAACTGAATTCCAACAAAGTTAAAATTGGTATAGTTTAGTACATCGTCACCATTAACTGTAAAATCAGCCGATAAGGTTGTTTGAAAGGGTTGCCAGTAACCATTATAATAGTCAACCGGAACGTTTTCATAATGATTACTAAAAATGGAAATTACACTATCGGCACCGATGCCTGGATCCGGTGCATGTATAAATTCACCGGCAGATTCAACGGTGAGTGAACCCGTTGCTTCTTCACCAGCCAATTTGGCGGTAACTACGGATGTTCCTTCACCTGTTACAGTAACCAGTCCTTCTTCGTTCACGGTTGCTACAGATTCATCGGAAGATGCAAAGGTAAAATAAGAAGGGGCTATCTGAACATTCTGGTTAACACCATTGGGTAAATTAGCCATATAACTAAGTCCGGTTATTGGAATTTTAACGCTGTTGAAAGCATTGTTTGTTTCATCTTTCCCTTCCAGAATCGCGGGTTTTGTATGAGCAATTGTACCCAATTTTTCAAATTTAACTTCATCAATCCAAAAAGTATATCCAGAGCCTTCTTCTGGTCCTTCAATGTAATAAAACATGCCATTCTCCCTTTTAAGTTTAGCGGCATCTGGAATTGGAATTATATATTGTTTCCAATTCGTATTAACTTTAGTTCCGTATAATGCAGCACTGTGTTTGCTACCTTCTGCATTAAATCCAAAGCCGAGTATATCAATTTCTGCAGCTCTTGTTGCTTTTGCCCAAAAAGTTAATGCGTCAAAACCTGAAAGGTCACGAGGTGTCGTAGTTATAAATCTACCTCCTGCAAAACCACCTGTCTGTCCTTCATCAGGCACAGCAAACCTCATGGAAGCTTGTCCTTTGTATCTTACATCCTTATCTACGTCAAAAGCCTTAACATCACCAAAGGCTTCATAGGCTAATCCTGCACTAAAACCATCAATAAAAACATCACCATCGGATGGAAAATCAGCCGGAATCATTCTATCAAATTCTCTTTCACAGCTAAATGATATCATAAAAATCAATGCTGTTACAAGAGATATTACTGAATATTTATATTTTCTATTTTTCATTTTATTCACTTTTCTATTGTTTACATGCCTATGTTAAAATGTAAATAGGTTCTAATTTCCCATTCAGTACCATTGGGAAATCCCGGGGCGGTTGGATCACAAACAAAATTACCGGAACTATCAGCGTTTTTTGTGGGGCAATAGCGAGGAGAATATTGGTCTAAAGAACGCCACGTACAACGCAATCCAATGCGGGTATCGGGTAAGTCGAACCAATTTGGTTTTGATACCGTTGTTGAGAAGTCGGCCATTAACTGAAGGGGATATGTGAGGTTAAAGTCGCGATGATAATCGTAAGGCCCCCAGTCGTTCACTTTAACATGCGAAGTTAATTTGGTTTTTTTGTATATCATGCGGAGGTCGGCACCAAAGCGTTCGATTAAGCGTTCGTCGCTGCCATTGGCTTCTGCTTCCCCACCATAAAGGTTTGTAATTATCCCAAAATTTGGATTTATTTTTGAAACAATGCGGGCATGTACTTCCCACAAGTCGCGTGCAGGAGGAGCACCCGGGAAAGCAAATGTGGTACGGCCATCGGGCATTATACCAATAGCAGCATCCTGTGTGGTTGGATGATGGCGGAAAACTAAACCTGCGCTTACTGCAAGCGATGCATCTTCTGCCATATCACTGTCCCAGGCATACATCCATGTTCCCGGAGTTGGGTCGTAGGTTATAAGCAACTCTCCGGCAACGGTTTCCCTGTTTTGTCTTACAGCAAACGGGTCGTCAAGTATATTTCTCGACCTTCCGGGTTCTGGTACATCATCTGCGGACGGCATTGGCCCAACAAGCGGTTTTTGCCATAAGAAGTTAGGTGCAATCTGAAAATCGCCAAACATTAAAGCAAATCCGGTTAGAAAGTTCATTTGGTTACCACTTCCGCTATCTTTCAGTTTCCAACCCGTATAGGTTTTTGTATAATCGGCACCACCTCCGGCTACAAGGCCCATGGCTGCACCCTGCATATACCACTGGAAACGACCCGATGCATAGGTAACCTTGGCTTTACCACCCCAGGTATCCTTCGATTTTATTTCATCCTGATATACCTTATAATTTCCTTCTTCGCCCTCAGCATATTGGAATGTTTCGCCAATACGTGGCTGACCGGCCCAAATACCACCAACTTCCAGTCCTAGATTACCATACTTACGTTTTAAGTGTAGTGTGGCCCTGCGTGTAGGAGGAGTTGGAATTGCAAACGAACTAACGGCAGGCCCCTGTTCATCCAGGTCTTCATGAAACATAGCAGATACATCGATATGACCCACTTTTTTGTTGTATTTGACTATGACTGCGGGATTAGCTCCCCACCATAATTCGGGACCAAAAGCTACTTTGAAACCATCGAACTTTCTCTTTCCGCCCACTTCAAAACCAAATGGTGCTTCACCATTATAAATATCGATGTTTGGCCCGTAGTTTGCTTCGGGGTACAGGCCAAAGAAATCGCCTTCGTAGCCCCAGTGATAATGACCTGTGCGATAAAAGCTGGTCAGGTCGAACTGTTTACTGTTCCATGTAAAATCGGCCCGGTATATTTTTACACGCTGTAACGAAGTCAATTGCAAATTGCCCTGTTCGGTATTCACCCCAATACTTCGACCGCGATTTTCATAAAAAATTTCATCAATTGGATTCGTGGCCACATTCCCGAGAATATTTACAGAAACATTTGCGCGAACACTTTCGGTTGGTTTTGCTTCAACCTCCACAAAGAAAGATTCCATGTGGTCAAACCCAAGCTGGTCAGGATATTGTACTACACCTTCTGCGGGATCATCAGGTGTTTCTATCCTTGTACCTCCGGTACTAAAGGTTGTCAGTTCTGCCCTTAATCCTTTAATTCTAACCTTCTTCATCTGTTCTCCAACCAATGCCGCTTTATCTCCCCTGGCACTAACTACTGCGTCCATTACCTGGATATTTGAGAAATGGTTCTCGATACTTTCCGGAGAAATTCCTTCTGACAAGGGATTTAACATATGTGCTTTTTTCAAAGCATAATATGCAGCACGGGGGTAAAGTTGGTATAAGCCACGTTCATTGGTGGGGCCTTTAGCACAAATACCAAACCATTCTTCGTTCATATTATTATCGCCGGCTCTATAATCCCTGTCGTAGCCACCATTCGCCCACGATGCATTATTGTCGTGTTTGTCCAGGTTTGTAGTTTGGCCAAATTTCCACCATCCATCGCTAAACTGGAATGTAAAACCACCGATAGAGTTATTTTCTTTCCCCAGCCCGTATGCATTTTCATAAATTTCTTTCCAGTTCCCCAGCAGGTAATAAGCCTGAGATTGTTGGTCTTCCTGATTTTCTATCGCATTAAAGGCATCGGCACCAAACTCGGTTAACATAACAGGCATATCCAGCTTTTCACCCACTTCTTCATACAAGTTGGTAAATGAAACACCCCGATAAGTGTTGACTCCGAAAATATCAACGTCTTTGCATTCCTCCGCAATTATGTCAATAAATAATACATCTCCATTACAAATGGCCACCGGATGAGAATCAGATATGGCTTTCATTTGTATAGCAGCTTCATTCATTAATTTGTACATCGGTCTTCCTCGTTTCTCTCCGATATATTGCTTTTCCTCTTCGTCATCCGGGAAATCTTCAGTTTCAGCTCCCGCCCAGAAAAGACCATAATTGTTTTCATTTCCCAATAGATACAGTAAAAGACCGGGTGTATCCTTATAAGATTCTACCAGTTCGGTTACTTCTGACAAAAGCAGTTTTTGGGTATTGGGATTAGCATAATCAGTAATGGCCACCCATGCACCATCAAGAGTAAGGCCATACCTGCCAAACGAGTGATTAAGCATGGTGTAAATGCCGTAATTCTCGTAAATGTATTGAATCCATTTGGGCTGAATCCCGGTGTATACCCGAATAACATTTACCCCCATATTTTTCAATAGAGACATTTCCGCATCGAGAGCTGCCTGAATTAATTCGTCGGTTTGATTCCACAAACTATACGAATAATTCGTACCTATGGGAAAATAATCCCAGTTCATACCGTTTATCATAAAATCCTTGCCATCAACAAGTAATTTCATTCCGGATTCATCTTTAAATACTGTCACCTCTTTGACAGATTCTTTCCTATTACTTTCCTTACTTTCAACTGAAGAGATATTTTCAGAAAAAACTTCACAAGTTAGAAAAGTAAAAATGAGCAGAAATAGAATTTTCTTCATTTTACTTTAGATTTGATATTGAAATTCAATAGTTTAGCAACATTTAAAAATAAGGGAGATTACTCGTTAAAACCTAACCAAATTACACTTCAAAAACTCAACCTAAGAAATTAATTTACCCTTCAAAAACACATCATCGCTTTGCTAACTTTCAGATAATCAGCGCTTAGCATAAGAAGAACCTGTATCTTAATGATGAGTTAGATTTATTGGTCTAAATTTTGAAAGCTAAAACAATCAAATAGTTTATAAACAACTCCCTGAATATTTGTTAATTTTCATTACACATTGTCTTAATTTTAATCATATCAGGACTTAAAACTCATTCTTCACTTTTCCTTCTTTTTCCAGTTCCTACTGAATTAAAGCACATGTTTTATTGCATTTGATGATACTTTATTTGATTCTGAAAAATAAGAAACATGCATATTTTGAGCTCTAGCAATTAAAGAAGTTACAAGCTCAAAAAACAGTATTATAAAAATCCTTTGCATGTTCTTGTTTTTTTAGTTTCTAATCCATAAAATCCATTTTCATGAAATACTTACTCTTCAACCGGAACAATTATAGTTTGAATGGCTTTCTCACTAACTCTTAAATCCGCTGTAGCGTCTCCCAGTGAGAGATTTATATTTTTTGGTTCTTCATTCATATTTAGGATCACCACTGCTATGGTGCCATCAGGATTCTGAGCGGCTGTAACCATAAGCGACTCATCTTGATTTTCGAAACCGATCCGAGTTGCACCTGGTCTTATAAATTTGCTAAAATGAGTCAATGCATAATAAATAGGTGTAATATACACTTCGTCTATTTCAGGATTTACTATGACTGGTGCAACACACCAGTTTTCAAACCAGTTTGGTCCGCCCTGTGTGTCAAGCACCATATTCCAGTCGATCCAGCCATCCACCCAGCTGTTTAAACAACCAATAATATCGCGTGCATATCGATAAACCGGAACGTATTTGGGATGCAGGTGTTTTTGTTCTTCAGGTGCCCAGTCCCAGCCCCAGTCGGTTGCTTCTTTCGACCAATACCAGGCATCATCTTTCCACTTAGGAACTTCAGCATCAACACATGCTTCTGATTGTATTAAATATTTGTCTGGTGCCAGTTCGTGTACATGGGTTAAAGCTTCAGGGAACCAGTGGTAAGTACTTGCATACCAATGAACAGCAAAGCCGTCGAAATATTTCAGACCTGCTTCGTCGTTATAAATCACATTCGCCCATTTTTCCAGCTCCTCATCCCGGTTTTGATCATAGGCGAGAATTTTTATATCATGGCCATCCTTTTCAAGTTTTGGTCCCAGGTGATGAACAACAAAGTGAAGCATTTCTTCTGGTGTGTAATGCATACTTTCCCAGTTGTTATTATTTCCCAGTGGCTCGTTTTCAACAGTTACACCCCAAATGTCAATGCCCTCCTTTTTATAAGCATCCAGGTACTTCGAGAAAAACAGTGCCCAACTGTCGTAATATTCAGGAAGTAATTTACCACCCCTCCAGTCTTTGTTGTCTTTCATCCATGGAGGTGCAGTCCATGGAGAAGAGAGTATTTTAAATCCATCTTCTGATATCGCCATTGCTTCCTTAATCATTGGAATTAGGTCATCACGATCTTCGTCAATGGAAAAGCTTTTCAGTTCCTTGTCTCCCTCAACCGGAGCATATGAATAATTGCTTAGTGAAAAATCACAGGAATTGATGTGTGTGCGAGTTAAAGAATACCTGGCACCTTCAGAACCAAAATATGCTTGCAAAATCATATCACGGTTTTCTTTGCTTAATTGATTCAGCAACCATGCCGAGGATTCGGTAAATGAACCGCCAAATCCGGTGATGATTTGAAATTTCTGCTCAGGAAGAATTTTAATGTTTATTGCTTCCTCTGAAGGAGTAGTTACCGCAATTTTACTTAGCTTGTTGCCACCTGCAGAAGTTTCATAGACTTCTACCGACAATTTATTTTGCTGACCGGTGCATGCCGTCATTACAATCATAACATAAAGGATTAATGTAGCTTTTATGGATTTCATTGCCCTGTAGTTTTATGGTTTATTTGTCTTTTCAATGAATCAATTTTCGGTATTATCTGGACATCAGTCTAAATTTGTGCTATGAGTTTATTCTTTTTTCTGCATCACCAACTTGGGTTTCCGGTCAACGGTGTAAAGTCCCCAGTGTTTTTCTGCTCCCAGAGGATTATCCGGATTGCCCTTCCAGTCTTCATCAAAAGCTTCGAAGAAGAAATTGGTAATGTTCATTTCTTTCGACCATTCCATGATTTCCTTATAGTAACGTTTTTGCTTTTCTTCACTTGCCCTATCACCAAATTCGGAGGCTATTGAAGCCCATCCTGCCTCGCTGATGACCATTCTAATCCCGGGAAGCGAATCCCTAACCTTTTGCATGTTTTCGATGGAATATGAGAGTCCCTCATCAATATCCTTACCTTCCCAAACCGGATAAATGTGTACGGAAATAAAATCAAGATTTTCCGCCAGTTTTTTTCCACTGGCTGCCCACCACTCATAATTATCCGCTACTGTAACCGGCTGATTAATGGCCTTTTTTACCCTTTGGCAATAAGATATTATAGTGTCAACATCCACTTTGTGGTCGTTCCATTCAACCAATGCTTCGTTTCCAACATTAACAGCTGCCACAATGTTTGGGTATTGATTTGCCAATCTGATCCCTCTTTCCAATTCCTCAAGGTTCGCCAATTTATTTTTGTCAAGCACCTCCTGTGGAATAGGTTCAGTAAGCCACTCGCAGGTTTCATGCGCACTTAGTTCGGCTTTTAACCAAATACCTAGCATGACTTTTATATCAAATTGGTTTTTTCGAATCAGATTAAGAACCATTTCGGAGTTCTCTCCTGAATCGTACACACGAATAAGCTTAAAACCCATGTCTGCCGAAATGATTTGAAGGTCTTCCATAACCTGTTCTGCAGTTGGATTTTTTGCCCCTTCTCCGCGATCAGGGTGTTGTCCTGTTCTAAAACCGGAATAGCACACCGCCGCTGAAACCCCTGAAAGCAAATCTTCTTTATCTTGTTGAATTGATTTTGTATTTGATCTATTCATATTTGCTTTTTCTTTCTTCTTTTCGCTTTTCGGAGTGCAAGAGGTGATAAAAACCACCGTTAAAAAAGCTATTGTCCAAAGTGCGAATATTTTATTTTTCATAAGCTCTTCCTTACCTCCCGCCAACTGGCGACGAGAAAAATCTTAGTTAAGTTTTAATTGTTACCTTCTTATATTATGGAATGTTGAATTTTGATTAACGATACACAAATGTCGATTTCAGTTTAATCTGCAATTATCCGCAAATCCACATTCCAAGATCAAAAGTCCCCCCGGGGGATACAGGGGGCTAGTATTTCAACTGACCATCCTTATCCCACAGCCCCCAATAAGCTCCAACATCACCTTCAGCTCCAATTTTCCAGCTTTCATCAAAACTGGAAAAGTACATTACTTCAATATTTTCTTCTTTGCTCCATTTTTGGGTATTAATAAAATAGCGAAGGGCATTTTCGGTATTGGGTTCCGACGCTTCGAACGCAGTTCCAATATTTGGCCAACCTGTTTCGCTGATAATCACCCGTTTCCCTTTTCCAGCCTGCTTTGCCTGGTAGTACATATTTTGCATGTATACATGGGAATAATCAATGTGACATCCTTCCCAAAAGGGGTAACAATTGGCATAAATAACGTCGCAGGCTTCAGCTATAGCCGGACGATTTAAAAATTCATAATATGCATCAACGTAACCTACCTGTGACTTTGGAACTGCTTCTTTCACCTTTTTAATGTAGTTCAATAATTCCTCCTCTGTTAGTTCCTCGCGGTACAAAACTTCGTTGCCAACGGCAACCAGATCTGCATGCCCAGATTTTACGACTTTAATCAGGCCTTTTATTTCTTCTTCGTTCTTTTCCTTATCGTCGCTTAACCATGCACCAACCATTGTTTTTAGTCCATTTTCTTTGGCAATGACCGGAATTAGCTCGTTACCCTCTGTACATGAAAAAGTACGTACCCATTTAGTGTATGGTTTTATGATCTCAATTCGTTCTGTGATTTGCTTTACAGAAAGGATTGAACCCGGCGCCTGACCCTCAAGGTAGGCACTGAAACACATACCGTGAATTCCATCAATTAATAATGCTTTAAAAATTGCTGCAAGATCTTCCGAAGATTTATCTTGAAAATCTTCGCCAATAAGTGATAATATTTTTTCGCTTCTAAATGACATCTTATTGATTGATTATTTGGTTGTATAATGTATTTGTTTAATTTTTTCGCTCCGTGCAAACACCAGGGCACACGTTTCTTTGTCCAGCCTGTTACCTTTAATTTGTTTGGTAATGCCATTGCAATACAAAACTTTAATTTCTGTGTCTCCCCCAAGTGTATATATCACCGGAACCTGGCAAAAGGTAAAGGCCAGCTGGTTGGCTTTCAGTTTAATAACTTCACTGGTTCCGTTTATTCTGATGTACCTAAACTCCTCCTGTTTGGTAAGCATTTCGTTGAAGTTGAGCAGGGAAGTTGTAAAGGTTATTTTTCCCTCTTTTACATAAA
>Ga0272443_10007800_pt1 | contig 10120 bp, 8 predicted proteins | sample SSMAcet12_FD_193581 | JGI IMG/M metagenome (GOLD analysis project Ga0272443, IMG submission 193581) | Marine sediment archaeal communities from Little Sippewissett salt marsh, Falmouth, MA, United States - SSM-Acet-12 | ecosystem: Environmental > Aquatic > Marine > Wetlands > Sediment ... | reverse complement strand
CTCGTTCCTGATGCCCGAATCAATATAAGGTCGGAAAAGAGCTGAGCCCTGTCCTGCAGGGCTTCCCAGGAGGGAGGTATTTCCATAAATTGGGAAAATTAATCGGTGGCATACCCTCTTAAAGAACCAGCCCCCGGTTTTAACCGGGGGTGATAACCGAGCATAACCGCAATCCCGCTCCCCGGCGATGAATCGCCGGGCTATTCTGGATGCGCCCCTGCGGGGCTGTTGGGGGCTGGTTCATCGCTTTTTCACCCCTGGGTGAACCCAGGGCTGCCAGACCCAACCCCCGCTGAAGCGGGGCTATGCAAGGTTGAGGGGTTTGTCCCGCCACGAGGACGGGGCGGAGAACAGGGTACAAAGTTACGCTCCAACGGCTGTTCCCCTGTTTCTTGGGAAGCGAAAAATGCGACTGAGGGGTCTACCCCCTTGCCAGATCAGGGGCCCAGACCTGATGGAAGAACGCGCTTCGGCGGGCCATTTCTGGGTATGCGCCTGTGTCCGCAAGGCAGGCGGGGCACCAGTGGCCGCCTTTGAGGATCAGATTCAGGCTGGCAGAGAACTCATGACCGGCATGGCAGCACCATTTCAGCGGTGAGCGCCAGTCATCAGGGTTGAGTTTTCCAGAGAGAAGCTTTCCTCCCCGGAAACGGGCAGCCTCCCGAATAGCAGCCAGGGACAGCCTCTTATTTTCATCATAGCCGTGATCCAGGAGCTGGGGCTCGTTTGAGGGGCGAGCCGTGGAAATCTTTTCCCAACCGCCGATCTGTTTCATACGCATCAGCGAACCAAAGTATGCCGTGATATGAGCCAGGTCGCCCTGTGCCAGCCAGGATAGAGTGCCCCTGGGTCCCCGGGCAACTGCCTCGAACTTCCCCCTGACCAGGCGGGGCAGGGCGCTTCCCAGGCGGATGAACCAGGGCACGCTTCGGGACTGCTCCTCAAGGTATTCGTCAAATGTCTGGTGCCGGTAAGGCACCAGCGCCTCAAGGGCATCTGAATCGCTGAACCACTGGCCGTGGAAATTCTTGAGCGCGAACCAGCGCGGATCAAGCACTTCCCGGAAGTCCGCCACACCGGTTGCCCCCAGCATCTTTTCAAAGAGCTCCAGGTTGGTGAGCCGGTTAGGCGCGCCGCCGCCGATATTGTAAATATTCCCCCAGATCTCCTCAGGAACATCCTCCTCGCACAGGTTGGCCAACAGCCGGCCGGAATCCCGGGGAGTGATCCATTCCAGCACCCCATCCAGGGTGGTGTGAAAGGTGATGGGATCAATCGGTTCGGCTGCTGCCATCCGCGCGATCCCGGTCTGGCGCAGAGAGAGCCAGTTCTTGAGACCGGACTCGACGATGATCCTTTCCGCGATGGTTTTACTGAGAGCGTAGGAATCGTATGTGCTCAGTTTGAGGGGGTCGCCAACCCGTCCCCAGTGGATAGGCACCGGCCGGTTGCCGTACTGAGCCACGGTCCCGATATAGACCAATTTGATCCGATCGGGGTTGGGCTGCGCTTTAACCGCCCGGACGATATTCTTCGCGGCGCCAATATTGGTTTTCATGGTGAGCTCTGGTTGTGTATCCGCATAGGGAGAGACCAGGCCCCCGACATGCAGGACGATATCCGCTCCTTCAACCCCTGCGAGGACATCGGAATAGCAGGTCAGGTCCCCCCACAAGACGCTCAGCCCTTTCTTCTGGTAGGGAGCCAATATAGCCCGATCCCGGGGGGTATCGAGGGAGAGGGCTCTTACCTGAAAGCGGTCCAGGCGCTGGAAGAGTTCGTCCAGGATGTGCTGGCCCATATTGCCGGAGGCGCCGGTGAGGAAGATGGCTTTTCGGGAGGAATGCATAGTTCTGCGGGCAGCGTTCAATGATCTGGAAAAGTGTTCTGGTTTCAGCAGTATGATGTTCTGTTCATATTATCGGGCGAGGGGGAGAAATGAGCAATCCGAGGAGGTGGGAGGTGACAAAAATGATGACAGCTGTCATTCCCCGGATGCAGATTTGTGATCTGGTTAATTGGGTGCGGCCTGTCAAATCACACCCCGCTCCAGCGTCCGCCCACCCGACTGGTCATTGCGAGGAGCGGAACGTAGTGGAGCGACGCGGCAATCTCGACCAGGGAGCTCGAAGGTTTCCGATTTACTTTCCCCAGCGATGAATCGCCGGGCTATTCTGGATGCGCCCCTGCGGGGCTGTTGGGGGCTGGTTCATCGCTTTTTCACCCCTGGGTGAACCCAGGGGCTGCCAGACCCAACCCCCGCTGAAGCGGGGCTATGCAAGGTTGAGGGGTTTGTCCCGCCCCGAGGACGAAGTGGGGAGCGGGGTATTCACTTACGCTCACGGGGCCGTCCCTGGGCGCGCTGATCGTCGCCCCTACAAATTGTGGAAAAATTCATCACACGCTTTGCCCGGCGATGAATCGCCGGGCTATTCTGGGTGCGCCCCTGCGGGGCTTGCGTGTGAGACTCGCTTCAAGGAGGTTTGGATGGATTCAGTCCTTCTTGACAGGTATATATGTTAATAGTAACATATGTATGTTGTAACCTATCAGGGAAGGAGTCATCCATGTCCATCAAACACGTTATCCTCGGTTATCTGAGCTGGCAGCCGCTGACCGGCTATGACCTGAAGAAGATCATCGCTGCCTCGGAAACACTGCCCTGGTCGGCCAACAACAACCAGATCTACCGCGCCCTGGTCCAGCTCCATGAGGACGGCTGGGTTTCCAAAATGGTCGAGAACCAGGAAGGCGCCCCGGATCGGCATGTCTACCGGGCCACGGATGCGGGTCGGAAGGCGCTGCGGGACTGGGTCCAGACGCCGCCGGGTCCACCCCAGAGCAAGAAGGCGTTCCTGCATCAGCTGATGTGGGGGGACTGCCTGGAGGGGGAACAGGTCGATTCGCTGCTGGCCGCCTACCTCGAGGAGGTGAACAACAAGGTGTTCCTGCTGCGGGTGCAGGCGGACCGAAAACCAGACACGCCCGACCGAACGCCGCGGGAGGCCTTCCTGTGGAAGAGCATCTGCCAGAATTGGATCGGCCAGTATGAGGCTGAAGCCCACTGGATCCGGGAAACCAGGCGCGCGCTGCAGGAGAATGCGCCCAGATGGGGGTAAATCCTATCCCCAATCCAAGAAACGCAAGGGACCGCCAAGGGGCGGTCCCTTTTTTTGATCAAGCTATGCAGGGAACGCTGGTTTCAATCCGGGGTCCATTTTCCGAGCAGGAACTGGGCAATCCTTTCCAGGGCTGGCGCTGATTCCGGGAAGGGGAAGAGAGGCCAGGCATGGATCAGGTCCTTTCCAACTTCCCAGGCCAACCGGGTACCTCGGGCACCCTCGATCCGCGCGATCAAATCCAGGCAGTCAGGATAGAAGATCTCTTCCGTGCCGAAAACCAGCAGAATTTCCCCTAGGCCGTTCAGATCCCCGAACAGGGGGGAAAGGGCGGGGTCTTTCAGGTCCGCGCCCCCGGCATAAAGGTCGGCAGCGTACCGCAGGCCTTCCAGGGGGAGGATCGGATCCCTGTTGCTGTACGCGGGGATCTCAGGGTGGCTCAGGCTCAGGTCCAGCCAGGGGGAGATGAGGGCGATCCTTCTAGGCAGGGGGGTGATCCCCTGGTCGCGGAGGGAGGCCTGGAATGCCAGGGCCAGTCCTCCTCCCGCGGAATCCCCCAGCAGGCAGATCTCCTGGTCCGGATACCTGTCCCGCAGCTGATGATAGGCCTCCCGGACCAGGTCGTGGGCGGCCTGGTAGGTGTGCTCCGGGCTCTTGGGGTAATCGATCAGGGTGACTGATAGTCCGGGGGTCTTTGCCAGCTTCTCTGCGAAGGCGCGGTGAAAAGGGGTCGCTTCTACAATATAGGCTCCGCCCGGTAGGAAAATGACATGCGCCCGCACGGGTGGATCCCCGGAAAGGGTCAAAAGCCTGGATCCGTCCACAGTCCAGGCTTCTGGTTTTTGGGATCCCGGAAAGCTGTAAGGCGCCAGCGGCCGGGTGCCACGGGGCGGGTTCAGGAACAGCCGGTGGGCCCGCTTCCTGAACTGGGTCCAGAATAAGATCTTGAGAATGGCCTTGTATGAGCGCTTCATCGGTTTCCTATCCACTCATCCAGTATAGTATAAGTCCGGGAAAGATGCTCTGGAAATGAGGGGTCATTCCGACTCGTCCTGATCGGGGGAGCCGCCTGACCGTTTGAAAAGGGCCTGGAACCAGGCTTTCAAGTTGTCCATCCGCATCGCAGTCTGGATCTCCTCCCCCCGGCGGCCGACGATCCGTACCTGCTCGGCGGCGGCAAAATCCTCCAGGCTGCCTTCCTCCTTCATGCGGCGGAACTCCTTAAGCTCGGGGCCCATCGCGTACCAGAAGAGCAGGTTCATGGCCAGGACGTAGATCACCTCCGGCCAGGATCGGGACCGGATCCACACCCAGGGGACCATCAGGGCGATCCCGGTGCCGATCATGATCATGGTATTCTTGATGATCGTACCGGAAAGCGCGCCTACTGCCTGGGTGATGATCACGCCCAGCCAATCCACCATCAGAAAACCACCCAGGATGGGGGACATCCCACGGCCGCCCTTGAAGCGGTAGAAGACCGGCCAGATATGTCCCACGGTGGCCATGCCTGCAGCCGCCAGATAGTAGGGCTCGCCTGGCTGCCACCACCGGAAGAGCAGAGCCGGCAGGGCCGCTTTCATGATATCCAGGACCGCGGTCAGGCAGCCGAATTTTGAGCCCAGGTGGAGCCGGACCGTGGTGGCGCTCATTACGTCTGATTGAAAGCTGGCGCTGCCATCCGGCACCTCGACCTGGATGCCTTCCATTTTATGATCCGGCGCGAAAGTCCGCACCACTGCCCGGGCAGCGGAAAAGGAACCGGACAAGTATCCAACAGCCCCGGCAAGAAATACCATCCCGAAATTCATGACCTGCTCCTTGCGCTATGATTTCTGGCTTTCCACGCTGCCTGGACCGATCCATACCTGCCCGTTGTTCCCATCCACGGTGAGGGAGGTGCCCTCTTTCAAGCGGCAGGCTCCCGGCACGGCCACCACCGCGGGGATCCCGTATTCGCGGGCAATGATCGAGCTGTGGGAGAGGATCCCCCCGGCTTCCGACACCACCGCCCCCGCTTTGGCAAAGAGTGGAGTCCAGCTGACATCGGAATAGGGGACCACCAGCACGTCACCCGGCCGGACCCGGCCCATATCGTCCAATCCCATCACGATCCGGGCCGGCCCGGTGAAGGATCCCCGGGAGGTGGGAGTTCCTTTCAGCAGGTCGGATTCGTCCTCGCTGGGCAGGATGGGGGTGTCACCGATGATCATCGGGGGAGGGAGGATCTCACCGGACCGCTCGAGTTCAGCTTTCCTTTCCCACACAAGCTGGGCCTGCGGGGTTGGTTCCCGGACGGTGGTGATGATCTCCTCGATCTCGTCCCGGCTCAGGTACATGATGTCCTCCACCGCGTCTACTAGGCCGCGCTTCTGGAAGCGGCTGCCCAGTTCCAGGAAGGCTTCCCGAAACAGCCCATATCCCAGGGTGTAGGCGGTGCCGATCCCTTCCCGCAGATTCTGGAAGCGGACGGCCCGCCGGTAGGTTGGCGCCAGGCGCCAGCGCTGGAAGGGAGAAATCTCCAGGTCCGAAAAGCCCACCCGGACACCATCCCGTTCCGGCCAGTTGTGGTGGCGGATCATCTCCAGGACGAGTTCCGGCTTTTCCCGCCAGGGCACACGGGAAAAATCGTTGCCGGAATCGCTCAGGTGGCCGAACCGGGCCAGGAATGCCGCCAGGCCGGCGCGGAAAGCCCCGGCGTCTTGCAGTTCTTCCAGGGCGGCTGCGCCTTGCTGCTCCAGGGACTGGCGGTCATCCATGCTGAGCCCCTGATAGAGCTGATAAAGGTCCTGCAGGTGGCGGTAGGGGTCGAATTCCTGGTTCTCGATGCTCAGATCGGTCTCGCGGGGATCCAGGCCCAATTTTTCCAGGCGGCGGTCCAGCAGCAGGTTGAAGAGCTGGGCCATCAGCGGAGTCACGATGTTGAAGTAGGCCGTCTCCTGCACAATCTGGAAATGCTCCTCGATATGGGCCAGGATCCCTTCCTCTGACAGGCCGGTCAGATCCAGGGTGAGGGTCTCTTGATACTGGCGCCGGGCGGAACGGGCGTGGCGGTTGGCGCGGCGGCCGAATCCCAGTTTGCTAAGGGCGAACCAGGCCATGCGCGGCAGCAGACGGAAGGTTTTTGGGCCGGGTTTGAAGGAGGGTTTCTCGGCGCCTTCGATCTCCAGGCCCATCAGCAACTCGAGGCTTTCCCGGGGAAAGCCCATCAACTCCATGATACGGCCGATGGTGCCCATATTGAAGTAGGCCCGGTTGAGGAATGATTTGGAGAGGTCCTCCGGCTGGATCTCGTTGGGCCCGATCATCTCGGTCAGCAGGCGCACCCAGGCCCCGTTGACCAGGGGCACATTGACTGACCAGATCAGGGGTTTGATCAATCCCGGGAAGACCTCCCGGGAGATATGGTTGGAATAGACCGGGATATCCCGGGCGGTGACATCGCGCATCTGCACCCAGAAGAGGGATTCCCCATCATAGACCCATTCCAGGTCGATCGGCTTGCCGGCGGCACTGGCAATGGCCGCCGTGCCCTGGCAGACCGCGTCGATCAGGTTGGGATCGAGCGGCGCATCGGCGGGTTCTTCCAGGTAGCTCCCCCATTTGCGCACCCAGCGCCAGGGGGTGCGGCCGTCCTGGACCAGGGCCTCGCCGCTGCCCTCGACCGCCTCGACCACGATCTCATCCAGGCCGGTGAGCGGATTGATGCTGAATGCCACGCCGGAGAAGCGGGGCTGGACCATCTCCTGGATGAGCGCGTTCATTTCCATCCCGTGGGCGAGCAAATGATGGCTGTTCTGATAGGTCTCGATCCCGGGCCCGGCGGCGCCCATCCAGACCTGCTTCAGGGCTTCCAGGAGATCCTTACCCCCGGGCACATCGAGCACGGACTGAAACTGTCCGGCGTAGCTGGCGTTGGGCCCGTCCTCCAGGGTAGCCGAGGAGCGCACCGCGTAGCGGCGGGCCGGATCCAGCAGTCCCTCCAGGCTGGACAGGAACGCTTCCTGCTCTCGCAATTCCCCACCCGCCAGCTGTCGAAGCGCCCCAGCCGGTACGATCCAGGAGGCCGGGATCGGGAAGCCCTTTTTCAGCAGCCAGTTGAGGGAACTGGCTTTGTTGCCAAAATAGCCCAAACCTTCACGATAGGGAAGCTGCACCAGATTGGTGGATTTCATTGGTTGATTTGGTTGTATTGTCTGCTTTGAGGATCACGATTGGATCCAGTTGCCACCGATAAATTTGATTTATGATACCAGATAAGTAGAGGATTTGTCACTTTTTGGCAGCGGTTGTCCGAGCGCTCCTTTTTTGTCTTTGCGAGGAGCCCTGAGTAGAGTGAAACGGAGTCGAAGGGCGACGCGGCAATCCCGCCGATGGAGTGTGGAGGTTCCGCGAATTCTGCCTACCCATTCCCGGTGATGAATCACCGGGGGTTCCACAGAGCGCCCCTTCGGGGCTGTTGGGGTTCACAAACCGCTCGCGCGGCCGTCCCCGGGCGCGCTGATCGCCGCCAGATGAACGGGCGACGCAGCGCGTCGCCCCTACAAATTGTGGAAACATCCATCACATGCTTTCCCCGGCGATGAATCGCCGGGCTATCTTTCATGCGACCCTGCGGGGCTGTTGGGGTTCACAAACCGCTCGCGCGGCCGTCCCCGGGCGCGCTGATCGTCGCCCCTACAAATTGTGGAAAAATTCAACACATGCTTTCCCCAGCGATGAATCGCCGGGCTATCTTTCATGCGCCCCTGCGGGGCTGTTGGGGGTTGGTTCATCGCTTTTTCACCCCTGGGTGAACCCAGGGGATGCCAGACCCAACCCCCGCTGAAGCGGGGTTGTTTGAGATCCGTCCCCCGTTTTGTCAGTGCGAGGCGCCCTGAGCGGAGAGGATCGAAGTCGCCTTTAGCTTATTGTTGGGAACTATCTTTCCTTGTGAATCTTACGCTGCCTTGCCTGCTTTCCTTCCCTACCAAGATCCAATCCCCGACCATTTCTGCAAGGTTCTGGGGATCGAACAAGAGGACAGAGACTGCATCCGAGAGTCCGTGTCCGGGGGATTTGTCGCGAAGGACATAGTAGAATAAGATCCTGTTTTCCCTGAGCCGCGTCATTTCCGTTGACCAGGTGCCAACCAGCACGCCATTGACTTTATAGGTTCCCGATAGGACAAGTTGGTTCCCCGCAAGGGTGATCGTGCAGTCTCCCGCCGCGGTGTCTCCTGAAGACGCTTCGGATGAATAGATCCAATTGCCGCAAAGTTGACGGGCTAGTTTCAGGTCCGCCGCGGCTTCGGCAGACGGGATACGCGATACTTTAATTAGGGCGGCAAGGAACAGAAAAGCATTCACCGTGAGAACGATCCCGGCAGCTATCCGTTCGAATGAGGTTTCAGCGGCTGCGAACCAGTAGATGAGAACTGCCTGGACGACAAGCAGAAATGCCGCCAGGGCACCGTAAGGCGACTTGATTTTACTTGGATCGAACTTTCCACCAGATGGCATTTGGTTTAACCTCCTTTGGGGTTTCCCGGGTTGAGCGCTCAGCCGCAGCCGGTTTTTCCCGGTCTCATTAACCCGGTCCTGAGCGCAGCGAACACATGCAGGTGGAGCGGGGGTTAAGTTCAAAAAAGGATAGGGAACTATGGGTTTAATAACACCCCTTCTGGCATTTCTTCCCATGTTCTACCATCGAGTTTACGGCCATTTCGTTTTTTTATTGTGCCCCCCCATTGTTTAAAGAAGAATGGAATGTCTTCTTCTGTGCATTTATCTCTTATTTGTTCAACCCAAACTTTATTGATAGGTCTTGCACCAGGACCGGATTCTCCTCCAACAATAACCCAATCAATTCCTGATAAATCTAATTCTATTATTGGACCAATCAAGGGTTCAAAGGAAATGAATTTTATCATTGCATGAGTTTTTCTTAGGTGATTTATTCTATATATGTAATCAGTATTTTCAACACTTACACCTAACCAAATATTCGGAGGCCAATCAAGTTCTGATGATAATTTTTGCATCCGTTCTGATCTTTTTGTAAGTATTTGGTAGATATGGTGGTTAGCTTTATACATTGTTGAAAATACTTTTTTGATGAAATCTAAAGGGATATCCTCGTGGAAAAGATCACTCATTGAATCTACAAATACAAATCTGGGGGTTTTCCATTTGAATGGTAATAAAACAGCGTCATCATGGAGAGTGACTTTAAAACCATTTCTATATTTTTCGGTTCCCATTGCCTTTAAACGACTAGAAAATCGTTCAGCGTAACAATATTTACAACCCGGACTAATTTTAGTACAGCCTGTCGTTGGATTCCAAGTTGTATCTGTCCATTCTATCTTTGAGTCAGACAATTTTCCTCCAGAATTTTGTTAATTAGATGATAATACAGAACGAATGTTCTAACAAGGTAAGACCTAGTTAATTTTGACAATCGCGTTCTCTGGAAATGTGTTTTTTCTTCTTTGTTTACCATCAGTTTTTATAGTTTCAACTGATAGTATTTTTTTTGATTCTAGAAGTTTTAAGGCGGAACGCATATGGGTTTCGCGAAAAGCAGTCTTCTCTTCCACGAATTCTATTATATTTGCTACAGTGATTCTCTCCTGAGAAAAATAATCTACAATCAAGTTGGCGAGTTTTGGTGTTTCATCAATTTCAAAGAGAATTAATTGGTTTGGATCTGTAGCATCGGAAAAACAATAACCGCTCGAAGGATCTATCTTCCAAAATGCTTCTTTCATTTTCTTAAGACCAAGTGGATGATTACTAGCAAAGAACAAATAATAAATTACTCTACCATCGCAGTCACGCATTTCAAAGAATCTAACAAAACGAGCACAAGTTTTTAACTGTTCTTGATACAAAAGACGTAGATCTGCTATCCGACTTATAGAGTTTTCAGCAATACTTAAAACTTTATCCGTTCCGAAAAGTTGAACAATATGTTGTTTAGTTTTTTCATTTGGATGATCTAAAAACCGATTGATTGAA
>Ga0272443_10007799_pt1 | contig 10120 bp, 10 predicted proteins | sample SSMAcet12_FD_193581 | JGI IMG/M metagenome (GOLD analysis project Ga0272443, IMG submission 193581) | Marine sediment archaeal communities from Little Sippewissett salt marsh, Falmouth, MA, United States - SSM-Acet-12 | ecosystem: Environmental > Aquatic > Marine > Wetlands > Sediment ... | reverse complement strand
GCACTGCTGCGAATGGGTGCATCGCCACAGATTGCAAGACGCTGTGGCATCGCAACTTATGAAGCGGAAATGAATTTAATTATACATACTGACAATGGTGGAACTTTGCGAGTGGAAATTGAACCACATAAAATTACCGTAGAGGCATATGATGATGGTCCAGGTATAGAGGATGTTGAACAAGCCATCAAACCCGGATTCTCTACAGCTACTCATGAGGTACGTGAAAAAGGATTTGGTGCAGGAATGGGACTCTATAATATTAAGCGATGTGCAGACGAAATGGAACTGCTCTCATCTAAAGAACGTGGCACTAATTTGTTCATTACCATGTACTTAAACAAAAAATCAACATAAACAAAACTGTTTAATAAATTTTCCAAGAATTGAGATGTAAATGAAACTTGATCATATAATTACTAACCTTAATCTTAAGATAATGACTGAAACACATGATTTATCTGATGTGTCAGTTACTAGTGGGTACAGTTCAGACCTGCTCAGCTGTGTAATGACAGGTGCAAATTCTGGAAGTGTTTGGGTAACATTAATGGCACATAGCAATATTGTTGCTGTTGCGGCATTACTCGATATCTCAGCAATTATTATCACTGAAGATGCTCAACCAGATGAGAATACAATAACTAAAGCGAAAGAAAATAACATCATCCTGCTTTCTTCACCCGAGACAAATTTCTACATTTGCGGAAAACTTTGGGAAATGGGATTAAGGCAAATTTAATAATAAACAAATCAAGGCATTCTTTGAAAAAATTCAAATCAGAGTTACACATTCACACAATTTTATCCCCAGACGGAGGTATCGAAATGATACCACCGTTAATTGTTCGTAAAGCTCTTGAATGTAACATCAACCTGATAGCCATAACGGACCATAACGCAAGTGAAAATGCTCAAGCTGTCATGCGTGCCGCACAGGGCACACCATTGACGGTACTGCCTGGCATAGAATTACAAACCAAAGAAGAAGTTCATTGCTTATGTATATTTGACACCCAAGAACAATTGGCTGAGATTCAAAAACTGGTTGATGAGAAACTGCCCAAAATTCCAAATAATATTGAAATATTTGGAGAACAATTTATAGTTGACCATACTGGAGATTTCATAAAACGAAAAGAAACACTTCTCCTGAATTCAACTAATTTCAGCTTTGAAGAAGCTTACCATGTAGTGAATGACCTGAAAGGATTGTTCATTCCAGCACATGTCAATCGTAAAGCATTCGGTGTAATTTATAATTTGGGATTTATTCCATCAACCATACCTCTCTTTGCTCTTGAGATTTCACGTCACATATCTCCAGAGGAAGCGATCTCGCTTCACCCTCAATTATGTAATTTTTCAATTATTCAGAACGGCGATGTCCATTTTCTTGATGATTTTTTAGGAGCAACAACATTTTATATTAATAAACCAACTGTTGATGAGCTAACCCTTGCCCTAAAACGTAAAAATGGACGTAATTTCAAGGTTAAAAGGTAAAGAATTATTATTCCTCCATTCCGAAAAATATTTTAATGTATAATTGTGAAGGTATCGCTTAAAAATAGGATCAATCCAATACTTTATAATATTGAGGTTTGACTTATAAAAAATGGAGCCAAAATCAATGTTGAAAACAATTGAATCAATACCTGCAGAAGATCCTCTAAACCAGGAAGAACAATTAGCACGAATAGATCAAATCATCGACCACCACAAACACATACCTGGATCCACAATGGTTGTCCTAAATAAGCTTCAAGAGCAGATAGGTCATATTTCACCTGCAATGCAAGTTTATGTGGCAAAGCGCTTGGGAAAACCTATCAGCCACATCCACGGTGTCGTGTCATTTTATTCCTTTTTCACTACAAAACCTCGAGGTAAACATACAATTAAGTTTTGCGTTGGCACAGCTTGCTATGTGAGTGGAATTGATCAAATTATCGAAAAGGCAAAACAAGTTCTTGGTATTGCGCCTGGAGAAACTACAGATGACGGATTAATTACATTAGAACTCTGCCGATGTGTTGGTGTTTGTAGCCAAGCACCTGTCATTGTCGTTGATGAAGAGGTGCAAGGTCGAGTTAAACCGAATCGCTTCCCAAAAACAATCCAAAGATTAAAGTCAATGGAGGAATAACTTGCGAGAAATTGCACTTCATATTCTGGACATTGCTGAAAACAGCATAAGAGCAGGCGCAAATCAAGTTAATATCCAGATAATTGAGGATTTAGTCAACGATCAATTAAATATCAAGATAGGTGATAACGGTAGAGGAATGGATGCTGAAACAGTTGCGAAAATTACAGATCCATTTGTCACGTCCAGAACCAACCGAAAAGTTGGTTTAGGTATACCATTCTTCAAAGCAGCCGCTGAAGCTTGCGATGGATCTTTTATTATTGAATCCAAACCTGGGATTGGCACTGAAGTTTCAGCAACTTTCAAACATAGTCATATTGATCGTATGCCCCTGGGAGATGTCACCAGTACTTTCTTAGCCTTACTCATAGGTGCACCTGATATCCACTGGGTTTTTAAACACAAGGTGAATGGGAATATTTTTATATTTGATGATCAACCCATTAAAGAAACACTGGAGGGTATCCCACTTACTCAACCGGCCGTATTGAAATATATACGAGAAGCTTTTCTGGAAGGTAAAAGCAAGCTTTATGATAGGAAACAAACAATATTTGATTCAATAACAATACAATAATCGGAGGAAGAAATGCCATCTCTAAAATCATTAGAAGACCTTAAACGAATTCGTGAGGAAGCTCTAAAGAAACAGCAATTACGAGAAAATTCGGGAAAGAAGGAAATAATTGTTGGAATGGGTACTGTTGGTATTGCTGCTGGTGCGCGCGAGACACTAAAAACAATTCTTGAAGTGATTGAAAGTGAAAGTCTTGACGATGTCATTGTTAGGCAAACAGGAAATATTGGTTTAGACTCCTTCGAGCCAATCGTTCAGGTTGTGTTACCCGGTGAAGAAAAAATTACCTATGGAAATGTGACATCCGACATGGTTCGTCAAATAGTCAAAGAGCATGTGATTAGTGGCAATATTGTTAAGGAATATCAAATCGAAAAGTAAAAATTAAAAAAACTAAACCTGGAAGGTAACCATGCCCCTTTACCGTTCTCATATTCTTGTCTCGGTAGACCCCCAATGCGTTGAAAAAGGCGCTTATAAAATCATGGATTCCTTGCAAGATGAACTTGTCAAGCAAGGCTTAGTTGATGAAGTACAGGTGCTAGAGACTTCTAGGATCGGTGATCCTGAGATGTCTGGACCAGATCTAATGGTTTATCCCGAGGCTGTTCACTATGTTAACCTAACTATTGAAGATGTACCCTTCCTAGTCGAGGAGCACTTCCTCAAGGGTAGAGTAGCCAAACAATTTGTGTTGGAAGAGGAAGAATTTATAGACGAAGAACTTTCGGCACCTCAGAAGAAAGAAATTCGCGTTGTATTGAAAAATATTGGTGAAATTGACCCTCTTAATATTGAAGATTATATTGCACACGATGGATACTTGGCACTAGGAAAAGTCCTTACAGAAATGACACCGGAAGAGACGATCCAAATAATTCTTGATTCTGGATTGCGTGGGCGTGGAGGTGCGGGTTATCCAACTGGTTTGAAATGGAAATTTATCCGTAACGCCCAGGGTGATCAGAAATTTATGATTTGCAATGCTGATGAAGGTGATCCAGGTGCATTTGCAAACCGGCGTGTTCTGGAAGGTGACCCTCACTCAGTTATTGAAGGAATGATTATCGGTGCCTATGCCGCAGGATCCAACCAGGGGTATATCTATTGCCGTGCGGAATATCCTATCGCTGATAGAACCCTAAACACTGCAATCAAGCAAGCTCGTTCATTTGGTTTAATAGGGGACAATATTTTGGGTAGTGATTTTTCTTTTGATTTGGAAGTCCGAATGGGAGCTGGTGCTTTTGTTTGCGGTGAAGAAACTGCATTGATGGCATCTATTGAAGGTAAACGCGGTGAACCACGCCCTCGACCACCATTCCCAGCCAAAGAAGGTGTGTGGGGGTTACCATCAAATATCAACAATGTTGAAACCTTTGCAAATGTTCCTCAAATTATCCTCAATGGTGCGGATTGGTTTAAACAATTTGGCTACAAAAAGAGCACAGGGACAAAATCATTTTCGATGGCTGGTGATGTAAAGAATACAGGTTTGATTGAAGTCCCCTTTGGAATCACCCTTCGTGAAATCATATACGATGTTGGTGGCGGAATAAAAGAAGATAAAAAATTCAAAGCTGTCCAAACCGGTGGGCCAATGGGTGGATGTCTTCCGGAAGCTTATTTAGATTTACCAATGGATTACGAAGCCCTTTCAGAAGCGGGATCAATCTTAGGGTCAGGTGGCTTGGTTGTAATGGATGAGGACACTTGCATGGTTGACATTGCAAGGTTCTTTATGGAATTCACCCAAGAAGAGAGTTGTGGTAAATGTACACCTTGTCGTATTGGAACAAGGCGTATTCTAGAAATACTAACACGTATTTGCGATGGCAAAGGAAAACCTGAGGATATCCCATTATTGCGGCACCTCTGTGAACAAATTAATGAAAACAGTCTTTGTGGGTTAGGCAAAGGGGCACCAAATCCAGTAAAAAGCACACTGGAGCACTTCCTCCATGAATATGAAGCGCATATTCATGATAAAACCTGTCCTGCAAAGGTGTGTCGAGGTTTGATTCGTTTTGAAATCATCGATGGCGTTTGCACTGGCTGTACATTATGTGCTAGGAACTGTCCCGTCGATGCAATTTCTGGTGAAAGACGACAAACCCACGTGATCGATCCAGATATATGCATCAAATGCGGGATTTGTGAACAACTCTGCCCCTATGATGCGATTGAAATCAAGTGAAGAATAAAAAATTAGACATGAGGACAACAAGTATGGATGAGAAAAAATTGCTTGAAATTCGACCACATAAAGAAATTACGCGGGTGATTATTGAACAGCATGGTATTGAAGAGGGAGAGCTCATTCCTATTCTACATGATGTCAATAATAAGATAGGGTACATTTCAAATGATGCAATTGATGAAATCTACACAATGATGAAGATTCCAAAAAGTAAAATTTTTTCTGTGGCAACCTTTTACAAGATGTTCACAACTAAACCAAGAGGCAAACACGTCATCCAGTTTTGTGCCAGTGCCCCGTGTCATGTAGAGGGTGCTGCAGCAGTTTGGACGAAACTTCAAAGTTTTTTAGACCTCCGAGAAAATGAAACCAGTGAAGATGGCAAATGGACTTTGATTACAACCAGTTGCCTTGGGTTATGCGGTGTAGCGCCAGTTATATTAGTTGATGAGGATGTTTATGGCAACGTAACACCCGAACAAGTTGAAAATATACTCAATAGATATTCATAGGAACCGTAATATGAAAAAAATTCGATCGTTAGTATTAATTTCAGGGGACCCAGAAAGTCTAGATAGAGGGGCTTTGGATGTGTTCACTGAAATGAACACACAGATCAATGCATTCGGTTTGGATGAAGAAATTTCTGTTTCAATGGTAAATGATATCAGCAAACCAGGTGGTAGTCCGCTTGTGATGGTTTATCCGGAAGCCGTAATCTATGGTCCAGTAAAACCGGATGAGGTCAAAATAATTGTTGAAGAACATCTTTACAAAGGACGTATAGTCGAAGAGAAGCAAGTCCCAGCTTATGAGTTGTCTGGCCGAATTGCATGGTTTTCTGCCCGAAAAGGAACAATACCAGCTGAAAACCGAATCGTTCTAAAAAATGTGGGATTAATAGATCCTGAAAAAATTGATGACTACATAGTAAAGGGTGGCTATTCTGCTCTAGGAACTACACTTGAAGAAATGACACCTCTGGAAGTGATTGAAACCATCAAACAATCTGGCTTAAAAGGTAGAGGTGGTGCTGGCTTCCCCACAGGACTGAAATGGCAATTTGTAAACCAAGCCAAGGGTAGTAAAAAATATATCATTTGTAATGCTGATGAGAGCGAACCTGGAACCTTTAAGGACCGAGTGATTCTAGAAGGTGACCCCCACGCCATCATCGAAGCTATGACAATTGCTGGCTATGCAGTTGGCGCAGATGAAGGCTATATTTACATTCGTGGTGAATATTTCCTGGCGATCAAACGGATGAAAAGAGCTATTCAACAAGCTCGTGACTATGGATTGTTAGGTGAAAATATCTTTGAATCAGGATTTAATTTTGATATTCACATTCATATTGGCGCAGGTGCTTACATTTGTGGCGAGGAAACTGCTCTAATCGAATCAATTGAAGGGACACGTGGTGAACCTCGTTTCAAACCACCTTTCCCCACAACTGAGGGTCTTTGGAAAAAACCAACCTTGGTTAATAATGTTGAAACCTTAGCAAATATTCCTGCCATCATCCTAAATGGCGCTGAATGGTTTCACTCAATCGGCACTCCGTCAAGCCCAGGCACAAAAGTTTACACTGTCCTTGGCAATGTCAACGTAACTGGCGTGATTGAAGTTCCCATGGGAATCACCTTACGAGAAGTGATATCCATTTATGCCAAAGGTATGAAAAATAATTCTCGCTTAAAATTAGCCCAAACAGGTGGATCAAGCGGCTCAATCATTCCTGCCAGTTTGCAAGATACACCAATGGATTTCGACTCCTATCACAGTGTCGGCGTTGCTTTAGGTTCAGGCGCTTTGCTTATCTGTAATGAGGAAACATGTGCGGTGGATTTGGCAAAAGTACTGATGAACTTCTTCCGCTTTGAAAGCTGTGGAAAATGCATTCCCTGTCGAATCGGAAATAACAGGGCTTACGAGATTCTTTCAAATATAACTGAAGGTTTGGGGACAAAGAAAGATCTTGAAGATCTTCAAAATATGAGCGATCAACTCGATGAACTTTCAAATTGCGGACTTGGTCAAACAGCTGGGACGCCTTTGCATGACATTTTAGCACACTTCAAAGCAGAAGTTGAAGCGCATATCAAATTGAAAGTATGTCCCGCCGGTGTTTGTGCGATGGCTGGACGCTATGCATACGAGATAAGATAATAAATAGGAAAAATGGAGTACCATGACGATGATAAAACTCACAATTGATGGAAAAACAGTCGAAGTTAATGAAGGGACAACTGTCCTGCAAGCTGCAGAAATGGCTGATATTTACATACCAACGCTTTGTAACCATCCACAACTAACTCCCTATGGAGGTTGTCGATTGTGCATGGTTGATATTGAGGGTGCTAGAACACTGCAACCTTCCTGCACTTTACCAGTTGCAGAAGGTATGGTCATCAGAACAAATACGGAAAAAGTCCTTTCTGCACGTAAATTTGTTCTTACACTTATCTTCAGTGAACGTAACCATTTCTGCATGTATTGTCCAGTAAGCGATGGGGATTGCGAACTTCAAAACCGCGCTTACGATGAAGAAATGACACATTGGGATCTACAGCCTAATTGGCTTCCATTTGAAGTGGATGCCTCACATCCCCTTATTGTGCTTGATAACAATCGCTGTATTCTTTGCCGACGGTGTGTTCGAGCATGTGGAGATTTGGTTGGCAATTACACCTTAGGCTTTGAAGAACGTGGTGCTGATAGCTTGCTAGTTGCTGACAATAGTGTTCCCCTTGGTGAGAGTACTTGTATTTCCTGCGGCACATGCGTTCAAATATGTCCAACAGGTGCTCTAATTGATCGCAAAAGCGCTTATCAGGGCAAAGAAACTGAAGTGGATCATCATCTCGGGGTTTGTGTTGAGTGTTCCGTTGGTTGTCAAAGGGATATCCTCACCAGAGATAACCGACTTGTTAGACTCGAAGGTGATTGGGAGGCAGAGCTAAATCATGGATTATTGTGTGAGAAAGGTCGGTTTTTTCCAACAGAAGAGGATCGTTCACGTATCCTCTCACCCATGATCCGCGAGAATGGTAAATTACGAACAACCACCTGGGATGAGGCTCTTAAGGTAATCTCAGAAAGTTTATCAGAATCTGATAAATTAGCAGCATTAGCATCTACTCGTCTACCTTTCGAAGATCTTTCCTTGTTTAAGGCTATATTCAAAGATAATTTACAGGCAACCCTTGTCACAACAATTGAGGATCAAGCTCCAATGTCACTCCAGACCCAGGTCGCAGAAAAACTCGGTTCAACCATTGAACATAGCTTGGGTAATCTTAAAGATACAGATGCGGTATTATCATTAGGCGCAGACCTAATCGAAGATCATCAAGTTGCAGGATTCTTTATTAAACGGCAATTGCTAAACGGAACAAAATTGTTTGTTGTAGATTCCCATAAAAATGCAATGTCAGAATTTGCCCTAAGAACACAGTCAATTGAAGCTGGTGAAGAAGGTGAATTCTTAGTATCATTGAGATCTGCCCTTGAAAATAACACGAAAGAGACCAAAATCGGCCAAATAATACAAGCCCTTAGTGAGGCAGAGAAACCATGTATTATTTATGGTGGTACATTTGCAAAAAACGCTGATGACCTAACCCTCGGCGTATTGGTTGAAATTGCGGAAAAACTCAACGCTTCCTTAATTTCAATCCAAGGAAAAGCTAACACTTTTGCTGCAACCCAATTAGGCCTCACTCAACAGCCATTTTTTGAAAAAATCCAATCAGCTTATATTGTTCTTGGAGATGAAGAACCAACGCAAAAATTGACAAAAGCTTTGGAAAAGGTACCCTTTGTGGTGACACAAGCAGCGTATAATTCTCAAGTAACTGCCAATGCTGATGTTGTCTTACCGGTCACCATGTGGGCAGAACAATCAGGCACCTATGTGAACCTTGAGGGGAGAAAACAAAAAGCAATTAAAGCATTAGATGCACCTGAAGGTGTGCTATCATCCTACGATGCCTTAATGAAACTTGCTGACGTATTACAAATGACACCGGATTTATTTTAAAATAATATTTCGGTTTTCTGATTAGATTAATGGTTAATAATAGAAAGCGAGAGGAAAAACATCATGACAAAACCAACTGTTGCTTCTGATTGGTTATGTGGTTGTGCAGGGTGCCACATGTCAATATTGGACATCGATGAACGAATATTACAAATTGTTGAATTAGTGGATTTAAGATCGACACCTATTACGGACCTAAAGGAACCTGACGAACAGGGTGTCACTGTCGGGATTCTTGAGGGTGGGATCAATAACACTTATAACGAGGAAGTTGCCAAAAAAATGCGAGCACGTTGCAAAATATTGGTATCCTTAGGCGATTGCGCAGTTTTTGGTGGTGTTCCTGCCATGCGCAACTTTTTTGGAGAAAAAGCAGCATTAAAACGAGCTTACATTGATGCAGAAAGTAATGACGCAGAAGCAGCTATACCCACAAATCTGGAACTAGCAGAAATGACACATGTCCGAGCAGTTCATGAAGTAGTCCCTGTTGACCTTTTTATTCCTGGCTGTCCACCAGATCCAGATGTCATCTTTTATGCCCTATCTGAGCTTGCTCAAGGTAGAATACCAGAAATAAAAGATGAGAAACTACATTGGCATTAGGAGAAAATATAATGGCTACCCAAAAAATCACTATTGAACCCGTAACCCGCATTGAAGGTCATGCAAAAGTTACCATCCATATGGATGATGATGGTCAGGTTGACCATGCGTATTTTCATGTCAATGAATTTCGCGGCTTTGAAAAATTTTGTGAAGGTCGCATGTTTTATGAAATGCCACAAATTACCCCGCGTATCTGTGGCATTTGCCCGGTAAGTCATCACCTTGCAGCAGCAAAAGCAGGTGATATCATCATAGGTGCTACTCCACCCCGACCAGCACTATTGCTTCGTGAATTAATGCACATGGGACAAATTATACAAAGCCATGGCATGCATTTCTTTGAATTGGCAGGACCAGATCTGATTTTAGGTTTTGATTCTGATCCTGCGCTTCGCAACGTGGTCGGGTTGATTCAAGCTGATCCCGCCTTAACTGTCAAAGCGGTAGAATTGCGAAAATTCGGGCAGGATATCATATATCAAATTGGTGGCAGACGGATTCATCCCAACTTTGCTGTTCCTGGCGGCGTAAACCATGCCT
>Ga0272443_10007798_pt1 | contig 10121 bp, 7 predicted proteins | sample SSMAcet12_FD_193581 | JGI IMG/M metagenome (GOLD analysis project Ga0272443, IMG submission 193581) | Marine sediment archaeal communities from Little Sippewissett salt marsh, Falmouth, MA, United States - SSM-Acet-12 | ecosystem: Environmental > Aquatic > Marine > Wetlands > Sediment ... | reverse complement strand
CTTCCCGGGCACCTACGCCGCCCTCGGAACCGGTATGATCGGGCCGTACGCAGCGCTCCAGTACGGTACGAAGGCCGAGCCCGACTACGCGAACTGGCCCAGTATGAAGGCCGCCGCCGACGTGTTGGATCGGCGCTGTGGCTCCTGTCACTCGGAAGAGAAGAAACTGCCGCGCCATCCCGCCGACAACCTGGACCTGCGCCTTCATCACTTGGCTTATGGTGAAGGCGCTCCTCGGTTCTGGACACCGCCGTGGATCGAGCCCTACGACAGCATGCTACGGATTGGCTCCCAGGAATGGATGAAAAAGTACGCCGACCCTCGGCTCCAGTTCTCGCGTCACATCCTGTACAATCTGTCCCGGCCGGAAAGATCGTTGCTGTTGCTGGCCCCGCTGGCCAGGGACGGGGGTGGCTATGGCATCTGCGGCCCCGTCTTTGCGAGCACCGAGGATGCGGATTTCGCCGCGCTGCTGACGGCCGTGAAAGCGACGAAGGCACGCCTCGAGCAAATCACGCGCTTCAACATGCCCGATTTCCGCCCGGCACCAGAATACATTCGCGAAATGCAGCGCTTCGGCATTCTACCGGCCGACCTCCAGCCGGACGATCCGATCGACGTCTACGACACCGACCGCAAATACTGGGAGTCCATGTGGTACCGGCCCGTGCCTACCGAGCCCGAACGTCGTAGCAGGCCAGCAGGTCGCCATGCCGCAGGTAGAGCTTCCCGTCGGCAATGACCGGACGGGCCCAGGCCGGCCCCTCCCCGGTAGGCGGCTGGAACGTCCCTTTGACCCGGAACGCCTCGGGCGTCGCTTCGACCAGTGCCACGAGTCCTCGGTCGTAGCGGAACAGGACATGGCCGTCCGCGTAGAGAATCGACGCCGAGCCCCGCTCCGGGGCCTCCCCGCGCCAGGCGATCTTTCCGGTCGTGACATCGACACACACCGGCTCGCCGCGACTGTTGCCGTGACCGCCGTAGACATAGTTGCCGACGCCGACGATGCCGCCGTGATGGTTCTCGAATTGCTTCGCGTCCAGCGTGTACAGTTCCTGCACGTGGAACGTGTCCTCGACCTTCACGATCTTCAGCAGCGCACTGCCCGTGGTGTAGTTCGTCGTGGTGAAGATGTAGGGTCCCCGGACGACCGGCGTGGGAATGTTGGCCACCCCGTTGGCGATCCAGTTGTAGCCCCAGAGGAACCGGCCCGTCTCGGCCTCGATGCCGACGAGGCCCCGCCCGATCAACTGAACGTATTGCCGGACACCGTCGATCTCGGCCACCACCGCGGAGGCGTAGCCGGCGCCGTCGTTGCCCTTCTCACCCAGCGCCGGCACCGCACATTTCCAGAGGACTTCGCCCGTCAGCTTCTCGAGCGCAACGAGCGTGGCCTCAGGACCCCCCGGCGTGCAAATGACTTTGGCCCCATCGATCAGCGGCGATTCGCTGAATTTCCACCGGCTCATCACGGCCCCGCCGAAATCGCTCACCAGGCTCTTGCGCCAGCGCTCGGTGCCGGTGGCCGTCTCCAGACAGACCAGGTTGCCCTCGGTGCCCAGCGCGTAGAGAAGATCGCCATCGACCGTGGGGGTTGAGCGCGGGCCGTCCTTGTGGGGCGGTCCCACCTTGGTTGCCCAAAGCTCCTTCTGCGTCTCGGCATCGAAGGCGAGGACGAACTGGGCCTTCTGGCCATCGCTGCCGATGCGGTCGCCCATCGTCAGGATTCTTCCACCCGTGACCGCGACGCTGGAGTAGGCTGTGCCCAGTCCTTCGATCTTCCACAACAGGGTCGGCGGGTTCTGCTCCCAATCCGTGCGCAGCCCCGTCTCCCGGCACAGGTTATCGTAGTGCGGACCGAGAAACTGCGGCCAGCCCCGATCATCGGCAACCATCGGCGGCGCCGGTGGCAGAACCACCGCTCCGCTCGCAATCGCTCCACCCGATGTGCCGATTTCCGTTTCCGTGCCCTCGATCTTTGCCAGCGCCGCTTCGATCCAGCTTTGCAGAGCTTCCGGTCCCTCGGCCAGCCTCTGTCGCAGAACGGGCACCGCCGCCTGAGCCGGTGGCCCGATTGCACCGAGTACGTTGATCGAGCGGACCTGAGCCCCGCCGGGACCGGTGCGGACCACTTCGAGCAGAGTGGGCACCGCCGGTTCGCCGAGAGCGGTTAGCGCGTGCATGCAAGCCATTCTCACCCAGGGCTGGGGATCGTCGAGTCGGGACGCGAGCGCCGGCGCCGCCTTGGCGCCCTTGGAGCCGATCGTTTCAATCGCATCGGCCGCGGCGACCACGGCGGTCAGATCGCTGTCCTTGACGGCCAGAATCAGCGCGTCGACCGCTTCGGTCAACTCAGTGTCCGTTTCCGCATCCTGGGCCAGTCCGGCCCAGTGCGCTACAGGTTGGCCCTGATACAAGGGGCCCGACTCCGCCTGCGGTGCTTCAGCCGGCTCCGGCGTCTGATCCGTCTGCCGCTTACATCCGACGAGTGCCACCGCGATAACCATCACCACGCAGAATCTTCGCATGTGTCCGTTCTCCACCATCGAGTCCGTGTCGCTGGTTCGTAGTTCGCCTCTATCATAGGACTCTCTTGGAGATTTTCCAGACAGAATGCGCGGAGCGTCACCTCGATGTGCGGAACGGACAGCGCTTCTCATCCCTCCACTCAACGTGTCAGTCGAGAAGGTGGGCGGTCAAAACGAAGAAGATGGCGTCGGCGCCGCTCTGTGTCGCGCCGACGATCCGCGGCTGGCCCACGTTGAGCGACGCGGTTCCTTCCCATTCCCAGGCAACCGTATCGGGCGGGGCATCCTCGTGTTGCCTGGCTTGCCGGGGGCCACTGTAATTGAAGCTGTAGCTCACCTGAATCACCTGCTCGGAGATGATACCGGGTATGATACTCAAGGTCTCACCATCCTCGTAGGCCGTATAGTCGATGGCCTGCGGTCTTCCCTCCGGCGTGTTGACCAGCTTCCTTCTCGGATAATAGCTCGTTTCGGATCGCTTGACCGCGTTGTTCCCGACTCCGTGGAGGCCGACCGCTTTGGCTCCGACGAGGATGTTGGCCTGGTCCGGCCTCTGGAGGCATTCGAGCAGGTTCGCCACCGAGACCGAGTGCGGCGCCTGGCCCAGCGGATTGACGCCCATGTCGTACAACGTCGCCATCTGAACCTCGACTACGAACGCCTCAACCAGCAGGGTCCGGCCTCGGTACGGATCGGCCTCCTGCTCAGAGCTATTCGCTCGTGGCGGTATGGGTGGGCGCCTGGTGCGGTTGCCTGCCGGCAACATCGAAACGCCCGCCAGCAATACGATCAAAATGAAAGCGCACTTCGTTTTCTTGTCCATGGCTCTTCCTCCCGAATGAACTCCTGTGCATTCGCTCGTTCCACCGGCCCGACCCACGCAGGCCACGCCGCGCTCTAAACGTTCAGACGGACAACCATCCCTTTCGTTACATCATTCCGAAAAACCGCGTGTTCGTAGTGGCGTCGTCAGACGCTACCTCCCCGTCGGCGTCACCGCCCACTGGGGCGACAACAGCCTTGACTCGCCCCGTCGATTTTGCTAATCTATTAAGTGCGGTGCTTCACGGGAGAAGCCTCAGCGATTCGGCGCGACGCCAGAACTTTCTCGCCCGTATGCTGTGCGTTTCCCGTCTTCGTGATGGGCGGGGTCTCAGGGACGTCTCTCTTCTCCTTCGGGTCGCTCTTTTTGGCGAGATTGTCCATGTGGATGGCCATTCTAAAACGGGAAATGCTGGAGTACCTCAAGTCCACCAAGTTCCTGATCGGCCTGGCGGTTGTCCTGACTCTGGTGGCCTTGAGCACTCTGATCAACGCGGCCGATTACGCCCAACGCCACCAGGACTATCTGGACGCCCATCACACGCGCTTGCCCCTCGACGGCTTCGGCTACATGCGGGTGGCGTATCGCCGGCCGCAGATCCTGGGTGTCTTCGTCCAGGGCAAGGACCGAGAACTGGGCGATCAGATTCACGCCTGCGGTGACAGTGTCACCACCGAGCCGATGGGCTTCATGGGCTATTGGAGTCAGAATCAGCGCTTCCGCGCGGGCTTCGCCGCCATTGATTTCGCCTTTGTCGTACGGGTGGTGATGAGCTTGTTGGTGATCTTCCTCGCCTACGATTGTGTCTCCCAGGAGCGCGTGCAGGGGACTCTGAGACTGATGATGGCCAATGCCCTGTCGCGCGGGCATCTGCTCTGGGGCAAATTCTTTGGGGGCCTGGTCGTCATCCTGGGGATGTTGACTCTGGCGGTACTGGTAGCGGCTCTGATCATCGTGCTCCACCCAGCCTTGACGGCCGACGCGTCTCTGCTGGCTTCCCTTGCCATCCTGTGGGGTCTGTCGGCGCTCTATCTGACCGTCTTCTTCGGTCTCAGCGTCATGCTGTCCACCTGGCTGAACAGCCCGGCGACCAGCCTGCTGAGCCTGTTGCAGATCTGGGTCGTTCTGGTGGTGATCTGGCCCCATGCCGGGATCGTGCTGGCTCAGAGGATCATTCCCATACCTGATACCCGGGAGCGGGACCAGCGCAAAGAGGATCGGGTTTCCGACTACACCCGCCAGTACCGCCAGGCCCATGCCGTTCCTTCCGATCCGAATGAGAAGCGGCTCTACGAACGGCAATTGGAGCGCCGCTGTGACGAGCTGCGCCGTCAGGTGGATCTTGATTATAGCCGGCAACAGACGCGCCAGGTGCAGTTCGCTCAACGTTTGGCCCTTCTTTCGTCCCCCATCCTCTATGACCGCATCGCCCAGCGCTTGGCCCGCACGGACAGCGCAGAGTTCGACCGGTTTCTCCGCAGCGCCGAGCGATTTTGGACCGAACACCACTGGGGCGATGGCCGAGTCCGCGGCGAGGAGGAACCGCCCGAGTTCGTCTATCAAGACCAGACCCTCGGTGCTGCCCTGGGACCGACCTTACCGCACTGGGGTATCCTCTTTCTGCTGGGCGCCGCGTGTTTCGCTGCCGCTCACACGGTCTTCATGAAAAGAGACATAGACTGAAATGATGATTGCCATTCTCAAACGCGACGTTCAGGCCCATTGGCGCAGCCAGCAGTTCGCTGTCCTGCTCGTGCTCAGCATTGTGCTGTTCGCTATGAGCGCCTGGGTGGCCTGCGAGGCCTACCGCGAACAGATGGCTTTCTATACCCGCAGCGTCGCCGAAGGCGCCCGCGAGCCGGATACGCGTTTCGCCTATCTCTACGCCCGACCCAGTCCCCTTGCTTTCGTAGCGGCCGGCAGCGCTTCCTGTCAACACGCTGGCTACGGTCTCACCACCAAGGGGGGGTGGACGCCGAAATACCGCCAGGCACGAAACTTCAAAATGCCGTCGGTGCCCGATTTGGATTGGGTGTTCATCATCAGCGTGATCTTCAGTCTCTACGCACTGCTGTTGTCGTTTCGCAGCATCTCGGCCGAGAAAGCCGCCGGCACCCTGCGCTTGACCCTGGCCAACCCGGTCGGACGCAGCCACCTGCTGTTGGCCAAATACCTGGCCGTCCTGCTCACGATTGCCCCGGCCCTGCTCATCGGTCTTCTGGTCAACCTGATAGTGATCAGCGTCCTGCTTCCCGACGGCCTGACCCTGGCCCTGGTCCCGCGCCTGCTCCTGGTCGTGATCCTGGGGCTTCTGCTGATCTCCGCGTTCGTCTTCCTGGGCCTGCTGGTGTCATGCCTGCTGACGCCCTCGGCCGTGGTCCTCCTGGTGGTTCTGTCCGTGTGGATCGTTTCGGTCATCATCATCCCCAACGCCTCGGGCATCGTCGCCGACACGGTCGCTCAGGTACCGACTGAGTTTCAGACCGCGCGGCAGGAACCGCTCCACCGAGTGGAGGTCCGTGATGAGATGGCCGATCTCCGGCGCCGGGTCGAGAAAGGGGAGGTAACTGACGAGAAGGCCATCAGGCGTATGGCCCGAGACCTGTTCGACCAGGGACTTGATAGCATCCGGAACATCTACACGGCCTACGACGACGCCACCCGCCGGCGCATGGCCCTGGCGCGACAGATCGCCCGTGTCTCGCCGAACGCCCTCTTCCAGTACGCCTCCGAGAGCCTCGCCCACACCGGCTTCACGCGCGACCAGCGCTTCCGGCGCGATGTCAAAGCCTACTCGGAGATCTTCGACCGCTACGTCCTGGACAAGACCGGCCAGCTCGTTCCGTTCGTGGGATGGGGAATCGTGTTCACGGCCGAACTCGAGGGCCAGACCATCGAAATTCCCTCCTGGACGGAGAACTACGACGGCGACCTGTCCGACTTCCCCGTGTTTGCGGAAACGCCATTCAGTCTGCGCCGGGCCCTTCGTGAGGCCATCCTGGATCTGGGCGGCCTGGCCTGCTGGAACTTGATCCTGGCCGCGCTGGCCTTCACCGCCTTCGCCCGCTGCGACGTCCGCTAGCCTGTTTCCGATGCGCGCGGCCTGACGCCGGTTCTGCCTTTCCCACCTGGATACTGTAGACGTGCCATGTCATTCGTTGTGTCAGTTGCTTTCCGCCCATTTGTGCAGCCGCTCGACGACATGCCATCGGCGCTTGTCCACGAAGAAGAGCAGTCCGGCCCAAACGGAGCTTATTAAGACGGAAACCAACGCCCACACATCTCTCTCGATCCTCTGCAAAGATGGGAACGTTCCGATGACCCTGCCGAGAAGGAACGCCGGTACCGTAAGAAAAACCGCAGCTAGCCCCAGACCTAATCCCAGCAGCATCCATGCCTTGATTCCCCGGCGCAGCCAGCGCGCAAAGGCCTTCTTCCGTTCCTGCTTGTCCATTGCCGTGACCTTAGTTCAGCAGTGAATGATGGCCGATCCAGAGCCCTCAAAAGGAGCAAGACCAGTCTCTCTGGCGTCCGCTACGCCTAACAGGATATATCGGTCATCAATCCGGGCCTCATGAGCCATTCTCCCGTGCGGCTCCCACGATCCCGGTTTGCTGGACTGGCTGGCAGGCGACGCGGCCGGAAGCATCGGATGGATGGGAGCAGGCCCTGTCCAGCCTCGATGCCGTGTCCTCAAACAGGCAGCTCTGTTCTCTCAGACGGTTTCGTCTGCGATCTGTGTGCCGGGGGGAAAGTCGATATCGAAGAAGTCCTCGGACAGGTCCTGATTCACAACGATCTTGCTCGCGCGATAGATGAACGTGTGTTCGGCGCCATCCTCATTGTACGTTGTACTGCGGGCCTTCCTGGGATACCAGATTCCCGGGGCAGCCTCCGCCAGTTCGGCAACCACATCCCGCGTGACCATCTTCCGAAGGTTGAACAGTTCAAACTGCACGGGCGCACACCCGTGGTCGACAGAGAAGTAGATCCGACTGAGGCGCACTCTATCGCCTTGCTTGTCTCTGATCCCCTCCGCATAGAAATCAGTGCGGATCGTGCGGAAGGCGCCGAGGTGCTCGATGTCACAGGTCAGGTCCACCCATTCCGTGTTGCGCAGCGCCTTTGACAACGGGTAGTCAGGCCGCTCTTCGAGGAAGCGCAAGAGGGTGAAATGCTGAGGAGTTGTCGAGCCGGGCAGAATGAATCGCCGGCTTCTGGTTAGGATGCCGCGCATGGATAGCTTGCCCTCGATACTGTCGCGTGTCACTTCGAGCCGCTTGCCCATCTCTCCGTTATACGATCGCGTTTCAGCTACGTGGTATCGACGACCTGCATCGTCCGTCCATTCTGTGGACTCGACAAAGAGAAACCGATCTGTGAAAGGACGAGCCGTCGCCCAGGTGAGTTTCCGAGGTCCTATAGGGATCGCCACAACCTGCCCGGTGATATCCGTGGCAGTGTAGCATGGCTCACGGTCCCACTCGTATTCAACGTAGACGTCTCGGATCGCCGCTTCGGCCGTCGCGCAGATTTCTGCAAGTTCTTCTCGCGTCATTGCCCAAGCCTTTCCAGTCGCGGAGACGACCATGCGGGCGGATGTTCCAGCTCAAGCATGGCCGGAGATGGAAGCAGAGTAAAAGTCCTCGAAGTAAGAATCAGTAGGTCAGGGCGACGAGGGTGCGGGGGGCAATGGTCTGGAAGGCGACGCGGCCGGAGGCGTTGGTGAAGCGCACGTCGGCGTCGGTCGGCAGCGTCAGGGCTCGGCGCGCCTGGATGGGCAGGGAGAATTCCAGTACGGCCGTGACCGCCTCGTCGTTGAAGTTCTCGATCACCACGCAATGGTCGCCGATGAGGTAGAGGGCGACCTTGTTCGGGGCGTCGAAGCGCAGGCCGAACGGGGCCAGCAGGCGGTTGCGGATGGGGGCCAGGTCGCTGCGCGACAGTTCCAGCAGACGCTTCGGATTGCCGTCGACTTTCAGGACGGACAGGTGTCGGTGGCCCAGAACCGACTCGCGCAGGGACTCGGCCAGGCCGTCGGTGATCAGGACGGGGGTGTTGGCCTTGAGCATCGCGCCGAGCTTGTCGCTGAGTTGCGGGTCCTTCAGCACGTGCACGGGCAGGAAGGCGGCCTTCGCGTCGCGGCGCACGGTCGGGGTCGGGATCAGGGGCAGGCCGAGCATGCCGACAAAGTCGTAAACATAGGATTCGCGGCCCGGATCGCTGTTGGGCGGCTTCGGGGCGGCGATGCCTTTGAGCGGTTTGTTGCGCACGAGCTTGGCCAGTTGGAACAGCCCCGGGATCTCGGTGCGCAGCCGCGCGACGTTGGCTGGGCCTGTGTCTTCCTGAAGCGAGCCATAACAGAACAGCACCATCTCCTTCGCGTCGGCCAGCACCGTCTGCCTCGCCTGCTCGACATACGTATCCTCGTGCGTGCCGTACGGATCGAACCAGCCGCCGCCGCATTTGGCCCCGCCGATCGCGCCCAGCCAACGCATGATGTAGTACGCCTCGTACTGGACCTTGCCACCCCAGCGCTCGTCCTCGTAATCACGCGTCTCCGTCCCCACCCAAATCCGATCGTAGTCCGCCGTTTGCCGCACCACCTCATACCCGCGCTCCTGGAAGCGTTCATACCATTGCGGATATTTAATGATGACTTTAACCTTGGGGTTCACGGCTTTAGCAGGCTGGAGGATGCGGTCGCGGCTGGCTTCGACCATCAGGTCGCAGCGGTATTCGGCCCAGGACTTCTCGCCGCGGGCGGCCTGGCACTCCTCGCATTCGCAATCGGTAAAAAGAAAGTCGTCGATCATGATCTCGTCGAAGAGCGACGCGGTATACTCGAAGATCTCCTGCAAGTGCTCCTGCGTGGGGATATCGGTGTAGCAATCGATCAGGTCCCAGCCGGTCGAGCGCTTGCCGACACGGACGGTGGTCACGCACCCCGAGACATCGAAGCCGGCTTGGGTGAACCGCGTCTTGGCCCGTTCGAGCAAGGGCCTCGGCACGGTGTATTCGCTGCGGAAAGTCTCGATGAAAACATGCGTCACACCCGTGGCCTTGCACCAGTCGATCGCCTTGTCGATCCCCTCGTCGCTGCCCAGATGATCGCGCACGTTCTGGGCGGTAAACAGCGTGGCGATGCGCAGCACGTTCTTGTTTTGGTTCGCCAGTTCCCACAGCGTCGCGGCCCGGCCGGCCGTCGCCAGCAGACCCATACAACACAACGCCACCAAGCTATATCGAATGAATGTGGATCGGATCATGTCCGGCCTCCTCTATTTCTCTCACGACGATATGTCGATCAGTTTCGTAATCTTGTCCTTAAAGCGCCGGCAGGCCTCGCCCGGCCGCGCCGCGCCGGTAATGGCTTCACACACGGCCACGCGCTCGACGCCGGCCGCCAGCACTTTTTCGACGTTGTCCAGCGTAATCCCACCGATCCCCACGTGACTAACACCCGTCTCGGCCAGCCGTGACAACCCCGCCCGCACGTAGTCGAAGCCGGCAATGTCGATCTTCGGCTTGGTCGGCGTCGGGAAGATGCAACCCAGACTCACATAGCTCGGCCGTGCTGGCAGCGCCCGCTCCAACTCGTCCAGCGAATGCGTGCTCTTGCCGATGATCAACGGGCTAAGCTGCAACCGTCGCACCTGCGCGATGGGCAAGTCGTTCTGTCCCAGGTGCACGCCATCGGCGCCCGCGGCCGTGGCGATATCGGCCCGGTCGTTGATAATGCTCAGCGACCCCATCTCGCGACAGATCTC
>Ga0272443_10007797_pt1 | contig 10122 bp, 14 predicted proteins | sample SSMAcet12_FD_193581 | JGI IMG/M metagenome (GOLD analysis project Ga0272443, IMG submission 193581) | Marine sediment archaeal communities from Little Sippewissett salt marsh, Falmouth, MA, United States - SSM-Acet-12 | ecosystem: Environmental > Aquatic > Marine > Wetlands > Sediment ... | reverse complement strand
ATGGCGACAGTTGGGTCTGTTGCGCTTGCTTTGCCAAATACCTTGGGGGGGCGCAGGAGGGGCGAAAATGACTTCATGCCAACAGGGTACCGATGCCACGGAATCGCGTAGAGAGTGGCTCTGCGGACTAAGGCTCGTGGGTGTGGGGGCACTTCTGGGCCCGGCGCTCTTGCTGGGGCCTTTCGGTTGCTTTGCCTATGCGGCCGGACTTCTCAACATTGCGAATATCTTCGCTGGAATGCTTGCCCTCGTCGTCTGGGGATCTCTGCTGGTGTACGCGCTGGTGAGATTGGTGCGCACGCTGCGCCGGGGTGAGCCGAGGAGGTCACAGGTGCCACTTTGGACGGTCGTGGTCGTGGCCGTCCTGTTGTCATTTCTCCTGCATTTCACGGAGGCAACGCCTCATGGCACGACGCTGTTTGCGCGAGGCTTCGAACGCCACCTGGAAGTTCTCACCAACATCGATGCCATCCAGGCCTGGGTCGTCACGCTCGATCCGAACGACTATGTTGGTGAGGCAAGAGAGTACTTCAGAGAAGGGCTGGCAAGACGGGACCAGCCTCCCGTCGTTGCATGTCTCAATGCGGATGCAATGATCGAACTCGATGATACTGGGCGACCGAAGCTGCGCCTGCGGTGGGACGCCAGCAAGGCTGGGCTCTGGGGGATTGTCGTCGGTCATGAGGATATGGAGACGCCCCCGCCTGATTACTCAATGTACGGCGAGATTACCTGCGAACTACGGAGAGGGGTCTATTTCTGGTTCGAAGAGGGATGAGCGAATCGGCGGTGAGGTGATCGAAAGGGCGCAACGGCGCCTAATCATGTGAGGTCGTAGTGCTGCAACTGATGTGTCGGTCAGCGAGACAAAGGAGTGCACGATGAACGATTGGGTCGAGCAGGAGGCCTGGCGGCAGGCGCATCGAGACGAGATCGCTAAAGCGCTGCAGCCAATGTGGTTGCTGTGGCTGGCGTCCCTGAGCGAGCCGGTGGTGCTGGCGGTCATCGTCTTTGGCTTCGGAGCCCGCCTCCGCGAAGGCTTCACGATGGACGAGGCGCTGCCGCTGACACTGATGCGGACGGTTCTTATCGTTGTTGCGGTATTCGTGCTGGCGGCCTCGATCCTGTTGCGGCGTCTGCTGCTGCGCCCGCCGTTGGGAGACCGCGCTTCGTCGGCCGCCGCGTCCTCGAATTCGTTGCCTGGCAGCGCGCTGTACCGCAGCCGGATCATCGTGCCCACGGCCATGGCGGCGGCGCCCAGCATCCTCGGCTTCGTGCTGTTTTTGCTGGGGGATAGTCCGACGGTGTTCGCCGGCTTTGCGACCGCCGCTCTGCTCGGCATGCTCTGGCACTACCCCCGCCAGGACGAACTCATCGCGTTTTGCATACGGTGCGAAAACGCCGGTTCGAGGGACGACCAGTGAGGGAGTCAGTCAGATGAAGTCACTGCGGACTTTGCCCATTGCGTTGGGTGTAATCGCCCTGGGGTTCTGGGTGGCCTATAGCGCGTTTGTCATGTTGGATCTGTACCTGGACTACCCAGTGGCCGGCGTGGCGCTACGTCTGGTAGTCCCCGGAGCAGCACTCTGCAATCTGATCGGCATCGTCGCGGCCATTGTCCGGGCCCACAAGGATGGCAAACTGTTGCTCGCCGCGGGACTGATTCTGAACGCCGTGCCCCCACTGATCATGGTGGGATTTCTGCTGTGGCTCTTCTTCGGCTTCAAGATGTGAAGAGAGTTGACTGCCGCGGGTTGCATTCGAGAAAGGGAGAGTATGCGATGAAGAGCGAGTGCGACAAGAAGATTGTGACACCGATCGCGTTGGGATTGCTCGCCTTGGCCTGCTGGCTATCGTGTCTGGTGTTGGTGCTGATTGGACCGCTCTCCGGCGTTGTGGCCGTGGTGATGTCCTGGGCTATGGCCTGCTGCCTTTTCGGTGTGGTCACCAGCGTGCTGTGTATTGGCAAGGCCAGGCTGAGATTCGTGGCGGCCGCCTTGGCGCTCAACATTCTGCCCGTGCTGGCCCTCGCGGGATTGGCTCTATGGCTCGTCCTCTCGCATCTTGATTCCTAGTGCTCCTGTAACGGATCGGCCCGGGGCGCGATATGACTTGAAAGGGCGGTGAAACGCCGAGCGCTGAGCGGGAGAACAGGATGACGGATGACATGGGCATTCTTACACGCCGGATTCGGATTCTGCTGGGACTGTTCGTCGTGGGGCTGGTGCTCAGTGGCTTGACGGCTCTTCCCATTCGAGCCGAGGCCGATTTCCTGCAACGAACCGTCGGGAAAGGGTCGCCCACGGAGCCCTGGTGGCCCTGGATGGCCCGTTGGATCTCGTTCGTGCATCGCGGCGTCACCGAGGCATCGGATCTGTACCCGTTTCTCTTCTATGGCACGGATTGGCTGGCCTTCGCCCATCTCGTGATCGCCATCGCGTTCCTCGGTCCGCTGCGCGATCCGGTGCGCAACATCTGGGTCGTCGAGTTCGGGATTATCGCCTGCGTTTTGGTCATCCCCTGTGTCTTGATCTGCGGCCCCCTGCGCGGCATCCCTTTCTTCTGGCGCTTGATCGACTGCTCCTTCGGCGTCGTCGGTATCGTCCCGCTGTACCTCGCTTGGCGCCTGATTCGGTGTCTCATTCAGCACGACGGGTGGCAACCTCAAGGTGCGGCGTAGCGGAGCCTTGGGGATGACCCATGGATACTGCATCAACTCGGGAACGGTCCCTTTCGCCATCCCCAAGTCCTGCAGACTTGAGGCTGCCACCCGACCGAGCCGATGCCAAGCGCAATCGCCCGTTGCTTGAACCCCACGCATTCGTTATTGTGGTGTCCCTTTTAGGAAGGCAAACCCTCAGGAGAAGCGTATGGCAGACGCAGATTTCACGATAAGCGACGATGGAGAATGGTTCTGTCCGGCTCTAGAAAAGCAGATCGCGCATGGCCTTTGCTGGGAGTACTGTTTTGCCGGTCTTGGCGGTCCAGTCGATGTGGCTGACGAACTGAGGCGGTGGATTGAAGGTAGCGACAAGTTCTCCTCGTTGGACGATTTCCATCGTGTATGTAGAGCGTGCGACCATTGTCAGTGGCAGGATGAATTGGCCGATTAGCCACGATCGCTTGTTGCCCGAACCGGTTCGGTTCGCTATCGTAGTCATCTTCTCGGTGGATAACGTTCTTGGAGATAGGCATGGCCGATGACACGACAGCACGCAAGGGCACGTTGGCCGTCTGGTTGCAGGCGGTGCGGGCCTTTTCTTTTCCGGCCTCGATCGTGCCGGTGGCGGTGGGGACGGTTCTGGCCGCCCATTTCGAGGGTTCCGTGGCCTGGTGGCTGGTTCCCTTTGTCGCGGTCGCGTCGGTGGTGATGCACGCGGCGACGAATCTGGTCAACGACTATTTTGACTACGAAAAGGGCGTCGACAAGGACGACACGTATGGGGGCAGCCGGGTCCTGGTCAGCGAGCTGCTCACGCCCAAGCAGGTCTTCCTCGGTGGCATGGCCCTCTTCGCGGTCTCCTGTGGCATCGGGCTGCTGTTCATCGCGGTGCGGGGCTGGCCCATCCTGGCGCTGGGCGTGGTCGGGGTGTTGGGAGGCATCTTCTACACCGCCCGGCCCGTCGGGTACAAGTATTTCGCGCTGGGCGACACGTTGGTGTTCCTGCTGATGGGGCCTCTGATGGTGATCGGCTCGTATTACGTCCTGACCGGGTCGTATCGCCATGCAGTCCTGATCGCCAGCCTGCCCGTCGGCTGCCTCGTCGCGGCCATCCTGCACGCCAACAACATGCGTGACATCCAGCACGATCGCAACGCCCACGTGCGTACCGTCGCCAACCTGCTGGGCCACGACCGCGCGCGTCTGGAATACTATTTCCTCGTGGGCGGGGCCTACGTCGCGGTGGTGGGGATGATCCTCGGGGGACTGGTCAGCCTATGGGGGCTGCTGGTCTTCGTTACGGCGCCGCTGGCGGCCAAGAATCTTCAGCGCGTCATCGACAGTCAGCCGCAACAGCCTGAGAGCATCGCGACCCTCGACGTGCAGACCGCGCAACTGCATCTGGCGTTTGGGTTACTGCTTTCGCTGGGCATTTTGCTCGGGGCGTTGGTCTGATGCGCACGGTGTGGATCTTGATTGTAGTCGCGGCCGGCCTGTGGCTGGCGATGTTCTCGCCCTGGACGCGGGATGTTGTCCCGTTCTGGCCCGCGATGGCGCTTTCCTCCGGGGCGCTAGCGCTGAGCGGTCTCTGGCTCAATCGCAAGTTTTTGGGGGAGGTCTTCGCCTTTCACTGGTGGCACGTTCCGGTCGGATTGGTCTCGGCACTGGTGCTCTATTTGGCGTTCTTCATCGGACACAAGATCGCGGCCGCGATTCTTCCCTTTGCCAACGACCAGGTGCACCTGGTCTACCGCACGCGCAGCCAGGCGGATCTCTGGTTGATCGGCGTGCTGTTGTTCGCCTGGGTCGGTCCCGCTGAGGAGATCTTCTGGCGGGGCTTCGTGCAGCGTCGCTTCGGCCAGCGCTACGGGCGGTTCGCCGCACTGATCATCACGGCTGCGATCTACACGCTCGTCCACATCTGGTCGTTCAATCTCATGCTGTTGGCGGCCGCGGGCTTGTGCGGCCTCTTCTGGGGCGCTATGTACTGGCACTTCCGCTCCGTCTGGCCCGCGCTGATCAGCCACGCCGTCTGGGATGTCGTGATCTTCGTTTTGCTGCCGATAAGCTGATTCTCAGCCTCTCAATGGCCCACATTTCGCTTAAGCAGCCTCTCTGGTTGGCCGATAGTCCTCTGGAACTCTTCTGGAGAAGTTTATTGAGGAGCAGGCTATGCACAGAGAGGAAACGCCAGAGACCACTCAGCAGAACCGTCCGATATCCGGTTTGCCCATCAACAACGACTTCCTCTTTGTCGACAAAGAGGGCAACTACAAAGCGAGTATAGAAAGACGACGCACCAAGCTGCTGCGCAAGCTCGGGTTCCTGACGCGCTTCCTTGACCCGGACGAGAGAATCGTCTTCGTCACGACGGGGTGCTCGCCCGCCTCATGTTGGGAACAAAGCACGATCGGCTACCTGTGGATCACGTTGATCAAGCGGGCCCTCTTCGTGTTCACGAACAAGCGCGTCTTCCACATCCCGACCACCACCAGCTTTGACTATCGCGGCTCGATCGCCCAGATCCTGTATCAGGATTGCCGCTATCTCTTCGTCAAAGGTTCGACGCTCCAGGCCGAGTATCAGACCGGCAAGAAGGAGACGTTCTTCGGCATCCCGCGCAGCGATGGCGCCATCATCAGGCAGATGAACATCACCGCGCCCGAGCCGGCCGCTCCGAGTGCGCGGCCCGAGCGAAGCCATCTGTGTCCGAGTTGCGCGCAGGTGCAGGAGGCCGAGCCCGGCACGTGTCCCCGATGCGGGCAGGTGTTCAAGAACAGGGCCGAAGCGGTGAAGTATTCTCTGCTGTTCCCGGGTGGCGGATACTTCTATGCCAAGCGCTGGCTGCTGGGCGTGCTCGATGCGGTTGGGGAAACCTACCTGCTGGTGATCGCGCTGGTTGCGCTGCTGGGCATGGTGCTGGGCAATCCCGAGGCGGTGGTGATCTTCGGGGTGTTCGGTTTCTTCCTGGCCCTGGAGAAGCTGCTGACCATCTATCATGCCAAGAAATTCGTGGCCGAGTTCATCCCCAAGGCCTCGACCCGAGTGCCCGTTCAGCACGAAGCGCCGCCCGAACAACCACCGGCGCCCGCACCGCAGCCCGAGCGCAAGCAGACCCTCGAGCAGGTGCTCTCGCTCCGCTAAACGGACACAGCTCACCAATTCCAACCACTATGCGTAGCGGCGACCAGAGCGCCGTAAGGAATTGTCTTGCGTTTGGCGCCGATCTTCCCAACAATACCCCCGTCGGCGGCGGAATGCTCGGGCTCGGTCTTCCGTGGCTGGTTGATAATTGGTAGAAGTGCCGAGCCCCTTGAATGGAGATGAATATGAGCAGCGCAGCAGCCCGCCATATCCTGGTAGAGACGCAAGAACAGTGTGAAGACCTCAAGAAGCAGATCGAAGGCGGCGCCGATTTTGCCGAACTGGCGCAGCAGCATTCCAAGTGCCCCTCGGGCCGGCAGGGCGGCGATCTGGGCACCTTCTCCCCGGGGCAGATGGTCAAGGAATTCGACGAGGTCGTTTTCAGCGCCGAGGTCGGCAAGGTCCAGGGCCCGGTCCAGACGCAGTTCGGCTATCACCTGATCGAGATCACCAGCCGCACTGAATAGCGGAGCGAAGGCAAAGCCCTAGCGGAAAGGGTACGGTGCCCGTGCGGATCGTGGGAGACTGTTTCTATGGCTAAAGGACCCAAGCAGCGGTATTTCTCATTGGAACCCAGCGAGCGGGCCGTCTACGAGGCGGCCACGCGCATCTACGCCGCCTACATTGCATCGGGCCAGAGAAACGATGCGAACAAAGGCGACCTCATGCGACTGTCTATCCAAGAGGCCATCGAAATCGGATTGGTCGTCGAGGATCGCATCCAGAGCGACAACGAGCTGGAAACCATCTAAGAGCAGATGGCGCGAGGTGCTGGCAGGGACATGCCGACGCTTGAGGTCAAATCACTGACGAAACGGTATGGCTCGACGGTGGCGGTCGACAATGTGACCTTTGCCATCGAGCCGGGGGAGATCTTCGGCTATCTCGGGCCCAACGGCTCGGGCAAGACCACCACGATCCGCTGTATCATGGGCCTGTTGCGGCCCACGCGCGGACAGGTACACGTGCTGGGCGCGCGCGTCCGACCCGGGCGGGCCACCGAACACGCCCGCATCGGCTATCTCCCCGGTGAGTTTCGTCTCTGGAAATTCCCGCGCGGCCGGCGCTCGCTGAGCCTCCTGGCGGCACTGGGCGGACGCGACCGCGCCAGGAAACGCCGGGCGGAACTGGCCGAGAGGCTCGATCTGGATTTGAACCACCGGGTCGGGACATTGTCCAAGGGCAATCGCCAGAAGGTGGGCGTGCTGTTTGCCTTTCAGCATCAGCCCGAGGTGCTGGTTCTCGACGAGCCGACGAGCGGGCTGGACCCGCTCTTGCGCCAGATCGTGCTCGATCTGATTCGCGAAGCGGCCGATGCCGGTGCGGCCGTGTTGCTTTCATCGCATGATTTGAGCGAAGTCTCCGCCATTTGTGGTCGGGCCGGGATTCTGCGCCAGGGAAAGCTGGTGGAGTTGGCGCCGATCGCCCAGATCGTCCAGCAGGGCCGGCGTCGTCTGCGGGTCTGGTTCGCCGACGGCACGCCCGTGCCTGCGGTGATAGGCGAGCAGTTTCGCGACGTGCAGCTCGTCCAGCGGGGCCCGGGCCTGCTCGATCTGGCCTACCATGGCTCGGCCGATCCGCTCTTGAAGTGGCTGGCTCAGTTCCCGGTCGAGCGCATCGCCACGCCCGAGACGTCGCTGGAAGAGGCCTTCATGCAATACTACCAGCTCGATTCGGCCGGCGCCGGTGTGGCTCCCGGCCCGGCGACATCCACAGGGGGCCCGTCATGACGCGCCCGTCACGTGTGCCGTTCCCCTGGACGCTGCTGCTCTTCTGGCTGCGGCGCACGGTGTTCGTCTGGATCGCGATCGCGCTGGCGATGTTCCTCATGCAGATTGCCATCTGTGGTATCGTCCACGACAACCAGAGCGTCAAGGCGTTTCTGCAAGTCCTCGACTACTTCCCTTCGGTGGTCAAGATCGCCCTGGGGGGCAAGACGCTCCAGGTGGGCAACACGCCGGGCCTGCTGGCCATCGGCTATCAGCATCCGTTCCTGCTGTTCCTGCTGATGCTCTTCGCCATCGGCGTCCCGACCGGTATGCTCGCGGGCGAGGTGCAGCGGGGCACCATGGAGCTGATCCTCAGCCGGCCCGTCAAGAAACTGCACGTCTACATCTGCGCGGGTCTGCTAACCATCACGGGCATGTTCGGCCTGGTCATGATGATGTTCCTGGGGACCACCGCCGGCACCCGGATCTACGAATTCATCGATCCGGTCCCGCTCGATCTATTCTTCCGCCTCGCGATCAACGGCGGACTCCTGGCCAGCGCCGTTGGGGCCGTGGCGCTGCTGGCCGCCAGCTTCTTCCGCAGCCGCGCGATCGCGGTTGGGGTCACGGCCGGGTTTCTCCTGGTCAACTACTTCGTCTCGGTGCTCTCGCAGTTGTGGCCCCGCATGTATTTCCTCTTTCGCTTCACGATGTTCAATTACGTCAGCGCACCGAAACTCTGGCGGGGCTGGCCCCTCGACGACATGGGTGTGCTGGCCGCGGTCATGGTCATCGCGGCCCTGGCCGGCGCGATTATCTGGCAACGCCGCGACTTGCCCCTGTGACCGGCAGGTGCGGCGACGCCCGCTATAGGTCCTATTGGCCCTATCGGTCGTATACGACCTGTTAACCTTCACACCGTGTGTCTCCCGAAATTGCCTTGCCTTGCCCTCCCATCCGAGCCACAATAACGGACCGGTGGCGCTCGTGCAGTCAATTCGCCCATGCCGTTCAGATAGCGTTGGAGAGTGAAGATGAAGCCAAAACGAATATCGGTGCTGGTCCTGATCGTTGCCTGCCTGCTGGCCTCCGTGCCGGCCGCGAAAGAGATCTCCGTCGTCCAACCCGAAGCGGTAGGGCTCTCGTCGGCTAAACTGGCCCAGATGCAGACGACGGCCCGGAAGATGGTGGACGAGGAGAAGGTCGCCGGCATCGTCACGATGGTGGCGCGACAGGGCAAGATCTGCCATTTCGAGGCCTATGGCAGCCGTGATATCGAAGGCGGAAGACCGATGCAGCGCGATACGATCGTGCGTATCTACTCGATGAGCAAGCCGATCACCAGTGTGGCCGTGATGATTCTGCACGAGCAGGGCAAAATCCTGCTCGATGAGCCGGTCGAGACGTACATTCCCGAGTTACAGGGTCTGAAGGTCTACGCCGAGAACGGACCCGTCGCGCCCCGGCGCAAGGTCACGGTACGTGATCTGTTGCGCCATACGTCGGGCCTGACCTACGGCATTTTCGGAGACACTCCCGTCGACAAGATGTATCGTGAGAAAGGCATTCTGGGCGACAAGGACCTTCGGGACATGGCGCAGAAACTCGGAACGATTCCACTGTTGCATCAGCCCGGGACGACGTGGCATTACAGTGTCTCGACCGACATGCTGGGCTACCTGGTCGAATGCGTCTCGGGCCAGACGCTGGACGTCTTCTTTGCCGAGCACATCTTCCAGCCATTGGACATGAAGGACACCGGTTTCTATGTCCCCGAGGCCAAGCACGAACGTTTCTCGAAATGCTACGGTCCCGATCCTGAGGGCGGACTCAAGTCGTCCGAGGAAATCACCGGCTACGCTTTTTTGCGTAAACCCACGTTGCTCTCCGGTGGCGGCGGGCTCGTTTCCACGGCCCGCGACTACATGCGCTTTTGCACGATGTTGCTCAACAAGGGCAAACTCGACGACGTACGCCTCCTGGAGCCCGAGACGGTCGAGATGATGAGCAGCGACCAGTTGCCTTCGGGCGTCTCGGCGGGTGACGGGGTCGGTTTCGGACTGGGCTTTTCCGTCCAGCGGCAGCCCGATCCCAACGGTCAGATGCGCGTGGGTGAGTACGGCTGGGCCGGTGCGGCCAGCACCTTCTTCGGGATCTCGCCTCGAGACGAATCCATCGTGATCCTGTTGACTCAATACATGCCCTATACGGACACCATCCCCAAGACGTTGAAGCCGATGATCTACGCCGCCTTCGGCAGTGACAACTAAAACGGCATATGCATGTAGATGACTGGTCCAGATTTTTGCGCGCCGCATGGGGTGCGGCAGAAAGGAGACGTCACATGAAACGCTCAAGCCTGGTGATTGCCGCGTTGTTGATGTGTGCGCTCGGATGCGCCTCCCTGGAATCTGCGTTCGAGCGTGAAGACGAGAAGGAGATTCCACTGGCCGAGGTACCCGCTGAGGCGGTCCAGGCCGCCCACGCCGCGGTCCCGGGGATCACTCTGACCGAAGCCAGTGTCGAAGAGGAAGACGGCCAGATGGTCTATGACCTGGAAGGCACGGTCGACGGCGCCGAGTACGAGATCGAAGTTGCCGCCGACGG
>Ga0272443_10007794_pt1 | contig 10125 bp, 9 predicted proteins | sample SSMAcet12_FD_193581 | JGI IMG/M metagenome (GOLD analysis project Ga0272443, IMG submission 193581) | Marine sediment archaeal communities from Little Sippewissett salt marsh, Falmouth, MA, United States - SSM-Acet-12 | ecosystem: Environmental > Aquatic > Marine > Wetlands > Sediment ... | reverse complement strand
GCGCTGGCGTACGCCCGGGCGAGTTCCTCGCCGGTCATGTAGCCGTGGAAGTGGGTGGCGGTACCCGCGAAGCGCTCGCGCAGCGTGGCCTCGGCGGGTCCGGATCCCACCACGGCCAGCCGCACGCCCGGGATCTGGGTGACCGGGGCGTACAGCCAGTCGAGGCGCTTCTCGGCCGACACGCGACCGACGTACAGCATGAGGGGCGCCTCGGGGTGGCCGCCCGACAGGCGCGCGCGCATCGCGGGGTCGCGTCGGTCGGGCCGGAACAGTTCGGTGTCGACCGCCTTGGGCCACAGGCGGACGCGCCGGATGCCCAGGCCGCGCGCCGAGTTCACCATCGGCAGCGAGGTGCACAGGTTGACGTGGGCCTGGTTGTGGACGTCGCGCAGGAACACCCGGGAGATGGGCGACATGAAGCCGATGCCCAGGTGCACGGCGTACTGGGTGATGTCGGTGTGGTACGAGGCGAGCAGCGGGAGGCCGCGCTGGCGTGCCACGATGGTCCCCCACAGCCCCAGGATGACGGGATTGACCACGTGCACCACGTCGGGGGCGAAGGCATCGAGCTCGCGGCCGAGGCGCGGACGCGGCAGGCCGAGGAAGAGCTCGGGTTGCCACGGCCGGAACGGCACCGCCGGCACCCGGACCACCCGGTGGCCCATGTACGACGACGGCGGGTCGTGCGGCGCGAAGATGAGCGCCTCGTGCCCCAGGGCGCGGAGCTGTTCGAGCGTGCGGGTGACGCGGGTGACGACCCCGTCGATCTTCGGCAGGAAGTTCTCGGTGTACATCGCGATGCGCATCGTCGGCGTCCTCCTGCGGTCCCGAGCGCCCGCGTCAGCCGGGCGGGGGGCGACGGAGCTGCCGCCCGCAGAGCCGATCGATGGCGGAGATGGCGTGCCCCACGGCCGTCAAGTTACCACCCCGGTCCGCCGATCGAGCGCGCGCGCCGGCGCCAGCGCCGCCAGCGCGCGCGCCAGCGCCGGCGCGGGTCTCCGGGCGTCGCCGCGGGCCCGTGCCATGGCGTGGGTCGGCGCCAGGTCGTGGGCCGCAGCAGCGAGCCGATCAGCGCCGCCGCGCTGAAGAAGGGGTGCAGCAGCGCCCACCCGAGCACGCCGCCCACGAGGTCGGGCCGGCCGAGGAGCCGCACGCCCGCGCGCATCCCGGGCACCTCGATGGCGAGCTTCGCGGCCCACAGCGCGAGCACGGTGCCGGCGGCGGTCGGCGCCAGCGGCAGCGCCAGGAGTGCGACCGACAGCGCCAGGCTGTGGGCGCCGACCAGGGCGATCCCCAGCCAGAAGCCGAGGTGGTACTGACCGACGTGCTGGTAGCGGCGCACCCAGCGCCGGCGCTGGCGGAGCAGGCGACGCCACGAGGGCATCGGCGCGGTGATCACGCGGGCGGCGGGGTCGTCGACGAACACGCTGCGCGCGTGCGGCAGGCGACCGAGGCGTTGGGCCAGCAGGTCCTCGTCGGCCGAGGGCGCGCGACCCGCGCGGCCGAAGCCGCCGGCCGCCTCGAAGGCCGATCGACGGTACCCCTGCGCGTTGGCGCTCGAGGCGAGGCTCCAACCGAGGCGCGCGAGCGAGCGTGAGACGAGCATCAGGGAGAGCCAGTCGATGGCCTCGAAGCGCTCGCGGAAGCCGCGCGCCTCCCCGGGCCCACGGGTGGTGACCGACCCGAGGGTCCACACGACGCGCGGGTCGGCGAACGGCGCCACCATCGCGCGGGCCCAACCGGGGTCGACGACGCAGTCGGCGTCCGTCGTCAGGACGATCTCGCCGCGGCCCGCCCGTACCCCGGCCGCGACCGCGTTCACCTTGGGCGCCAGGCGTCGGGACGGGCGCCGCACCCGGACGAGCGTCAACCGCGGGTCGCGCGCGAGCGCCGCGCGCACGACCTCGGCCGTCCCGTCGCTGGAGCGGTCGTCCACGACGATCACGCGCAGTGCACCGGGGTAGTCGAGCGCCCGCAGCGACGTGAGCGCCGCGGGCAGCACGGCCTCCTCGTCGCGCGCGGCGACGACGACGTCGACGCTCGGCCAGTGCCGCGGCGCGGGCCTCGGCGCGGTCGGCCAGCGCATCCCGACCGCGATGAGCAGCGTCAGCGCCAGGTATGGCACGACGAGGGCGGTGAGCACGACGAGCCCGACGGACATCCGGCCGGCCAGGCTAGCACGGCCGCCGCCTCGCCGCTCGCCCCGTGCTACCCTCGACGGTCGTGCGCGTCGGCTTTCTCACCCACCTGTTGTGGGACCGCTATGGTCCCTTCTGGACGACCCTGACCCGGGCCGCCGGGGCGGAGGTCGTGCTGCCGGGGCCCGATGACGTCGTCGGGCGCCTCGCCGACCCGCGGGTGGCGGCGGCGCCGACGGTGGCGTTCAGGCTGGCGGTCGCCGCGGCCCTGGCGCTCGAGGACGTCGATCTCCTGGTGGCACCGAGCCTCAACCCGGACGACGGGGCGACCCGTGGCGCGGCGCAGGATCCCTGGGTGGCCGATCTCCCGACGATGCTCGCGCACGCGGTCCCCGGCCTGCCGCCGGTGTGGGCGCTGCCCGCCGACCTCGGTCGCCCCGTCGAGAGCGAGGCGATCCCCTTCCTGCGGCGCCTGACGCCCGACGTGGGGGTGGCGCGGCGCGCGTGGTCGCAGCACCGGGCGGAGGCCCACCCGCCGCGGCGGCCCCGGCGCGCCGAGCCCCAGGCACCTGCCGGGGCGACGACCGTCGCGGTCCTGGGTCAGCCCTGGTGGGCCACGCCCGCGGTGGCCGCGCTCGTCGGCGGATCGGGCGAACGCGTGGTGGGTCCGTACGATCACGACCCCGCCGACCTGCGGGCGGAGGCGCGACGCGTCGATCCGGCGCTGGTGGACACCGATGCCGAGGCCCTGGGCGCGCTGCGCCGCTTCGCCCGGTCGGGGGCGGTGGGCGCGCTGCGCTGGGTCGTCGACGGGGCGTCCGGCAGCGACCAGTGGCTGTCGCGGCGTGCCCAGGCGATCGCGGGTGCGCGGGTCGAGTTGCTGCCGCTCCGCGATCTCGCGGACCGCGAGCGCGTCTTCCGGGCGCTCCTGCACCCGGGCGGTGCCCCGCCGTGAACACCGCGGCGGCCGTGGCCGCCGTCCTGTTCGCCTTCGGCTACGCGGTGGTGAACGCGTTCGGCGCCTGGGCCGTGGTGCGCCGCCGCTCGGCGTTCGGTGCCGCCTTCTTCCTGGCCGCCGTGCTGCTCACCGTCGGGGGGGTCGCCGTCGGCTACGGGCTCCCGGGGGCCGTGCCGCTGGTGACCGCCGGTGCCCTGGTGGCGTCGCTCACCTCGTGGCGCAACGCCCGCCTCGTCCTGCGCAGGGTGGTTCCCTGGCGCCACGCGCTGCGCGCGGCCGCCGGGGCCGTCGCCGTCGCCCTGACGTTCCTGGCGACCGCCGGGCGGTGAGCGGGCGGTCCCGTGCGGGACACCCCCGCGCGTCCGGGCGCCGCGGCCCGGGCGCGGGCCCCGACCTCGCCTAGAACGCCGACTCGCCCGTGATCTCGCGGCCGAGCACCAGCGTGTGCACCGCGTCCGTGCCCTCGTAGGTCGCGACCGTCTCCAGGTTGAGCATGTGGCGAATGGCGACGTACTCGGTGGTGATGCCGTTCCCGCCCAGCAGGTCGCGCGCCGCGCGCGCGGCGCCGAGGGCCGCGCGGACGTTGTCGCGCTTCGCCAGCGAGACGCGCGCCGGGGTGTCCTGGCCACGCTCCTTCAGGCGACCCAGCTGGTGCGCCAGGAGGCTGCCCTTGGTCAGGTCGGCGAGCATGTCGGCCAGGCGCGACTGCACCAGCTGCTTCGCCGCCAGCGGCCGCCCGAAGGCGGGCCGGTCCGAGACGTAGGCCGCGGCCTCCTCCAGGCAGGCGAACCCCGCACCGAGGACGCCCCAGGCGATGCCGTAACGCGCCTGGTTGAGGCACGCCAGCGCGCCGCCCAGGCCGACGACGTCGAGCCGTTGGGACGCCGGGACCACCACCTCGTCGAGGTAGAGCTCGCTCGTCACCGAGGCGCGCATCGACGCCTTCGTCTTGATGTCGACCGCCTGGAAGCCGGGCGCGTCGGTGTCGACCACGAAGCCGAGGACGCGGCCGTCGCCGCCCTCGACCTCTTCGCGGGCCCACACGATGGCGACGTGGGCGCGACTGCCGCTGGTGATCCAGCGCTTGACGCCGGAGATGACCCAATCGTCGCCCACCCGCCGGCAGCGGGTGCGCATGGCGCCCGGGTCCGAGCCGGCATCGGGCTCGGTCAGGCCGAAGCAACCGACGGCCTCGCCGCTGGCGAGCCGCGGCAGCCACTGGCGCTGGAGCGCCTCGTTGGCCCAACGCTGGAGGGGGTACATGACGAGGCTGGACTGCACGCTGACGAAGCTCCGCAGGCCCGAGTCGGCGTACTCGATCTCGCGGGCGACCAGGCCGTAGGCGGTGGCCGACGCCCCCGCGCCCCCGAGGGCCTCCGGTAGCGTCACGCCGAGCACGCCGAGCTCGCCGAGGCGCGCCGGCAGGTCCGCCGGGAACACGCCGTCGCTCCACCACTCGCCGACGTGCGGCAGCAGCTCGCCGCGCACGTACTCGCGGACGCCGTCGCGGATCATGCGCTCCTCCGGCTCGAGCAGCGCGTCGAGGTCGTAGAAATCGTCGAGGCGGGCGCGCCGCTGCGTCGGGCTCGGGCTCATGCGTTCCTCCGGGACGGACCTGGGGTGGGTCGCCGCCTCACGCGTCGCCGAACAGCCGCTTGAGCGCGTCTTCCTTGCTGGTGGTCCGCTGGACCCGCCAGCGGCCCTCGCGCTCCACGATGCGTCCGGCCGCCGCGAGGGCGGTCAGCGAGGCCTCGATCGTGTCGATCGCCAGCTCCTCGTAGTGGTGCTCGTCGATCGACCGCTGGACCTCGCGCACGGTGGCGCCGGACGCCGCCGCTCGTTCCACGGATTCGAAGACCCAGTCGTCGACGGTCATGCCTCATCCTACGACGGGTGGGCGCCGTCGCCGCCGACGTCGGCGGATGCGTCGCGGTCGTCGCCGGCCTCGGGCTCATCGGTGCCCTCGAGGGCCGCCGGCGCCTGCCCGGTCGCGGCCGCGGGCGCGGGCGCCGCGGGGGTCGGCCCCCGGACGACGGCGCCGAGGGGGGCGGCCGGCCGGTCCGCCCGGTAGACGATCCGGGGCGGTCCCGTGACCTCGCCCCAGGTGACGTCGTCGCGCATGCGCACGACGTCCACGGGGCAGGCCTCGACGCAGGCGTCGCAGCCGATGCAGCGGTCGTTGTCCAGCTCGAGCCGCGCGCCGCCGGCGGCGTCGCCGTCGAAGACCCGTCGGATGGCGTTGGTGGGGCAGGCGCGGGTGCACGAGGGGCAGAGGATGCAGCCGTCGAGCACCTCGGGGAGCCTGAGCGGCACGACGGTGTCGGGCCCGGGCCCGGACAGTTCGATGGCGCGCATGCGGCGCTGGTGCTCGACCGGCAGGGCCCGCCGATCGACGGCGTCCTCGTCGGCCTCCGCGAAGCCCTCGAGCGGCGCCAGGAGGACGCTGCCGGAGCGACGGATCTCCTTCCATCCGCCGCGCAGCAGGTCGCGGCGCGAGATCTCGACGCGGTCGCGCGGGACCTCGAAGCGCTCGGTCTCCACCACCTCGAGCGCCAGCTCGCGGCCGTGCAGGGCGAGCAACTCGCGTGCCGCCGCGGCGGCACGCTCGATCGCCGCCGGCACGGCCGCGCCGCCGACGTCGCAGTTCGCGCAGTCCGAGCGCGCGAGCGTCAGGGGCCGCCCCGGCGCGGCCATCCGGACCAGGTCGCTGGCCTGCAGGCGCGACAGGCAGACCACCGAGGTCGTCTCTCCCTCGACCTGGGAGCAGCGGATGGCGTGGTCCGTCACGACCCGTTCGCGGGGCGCCAGGGCGAAGCTGGGGCAGGTCGCCACGCACAGGCCGCAGCCGGTGCAGTCGATCGGCTCGATCTTGACGGTGCGGGTGATCGTGATCGCGTCGTGGGGGCAGGCCTCGGCGCACGCGCGACAGCCGCCGCCGCGGACCGCCAGGCAGTGCTGGCTGGCGAAGGTCGGCGTGACGTCGGCCTGCTTGAAGGCCCAGTTCATCAGGTCGCGGAACACGCCGGCCTCAGTCCCGGTAGAGCTCGGTCCGCGCCGCGCTCAGCGCGCGCGGGAAGAGCGTGGCGTCGAGGTAGGCGTCGAACCCGTCGAAGTCGACCTGCTGCTTCTGGTCCGAGAGCGCGACGGCCGGGTTCGGGTGGACCTCGACCATGATGCCGTCGGCCCCGACGGCCAGGGCGGCCTTGGTGAGCGGCACGAGCAGGTCGCGGCGCCCACCGGAGTGGGTGACGTCGACGAGCACCGGCAGGTGGGTCTCGAGCTTGGCCAGCGCGACGGCGGACACGTCGAGCGTGTTGCGCGTGAAGCGCTCGTAGGTGCGGATGCCCCGTTCGCACAGCACGACGTTGGGGTTGCCCTCGTGCAGCAGGTACTCCGCCGCCATGACCCACTCCTCGATCGTGGCGGCGAGACCGCGCTTGAGCAGCACCGGGAGGCGCGACCGCCCGACCGCCCGGAGCAGGTGGAAGTTCTGCATGTTGCGGGCGCCGATCTGCAGCATGTCGACGTGCCGCTCGAACGCGGGCAGGTCGGTGGCGTCCATGATCTCGGCCACGAAGCGGAGGCCGTGCGCGTCGCAGGCCTCGCGTCCGAGCTCGAGGCCCTCGACGCCGAGCCCCTGGAAGCTGTAGGGGTCGGTCCTCGGCTTGAACGCGCCGCCGCGGAACAGCTTGACGCCGCGGCGGGCGACGTGGGCGGCCGTGGCCAGCACCTGCTCGCGCGACTCGATGGCGCAGGGGCCCGCGATCAGGACCGCCGGGTGGTCGCCGCCGATCGCGACGTCACCGACCCACACGACCGTGTCCTCCCGCCGATGGCGCCGCGAGGTCAGGTACTGCACCTTGTCCTGCTCCTGCTCGAGCTGCATCGACGCCTGGAAGACCTGCTTGAAGAGGCTCTTGACGGTCGCGTCGGAGAAGGGCCCCCGGTTGGCGCTCTGCAACGCGTCGAGCATCGCCTGTTCGCGCACCGGGTCGTAGTGGGAGAGGCCGACCTCGGTCTGGCGCCGGCCGATCGCCTCGGCGACCGCGGCCCGTTCGGAGAGGAGCCGCAGGAGGTCGAGGTTCAGCTCGTCGATGCGTCGGCGCAGGGTTTCGATTCGTTCGTCCACGGGCTCCTCCGCTGGCGGTGCGGCGTCCGCCGCACGGCACGCGATGCGGGGCCGGCCGCACCGCGGCGGTGCGGCTGCGGCCGCACCGAACGTTCAGATGGTGCCGTCGGAGACGGCCTCGGCCTCGTCGCGGGGCTTGCGTTCGGCGATGCCGACGACGAGGATCGACGCCTCGTAGAGGGCGACCAGCGGGACGGCCACCAGGGCGAAGTTGAAGGGGTCGCCGGTCGGCGACAGCCCCGCGGCGGCGATCAGCAGCCCCACCAGGGCGTAGCGCCGGGTGCGCCGCAGCGGTTCCGCCCGGACGATCCCGATGCGGGCCAGGAGGAACGCCAGCACCGGCAGCTCGAACATGAGCCCGAAGACGGCCATGAGCATGAGCACGTTGCCGATGTAGCGCCCGATCGACAGGAAGCCCAGGGCCGCGTCGCCGAGGAAGGCGAGCAGCACCGGGATGGTGATCGGCAGGACCAGGTAGTAGGAGAACGCGACGCCCGACGAGAAGGCCACCACCGTCAGCAGGATGAACGGCACCGCGTAGCGGCGTTCCTCGGGGTACAGCCCGGGCGCGAGGAAGCCCCAGATCTGCCCGACGACGACCGGGCCCGCCAGGACCAGGCCGAAGAACGCCGCGATCTGCATCGAGGTCGTGAACGGTTCCAGCAGCGAGAAGAAGGTGAGCCGCATGCCCTCCGGCAGCGGCGCCTGCAGCCAATCCAGTACCGCGAAGCGGAACGCGAACATGATGCCCGACGCCACGACCCAGGCCGCCCCGGCGATGAAGAGGCGGTTCCGGAGTTCGTCGAGGTGATCGAAGAGGGTCACGGCTCACGCTCCGCGCTCGCCCGCAACGGCACGGTCCCGGGCGCGCGACGTTGAGCGCCCTCGCCGCACGATCGGCCGACGTCGTCGAGCTGTGGCTCAGGCTGCGGCGTCGCCACCCTCGCGCGGCTTGCTGGCTTCCGGTTCGGCCGCCGGCCCGGGTTCGGCCGCCGGCGTCGCCGCGGGCGCGGCCGCCGCCTGCGGGCGGGCGGCGCTCGCCTGGGGCGTCTCGGGCTTGTCGTCGAAGTCCAAGTCGGACTTCATGTCGCGCAGTTCCTTGCGGAACGCGCGCACGGACTGACCGAGCCCCTTGGCCATCTCCGGGAGCCGGCGCGGCCCGAAGATGAGGAGCACGATGACCAAGATGATGAGGATCTCCCAGATCCCGAAGGGTCCGATGCGCATGGTCGCAGACCTCCTGCCTGCGCATCGTAGCAGAGGAGACTCGGGACGCACCCGTCCCGATGAACGGTCGCCTCCGTGGCGGCGCGTCCCCCGCCCTCACGCGGCCGGTCCGGCGCCGGTTGACACCCCCCAGGACCCGTGCTAGCCTCACTTCTTGGACGTGCGCGGAGCCGCGCGGCCGCGGCCTGGGGGTCGCAGTCGAGCGCTCTCGCCCGCCGAGATCGGAACCAGGCGCAGCACCCTCGGGATGCCACCCTAGCTCAACTGGTAGAGCACCCGACTTGTAATCGGAAGGTTGTCGGTTCGATTCCGATGGGTGGCTCCACAACAGCGCCTCGGATCATGGTTCAGGCGGTCGATCGGGTTCGTCCGATGCATCGTGGGTAGGTGCCCGAGTGGTTAAAGGGGACGGACTGTAAATCCGTTGGCGTATGCCTACGCTGGTTCGAATCCAGCCCTGCCCACCACGTACGTTCCGGCCAGGCCGGGGCGTCGATGCCGCGCAAGCGGCGCGCTCCCGGACGGGAGCACCGTCCGAGGTCAGGCGGGGACGGGCGAGGGATGACGTGCGGGAGTAGCTCAGTCGGTAGAGCGTCAGCTTCCCAAGCTGAATGTCGCGGGTTCGAATCCCGTCTCCCGCTCCACGCTCGCCTCCTGGTCGGCGCGGAGCCCCTCCTCGGGGCGACCACTGCGGTGGGGTTAGGCTCGTGTAGCTCAGTGGTAGAGCACTCCCTTGGTAAGGGAGAGGTCGACAGTTCAATCCTGTCCACGAGCTCCAAACGCACCGTGTACGAACGTCCCGGACGTCGGGCCCCAGCGCGGGTCTGACGCTCCGGTCTGGATGGGCGCGGGAGCGCCGAAAGGACGCGATCATGGCGAAAGCGACGTTTGAGCGTACGAAGCCGCATGTGAATGTGGGGACGATTGGGCATGTGGATCATGGGAAGACGACGTTGACGGCGGCGATGACGTTTGCTGCTGCGGCGGCGGATCCGTCGGTGACGACGATGTCTTATGATCAGATTGATAAGGCGCCGGAGGAGAAGGCGCGGGGGATTACGATCAATACGGCGCATGTGGAGTATCAGACGGTGGCGCGGCATTATTCGCATGTGGATTGTCCGGGGCATGCGGATTATGTGAAGAACATGATTACGGGTGCGGCGCAGATGGATGGGGCGGTGTTGGTGGTGTCGGCGGCGGATGGTCCGATGCCGCAGACGCGTGAGCACATTTTGTTGGCGCGGCAGGTGGGGGTTCCTTATCTGGTGGTGTTCATGAACAAGGTGGACATGGTGGAGGATGAGGAGCTTCTTGAGTTGGTGGAGATGGAGGTGCGTGATCTCCTGTCGAGTTATGAGTTTCCTGGGGATGATGTGCCGGTGGTGCGGGGGTCGGCGTTGAAGGCGTTGGAGGCGTTGACGGCGAATCCGAATACGCAGCGGGGTGAGAGTGCGTGGGTGGATGGGGTGTGGGAGTTGTTGGATGCGGTGGATTCGTACATTCCGACGCCGGAGCGGGATGTGGATAAGGCGTTTTTGATGCCGGTGGAGGATGTGTTTACGATCACGGGTCGTGGGACGGTGGCGACGGGTCGTGTGGAGCGGGGGGTTGTGAAGACGGGGGATGAGGTTCAGGTGGTGGGGTTGCGGGAGACGTTGAAGTCGGTGGTG
>Ga0272443_10007793_pt1 | contig 10126 bp, 8 predicted proteins | sample SSMAcet12_FD_193581 | JGI IMG/M metagenome (GOLD analysis project Ga0272443, IMG submission 193581) | Marine sediment archaeal communities from Little Sippewissett salt marsh, Falmouth, MA, United States - SSM-Acet-12 | ecosystem: Environmental > Aquatic > Marine > Wetlands > Sediment ... | reverse complement strand
CAAATAACGAACACTCTCAGGCAATATCTCGCCATCCACGCGAATGCGGGCCAAGGGCATGTTAACTCGCATCTGCCCGGCATGGATTCTGCCAATGGCCGTAACGCCGCGGTATTGATCGTAACCAAGATTGGTAACCAACATTTTCAAAGGTGCTCCGAGATCCACTTTTGGACAAGGGATTTGCGTTAAGATGGCCTTAAAGAGAGGTTGCAGGTCGGGGCCCAAATCCGGGCTTAGACCAGCCTGAGCGCTGACGGCATTGGCGTAAATCACCGGAAAATAAGCCTGCTCCTCACTGGCACCCAATTCAATGAATAGATCAAAGGTTTGGTTGAGCACTCGCTCTGTATCGGCATCTTTGCGATCCACTTTATTGATGACGACGATGGCGCGGCGGTTCAATTCGAGGGCCTTCTTGAGCACGAAGCGTGTCTGTGGCATGGGGCCTTCGGCTGCATCCACCAGGAGCAGCACGCCGTCAACCATGTTCATGACCCGTTCCACTTCTCCACCAAAATCGGCATGTCCTGGCGTATCGACTATGTTGATTTTAACTTTTTGTTTCGTTTCTGGATCCCAAATTTCGATAGCGGTGTTCTTGGCCAAAATGGTAATGCCGCGTTCGCGTTCTAAATCATTTGAGTCCATCACGCGTTCGGCCACTTGTTGATTCGCGCGGAAAACATGGGCCTGTTTGAGCAAGCCGTCCACCAGCGTGGTTTTACCATGGTCAACATGAGCAATGATGGCGATATTTCTTAGATCAGTTCGTTCTGTAAGCATAAATCTATAAGTCTCTATTCATGTAAAGATAGGTTTATTCCATAAAAAAACATCGGCCATTCAGGCCGACGTTATCCTGCAAGCATATAATCCTATCCGATTGGGGCGATTTTGGAAAGAGGCAAATTACAATTTGGATGCAGTTTGCATGAAAACTCTGTGATTTAGGGACACAATGGACATGAAAATTGGCCATTGTGTCCCTGAAAATTCTTCTTACGAATGGATTTCTGCCCCTTCAGATTTTGGTTAGGCCTTTAATGAAGCAGGTTCAGCTTGCTCTGATCTGCTTCACTCAGGTGGAGGGTGTAGATGCCATCGCCCAGGTCTTGAATCGGGCAGGGAGTCCCATTGCATTGCGCAGAAATGGGCTGCCAGGGGAGGGTGAGGAAAATCTCACCGGCGGCTTTTCTGCCGAGGTCGAATTCAATCTCCAGGGCTTTCTCGCTTTCCTGCCAGCCAGAAATCTCCAAACCTTGGGCAAGATGCAAATTGCTGCCGAGGTAGGTTGGCTTTTGCGGGTCAAAGGCACGAGCGGCCACGACGGCAACACCATGCGCAGGAACCTTGGCAAAGGTCAGCGAGCGATCCGCTTTGAGCAGACCGAGTTGACCGGTCCAGAATTCCCGCAGCCAGTAGGACTGGTGGGGATCCAGTTGGTATTCCTCAGAAGAGAAAGTCAGATCTCGGGGAGAAGATTCCCAGTTGAATTTCGCCAGCAGATGCCAGGGACCTTCCGGGCCTTCCAGGTCCACCCGCAGCATGGCGGGGAAGTCTGTCTTCAAGAGGTCCAGCACCCGGGCGCGTTGACCGATCACCGGCAACAGAGCCTGGGCGATAGCCAGGCGATCAGCGGGCAGGGCGGGCAGGTCATCCGACACCAGCAGTGATCCCCCCGTCAGGCCGATTGCGGTTGCCAGGGTCTGCACTTCGGGCAGTGAAAGCTGGGTATCCGGGCGCACCAGCAGGCAGTCCGGGTCATTGACCCACCAGCGTCGGTGGAGCGGGGCACGGGTGAGGATGTTGTGGATTGCATTGCGGGCGGAAGGCAAGTGCGGTTCACCCTGCAGGATGCAGCTAAATGGTGGGAAGTGGGGCTTCCAGTAGCCACTAACATCCGCACTGATCCGCATGGCCTCAAAGACGCCCAGGCCGGAACCCAGGGGACAGCCGCAACCCAGCATGGTGATCTCAGGCCCGGCGGCTTCCCGCAACGCTTCCAGTCCCATCCGCAGCACCTGCGCCCGGGAGAGGGTCGGGTCCTGATAGACCCCGTCCAGCGCCGCCGCATAGAGGAAGTCCAGCTTGAGGTAGGTGAATCCCCAGTCTTGCACAGCAGTGCGGATCACCTCTTTGGTATAGGCCAGCGCTTCAGGATGGGTCAGGTCCAATGCGAGTGTAAAAGCGTCCCAGACGAAACCGGCGTTCACGGTTTTGCCCTCGGCATCTCGCAGCAGCCAGTCCGGGTGTTCTGTCACCAGCCGCGCTTTGGGATGGACGATGAAGGGCGCCAGCCAGACGCCGGGGATTAGCCCCGCCGCCTTGGTTTTTTCAACGAGAGGTTTCAGTTCATGGGGAAAGCCGGGGACGAAATCAAACCAATCTCCGGGATAGGTCTCAAAGCCGTCATCAATCTGGAAGAGTCCCAATGGCAGCTCCGGTTCCAGTGCGATCACCGTATCCAGGTTAGCATCCAGTACCTTTTCATCAATGTCCTGATAGAAGTGATACCAGGAGCACCAGCCCACCGGTATTGACTCCGCTGGATTAACGCCATGCAGCCGCCCCACGGTCGCCAGGTAGGGGGCCAGAGGGTCCGGTTCTGCCAGACTGACAAAGCTGACCGCCAGCCAGTCCGTTTTGAGGCTTGAACCGGAGTGCAGGTGCATATCGTCACCGTTCGCCCAGACTTTTAGGGAGGGCAGGGGGGTAAATCTGCTTTCCAGACTGCCGAATTGAGCCTTTTGGGAAAGGAACCCCGCCAACAGGCCGACCTGTCCCTGGCGGTCAGCGACCAGGCCGAACATATCGCCAGTGAAGGTGTTGGACTTTTTGGGTTGGGGGGTGCCGGGGTTGACCACCATCGGTTTTTGGATACGCCCCAGTATGGAGGTGTTCTGCCGGTCACCCAGGCCAAAAGAGCCTGTACTGGACCAGGACTGCCAGCCATTGCTGTAGAAGACCGGGTCCTGCGGGTTGATCTTGCCGAGGTGGAGCTGCCCGGCCGGGATATCCAGCAGGTCCAGGCTTTTGAGAATGAGTTCATTACTGCTGTCATTGACCAATTCAAGCTGGAAGAAAGCCATCGGGTCTGCGATGGAAAGCCCACAGCGGACGACGAGTTGGACGTCTTTAATAGTGGTTGCCAGTTGGAAGGTGATCAGACGCATCGGCCCTGCCGGGGCTTCCTGAATGGTGGGTTCTTCGGTTTCAAGGATTGACCAGGTCTTCTCGAGCAGTGACCGGTCTTTCCCGAGGACGTTAACCGTGGCATTGAGGTGCGCCTGGAAGGAAGTCTCCGGAAATCTACGGGATCGCAAAGCGAGGGTACCGGAAAGTGACGATATAGAGAGGCTGAAATCTTTGGTTTCAAATTCCATGATTATTCCTGTCTGCTGAAAGGTTTGAGGTTAGAAAGGGAGATTGGACCCTCCCGCAAGATCCTGAAATTCGGTGTGGTGACATCCACCACCGTGGAGGCGGTTGGCCCCGGTGTGGGGCCGCCATCCAGGATGAGGTCAATCCGGCCGCCCAGTTGGGTCAGCACTTCCTGAGCTGTGGTGGGGTTCGGGCCGCCCGAGATATTGGCTGAGGTGGTCGCCAGGGGACCGGTTTGCCTCAGCAGGCCCAGCGTGAAGGGGTGATCCGGCATCCGCACGCCAACCGTGGGAGTGGTAGAGAGTTCCGGGGGTAGGTCGGGATGCTTGGGCAGCACGAGTGTGAGTGGGCCGGGCCAGAAGGTTTTGGCAAGGGCTTCAACCTCGGGTGAGAGGGAAGAGACCAGCCGGGCCAATTGCGCCAGTGCGCCAATCAGCACGGGCAGGGCTTTTTCATCCGGCCGCTGTTTGGCAAGGTAGATCTTCTTCAGGGAATCCGGGTTGAAGGGGTCTCCGGCCACGCCGTAGATGGTGTCGGTGGGAAAGGCAACCAGACCGCCGGCAGAGAGGATCTGTTCAGCGGCAGGAATTGCCTGGGGGTCAGTTGTCGCAAGAATGGCGGTTTCAAGCATGAGTCATCCTTATGAATGCTTTCAATGACCAATTCTAAACCATATTTTACAGTTTTCAGGGAATTTGGATCTCAACCAGACGATCTTTTCCGGCCAGGTCCTGGTGTAAGTGGATCTCCGCGGTGGGGAAGATGGTTTCAGCTAATGAAAGGGTCGCTGGCCCGAGGCTGGATTCAATTTCAAGCAGGATGATGCCGGCAGGGGCCAGGCGGCTGACAGTCTGATGGAGCAGCCTTTTGATCAGGTTTAACCCGGAAGCGCCGCCATCCAGCGCAAGGGACGGTTCCCACTGCGCCACGGGCAGGCCTGCCAGCGTGCGGGTGGGGATATAGGGTAGATTGGCGCAGATCAGATTGAATTTTGAGGAGAAGGGCTGGAGCAGGTCCGCCTGGGCAAAAGGAAGCTCCTTTGCCAGGTGTCTTTGGGCGTTCCGGCGGGCGATGGCCAGGACGGGCCGGGAGATATCGGTCGCAAGCACGGATGCTTGGGGGAGCGCCGCGGCCAGTGACACGGCGATGGCACCCGAGCCCGTGCCGACATCGACGATCAGGGGGCGATCAAACCGGGCTGCCAGGGTAAGGGCCCGTTCGACCAGCAATTCCGTCTCCGGGCGGGGGATCAGCACATCCGGTGAGACGATGAAGGACCGGCCGTAAAAATCCCATTCGCCCAGGAGTTGGGGTAAGGGAACGCCCTGCAGCAACCGCTCCAGTGCGGATTGCAGGGCGTGGGTTTCGTCTGAGTTAAGTTCGATTTCGGGATGGGTGAGGACCCAGGTTTTGGGTTCACCCAAGGCGTGGCTGAGCAGGAGCAGGCTGATGTTGCCCGGCGTTTCAAAATGATGCTCCGCCAGGGAAGTTTGAATGTCTGCTCGGATCTGCTTCAGGTTGATGGGCTTACTCCTCGACCAGGGCCAGTTTTTCCGCTTCATCCACCAGGGTCAGTTCGTCGATGAATTCGTCAATTTCGCCATCCAGGACACCGCTCAGGTTGTAGGATGAGAGGGTGACCCGGTGATCGGTGACGCGGCTCTGGGGGAAGTTGTAGGTGCGGATCTTCTCGGAGCGTTCACCGGTGCCGATCTGGGAACGGCGGGTGGCTGATTCCTCGGCCTGGCGCTTTTGTTCTTCAATTTCATAGAGCCGGGCTTTGAGGACGCTCATGGCGCGCATTTTGTTCTGTAACTGAGAGCGCTCATCCTGGCAGGCCACCACCAGACCGGTGGGGATATGCGTGATGCGTACTGCGGTGGCGTTCTTCTGCACGTTCTGCCCGCCGGCTCCGGCGGATTTGTAGACATCAATGCTGATGTCCGTGTCGGGGATATCAATTTCCACATCGTCCACCTCGGCCAGCACGGCCACAGTGACGGTGGAGGTGTGGATGCGCCCCTGAGATTCGGTCTCGGGCACACGCTGTACCCGATGGACGCCGGATTCATATTTCAGGCGGGAATAGGCACCCTTGCCTTTAATCACGAAGTTGGCTTCCTTGATCCCGCCGATTCCGGTCTCATGCAGGGTGATGATCTCGGTCTTCCAACCCTGGCGCTCTGCATAGCGGGAATACATTCGGTAAAGTTCCGCGGCAAACAGGCCGGCTTCGTCGCCGCCTGTGCCCGCTCGGATCTCCATGATGACATTGCGCTGGTCACGGGGGTCCTTGGGAACCAACATGCTCTTCAGCTTGTCTTCGAGGGCGGCCTGGTGGGATTGGAGTTCTTCCATCTCAATCTCGGCCAGGGCGCGCATTTCTTCATCCTCTGCATTCAGCAGGGACTGGATTTCTTCGATTTTGGTGAGGGTATTCTGATAATCGCGTGCTTTGGTGACCAGGGGTTCGATTTCAGCGCGTTCTTTGGATAATCCAATTGCGGCGGTGTAATCATCACCAACCTGGGTCAACTGCTGTTCGATCTCATCAAACCGATCAATGATACCTTGTAATTTTTCTAACATATTTAATTAATTCCCGTTCAGGATAATGAAATTAACTTAGGGATTATACCACTTCCGCCGCCGGAATGTTTTTCGCATAGGCAATATCCGATCAGAAGATAGCTTTTTATTAAATGATGGCGTAACATGTCATGAAAAAGATTATTTCCAATGGCATTTTGACCCGATCCTCGTTCCTTCCCCTGAAACCAGGGGAAGGATGCCTGCAAGCGAAGCGCAGCAGGCAGGAAGGAGTTCTTAACTTCGTTTCCCGCATTCATAATCAATAGATTTTCAATGAGAGAAACCTCCTTCTATATTCAATAAGCAATTCTCCTGAGGCAATATCCGATCAGAAGATGATTCTGACGGGAGAATGGTTTTACTCGCTGTCAGCCTACATGCGGTATACTATTCTCTGCAAAGGAATGATGAAAGATAACAAAGTGCACGTTTTTTGGACCTACCAGGATGCCCCGGATCACTTTTCCCCCGGTCATCCCGAATCCCCTGATCGTCTCAGTGTTTTTAAGGATTGGATCACCCATTCCCCATACCCTGCGATGGAGAGGCTGGACTATGCACCGGCCAGACCGGGGGACCTTATTCTCGCGCATTCTCAGAAGATGATTGAAAGCCTGCAGGCAGAATGTGGACAGGGCGTGCATGAGATTGAACTGGCGCCGACCTATGTGACGGCAGCCAGTTTCCAGGCGGCCCTGGGCGCGGCAGGAGCAACTTTGGCCGTCAGCCGGAGGATTTTGGCGGAAGGAACCGGGCGGGGATTCGCCATCGTGCGGCCGCCGGGCCACCATGCAACGCATGAACGATCCATGGGCTTTTGCCTTTTCAATAATCTCGCCATTGCTGCGGCTGACGCCGTGATCGGCGGCCTGAGTCGGGTGGCGATCTTTGACTTTGACGCGCACCACGGCAACGGCATTGAGGATGTCTTTTGGCATACGGATCAGGTGGGCTATTGTTCGATCCACGAACAGGGACTTTACCCCGGAACGGGACAAGTTGAGGCGGCACCGCATGCCAGGGGCCGGTTGATTAATATCCCCGTGCCGGCTTTTTCAGGCACAAAAACCTTTGGCCAGATCTTTGACCAGGTGGCGGTGCCCTGGCTGAAGGCTTTTCAGCCCGAGATGCTTTTCATCGCTGCCGGATACGACGCCCATTTTTCGGACCCCCTCACCAGCCTGACTGTGAACACACAGGGCTTTTTCACGCTCACGCAGAAGTTAATCAAACTGGCTGACGAGCTGACGGAGGGTAGAATTCTCTTCGCTTTGGAAGGGGGATATGACCCTCTTGCCCTGAGTGACAACCTTCAGGCCAGCCTGGCCGCGCTGAGCGGTGAGGAAGATTACCCGGATCATTATGGCAAAGGACCGAATCAGTTCCGGCCGGTTGCCTCTCTGGTTGAGACGATCCGGAAATACCATTATTTACAGGAGTGAACATTGCTGCAATTTTATTTTATCCGTCATGGACAATCACAAAACAATCAAACAATGGATGAGGTTGATCGCAAGGATTACCTCTTTCAGCGGGTAGAGGACCCCCGGCTGACCCCGAATGGCGAACGCCAGGCAGAACTGGTGGCGGACTTCGTTGCCCGTCCGGAACCAGAGGGCGGCAATGACCTGCAGAACCGGAACGGTTTTGGGCTGACCCATCTCCACTGTTCTTTGATGACCCGGGCCATCCAGACGGCGCTGCCCATCTCCCGCGAGACGGGCTTGCCATTGGTAGCCTGGCCGGAAGTGCATGAGAATGGTGGGGTGTTTTTGGCGGAAAAGGTCGGCGAAGAGGTGATCTGGAATGGGCGACCGGGAAAGGGTCGTTCCTATTTCGAGACGAATTTTCCGGAATTGATCATCCCCAGGGACCTCCCTGAAGAGGGTTGGTGGAACCGTGATAAGGAACCTCGCGAGGAATACAGTCTCAGGGCGCGGTCGATTGTGGCAAAATTGCTGCAGGAGCACGGCGGCACGCACCATCGGGTGGGCATTGTGATGCACGGCGGGATTTTCAGCCGGATCATCGGCGCTTTTTTTGAAGTGACATCGCAATCCTACTGGATTCACATGAACAATACAGCCATCAGCCGGATTGACATCCGGGATGATGGTCGGGCCATGATGGCTTATCTGAACAAGGTGGACCATCTGCCCGATGACCTGATCACCTAGATCACCAGAGTCACAATTATGATGGCAAAAACAAAGATTAAACCTGAAGAATTGAGCTTCCGACCGGCGACCACCAAAGACGCCAAGGTCGCGAGTTCCCTGATCTATGCCACTTTTCCAAAGGTGGCCACCTTTACGATTGGTCTGGGCAGTGAGGAGCGCGCCAAGGCCATCCTTGAAAAGATATTCGTGGTTCCTGGCCACCGGTTGAGTTATGAGGAGATGGTTTTGGCCGTGGTTCAGGGGCGGGTGGTGGGGGGGCTGGTTGCTTATTCCGCCAAAAGGCTGCCCAAATTGGACCGCAGGACAGACCGACTGATTCTCAGGCAATACCGATTCAGGGGCAAGCTGGCGATGATCATTCGGGCCTGGCCGATGATTTTCATGAAAGATGCCAAACGCAGGGATTACATAATTGGCAACCTGGCTGTTCGGCCGCAATATCGCGGGCGGGGAATTGGCAAGCAGCTTCTGATCCATGCGGAAAAACTGGCGAAGGAAGCCGGTTTGCGACGGCTTGCGCTCCGGGTGGCGATAGAAAACAAGACCGCCAAAAAGGTGTATGAGGATTTTGGCTTTAAAACCACTGCAATGTATCTGGAATCCAATCGGCGGGTCAAATGGGCTGGTGCGGGGTATCGCTGGATGGTAAAAGAGATTTCCGCATGAAATTCTCTTCTGATGACCCAGGTCCTGATCCTGTCAGGCCTGTTTTGATCGCTCTGGAAGAAGCGGGGATCAAAGCCTTATAATGGCCGGTGGGTATCGCAACGCTATCCTCTTTACCACGAATAACCGGATCGAGCGGAATCAACGGTAAAATAAGATCAGTCGATTGAAAGGAAAGTTGCAGTATCAATGCCTATTTACGTCAATATCATTCTCATTTTTGTTCTCTTTTTCTTCAACGCGATCTTTGCAATGTATGAGATCGCGATGGTGGCTGCGCGAAAGACGCGCCTGCAGCAGCGGGTGGAAGCCGGCAGTGTGGGAGCGAAACGCACCCTGACATTGTTGGCTGATCCTAACCAGCAATATCTGTCCACTGTTCAGATCATGATTACGCTGATTGATACCCTGGCAGGCGGTATTGGTGGTGCCACACTGGCTAATCCCTTGGCACGGCAGTTGGAGCAGGTCCCCTGGCTGGCGGCGCAGGCTGACCTGATCGCGCTGATCCTGGTCGTGTCAGTGATTACCTATTTCTCGATTGTGATGGGCGAATTGATCCCGAAGCGGCTGGCAGTGAGTAAGCCGGAGGCTGTCGTCTCCCGGCTATCGCCGGTCATTTTCGTGATGACCAAAATCTTCCGACCGCTCACCAAATTGCTCAGCGTCTCGACCAATGTCGGCCTGAAAATCCTCCATATCAACACGGATTCGGGTCCATCTATCACCGAGGAAGAGATCAGGGGCTTTATTGATGAGGGCCGTGAGATTGGTGTGATTGAGGATGCCGAACGAGATATGTTCTCAGGTATCTTTCGTCTGGGGGATCGGCGGGTTGAAGCCCTGATGACCCCGCGTATGGAAATGGCCTGGATTGATGTGAATGCCCCCAAGGCGGAGATCTGGCAGCAGATCAAAGAAGCGTCGCATTCCCGGATACCCGTGGCGGATGGCAACCTGGACAATATCCTCGGCTATATCCAGATCCGGGACCTGTTGGGCCACACCGTTAACGACCCTGGGTTTAAACTGCGGGATTACATCCTGGAGCCGATTTATGTGCCCGAGAATATGGCCGCGCTCAAAGCGCTGGACAACATCCAAACCAGTGGGGTGCACCTGGCGATGGTGGTGGATGAGTTCGGCGGGATCACCGGGATGGTTACGGATTATGACATTCTGGAAGCCATTGTTGGTGAGATCCCCGAAGACGGTGCAGACAAGGATTATATGGCGGTCCAACGCGAGGATGGCTCCTGGCTGTTTGATGGTTTGATTGTTGTGGATGAACTTAAGTAGTTGCT
>Ga0272443_10007790_pt1 | contig 10129 bp, 5 predicted proteins | sample SSMAcet12_FD_193581 | JGI IMG/M metagenome (GOLD analysis project Ga0272443, IMG submission 193581) | Marine sediment archaeal communities from Little Sippewissett salt marsh, Falmouth, MA, United States - SSM-Acet-12 | ecosystem: Environmental > Aquatic > Marine > Wetlands > Sediment ... | reverse complement strand
TGCTCGCCGAGGACCCGCAGTACGACGTGGGCGGCGTGATGATGCACCCCACCGAGCGGACGGTGCAGGCGGTGAGCTTCAACCGCGAGCGGCTGGAGTGGCAGGTCATCGACCCAAGCGTGGCGGACGACTTCGACGCGGTCTCGCAGATTCGCCCGGGCGTCTTCGGTGTCGGCGGGCGCGACCTGGCCGACCGTCACTGGATCGTCGCGTGTTCGTCCGACGACGGGCCGACGTATTACCATCTCTACCGGCGGGACACGCGGTCGGCCGAGATGCTCTTCTGTACGCAGCCGCGGCTCGAAGACCTGCCGCTGGCGTCCATGCAGCCCGTGTCGTTTACGGCCCGCGACGGGCTGACGATCCATGCGTATCTGACCACGCCGGTGGGCGTCGAGGGCCGGGGCCTGCCGACGGTCCTGCACGTCCACGGAGGCCCCTGGGCGCGCGACGCGTGGGGTCTGAACCCCTCCGCGCAGTGGCTGGCCAACCGCGGCTACGCCGTCTTGCAGGTGAACTACCGCGGGTCGGCGGGCTACGGCAAGGCGTTGCTCAACGCGGGCAACCGCGAGTGGGCCGGTAAGATGCACGATGACCTGGTCGACGCGGTCGAGTGGCTCGTCGGCCGGGAGATCGCCGACCGCCACCGTGTGGCGATCATGGGCGGCTCCTACGGCGGCTATGCGACGCTGGTGGGGCTGACCTTCACCCCGGAACTGTTCTGCTGCGGCGTGGACATCGTGGGGCCCAGCAGCCTGGTGACGCTGCTGCGGTCGATCCCGCCGTACTGGGTGCCGCTCAAGTCGATCTTCACCCATCGCGTGGGCGACCCCGACACCGAAACCCCGTTCCTGGAGTCACGATCGCCGCTGACGTTCGCCGAGCGGATCTGTCGGCCGCTGCTGATCGGCCAGGGCGCCAACGACCCTCGGGTCAAGCAGGCCGAAAGCGACCAGATCGTTGAGGCCATGCGCCGCAAGGGGCTGCCCGTGGAGTACGTGATCTACGACGACGAGGGGCACGGCTTCGCTCGGCCGGCCAACCGCCTGCACTTCTACGCGATGGCCGAACAGTTCCTGGCCAGACATCTCGGCGGACGGTGCGAACCGATCGGCGAGATCCGCGGCCATTCAGCGAGGGTGCGGTAGCCGGCCGGCGACGGCATCCATGAACCCGGCACTACGTTGAGGGAGCCTGTCGATGACGGATACACAGAAACCTGGTGCCCCGCACGCCCTGCGATGTGAGAGCCTGGAGAATCCGCTGGGTCTCGACGCGGCGCGGCCGCGACTGTCGTGGCAGCTCAGCGATCCCCGTCGCGGCGCGGTCCAGACGGCGTACCAGATTCAGGTTGCTTCGTCGCACGAGTTCCCCGCCGGCCACGCCGACGTCTGGGACAGCGGCCAGGTCGCGTCCGACGCATCGGTGCACGTGCCCTACGCGGGACCGGCGCTGACAGCGGGGCGGCGGTACGGGTGGCGGGTCCGCACGTGGGACGCCGCCGGGGAGGCGTCGGCATGGTCGGCGCCGGCGTTCTGGGAGATGGGGCTGCTGGGGGCTCCCCCCGCGGACGTGCGATGGATTGGTGCGGCCCCCGTCGATCCGCAGTCCGACAGCGGCCCGTGCCCGTACCTGAGGCGCCGCTTCGCGGTGGACCGTCGGGTCGTCCGGGCCCGACTCTACGCTGCGGCGCGGGGCGTGATGCGGCTGTTCGTCAACGGGCGGCGCGTCGGCAGCGAGGAGTTTGTCCCCGGTTGGACCGACTACGGCAAGCGCGTGCAGTACATGACCTACGACGTGACCGACCTGCTGGCCGCCGGGGACAACGCCATCGGGGCGATCCTCGGCGACGGCTGGTACTCCGGCCACATCGGCTGGGGCAAGCAGCGCGGCTACTACGGCAAGCAGCCGCTGCTGGCGGCGAGGCTCGTCGCTGAATGCGACGACGGAACGCAGGCGACGGTCGTCACCGATGCCCAGTGGCGGGTTGCGACCGGTCCGCTGCTGGCCTCGGACATCTACAACGGCGAGACCTACGACGCCCGGCTGGAGAGGCCCGGCTGGGCCGAAGCGGCGTTCGACGACGGGGGCTGGCAGCCGGCCACGACGCACGATGTGCCGGCCGTCGAATGGACCGCCAAGCGATGTCCGCCCGTCCGCGCGATCGAGGAGCTGCGGCCCGTCGAGATCACCGAGCCGACGCCGGGGGCATTCATCTTCCACCTCGGGCAGAACATCGTCGGATGGGTGCGGCTGCGGGTGACGGCACCGGCGGGGACGCGGATTACGCTACGGCACGGCGAGCGCCTGCAAGCCGACGGCACCCTCTACACCGCCAACCTCCGCAGCGCCCGCGCGACCGACGTGTACATCTGCCGCGGCGGGGGCGAAGAGATCTACGAGCCCAGCTTCACCTTCCACGGCTTTGAGTACGTCGAAGTCACCGGCTATCCAGGCCGGCCGGGACCCGAAGCGGTCACCGGCGTGGTGCTGCACAGCGACCTGCCCGAGCACGGCGTCTTCGAGTGCAGCAACGCCGATATCAACCAGCTTCAGAGTAACATCCGCTGGGGCCAGAAGGGCAACTTCCTGGAGGTGCCCACCGACTGTCCACAGCGCAACGAGCGGCTCGGCTGGACCGGCGACGCGCAGGTGTTCGCCCGAACGGCCTGCTTTAACATGGACGCCGAGGCGTTCTTCACCAAGTGGATGCAGGACCTCCGCGACGCCCAGTACGCCGACGGGCGCGTGCCCGATGTCTGTCCCGACGTCCTGGGACTGCCGACGGGAGCCGGCAACGCCCGCGGCGTGGCGGCGTGGGCCGACGCCGTGGTGATCGTGCCGTGGACAGTCTACCAGTGCTTCGGCGACGTGGGCATACTCGCCGAGAACTTCGACGCGATGGCGGCGTGGGTCGAGTTCATGCGGGCCTCCAGCGACCGGCTCATCCGCCCGGTCGTGGGCTACGGCGACTGGCTGGCGATCGACGCGGTCACGCCCGGCGCCGCCCCCACGCCCCGCGACCTGATCGGCACGGCGTACTTCGCCCACTGTGCCCGACTGGTGAGCAAGGCGGCCGGGCTGCTGGGGCGCGAGGCCGACGGGCGACGGTTTGCCGAGCTGTCCGAGCAGGTGGTCGCGGCGTTCCGGCGGGAGTTCGTGACGCCGGCCGGGCGCGTCGTCGGCCACACCCAGACCGGCTACCTGCTGGCCCTCGCATTCGACCTGCTGCCGGCCGAGCAGCGCTCCGTGGCCCTGGGCCATCTCGTCGCCGACATCGAGCGGCGCGGGGGGAAGCTCTCGACGGGCTTCGTCGGCACCCCGCTGCTGGCCCCGGTGCTCAGTCGGTTCGGGCGGACCGACGTGGCGTACACGCTGCTGCTTCAGGATGAATACCCGTCATGGCTGTACCCGATCCGTAACGGGGCCACCACGATGTGGGAGCGGTGGAACAGTTGGACCAGGGAGAAGGGCTTCGGCGAGGTGGGGATGAACTCCTTCAACCACTATGCCTACGGGGCGATCGGGGAATGGCTGTACGCGAAGGTCGGGGGGCTGGACGTCGATCCGGACTGTCCGGGCTACCGTCACCTGATCGTGGCTCCCGAGCCCGGCGGCGGGCTGACGTGGGCGCGGGCGGAGCTGGACACGCCGTACGGACGGGCGGCCTCGCACTGGCGGATGGAGAATGACCGCTTCGAGTTGGACCTGACCGTGCCGCCCAATGCGTGTGCCACCATCACGTTGCCGGTGCTGGCCGGGGCGGACCTCACCGAGTCTGCACGCGGGGTGGCGGGGGCTGAGGGGATCCACGACGTGGTGGCCGGTCCGAGCGGCACCCAACTCGGTGCGACGGCCGGAACCTACCGATTCGCGGCGCGGCTGCCCTGAGCGATCCGGGTGCCGCACCCCGGCAGCGATGCCCTTCCAGGCGTTACCGATTGCGAAATCCAGGGGGCTTAACGTTTCGCAGCGTTGAGCGCCAGGGGGTCTCAGTGGGGACAGGGCGGATGAGCCATGCGCAGTGAACGCTCTAACGGTCGGTATAATAAAGGCTTACGATGTAGGCGGGAAATTGGAATTGACAGTCTCGGGTGGGACGCAGTACAGTATCAAAGGTGGCGGAACCTCCGGTCGATGCAGGGCAAGCCGCCGCATTACTCGGGGGCAACTGAGGACGTTTCGAAATGCCGTGCCGTTGCATCAGTGCGGGCAACCGGCCGACGGTCTGGGCGAACATCTCGACGCAGGTGGCCGGCAACCGGCCGGCGGCCACTGGGCACCGACGGGGGTCGGCGTTCACGTTGATCGAGTTGCTCGTGGTCGTGGCCATCCTCGCGGTGCTGCTGGCGCTGCTGACCCCCGTGATGTCCGGGGCGCGCGAGTCCGTCCGTCGGGCGGTCTGTGTGAACAACCTCAAACAGCTTGGGGTCGGCTACGGTGTGTACGCCAGTGCCAACGCCGGCTTCGTGCCGCTGTGGCTGACCAACCCGGGCAACACGGGACCTGACTTCTACTGGGGCGAGTGGTACAAGCTGTACTATCCCTACATCTCGCCGTCGCTGCTGTTTCCGGATGAACCCGCCAATAGCGTAAGGAATCGGTCTCCGAACTGGCTGGGCAAGACGATCTCCATCTTCGATTGTCCGAGCACGGCGAATAAGGTCTGGTTTCACTGGGACGGCTCGCCGGTGTACGGCCACCACCCGAAGACGTTCGATTACCTGACCAACAGTCTGCCCAAGGTCTCCCTTGCCCATCGGCCTGAGGGCAACTACCGGTTGGCGGATATTCGTCAGGACGCCTATCTGTTGATCGAGAGCTACCAGTACGACGGCTTCCACTCGGATACGCAGGCGGATCCCAGTCAGTTCTACAGTAGTCGCCGGATGAACTGCACGCAGATCAACTGGGCCGGTGTCGTCCGGCTGGTGAACGACGGACGTCGCTCGCCCGGAATCCATCACAACCTCGGATGCAACCTGCTGTTTCCCGGTGGCGATGTCTACGCGGCCGAGGCGACCGAGTACCTCCCGGACTTCCACGAGCCGTTCACCAGTGCGGACACGTTTCTGCTGGAGTACTGGCTTCCCTAGCTGCCGGGTCGGCGGTATGATGCAGCCCACGGCAGATCGCTCCTGGGTGCATGGGTCTGGCAGATGGAGTCACGTCGGACTGGCCGAACTGAAATGCGACGCCGCGATGTCGGTCCTCAGTGATCGGCTGTCGGTCACACGGAGCGCCTCGGCATGTGGGGCGTTCAAAGGAGTCCCACAGTGGCACGTGGTAGACAGAGGCAACGGCTTGGGAATGGCAGGGGTGGTTTCACGCTGATCGAGCTGCTCGTGGTGGTGGCGATCATCGCGCTGCTGATCTCGATGCTGATGCCGGCGTTGTCCGGGGCGCGGGAGTCCGCCCGTCGAACCGTCTGCGGGACCAATCTGCGCCAGCTTGGCATCGCCTACAACGTATACGCCAACGAGAACACGAGCCACGTGCCGCTCTGGCACACCAATCCCGGGAAGGACCCGGGCCCCGACTTCTACTGGGGCGAGTGGTACAAGCTCTACTTCCCGTACATCACCCGATCGCTGCTCTTCCCGGACGAGCCCCCCAACAGCCTGAGGAACCGCTCGCCGAACTGGCTGGGCAAGACGCTCCCCGTGTTCGACTGCCCCAGCACCAAGAACAAGGTCTGGTTCCACTGGGACGGTCAGCCGGTGTATGGCAACCACCCGAAGACGTTTGACTACCTGACCAACTGCCTGCCGAAGATCTCGACGATCAGCCGCAAAGAGGCCAACTACCGGCTGACGGACCTGCGTCCGGACGGGTTCCTGCTGATCGAGAGCCATCAGTACGACGGCTTCCATTCGGATACCGGGGCGGATGCCAGCCACTTCGGCAGCAGCCGCCGGATGAACTGCACGCAGCTCAGCAGCACCGGTGTGGTAAGGCTTGTCAACGATGGTCGACGTTCGCCGGGCGTGCACCACACCCTCGGCTGCAATCTGCTGTACCCCGACGGTCACGCCTACTACGCCAAGGCGACCGAGTACCTGCCGGATTTCCATCACCCATATACCAGCGCCGACTCGTTTCTGGTAGAGTATATCCTTCCATGAGTCAGCGTCTGCGACGGTGTTCTTCGTGCGATGCGTCGTCCCACGCTCACGGAGGCGGCGAAGAGGAGGTCCGTCAGGACCCAGGACGACCAGCCCTTTTCCGAAGGAGATCAACCATGCGGCTTATCATCTCGATCGCCCTGCTGGCGGTGGCATACGCGTCAGTGGCTTCGGCCGCGGTGGCCGTGCCGGCGCCCGAACCGACCCCGGTGCCCGAAGGAGACGTGCCGCCGGCCGCTAAGGTCGTTCGTGCCGAAGCGCTGCGGCCCAATCAGGGGCTTGATTTCCGGCCGCTTCCGCTGGTGGCGCACTGGCACCGGTTGACGCTGCCGCCGGCCTTTCAGGTGGAGATGATCCGTCAGGGCCATCCGGTCCTGCCGTGGATCAGCTACCATCGTGGGCTGAAACCCGAGCGCGTTGTCGAGCAGTACGGCGAGGCGATCGGGACGCTGCGGGCGTGGAACCTGCCGATCGTCCTGCTGACCGGGGGTCAGTGGGAGGCGGATTTCTATCACAGCGATGAGTACAAGGACGTCCCGCCCGAGCAGAGCGGCGCGACGCTCGGGCTCGACGGCAAGCTGCTCAAGTCCGTCAGCCCGTTCAGCCCGGTCGAGCCGTGGCGAGAGCTGGGCGGCAAGTGGACGAACAACCCCGGCTGCCGGAAGCTCCAGGAGCTCTACCCCGACCCGCCGCTGGTGTTCTTCCTGACAAACAACGAGGCCCACGATCTGCGCTGGAGTCAGGTCGAGCAGTCCAAGCGATACATGGACCAGTACGGCGCCGGCCGCAGCGACGAGTTCAAGCGCAAAGTGGTCGCCGAAGGGTGGGCCGAGCGGTACGGCGCGCTGATCGAAGGAATGAAGGCCGGGCTCGACAACGACACCTGGCGGAAGAACTGCCGCATCATCGCCTACAACGGCTTCCGCCAGCCCTGGTGGGACGGAGCGGTCCCCGAGGCCTACGACAACCACTGGCAGCCGGCCAAGAAGGCCTTCTACGTCTACAGTTGCCAGACGGAGATGATGAACCTCCGCTTCATGAAGCCGCGGATCCTGCAAAGGAACCCCGATTTCTGGGTCGAGGTGATCTTCTGGGACGGAGACGGCGGCAAGGCCGTTCAATACGAGAAGCTGGGCATCGCCTACACGCCGGAGCTCTACGGCGGATGGGCGCAGTACTGCCTGTGGACCGTCACACCGCGCGTGGCCCGCGAGTGGCGAGGCAGCAGCTACCGCCGCGACGCCGGGTGGTGGCCCTACTTCGCGACGATCATCCGTGCGGTCGACCTGGTGCACAAAGACCCGGTGCTCAGACGGTTCTGGCGCAAAGGAGAGCTGGTGGTCAACCGCGGCGTGGCCAACCCGGTCACCCACGGCATCCCCGAGTCGCTGCAGCAGCAGGACCGCTGGTACCATCTGCCGACGAGCCTCGATCCGCCGCCGCCGTGGGAGCTGGACACCCGGCTGCCCGTCTACACGCTGGCCCGCGTCATCGGCGAGTCGCCGCGGCGCGAATGGCTGCTCTACGCCCACGCCCCGATCGGGAAGGATCAGAAGAACGTCGAGGTCACCATCCCCGGGTACAAGCCCGTCACTCTCGACGTTCGCGTGGCTGGGAGCTTCTATCACCTGCGCGAGAGCGACGGCTCCGTGACGGCGGTCGGCGACCCGCAGCAGGTGGTCTTTGCGTCCAACGGACCGCCCACGGCACGCGACGACGCCTACGCGGTGGCCGGCGGCGAGTCCCTGAAGACCACCATCTTCCGCTTCAGCGGCATCCCCGGCGTGCTCCGCAACGACGTCGACGAGGAAGGCGACCCCTTGACGGCCCAGCTTGTCGAGGGGCCCCGGCACGGCAAGCTGGAATTTCGAGAGGACGGTTCGTTCACCTACGTCCCGGCGAAGGACTTCCACGGGGCGGATGCCTTCACGTATCGAGCACGCGACCTCACGCAGGCGTCGAAGCCCGCGACGGTGACCCTCCGCGTGACCGAAGGGCTGGCCCGCGTGGTCGATGACGGCGAGGCCGGCTTTGAGGACACCTCGCAATGGGTCACGACGGACACGGTGGGCGGCTTCGGCGGCGACATGGCGTTCTATCCGGCGGGGCCCGGGGGCGGCACGACGGCGACGTGGACCTTTGCCGACCTGCCCGGCGGTGAGTACGAGGTCTTCGTGACCTGGCCGCTGTTCAGCTATCAGCGGCCCAAGCGCGTGCCGTTGGAGATCCTCGACGGTACGACCTCCCGAGCCAAAGCGTCGGTGAATCAGGACGCCGAGCCCAAGGGGCAGGTACAGGACGGCCGACCGTGGCAGAGCCTGGGCAAGGTGAAGATCACCAGCGGCACCCTGAAGGTGGTGCTGAGCAACGCGGCACAAGGGCGCTGGGTGGTGGCCGATGCGGTTCGGGTGGTGCCGTCGGCCGGGGGCCAGGCGAGGACGATCGACAACGGCGACGCCGGCTATGCCGAGCAGGCAAGCTGGCTGGTGACGGACCGGGGGTTCGGCGGCAGCAGCCGCTACCTGCGGGGCACCAAGGACAAGCAGCGCGAGGCGACCGCGAGCTGGATGTTCGCGGACCTGCAGCCCGGAGTCTACGAGGTGTTCGCCACGTGGCCGCCCGGCTCCTCGCGAATGACGGTCGGCTACACCGTGTTCGACGGGGAGCAGACCAAGGCCCAGGTGCGGATCAACCAGGCCAGACAGCCGCGCGATCTGTTGGCACGCGATGCTACGTGGGCGAGCCTGGGCGAGTTCGTGGTGGCCAACGGATCGCTGAAGGTCGTGCTCAGCAATCTCGGCGCCAAGAGTAACGTGATGGCCGACGCCGTCGCGCTGTCGCCCAGAGGCCAACAGGTCGGCACCATCCTCGACGAAGCGGACGAGGGTTTTGACGCGGCCGTCCAAGGCGGCAAGATCGGCCATTCCTTCCGCGGCCAGGGGCTTCGCTTCAACGCCAAACAGACAAAGGAGGCTCCGGTGGTGGCCACCTGGAAGCTCGATGCGCTGCCCGCCGGACGCTACCGCGTCATGGCGACCTGGCTGGGCAATCGGGCCCACCGCCCGAAGGTGACGTATCACGTCGTCGAAGGTGATGCGGAGCTGGCTGCGGGCGTCGTGGATCAGACCCAGCAGCCCGTGGGTCGGCGATTCGAGGGGGCGGCGTGGCAGGAGATCGGCGTCATCAAGGCCGGCGGCGGACCTGTGGAGGTCCGGCTCGTGCCCGACCCCAAGGCGGACGGGCACGTCGTCGCCGACGCCGTGTGGTTCGTGCCCCTTGGTCCGGCGAAGTAGCTTCGGCCGTTCGACGAGTCCTTGGATGGAGACACAGCGATGCGCATGTTGTCACTTGCGGCGTTGGGGATCGTGGTGGTGACCCACCGGACGGCGTTGGCCGATGAGGCGCCGCCCGCGGCCAAAGTGATCCATGCCGAGGCCACCCGGCCGAACCAGCATTCCGACGGCCGGCCGCTGCCCCTGGTGGCCCACTGGCACCGCAACACCTGTCCGCTGAGCTGGCAGATCGAGATGATCCGCAAAGGCCACTGCCTTCTGCCGTGGATCGACTACAACCGGCGCATGTCGCCCGAGCGGGTCACGCAGGCCCATGCCGAGGGGATCAAACAGCTCGCCGCGTGGAAGCTGCCGTTGGTGCTGATCACCGGGGGACAGTGGGAGCAGGACTTCTACAAGTCCGATGAGTACAAGGACCTCCCCGCCGATCAGACCGGCTGCGTGGTCAGCCTGAAAGGCAAGAAGGTCAATGCGGTCAGTCCGTTCAGCCCCGTCGAGCCGTGGGCGAAGCTGGGCCGCAAGTGGACCGACAACCCGGCTGCCGAACGCTCCAGGAACTCTACCCCGACCCGCCGTTGATCCTGTTCGTCAGCAACAACGAGGCGCACGACCTCCGCTGGCACAAGGCCGAGCAGTCGAAACGCTACATGCAGAAGTACGGCGCCGGAAAGCCCGGCGCGTTCAAGCGGAAGGTCTTCGCCGACGGATGGA
>Ga0272443_10007789_pt1 | contig 10129 bp, 10 predicted proteins | sample SSMAcet12_FD_193581 | JGI IMG/M metagenome (GOLD analysis project Ga0272443, IMG submission 193581) | Marine sediment archaeal communities from Little Sippewissett salt marsh, Falmouth, MA, United States - SSM-Acet-12 | ecosystem: Environmental > Aquatic > Marine > Wetlands > Sediment ... | reverse complement strand
AATTGACCTTCACCGAAGCCAGCGACCGCTACATCGGATCCCCGGTCATCGTGGGCGACCTCGTACTTGCCCCCAATGCCGACGGCAACCTCTATGCGCTCGATCTCCTCAGCGGCGACCTCGAATGGGCTTACGCTGCCTCGGAAGGCAACGCGCTCTGGTCAACCCCGCTCATCGATGGAGACCATGCGTACCTCACCTCGCTCGATCACGAACTTTACTGCATTGACATCCGTGACGGCAGCGAGTGCTGGAAGCAGAATCTTGGCGGCGCCATTGCAAGTACGCCCGCACTTTACGGCGACGTGCTCCTGACAGGAACCTTTGGCAGCGAATTCTACGCGGTTTCCCTGGAAGACGGCGCAGTGCTCTGGTCAATTGAAACGCAAAACTGGGTCTGGGGAACACCTGCCGTTGCCGGAACCCAGGCCTTCTTTGGCGATCTCTCCGGCACACTCTACGCCATCGATCTTGAAAACGAGGGCGCCGAACTCTGGAATCAGCCCCTTGATGGCGCAATTACCGCGAGGGTGGTGGTTGACGAGGAAAATGTGTACGCCTATACCGACAGCGGTTCTGTGTATGCTTTCGAGCAAGCCAGCGGTGTTCCGGTCTGGCCCCGCACGACCACCATCGACGGGAAGCTCAACGCCGATGCCGTACTGCGGGATGGTTCACTCTTAATCCCTGCCACTGGCAACGACTGCCTTCTTTTTGCAGTAGACACAGAGGCAGGCTCCCTGCGCTGTGAATTCCAGCCCGAGTAGATTGGATAACCCGTTATGTGGAATTTCTTGATTATCAACCCCATGATTAATGCCCTGCTCTTCATCTACAACCTGCTGGGGCAGAATTTCGGCCTGGCGATTATTGTCTTCACGGCCCTGATCCGCTTGCTCACGCTTCCGTTGACCATGCAACAGACGCGCAGCTCGCTGGTGATGAAAGAAATTCAAAACTCCGACAAGTGGAAGAAGATTCAGGAAAAGTACAAGGACAACAAGGAAAAGCTGAACGAAGAACAAATGAAGCTCTTCCAGGAGAAGGGCTACAACCCCTTCAGTGGATGCCTTGGAACCCTGATCCAGTTCCCCATCATCCTCGGCCTCTACCAGGCGGTTATCCGCACGCTGGCTTCTTCTCCAGCCCAACTGCTCGAACTGAGTACCCATCTGTACTCACCCAGTGCCGCTCTGAATTTCTTCCCGAGTCAGATGATCCCACTTAATAGTACCTTCCTCTGGATGAACCTGGGACAGCCTGAACGCTGGCAGCCAGACTTCCTGCCTATCGCCATCCCCGTGCTCACCATCATCGTGGTCATTTCGTCCTTCCTGCAATCCAAACTGACGATGGCGGACACCGGCGGTGAGGGTCAGGGCGCAATGATGGGAAATATGATGTCCATCTACATGCCAGTCCTGATGGGCTACTTTGCCTACACCCTGGCCTCCGGCCTGGCACTTTATTTTGTTGTGTCAAACATCCTTGGCATTATCCAGGGTGCCGTTATGCGCCAGATTCGGCAAGGGGAAAGCTCCTAGAGCCTCCCCAACTCTGGCGAAAGAAGGAAAGCGAATGAACGACCCAAAACCCAGCATTGAGATTATCGCACCAACCGTCGAGGAAGCGATTGAAAAAGGCGCAGAGGAATTGAATGTCCCTGCCGATTCGCTGAACATCGAAGTTCTGGATGAAGGCGGGAAGTCATTCCTGGGCCTGCGGGAACGTCAGGCACGTGTGCGGCTGACCATCAAGTCGATGCAGGACGCTGCGCCCCTCCCCGCCACGCCAGTCAGTCCCCCCGCAGCCCCTGCAGCTGCACGCGAAGATGAGGAAGAAGCAGAACGTGCAAGCCGCGAAACGGTGAGTGAACTCCTGACGCGCATGGGCATCCATGCGCAAGTCGAAGCCCGATGGGGCGAACCGGTCGAAGAGGGTCGCATCCGTCCGCTGCATGTGGACATTCATGGCGACGACCTCAGCATTCTGATCGGTCGCCGGGCCGAGACGCTCACGGCGCTGCAGTACATCGCCCGCCTGATCGTGGGCAAGGAACTCCAGCGACCGGTCGCCGTGTTGCTTGACGTGGAAGGCTATCGAGCCCGTCGCGAACAGCAGATTCGCCGTCTCGCACGCCGCATGGCCTCCCAGGCAATCGAAACGGGGCGCACGCTCACGCTGGAACCCATGCCTGCCAATGAGCGCCGCATCGTCCATATCGAGCTACGCGACGACCCGAACGTGGAAACTGAAAGCGTGGGCGAGGGCAAACGGCGCAAGGTTACCATCGTCCCGCTCCAATAAACCCGTTCCTCATTGGTCATGCGGCCAGCCTAAGCTATAATCACCCTATGACAAAGACCGCACCCAATTCAAAACAAACGTACCTGGCAATCGGTCACGTCGCCAAGGATATCGTCCCGGAAGGGCATACCCTTGGCGGCACTGTTGCCTATTCGGGCCTGACGGCATACGCCCTCGGCTTGCATGTTGGGGTCATCACATCCGCCAGTCCTGATCTGGACCTTGCTTCCCTTGCTGACCTCGACGTACTCAGCCTGCCAGCGCCCGAGCCAACCTGCTTTGAGAACATCTACCAGCCTTCCGGCCGCGTCCAGGTTATCCGCTCGAAAGCGCATGACCTCGGGCCAGAAGCCATCCCGCCTGCCTGGCAGCACCCCGACATCGTCCATTTTGGACCCATCGCCGATGAGATCGACCCGGATCTGCCGTACCAGTTCGAGGGTTCCATCGTTGCCATGACGCCGCAGGGCTGGCTCCGCCGCTGGGATAACGAAGGCGCAGTCCGGCTGGAAGCATGGCCTCTCCTGAAGGACATCCTTCCAGCTGCGGATGTCGTCGTGGTCAGCACCGAAGACCTGCAGCACGATCTCGCCGCCGCAGATGAAATGGCGGCGTACTGCCGGGTGCTTGCGGTGACTCGCGGACCGGAGGGAGCGCGGGTCTTCTGGAAAGGCGAAGTGCGCGACATTCCTGCTCCACATGTTGAAGAAGTCGAACCCACCGGCGCCGGCGATATTTATGCGACGGCCTTTTTCGTCCGCTATGCCCAGGTAAAAGATGCCTGGCGAGCCGCACAGTTTGCCAACCGGATTGCCGCTCAATCTGTCACCCGGAAGGGCATGTCCAGCACACCCCTTCCTGCCGAAATCGAACAAGCTCTCATCGAGGAGTCCTGATGGCCCGGACGTATGCATTGGTAAACCAAAAGGGTGGGGTCGGAAAAACCACCACCGTCATCAATCTGGGCGCATATCTCGCCCAGCGGAACCTCCGCGTTCTGCTTGTCGACCTGGACCCCCAGGCGAACGCCACCGCCTGCCTGGGAATCGAACACGCCAAACTGGAAGCCGGCATTTACGACGCCATCATCGGGCGTGCCTCCGCACAGGAAGCCATTCTCCGCAATCCCGGCTTGAAGCTTTCCATGCTTCCCTCCTCCCCCGCACTGGCCGGCGCACAGGTGGAGATGGTCGATCTACCGGGACGCGAAAAACTCCTGCGGAAAGCTCTTGCTCCCCTTGAATCAAGCTACGACTACATCCTGATCGACTGCCCGCCCTCCCTGGGCTTGCTCACCATCAACGGATTGCTCGCTGCCCACAGCGGGGTCATCATCCCGGTTCAGTGCGAGTACCTCGCGCTGGAAGGCTTGACCCAGCTCATGTACACGCTTCAACGTATTCGCGCAGGCCTCTATCCGGAATTGGCCATCCGCAGCCTCTTGCTGACGATGTTCGATGGACGCACCAATCTTTCCCAGGATGTCGTCGACGAAGTCCGACGGCACTTCCCCGGCAAAGTCTTTCAAACCATCATCCCGCGGAGCGTACGGCTTGCCGAAGCCCCTTCGCACGGGATTCCCATTTCGGCCTATGCGCCCTCTTCCTCCGGAGCGATCGCCTACCGCGAACTGGCAGGCGAACTCCTGGAGCAGGACCAACCGCAAACTGAATCCGCATTACGATCCGAGGCGTAATATGAGTGCCAAACGAGGATTAGGAAAAGGCCTGGACGCCCTGCTTCCCACCCAAGAGGACCCGCAACAGGGGGGGATAAAACAGGTTCTGCTGGATGAGATTGAACCCAATCCGCGTCAGCCCCGCACCCGCTTCGACCAGGACAATCTGCAGGATTTATCCGCCTCCATCCGTGAGCACGGCATCCTGCAGCCGCTCGTGGTCACGCAGTCGGCCAGCGGCTTCGGGTATCAACTCATTGCCGGGGAGCGCCGGCTGCAAGCCGCCCGCATGGCGGGCCTCGAACGAGTCCCCGTGATCGTGAGAGAAGTCAACGAACAGCAGCGGCTGGAACTGGCACTGATTGAGAATCTGCAACGCGACGACCTCAACCCCCTCGACGCAGCCGAAGGCTACCGTCAGCTTGCAGAAGAATTCAACCTTTCCCACGAAGACATTGCTGCACAGGTGGGCAAGAGCCGCACATCCATCACCAATACGCTGCGCTTGTTGAAACTCTCCCCCCCGGTGCGCCAATCGCTAGCCGATGGCGAGATCAGCGAGGGCCACGCCCGCGCGTTGCTTGCGCTAAAAACCACGCAGAGACAGACCTCTGCCCTTCACACCATCCTCAAGCGTCATCTCAGCGTGCGGCAAACGGAAGACCTTGTCCGTGAACCGGCGCAGAAGCCGAAGAAAAATGCCCAATCCACCAATCGTTCTGCCGACGAAATCGCCCTGGAAGACCAGCTTCGCCAGAAACTGGGCACCCGGGTAACCCTCAAGCGCAGCAAGCAAGGTGGGAGCATTACCATCAGCTTTTTCTCGGATGAAGAACTCAACGCCCTGGTTGACCAACTCCTCGACAGCGAGGACTAACGGCGTGCATATTCTCATCTACGGTGTGGGTGCGGTCGGGGGCATGCTCGGAACACGGCTTGCCCTTGCCGGCGCCGATGTCACCTTTCTGACACGTCCTGCTTACCGCAGCCAGTTCGCAGACGGGCTTACCGTCATTGTGAACGGAAAACCTGCATCCCTGCCAGAACCCGCCCTCGTCACCCGGCTGGAGGACGTCTCCCATCCGGTCGACGCCATCTTGCTGTGCATCAAGATGTACGACCTCGAAGCTGCAATTGACGAGATGCAAGCCGGGAACACCGGGGCTGTTCTGGTGAGTTTCATCAACGGCGTGGAGAGTGAGGGCGTGCTCGCCAGGGCGTTCGGCACGGAAACCATCATCCCTGCTACGCTTACCTCCGCCGTGAGCCGCAAAGAAGCCCATACGTTCATTGTTTCCCGTGAGCGCGGCGTGGGTATCGCCGGAGACCATCCGCTTGTACCTGCCCTGCTGCAAGCCTTTCAAACCGCCGGGTTTTACACCCGCAGCTACAGCAGCGGTGATCAGATGAAATGGTCCAAATTGCTGTCCAACATCACCGCCAACGCCACCGCAGCTATCCTCGGGTGGACAGCCGGCGATGTATTTGCCCACGATGGAACCTACCGCCTGGAACTTGCTGCGCTGCGTGAAGCCGTGGCTGTGATGGCGGCGATGGACCTGCGTGTGGCGCCGCTGCCCCGCCTTCCCCTGCATCTGCTGCAGCCGGCGCTGTGCCTCCCCGGTGCCCTGCTCCGCCCGCTACTGACGCGCATGGTCGCCGGAGGCCGTGGTGGAAAACCACCCTCCTTTTCCTTTGATATCGGCAAGGGGCGCTCAGAAGTCGCCTGGTTGAACGGCGCCGTGGCGCGCATCGGTACGGAGCACGGCGTAGACGCTCCTGTCAACCGCGCGCTCACTGCCATCTTGCTGGAGTTGGTGGAAGGACGGGCGTCCGAATCCCTTCAAGACCAGCCTGAACGATTGCTGGCACGGATTGCTGCCGCCGGTGCAGCGTCGATAATCTGACCAACAGTTGTTCCATTTCTGGGTATAATCCAGCAGGACCCACGCGGCAGGCGATGAAAAGCATTCGGCCTGTCCGCATGCCAAGCAAGGAGTTAGAGGATGAGCGACAAAGACAACAAGGCAGACCTGACAAGCGGGAAAACCATGATTGCCCCTGGCGTCCTGCTGACCATCGCCCGCCTCACCGCCCTCAGCATCCCTGGCGTTGTGGATATGGCGCATGTTTCCGGCGGAGTAGACCGCATCTTCCGGCGCGGCACCGGCGATGGTGTGCGCATCGAAGTCGAGAACAATGCCGTCTCCGTCGATCTCTATCTCATCCTGGCCAGCGGGATCAACGTTCGCGAAGTCGGGCGAAAAGTGAAAGCGGCCGTGGCGCGCGCCATCGAGGAAATGGTTGGCATGCAGGCTGCCCGCATCGATGTCCACATTGAAGATATCCGCTACGAGAAGGTAGACGAGTAGCAGGTCTATTCAACCATTTGCAGGTAAGAACCTATGAAGCGGGACCGACGACGCGCACGCAACCTTGCGCTTCAAGCACTTTACGAAATTGACAGCGTAAATCACCCCCCCGGGGAAGTGATCGCCCATCATGTGACTCACGAAGGCAACCTCAGCGAAGAGGCGGCAGACTTCTTTCGTCGACTCGTGCTCGGCACGCTCGAATCAACCCCCGAACTGGACCTGGTGATTGCGGACTTTGCGCCGGAATGGCCTGTGGACCAGCTCGCCATCATCGACCGCAACATCCTGCGAATCTCCCTGTGGGAATTCTTTGTCGCTTCGATCACTCCCCTTAAAGTCACCATCAATGAAGCCGTCGAGCTGGCCAAACGTTACGGCTCTGACAGCGCCCCACGCTTCATCAACGGCGTGCTGGGGGCTCTCGCAGATCGCGAGCAGGAAATCCGCACCCGCCTCCAATCCTGATACGACACGAATCAAAAAACCCCCGGGAGCACCGGGGGCTTTCACGTTCCCAAGACCCATTTATTCGAATTCAATACTCTCGAACATCATGTCGTACGAAGCTTGATTATCCGCAAAAGTCTCCGGCGAGGATCCCACTACGACGAGGAGCGTATGTTCATTGCCGCGGCCAACAGCGATCCAACCCTGGAGGCTGTATTCGCCATCTTCATAGTCATAGTCGCTGATGACCCAGTCGCCACCGCCGAAAGATTCTCTCTGGATGTCCGGTGCTCCCAGCCCGCTGGAAACGTAATAGAAATTCAGCAGGGCTTCGGTATCGCTGAGGTCAATGTCGAAGGATTCACTGAGAAGATCCAGTTCGTATGCCACGACAAAGCCCATCGATTCCAGTGATTCTGCATCGGCGGTGAAACCGACCACACCGGCCTCTTCCTCATACATCCATCCTTCAGGATATTCCATACTGAAAACATCCTCGACCACGTACGGCTCGGTGGCCATGGAACTGCCGCAAGCGGCTGTAGCCAGAATCATCATGCCTGCAATCACCAGGCCAATTTTATTCATGCGCGTCATCTAAGCTCTCCTTTGCACCTGTTGTGGAGCATCTATCGTACCACTTTCGCCGCTCCCGTGTACAATCAAACCAGGTGAACGATATTAATCCTCATCGTATCCACGTGTTCAACCCCGGGCCCTGCGGCGCAGTTCTTGCACAGAAAATGAAACAGCGGGGCTGGTGTACGCCGTCTGTCTGCGCGCTCATGCTACCGCTGCGCCCTTTACAGGCACGGAGATATGCATTTGAATCGAGTCATGCACATGGAAGCCACCGCCGCCCGAAAGCCGGATGCCACACCCCTGGGGAATGTCCTGCGTGTCCATGACGCGCGCACCAACCTTATGCTGCGTGACCAAGTGGCGATGGCCCTCAGCGCGCTGGTTGCAGTAGCCGCCCTCGCGTTTGGAATCTGGCGCTGGTACGACGCCTACCAACACTACGGCCCTGCGCTGGTCTCACGCTGGACAACGCCCTCTCTTGTTGCAGGCGGCGTGGCGTCGCTCTTCTTCCTGGCCGCCTTCATCGATGCCAGCAGAAAACGCCATTTCCGGGTCGCCGTCTGTGAAGAGGGGCTGATCCTCCAGCGCGGCCGTAAACAGATTGGCGTCCGCTGGAAAGGCGTTGAAGCGCTCCATATCCAGGCAACACGTTACCTCATTCCCACACTCAACCGGCGGCAACCTCTCCGCCTCCGCCTGCATATCCGCGGGCAGGACCCCATCCCGCTGCCAGCGTCACTGGACGATATGAACACCTTGATTGAAGTGATAAAAGCGCACACCTACCCTGCACTTTTAGACAGTTACCGTCAGCGTCTGGATCAGGGACACGAAATCATCTTCGGCCCTCTCAACGTATCCAATACCAGACTTCAAATTGGAAAAGCAGAGTACCTCTGGGAGAATGTGCCGCGCACCTGGCTGGAAAAAGGGCAGCTTTGCATCCAGACAGAAAAGGACGGGCGGGGTACGATTCGCCGCATCGCGGCGCACAAAATCCCTAACGTCGATCTCTGCACACAGATTCTCCACCACCTCGGGCAGGCTATATGAAAAAGCTTTCGCTGTTCCTACTTATCAGCATTCTCTTGACCGCATGTTCCGGCGGTTTCGGGTTTTCAACGGAAGGCCGTGCACCCACGCCTGCCCCTGTGCAGAGCCCGACCCCCGCTGCAGCCGCCAGCGTCACGCTGATCGCCAATCCACCCGCCGGCACGCCGGCGGATGTCGGCATCGCCCTGGAACTTCTCGACGATCTCACCACACCGGAGCGCAACTCACGCCTCCTGACCATGGAGCGCACCCCGCAGGGACAGTACCGCGTGGAACTCACACCTGCGCTGGGCACGGTGCTGTACTATCGTTTTATCCGTCTTGGTCCGGATGCATCCTTCGAGACGACGCCCGCTGGCGAGCCGGCCTTTCGCCGCGCTCACGTGCTTGATTCACAGACGCTCGAGGACACCCTTGCTGGATGGGCTGATGCCTCCTATTCAGGCGGAGTTGGCCGGATTACAGGCACCGTCATTTCCGCCTCCGACGGTCAACCGCTAGCTGAAATCGCCGTCTTTGCAGGCGGACAGACCACCTTCAGCGATCAAGCTGGACGCTTCCAGTTCAACGGCCTCCAGCCTGGCTATCACCGCATCACACTCATCAGTCCCAGCGGCGCGTATCAAACCGCCCAGCAGGGGGCCTATGTCGACGTTGACAGCGCCACACCAGCCTCCTTCGTCCTCGAACCAGCCCTGGCGGTTCAGGTCGCCTTCCAGGTCACCGTACCCGCGGACACGCTCCCTGGCTCGGATGTGCGTCTGATGGCCAACGCCCGTCAATGCGGCTTCCGCTTCACCAACGCCGGTGCCCATGATCCGGCTTCACCATCCGTCGTTCCCCAACTCATGATGGTCGATGAAACCCACTATATTTTTGTCACCACGCTCTATGCTGGCATGGACCTGCGGTATAAATACACCCTCGGCGACGGAGATTGGAACGCTGAACATGATCCCGATGGCAACTATGTCACCCGCCAGGTCATTGTTCCCGACAGCGACCTGGTGCTGGAGGATTCCGTCTCTACCTGGCACAGCGACAACCAGGCCACAGTACGATTCCATGTGATGGTCCCGGCAAACACGCCAGACGGAGAAACCGTCAGCCTGCAGCTTGAACCTGCGGCAGGACTCCCCCCCATCCCCATGTGGCGCCTCGGCGAAGACGAATGGTACTACATCCTTTACAGCCCGCTGGAGCCGGGTGAGACCCTCCGCTACCGCTATTGCCGCAACGGAGCCTGCGGAAGCGCAGATGACGCCCGCACCACAGGCGAAAGTCCCTCACCGCTCACTGTCGAGATCGCCGCACGTGCCCAGAACGTGGAGGACGAGGTCAGCCTTTGGCAGTGGTTGGGGCTCTCCGGCACGACCTCCACCGTCGTTGCGCCCGATATCCAACCGCGGAGCGGGATGCGGGTTGGAGTGGCCTTCCTGCCCCGGTACGATTCGAGCTGGCTTGCCGATTGGTCCAGTATTCTCACCCAGCTAGAAAACCTATCCGCCAACAGTGTCATCCTCATGCCGGCCTGGCGCATCACAACGTCCGATCCAACCCCACTGTTCCACTTCGACCCTGCGGTTTCTCCATTCACGGATGAACTGGAATCCATGCGCACAAGCCTCGGCGAACGCGGTATCGCTGTTTCCCTGCAGCCGGAGCTTCTCCCGGCAGACGGCACACT
>Ga0272443_10007788_pt1 | contig 10130 bp, 9 predicted proteins | sample SSMAcet12_FD_193581 | JGI IMG/M metagenome (GOLD analysis project Ga0272443, IMG submission 193581) | Marine sediment archaeal communities from Little Sippewissett salt marsh, Falmouth, MA, United States - SSM-Acet-12 | ecosystem: Environmental > Aquatic > Marine > Wetlands > Sediment ... | reverse complement strand
CAATTCCGAATTAACAAAGTTCCGCATTCTCAATTCCGAATTAACAAAGTTCCGCATTCCCAATTCCGAATTAACAAAGTTCCGCATTCCCAATTCCGAATTAACAAAGTTCCGCATTCTCAATTCCGCATTAACAAAGTTCCGCATTCCCAATTCCGAATTAACAAAGTTCCGCATTCTCAATTCCGCATTAACAAAGTTCCGCATTCTCAATTCCGCATTAACAAAGTTCCGCATTCTCAATTCCGCATTAACAAAGTTCCGCATTCTCAATTCCGCATTAAAACAGTATGGGATATTCGCCTTTATTAGCTTCTATAGCGAATACGATAATTGTTCTGTTATGTTTCTCCGCGAATTCAATTACATCAATATCCCCGCGGCCGGATAGCTTTGCCTGATAAATATCAATAATGTCATAACCAAGGTTCCTGATGAACTCAATGGTTTCCGGAGCGATATTTTCATCGGCAATGAATTTCATAAGGCCGCCGTTTGCAGCGAATGAAATTCTTCACGTTCGGTAAGGAAACCGGCATAGGAGATAGCGGCTAAAACATCTTCCCTGGTTAATTGGGGATATGTCTCTAAAACTTTATCAAGGGAATAACCGCCGGCAATCAGGTTAAGGATAATATAAATGGGAATCCGTGTCCCCCGGATGCACGGTTTCCCGCTCATAATCCCTGGTTCAATGGATATTCTGTCAGTCATTGTAAGTACCTCCATAAATTACGATTAATAAGTATTCCATCATCGAAAAGCTAACACAAAACAAGGAGAAGTTCAACTGTCAATTATTTGAAAATTTTTTTTAAAACTTCGAAAATTTGCAATTCGATATTGGATATTCGCCTTTAAAAACGTCGTAATTCGATATTCAATACTGGCTTCTATCAACTTTGAAAAGGAGAAAAAGTTAATGAAAAAAATGGTTAATCTAATCATCGCCGCAATATTTTTCACCTCGGCAACAATCGCCCTCGCCGGAAACCCGCACACCATCTACGGCCGGGTCGTCACCGCCGAGGGCTCCGTCCCGCTCGACGGGAATCTGTCTTTCAAGGCCTATATCCAGACCCGCCCCGACCAGGTCCTGACCGGGGAATCCACCGGCTGCGACTACGAGAGCGGCTGGTTCCAGGTGGGCATCGGCAACTTCTCCTCCGACTGGCAGCCGGGGGAGATCATGGTGATCGAGTTCAAGCTCAGGGGGAGCGATCAATCCGCTACCGTCACCCACACCCTGACGACCACCGACCCCGAGGATCTCGGCGAGATTGTTCTTAAAATGCGGAATTAAGAATGCGGAATGCGGAATTGCTATGAATGCGGAATTCAGAATGCGGAATGCGGAATTGCTATGAATGCGGAATTCAGAATGCGGAATTCAGAATGCGGAATGCGGAATTGCTATGAATGCGGAATTAAGAATGCGGAATGCGGAATTGCTATGAATGCGGAATTAAGAATGCGGAATGCGGAATTGCTATGAATGCGGAATTCAGAATGCGGAATGCGGAATTGCTATGAATGCGGAATTCAGAATGCGGAATTCAGAATGCGGAATGCGGAATTGCTATGAATGTGGAATGCGGGAATGTGCTTACTACGGCGTCAGGTAATTCCGCATTCCCAATTCCCAATTCCGAATTCTCCGGGTCCGATGATAGGCCGCTTACAATCTAACACTTATCCGATGATTCCAGAATTTCCAGAAACCGACTTGGAGTGACGATGGATATTTCGCCATATGAATTGAGGCAAAGGAGATCATCGTCGCCGGTAACAATGAAATCGGCTTTCCCGGCTACCGCACATTCAATGACGATATTATCTTTAGGGTCGCGGCAGACTTGAATCGTGTCGAAAGGAGAAACAAGCCTGGTCTTGGCGTGAATGAGAGAAGCCTATTCTTCAATATCGCGGTAGTCAAAATTTCTCTTGAATTTTGGCCGGTTAAGAACAGCCAATAGTTCATCGAGGAGAGAATAAGAAATCACAAGCTTAAATGCGTTATTAGCCAATGAATCAATAATAGCGCTTGAACTGCCGGTCCCGATAAGACCACTGATGAATATATTCGTGTCAATAACCGCCTTGATCATAACGTGCCTGTCTCGTATAATCAATTTCGCGGATTATTTCTTGGTTGCTAAGAGGAGATTGTTTCGCGCGTTGTCTTGCTCGCTGCAAAAGCTGATTGAATCTCGAAGACCAGGTTTCTTTTTCCAGCTTTTTGATCAGTCGGGTCTTCTCGCGTTGACTCAGTTGTTCGATTACTTGGGAAATGTCATTAACGTTAAGATTAATCATTACCTTGGTCATAGTAACCTCCGAAATAAATATTTCCGTTGGCAATGCTAAAATATAGCACCAGGGGATAGAAAAGGCAAAAGTAACAAGGTTAAAAATAATGAATTACGAATATAGAAGTAGAAAAATTCTCTCCGCGTCCTCTGCGTCTCCGCGGTGCAAAAAAGGGGCGCGGCTGTTCACTTCCGCATTCCGGATTCCCAATTCCGCATTCTCCGGGGCCGAGGCGGGGGGAGAGGATTAAACGTTACCGAGAAGGATCTTGATAGCCTGATCAATTGCCTGGGGCAGACTAATCGGATTTGAAGGAAAAACTCCTTCGGGGGCCGGATGTTCAACTTTAAGACTATAATCGAGTACCAGGCGGCTGATCTCTCGCAGCTTGTCTTCAATTTCGGTCAAATATTGAGAAGTCATAGCCTGGTGTTTTCCAGAATGTTCAGTTCTTTGTTAATCCGGTTCAGGGCGCGAAGAAGAAAATCCCAATCGAACCAGTCGGGTTCATCGCCGATCTCTCCCGCGTTGAACTTGGTTACAAACTCGGCGTTGGTCATCCCGTGCCTGGTCTCTAATTCTTTCAGGCGGGATAGATAAGCCTTCCGGTTCATCGAGAGAATGGATTTTTTGAAATCGAGGGAAGACCTGATGGATTCAATCGTCTGGTTGTCAAGAGTAATGGTAGGCATATGAAGCACCTCCGGTTTTTAAGGGCTTGGCGGTATTAATTATAGCTATTTTATTGTTTCTTGAAATATAACAGAGGGAAAAAAAGTCCGCAAGGGCAATCACCCCGGAAAGAATAACCAACAACGCCAAAAATAGGGTCCGAGGCGGGTCCCTTCGAAATTGGATATTGGATATTGGATATTCGATATTTTCTTTTTCCCGCGTTCTCCGCGGTTCAAAAAGGGGGCGAGGTAGGGGGGAAGAGACCGAGGCGGGTCAAATACCGCATTCAGCATTCAAAACAATTCCGCATTCTAAATATTCCGCTCCGGTTAACCCCGGCGCTCAAAATAAATCAACGGGAAAAACCAAACAAGGAGGAGCAAGATGAAAAAGTTGTGGTTATTGGCGGCGGCGGCAATGGTGATCCTGGGGACCGAAGGCACGCTCTTCGCCCAGTCGGCGACGATGTACACGCTCGACGACATCTATTACTACCTCACCGAGGGGATGGAAGCAGTGGAGGGCGATCACTCCCTCGAGCCCCCGTCCGGCGCCGTCCCCGGCGACACCAGGTTCAAGACCCTCTCTCAAATTTATAACGATATCAACGCTATGTTCAACCAGTGCTCAGCCACCACGCCGGATAATGTGATCGAGGGTTACTATTTTTTCTGCGTGGATTCCAATTACTGGGGTGTTCAGGTCGGCTCCGCCGTGCCTGGACCGACACCGGAACCGCCCTGGGAATTAAACGAAACCACCTGTAATGCGCTATCGGGATGGAGTTGGATCAACGGCGCCTGCTGGTCGGATGCTATTGTCGACAAGGTGAGCTGGAACAAGGGGGTGGGGAACGATACTTCCACCACCGGGGCCTACGAGCCCAACACGTCCGGGACACTGAAGAGCCGGATGGAAGCGGCGGTGGCGGGAAGATGGTCGGAGATCTGCACCAGTATCAACAGCCGGGCCATCACCTCGGGTGATGACGGCGCGACCGGCAAGCCGTATATCTCGGCCCTGGCGATCGCCGACTGCGTGGACGGCGCGAGGGATCTCGGTCCCACCATCTCCGGGGGCGACTGGGAGAGCCGTTCCGACACGCTCAAGGCCTGGGCGACGGCGGCCGGGAAGTCGGCCCTGCCGGCTGTGGATCACGACGGCGCTAACAACGAGTATGAGGCGGCCTGTACCGGCGATTTTTATCTTAACACCTCCACGTTATCCCCTGGAACTAACTACAGCTGGGGGGCCGCCTGCGGCGACGCCAGCGGCGCTGACTGGTCCACGGGCGCGCGGGTACTGGGGTTCGATTCGTGCTCCTACCAGGACTACGACTACACGTCGCCCGCGAACGACACTACATCGATCCGGGTGGTCGTGCGCCCGGCGGCTGAATGATTTGGTAATTTGATCATTTGGGAAAATTTATTTTTCGATGGCCAACTTGCTGAAAAGGAGAAGCCTGTTCCTGCAAGACAAAAAACCCCAACGGGGTTATACATTATAGCGCAGGGTACAACCCTGGGAATAAAATGAGCCACAAACCCAGCCCTGTCCCGTTGCGCCCATCCCCGGCCCCCGCCGGCGGGAAGGGGACTACGGTTCGCCTCGGCCGGAGCGTGAGCGTTGGTTCGGAGGGGGAGTAAAGGGAAAAGACAAAGTAAAAAGGCAAAAGCAGCCGACCTCACGTAGCCCACCTCTTTAGAGGTGGCTGGGACGACAGGGCCTTTCCGCTGGCCCGGTTGGAAGCGAGTGAAGAATTACAGAAGAATTAAAGAATCCAGATGCAACTTGATTGCTTCCCGGATGTTCCGCGTCGCCTCGTCCCTGGTCTTTCCCTGAAAGACGCAGCCGGGAAGCGAGGGGTCGGCGGCCACGACATAGCCGTCTTCATCGACATCCAGATGAATTTTAATCCTTAACATAACCGGTCTCGCGGGTTTGCTGGTTTTGTCGGCAACTCCGGCAAAAGTATAGCATATGGAGCCAAAAAACCAAGATTAAAGCTATCAAGAAAACAATCAAGAAATAAGGAAAAAAGGTTTAAGAGAAACGGTTGATGGCGGCAAGAGCTGGAATCTTATTGGCGGGGACGTTGCTGCTGGGCTGCGCGTCCGCCGGGCGGGAGGTCGGGGTGTCGGATGCGGCGTCCCGGCCGGAGGTGGAGATCGACCTCTTCGTGATGAGCCGTTGCCCCGCCGGGGTCCGGGCGGAGGGGATCTTGTCCGAGCTGAAGAATATCTTCGGGGAGCGGGTCGCCGTCGGGCTCTACTACATCGCCGACAGCAAGCTCTCCGAGGAAGGGGAGTTGCTCTTCCGCAGCCTGCGGGGGAGCGGGGAGGTGGCGGAGAATATCCGGCAGCTCCTGATCGCGAAGCATTACCCGGAAAGTTTTTGGCGTTACCTGAATATCCGCAACCGGGAGATCGAGCGGGACGACTGGCAGAGCTTTGTCCTGACGGCCGGGATCGATCCGGAAGTCATTGCTGAGAAGATCGAGAGCGGGGAGGGGGCGAAGCTTCTGGCGGCGAATATCGAGGAACAGGAGAGGGGAGAGAGGTGGAAGGCGGCGGGGGAGGAGTGGACGCCGCCGAGGGCCTCGCCCACCATCTACCTCAACCGGGTCCTCTACCGGGGGCCGGTCTCGCTGCCGTCGCTGGCGGTGGCGGTGAACCGGGTTCTGGGCGAGGCGGACGAGGGACTGAAGCTCGCCCGGATCCCGGAGTGCTTCGACGACTCCGACTGTTTCCGGGAGGGGAAGATCGGCCGCTGCCGCCAGGCGGGGACGCTGGAGGCCCGGTGCGAGTATCTCGACTATCCTGCGATCGAACTGGTCAGGGTCGGTTCGGCGGGCTACCCCGCCGGGGACAAGAATTTGATTGAGGGGCTGCGGCGTTCCTCGCCGGGTTTGACCCTCCGGGAAGTCGCTTCCGACTCCCCGGAAGGGAAGGAACTGATCGAGGAACTGGACCTGAAATTTCTCCCGGCCTATCTCTTTAACCGGTCAATCGAGGAGGCGGAAAGTTTTGAATTCCTCCTGGACAACCAGGCGATTGAGGAACGCGGCGATTACTACGCGATGGTCCTGAAAGGCGCCCGGGAAGGGGTCCTTCTCGACCGGGAGCTGGAGCCGCTCCGGCTCGATCTCTTCGTGATGAGTCAGTGCCCCTTCGGCCCCGACGTCTATCTCCAGCTGCTAAAAGCCCGCGAGGAGGGAATAGTCGCCGACGAAGTCGAGATCAGGCTTCACTACATAGTTGACGTGGAGATCAACCCGGAAGACAAGTCGATTGCCTTCTCCAGTCTCCACGGGCAGCCGGAAGCTGAGGAAGATATGCGGCAGCTCTGCGTGATGAAGTACTTTCCGGAAGAGTTCGCCGATTACCTGCGGCTGAGGAACGAGGAGATCAGGAGCACGCTCTGGGAGAAACCGGCCCTGGGGGCCGGGGTCGATCCGGCGCGGATAATTGCCTGTATCTATCGGGAAGGGAACCAGCTCCTGCTGGAGAACAGCGTTACGGCCCGGGAACTGAAGATCTCCTCCAGCCCGACCTTCCTCTGGGAGAACCGCTATCTCTTTTTCGACCCGAAGCGGTTGGGGGGATTGCCGGGGTTGGAAGGGGTGGAGGTGGAGCTGGAAGGGAGCTGCGAGTAGAAAAATGCGGAATTGGGAATGCGGAATGCGGAAAAATGCGGAATTGGGAATGCGGAATGCGGAATTGGGAATGCGGAATGCGGAATGAGGGAAAATGCGGAATTGGGAATGCGGAATGCGGAATGAGGGAAAATGCGGAATTGGGAATGCGGAATGCGGAACGAGAGGAAATGCGGAATTCAGAATGCGGAATGCGGAATTGGGAATGCGGAATTGGGAATGCGGAATGCGGAAAAATGCGGAATTGGGAATTAGGAATGCGGAACTGTTTTAATGCGGAATTCAGAATGCGGAATGCGGAATGAGAGGGAATGCGGAAATGTGCTTACTGCAGCGTCGGCAAATTCCGCATTCTAAATTCCGCATTCCGCATTCTACGGAACAGGCGGTAAGTCTATGAAAAAGACCGGACAAATGCTTCTCCTCTCCGTTTTTCTGCTCCTCGTCTTTCTCGCCGCCTCTTCGCTCCGCGCCGGGGGCGACTTCCATATCGTCTGGGGCGAGGTCCGCAACTGCGACGGGTCCAAGCCGGGCGACTCCGACCTCACCTTCCTCACCTTCATCACCGCCCGCCCCGCCGATACGATTACCTGCGGGGAGCAGGGGTCGGTTTACGAGGACGGCTTCTGGCAGGTGGTGGTCAACAACTTCGCCGGTTCCTGGACGGCGGGAGAGACCCTCCAGGTCGACTTCTCCAACCTGACCAACGGCCAGTCCGGGACTCTCTGGCATACCCTGACCGACGCCGATGACGTCGAGCAGGCCGTGGATTTCTACCTCTCCGCCACCCCGACCCCGCCCCCGACAATGACCCCCACGCCCTCGGTCACCCCGACCCCGACAATGACCCCGACCCCGTCGGTGACCCCGACCCCGTCGGTCACGCCCACGCCCTCGATCACGCCCACCCCTTCGATAACTCCGACACCCTCGCTGACCCCGTCCCCATCGGTCACCCCGACCCCTGAAGGCTACAAGACGCCCCCGCCGACGTCCACCCCGACGCCCTCGGTCACCCCCACGCCGACAATGACCCCGACCCCCTCGGCCACCCCGACCGCGACCCCGTCGGTTACTCCCACCCCGACGCCCCTGCCCGGGGAGGGGAATATCGACTGGACCTACAAGTGGGGCTGGAACGAGAATGCCGGCTGGCTCAACTTCCGCCCGGCTGACGGCGGGGTGACGGTGCGCGATGCTTATCTGGAGGGATACGTCTGGGCGGCCAACATCGGCTGGGTCAACGTCGGCAACGGTTCGGGACCTTACGCCAACACCGATGAGAGCGATTACGGCGTCAACAACGCCAACGGCAGCCTCTCCGGCTACGGCTGGTGCGAGACGGCGGGCTGGATCGACTTCGACCCGGCGGACTCTTCGGTGGTGATCGATCTGGAGGGGAACTTCTCCGGGTATGGGTGGAACGAGAATATCGGCTGGACCGGTTTCAGCTCGCTGGGCGAGGTTGACTACAAGGTCAAGACCGAATGGTTCCCGATTACCCCCACCCCCTCGCCGAGCGTCACCCCCACCCCGTCGGTTTCGCCGACCCCGGAAGGCTACAAGACCCCTTCACCGACTCCTTCGGTGACCCCGACCCCCTCGGTGACCCCGACGCCCCCGCCGACGGCCACGCCGACAATGACCCCGACGCCCTCGGTCTCGCCGACGCCTTCGGCGACGCCGACTTCCACCCCTTCCCCGACCCCGCTCCCCGGCGAGGGGAACATCGACTGGACCTACCGCTGGGGCTGGAACGAGAACGCCGGCTGGCTCGACTTCCGCCCGGCCGCCGGCGGGGTGACGGTCCGCGATGATTACCTGGAAGGCTATGTCTGGGCGGCCAACATCGGCTGGGTCAACGTCGGCAACGGCTCCGGCCCCTACGCCAACACCGGCCCCGAGGACTACGGGATCAACAACAACTCCGGGTTGCTCTCCGGCTACGGCTGGAACCGGAACGCCGGCTGGATCGACTTCGACCCCGACGGCTCCCAGGTGGTCATAGATGGTGATGGCAACTTCTCCGGCTCCGCCTGGAACGACAATATCGGCTGGACCAACTTCAGCGCCCTGGGATCGGTGGATTACCGGGTCAAGACCGAATGGCGCCTCATCACCCCCACCCCGACCCCGACCGCGGCGCCCTCGGCCACCCCGACCCCGGAAGGGTACCGGACGCCGTCTCCCACCCCCTCAACGACCCCGGCCCCATCGGTTACCCCCACGCCCTCCCTGACGCCCTCGCCCACGCTGACTCCGCCGCCGCCGCCTTCGATCACCCCGACGCCCTCGGTCAGCCCCGCGCCTTCCCTGACCCCTTCGCCCACCCTGACCCCGTCGCCGACCTCGACGCCGCCGGTATCCCCGACGCCGACGCCGTCGGCGTCTCCCACCCCCTCGGCCACCCCGTCCGTCCCGCCGACGCCGACGCCGCTGCCCGGCGAGGGGAACATCGATTGGACCTACCGGTGGGGTTGGAACGAAAACGCCGGCTGGCTGAACTTCCGCCCGCCCGACGGCGGGGTGACGGTCCGCGACGAGTACCTGGAGGGATATGTCTGGGCGGCGAACATCGGCTGGGTCAACGTCGGCAACGGTTCGGGACCGTACGCCAACACCGATGAGAGCGATTACGGCGTGAACAACGACTCCGGATCGCTCTCCGGCTACGGCTGGAGCGAGACGGCCGGCTGGATCGACTTCGACCCCGCCGGTTCGCAGGTGGTGATCGACGCGCAAGGCAACTTCTCCGGCTCCGGCTGGAACGACAACATCGGCTGGACCAGTTTCAGCTCCTCCGGCTCGGTGGATTACCGGGTCAAGACCGACTGGAACCCCGCCACCCCGACCCCGACCCCCTCGGCGACGCCGACCTCCACCCCGACCCCGCCGCCCACGGTCCCCCCGACCCCGCAGCCGACCTCGACCGCCGTGCCCACGGCCAGCCCGACCCCGGAAGGGTACAAGACTCCGTCTCCGACCCCGTCCCTGACGCCCACCCCGACGCCGACCCCGGCGCCGACCGCGTCCGCGACCCCCACCCCCTCCGCCACCCCGACTACGCCGCCCACCCCGACCCCGCTGCCCGGGGAGGGGAACATCGACTGGACCTACCGGTGGGGTTGGAACGAGAACGCCGGCTGGCTCGACTTCCGGCCCCCCGACGGCGGGGTGACCGTCCGCGACGGGTATTTGGAAGGATACGTCTGGGCGGCCAACATCGGCTGGATCAGTCTCGGCCACGGTTCCGGGCCTTACGGAAACACCGGCCCCGAGGACTACGGGGTCAACAACAGCTCGGGGCTCCTCTCCGGATACGGCTGGAGCCGGAACGCCGGCTGGATCGACTTCGACCCGGCCGGTTCGCAGGTGGTGATCGACGCGCAAGGCAACTTCTCCGGCTCCGGCTGGAACGACAACATCGGCTGGACCAGTTTCAGCTCCTCCGGCTCGGTGGATTACCGGGTCAAGACCGACTGGAACC
>Ga0272443_10007787_pt1 | contig 10130 bp, 10 predicted proteins | sample SSMAcet12_FD_193581 | JGI IMG/M metagenome (GOLD analysis project Ga0272443, IMG submission 193581) | Marine sediment archaeal communities from Little Sippewissett salt marsh, Falmouth, MA, United States - SSM-Acet-12 | ecosystem: Environmental > Aquatic > Marine > Wetlands > Sediment ... | reverse complement strand
TATAGCTAATTCAGCATAATTATTGCTAAGAATCAAATAAATTGCTAATAAGAAAATAATCCAAAAATTAAAAGATCCAAATAGTTGTAGTGTTGAATTTAAAAGTTTCCCTTCAAATCCTTTTGTCATTAATGTATATACGCCGGTTTTTCCGATTGAGACAAATAGCATGTAGTAATAAGAAATTGCAATAGTTAGTGCAAATATTAGCTGGGCGCCCAAAAATAGCTCTAGTGAAGAAATTGTAAAAATAATTTCATCATAATTATGGAAAAGGTCAAAAAATGACATAACTTGATCAAGGTGAAAAAGGGGTAGAGAAACAAAAAGGGAAAGGAAAACTGGGGCTATGATGACCACAAAAAGTGCGCTACTGATATATAACTGTGAAATCGCTCTGTCATAGGTCACGTTCTTGGTTTTAAATAAAGAGAGAGAATATTTTAAAATATTAACTGGAATTGAGATGATTGCCTTCAATAATCGAATGATTATCATTCATATTTGATTTGATAAATATCGTGTAATAAATTTTGCAATTAGTTATCCATTTTTTCTCTCTTTTGATATCCAGAAGATAGATCCCTTTTACATCTGGATTCACAGGAAAAAGGAGGAAGAATTCGAAAAAAGACGATTGGAGATTTATTTTGGAATCCTACGCCATCTGCTCCCCGGCAGCGTCCCTGCCCTCGAGGAAATCCCGCCGGAGTTTCTTGCCCTCGGGGTGGGTATGTTGGGGCCCTCTTTATTACGTCTTGACCTTCCGGTAAAACTCTCGTCGGTCCATGCATCCCCTTCACCGCTCCAGGCGCCGCTTCTCCTCGATCAACACATTCAGCAGTTTCTGCACCAGCTCCGGGTTATCCTGCACATCCCGGGTCAGGTCCTCGATCAGCGTCTCCGCGTCCTCCGAGAAGCTCCGGCCGCACACCGAGCAGAAGCGGCTGTCCGGGGTGTTGATGGTGTGGCAGCCAGGGCACTGGACCGGCTCGAGGCAGGTGGTGTCCTTCTTCTTCTGCTGCACGATCCCGTACTGGTCGAGCACCTCGTTGTCGATATCGGACCCGGTGAGGTGGGCGTAGGTGGCGAACATGTTGGTGTTGATGTTGCCCCACATCATGAGCTTGATCACCGATTCGTTCATCCCCTGGCTGATGAGGTGGGTGATGCGGGAGTGGCGGAAGATGTGCGCGGTGATATGTTTGTCGAGGCCTGCCCGCTCGCTGAGGTCTTTGAGCAGCTGCGAGACCGTGCCGTACTGGAGGGGCCGGTGCTGCCGGGTGATGAACACGAGCGCCTCGCCCTTGGGATCGTAAGGGTAGTCGTTGCGCCAGGCGGCGAGGTAGGGAAGGGCCATGACCAGCCGGACGTAGCGCTCGGTCGAGCATTTGGTGTCGTCGATGATGAGAACCGCCCCGTACTCGTCGAAGCGGACGCGGTTCCATGTCAGGCGGCCCAGCTCCCCGATACGGCATCCCGATTCGTAGAGCACGGAGATGAGGGCGCGGTCGCGTGAACTCATGCAGACCCGGATGAGCGCCTCAATTTCGCTCGGTGAGAGGATCTGCTCGGCTGACTTGGTCTTGGTGTCGACGCCAGGGGCCCGGATCTTTTGAAGCTTTTTTTCCGGAATATCGGAGTATCCATTCTCGATCATCCAGAGGTAGAACCTCTTGATGAGGATGATGTGATCGTTGATGGTATTCTGTTTGAAGGGCCGGCCCCGCAGGTTGGTGGCGCTCTTGATCGCCGAGATCCCTTGGTAGATCTGGGCAATCCCGTTCTCCCGGTACGGCGGGAGAAAGCGCCGCCAGCTCACGAAAAAGTAGACGAGTTTGTTTTTCCGTGAGACGGTGATGCCCTGTGATGCCTGGAGTTCGGTGATGAATTCGTAGAAGAGATCGACATCGTCCTGGGTGAGCCGGCCTTCTTTCAGGGCCCGTCTGACCGACCGTTCTGCGTAGACAGGTTTGGCGATGTGAAAGTCTCGATCGTTGATTGTTGGTGCGGCTAAGCTGTCCATGAAAGAGCGTCAGAAAAAGGAGTATATAAAAATTGAGGGGAGGATTCGAACCTGAATCCCGGACGCCCCCAACAGGACTCGAACCTGTGACATTCTGGTTAACAGCCAGACACTCTACCAACTGAGTTATGGAGGCAAATTGCCTTCAAACATTGTTTTCGTGGGTTATTAAAGATTTTGCATCTTCTCGCTCTTCATCGCCTCCAGCTTGGCGATGAGGTTGTCGATGTTCTCGTCGAGGTGCACGAGCATCTCCTCAGCACGGGGCGTTGCCACCGCTCCTGCGGGCGATGCGCGGATGTAGCCCCCCTGTTCAAGGACGCGCAGGGAGTAGCGGACGCGGTGGTAGGGGATGTCGAGGAGATCGGCGAGCTTCATGATGCCGATGGGCTGGTGGGCCACGACCACGCGCACCACCTCGAGGTGCCGGCCGATCAGGTCGATCTCCTGCTGGAGTTTGTCAAGCATGTGCCGGTTCCTCCCTCGGCGTAATCACCCTCATCACCATCTCCACCAACCTTCTCGTCCTCACCCTCTTCAATGGAAGTACCGCCCACGCCCTCTTCATCGAATGCACTGTCCTCACTGCTCTGGCTGACCTGACACTCCCCACCGAAACGCTCCTGTCCGGCATTTTGCCACCACCACAGTTCCTGATACCTCATCCGGTTTCTCTTTTCTCCTTGCTCTGCGCCCGGAGCCAGGCCTTGTCCCGCTGATATGACCTCCAGAAATATGCGGCGAGTGCGATCGCCACAAAGGCGAGCAACCCGGATACAAGAAGGTTCAGCTCCGGTCCGAGCAGGAAAAAGGCGAGGGCCGAAAACGCAGCGAGCAGTACGACGACATCGAGCAGAACGGTGAGTTTGATAAATTTGAGTTTGAATTCCTGCTTGGTTGCCTCGTCCATCACTCTTTCTTTATCCGCCTGATAAAAGTACTTGTGGTTGTATCCACAAACGGGTAAGATAATGGAGGCGCTGGACAGGGCGATCGGGCAGGCAGATGCCGCAGGGTATGTGATGTATGCATCCTCGCAGGACGCGGACATGCGCTATCTCACGCGCTTTCGGGTGGGCGATCCGGTGGTATTTTTCAAAAAACCGGGCAGGCCGGGCACAATCATCGTCCCTCAGATGGAATATGACCGGGCGGTTGCCGAATCGTCCTGTGCGGTGATGACCCGCGGGGATGCGGGGTTTTTCGAGATCCTCGAGGAGGAGCCCGACCGCCGTGCAGCCCTCGCCCTGATGATCGCGCGCCAGGTGGACGGGGATATGCTCGTGCCCCCCAACTTCCCGCTCTCCCTCGCCAGAAAACTGGAGGAGCACGCCGCGGTCCGCATCGATGCCGGGACCGTCGCCGCATTGCGGGCGGTGAAAACCTCGCAGGAACTCGCCGCCATCAGGAAGACCCAGCGGATCAACGAGGAGGCGCTTGCCCTCGCCCTCACCTGCATACGAAAGGCCTCAATCCGGAACGGCGTGTTGATGCAGGAGGGAAAGCCGCTGACCTCGGAGGATCTTCGGCGTACACTGCACATCTTTTTCTTGGAGCGCGGGTATACTGCCGCCGACACCATCATCTCCTGCGGCGAGGAGACGGCGATGCCCCACCGCACAGGATCGGGCCCCCTCATGGCAAACCAGCCTATCGTCATCGACATCTTTCCCCGCCACGAGGAAAGCGGCTACTACGCGGACATGACCCGCACCGTGGTCAGGGGCGAGGCGGACCCCGCAATCGTGGACCTCTACGATGCCGTGGCGGAGGCCCAGGCGCTGGGAAAGAGCCTGATTCGGCCGGGAGTGCCGGGAAAGGACGTTCACCAGGCCGTGGTCGACTACTTTGCTGACCGGGGGTATGCAACCGAAAAAGAGGGATTCATCCACAGCCTCGGCCACGGAGTGGGGCTTGAGATCCACGAACAGCCGTCCCTCGGGCCTGCCGGCGAAGACCTTGCCGCGGGCCACGTGGTGACCGTGGAGCCGGGCCTCTACTATGCACACATCGGCGGTGTCCGCCTCGAGGACATGGGTGTCGTAACGCAACAGGGATTTGACTGTTTCACCAAGTATCCACAGGAGCTGGAGATATGAATGAGGATATTTTTGCACACTATATGAGCGCAGGTGTCATTGCCAACAAGATCCTGCGCCAGGCGGAGGGTATGATCAGGGAAGGCGTCCTGATCGCTGAGGTCGTGGAGGCGACCGAGAACACGATCATCGAGGAGGGTGCGGGCATCGCTTTCCCCCTCAATATTTCGCGCAACGAGGACGCCGCCCATGATACGGCGCGCTACGAGGATGACCGCACGTTTGCCGCCGGCGACCTTGTCAAGGTCGATCTCGGGGTGCACGTCGATGGGTATATCGCCGACACCGCCCTCACCGTCGACCTTGGCAAAAACGACCTCCTCGTGGAAGCATCAAAGGCGGCACTGAACCGGGCGATTTCCCTGGTCCGGCCCGGGGTGACGGTGGGCGAGATCGGGGCCGCTATCCAGGAGGAGATCGAGAGCAGGGGGTACCGCCCGGTGGCCAACCTGACTGGCCATGGCCTCGATCGGTTCATGCTCCACGGGAAACCCACCATCCCAAATATCGGCATCCAGGGAGGGCCGGAGATCGAGGAGGGAATGGTCTTTGCGATCGAGCCCTTCGCCACCACGGGGAGCGGGTACGTGAGCGAGAGCCCCCGGGTGGAGATCTTCCAGCAGACCGCGATGAAGCCGGTCCGCCTTCCTGCGGCCAAGAAAATCCTCAACGAGATCCGCGCCAACAACGGCCTACCGTTTGCAAAGCGGATGCTGCCCCAGAACAAGGTGGACCTCGCCCTGAGCACCCTGCGCCGCCAGGAGATTCTCCACGCCTATCCGGTCCTCCACGATATCCCGGGCTCGCTCGTCTCCCAGGCGGAGCACACCATGATCGTCACCGAGGACGGCTGCGTGGTCACCACCGCCTGATGGCCTCGTGGGATACCATTATCGATCTTCGAGAGAAATCCATCAGGTTAGCACTATGTCCGGCGCGGAGAGTACACCCGAAATACTTGATATCATGGAGATCCTCCTCACCGCCGAGGTGATCAACCAGTATCCGGTCCTGGAAAAGAACGATCTCAGCCCAAAGCTCAGGGAAGTCTTCTCGGTGAACGGCACCGATGAAGACCTCAACCGCCCTTTTTTTGTGAGCGAAAGCCTTATCTCCAAGTATTTTGGGATTGAGGGTGCATATGGGCTGGTAAAACAAAACCCCTTTGTGGGATTTGAAGAATTCGGAAAACGCCTCAATATCACCTCGCTCGAACCGGCAGTACGGTGGTTTTTGAAACGGGGAGGGGCCCCGAGAATCAGTACCAATCCTGCACTGGCCTACTATGTCGAGTCCGCCGGGCTGGCGGAGATCTCCTACCGGGAGGTGCGGGCCGCCAACCCCCGCTACGAGGATACCAGGGGGTATATCGAGGCAAAGCTCTCCTCCATCCTCGCCAAAGATGAGGAGATGCGGCCTGCCCGCGACCTCATCATCATCAGCGCACCCGAGGAGATCGAGTACTTTCGGGAAAACCTCGTCTATACCAGGCGGCAGGAGGAGATCCTGCAAAAGATCGACGTTGCCCTGAAAAACCGCGATTTTCTCAGGGACAAGCGGATCTACGAATTCGGCAAGCTCCTCTTCGTGGGCCCCCCCGGCACCGGGAAGACCTCGCTTGCCCTCTCCATGGCCCGCGAGCTGCACATGCCCATCCTCGAGGTCAGGCTGGCCATGGTCACCTCCCAGTACCTGGGCGAGACCTCCAAGAACATCGACCGCATCTTTGATCTGGCGCGCAGGCTTGCTCCCTGCATTCTCTTCATCGATGAGTTCGATTTCGTGGGGAAGAGCCGGGTCACCGACGACAATGCCGCCATGAAGCGGGCGGTGAACATGCTCCTCAAGAATATCGACAGCATCAGTTTCATCCGCAACGGGGTCCTCCTCATCGGGGCCACCAACCACCCACAGATCCTGGACGAAGCCGCCTGGAGGCGGTTTGACGAGGTGGTGGAGTTCCCGCTGCCGGACGAGGAGATGCGGCGGACCATCCTGGAAAAGATCACCGCCTCCCTCGACTGCACCTGCGATTTCGACAGCCTCGCCGCCCGCACCGAAGGATTCTCCGGTGCCGACCTGCGCATTATGGTCAAGGAGGCGCTCCTCACGGCGCTCATCAGGGGCCACACCCGCGTGGAGGCCGCAGATATCGAAAAGGGGATGGAAGTCATCAGGAACAGGGATACGATCCGGCATACGGCCTGGTGATCCCGGTGCGGCTCACCCTCCTCGGGACGGGCGACGCGATAGGCACTCCCAAGGTGGGCTGCACCTGCAACACCTGCACCCGTGCGCGAACCGACGGCAGGCAGCGGCTGCGCACCTCCCTCCTGATCGAGCACGAGGGAAGGCATCTTTTGATCGACACCTCCCCCGACCTGCGGATGCAGCTGCTCTGCGCAGGATCCCCGCACATCGACGCGGTGATCTGGACCCACGGCCATTACGACCATTTTGTGGGCTACAACGAGTTTTACCGGGTGCAGTCGATGCCCCCGGTGTACGCCGCCCCTCCCGTCCTCGCCTACTGCCGCCCGCACCTCCACTTCCTGCGCTACGAGGAGCACCCCGTCCCGGCCTGTGAGCCCTTTGATCTCTTCGGGCTGCAGATCACCCTCTTCGAGGTCACCCACCCCCCCATCTACGCCTGCGGGGTGGCCATCGAGCACGACGGTGCGAAGATCGTCCATACCGGAGACACCAACCCGCACATCCCCGCCGGGAGCCTCGCGGTCATGCAGGATCCCGATCTCCTGCTCGCCGATGCCATCGTGCCCGGGGACATCACCATCGGCAAACACATGAACTACAGCGATGCCTGCGCCCTTGCCGGGCGGCTGGGGGCAGCCGAGTTCCGGTGCGTGCACATGAGCCACCTCATCCCGTGGGACTGCCCGCACACCGGATTGGACGGCGAAGTATTCACGTTCTGACCCTCACCAATACCTTAATGCCTGTTCGACCACCACCAGATGATGCATATGGAAATCAAGATCATCGATCTGGAACCAAATAAGGCGAGATTGCTCTTTGTCGGGGAGGGCCACACGTTTATGAACGCCCTGACCGACGAACTGCTCCGCGATCCGGGAGTCGATGTCGCCCGGTACATGATGGAGTTCCATTTCTCCGACCCCGAGCTCATGGTCACCACGGTGGGCGACCGCGACCCCCTCGAGGCCATCATCGATGCGTCGCGCCGGCTCGCCGGCCACTGCGGTGAGCTCCTGGAGCAGATTGCCGACGCTGTGTCCCCGTAATCTCTTCCCCCGGAACACTCTTTTTTTTCAACGGTTTGCACGAGTGCGGGCCGGTCTTTATCCTGATGCGATCAAAAAGAGAAGTATGGATGCCTGCGAAAAAGAGGGGGTTTTTCGAGGGATTGGTGCCAATCGGTGCGACCCGTGCCGTGCACCCTGAGGGTGCGTTATGCCCGCTCGGTGAATCCGATGGAGCCGGACACTCTGGTGATGCGTACCTTTACTTTCTGGCCAGGTTTGGCATTGGCCACATAGATTGTATATTTCCCGACCTTTGCCACCCCGTCACCGCGCTTGGAGAGGTGTTCGATATCCACGTCCAGCACCTGCCCCTCCTCGATCCGCGAGCCCACCGGTTCGGTGCGGGGCCTGCGCTTCCGGACAGGACGGTGCCCTCCGCAGGCATCGCAGCGGAGCATAAGCACCCGGCCGTCCTTGACAAGCCGGGTGTCGGGTTTGCCGCACTCGGAGCAGATAACGTAGTCCTCGGTGTAGTTCTTGATGGCGTTCTCGATCACCGTCTGTTCGAACTTGCCGTTGAAGATAGCCCGGTTTCCGTCGATCTTTCCGGCGGTCCCCAGTTCGCCGAGGAGGTACTTCATCAGGTGGTCCTGCTCCCTGCGCAGGGTCGATGCGATCTCCGCGAAGTTCTCCAATACCGTGGTCTTTCCCTCGATGTACACCCTGGCCTCGGGAACGGAGAATCTCCCCTCATCGCCTGATGTCTCCGTAATCTGGCTGTACGCCTTGTTTAACAGTTGTTGATACGGGTCGGTCATGCTACTATATGGGGGGGCGTGGGTAATAAGACTGCATCACGAGGCCAAGTGGCGCTCCGGTGAGCAGCTATTATGTGGTTGCGCGCACACATTTCTGTACCATGGTATCTGCGCAGGATCGGGGATTTCTGGAAAAAACGTTGGGACGACCTCTTACCGCTCTTGAACTCGCCTGTTTCGAAAACCTCTGGAGCGAGCACTGCAGCTACCGCTCCACCCGCGCCCTCTTAAAGACGCTCCCCACCACCGGGGAGAACGTGATCCTCGGGCCGGGAGACGATGCGGCGATCGTCCGGTTCTCCGATACGTGCGCCCTCGCCATCGGCATGGAGAGCCACAACCACCCGAGCTACGTCGATCCCTACGATGGGGCGGCCACCGGGGTGGGCGGCATCGTCCGCGACGTGATCTCCATGGGGGCGAGGCCAATCGCCCTGATGGACCCCCTCTACTTCGGCCCCCCGGACCAGGAGAAGAACCGGTACCTCTTCGAGCACGTGGTCAGCGGCATCGGCGACTACGGCAACTGTATCGGGGTGCCGGTGGTGTGCGGTGAACTGGTCTTCGACGACAGCTACAGCGGCAACCCGCTGGTCAACGTCGTGTGCGTTGGCGTCGTGCACCCCGAGAAATTCCTCACCGCACGGGTCAAGCAGCCCGGCAACCGGTTCGTCCTCGTCGGGGCGTCGACAGGCCGCGACGGGCTGGGCGGTGCCTCCTTCGCCTCGCGGGACCTTGCCGAAGACGCGGAAGCGGAAGACCGCCCCAGCGTGCAGATCGGAGACCCCTTTGCGGAGAAACTGCTCATCGAGGCCATCCTGGAAATGGCGGCGACCGGAAGGGTGCACTCGTGCCGCGATCTCGGGGCGGCGGGGCTTGCCGGGGCGTCGAGCGAGATGGCTAGCACCTTCGGCGCACGTCTCGAGGCGGACCGCGTCCACCTCCGCGAACGGGGCATGAACGAGGTGGAGATCATGCTTGCCGAGTCGCAGGAACGCATGCTGCTCGAGGTGGCGCCCGGAGACGTCCCCCTCATCGGAGCCATCGCGGAGAAGTACGACCTTGCCTGGAGCGACATCGGCGAGGTCATCGAGGACCGGCGCTACGTCGTGACGTTCAACGGCAGCATGGTCTGCGATCTCCCCATCGACCTTCTGGTGGGTGGCGCGCCGGAAGAGCCGTGGCCTGAAGAGCCCTATCACCGCGAGACGGTGTTTACGGTGCCCGAAGGCAGCCTCAAGGACCTCTGCCTTGCGGTGCTCTCCCACCCGAACGTGGCGGACAAGACCTGGGTCTCCCGGCAGTACGACCACCACGTGCAGATACGCACCCTCTCCACCGACCACGACGCCGCGGTGCTGCGGCTGGAAGAGGACGCCCTCGTCCTCTCCTGCGGATGCAATCCCCGCCATATCTATCTGAAACCCTATGAAGGAGCGGCCAATGCGGTGCTTGAGAACGCGAGCAACCTGGCCTGCCGGGGGGCCTATCCCCTCTGCATCGTCAACTGCCTTAACTTCGCCAGCCCTGTGCACCCGACCGTCTACTGGCAGCTCTCGCAGAGCGTGCGGGGGATGGGGGACATGGCCCGCACTCTCGACATCCCGGTGGTTGGTGGCAACGTCTCCCTCTACAACGAGAGCGACGAGTGGGACACCCAGATACACCCCACTCCCTCCATCGGTATGGCCGGCAAAGGGCCGCAACATCGGTATCGGCCCCCCGGCGAGGGGTGCATCCTCGCCCTCGTGGGATCAACCCGGCCCGAATTCGGGGGATCCGTGCTCGATGCGGTCACCGGGTGCGGCGGATCCGCCCCTGCCGTAGGGGATCCCGCTCCTCTCGGCCCCATACGGAACCTGATCCGGGCGGGTTCGGTTGAGGCGGCAACGGATCTCTCGCATGGGGGACTCATCGCCGCTCTCGCAAAGATAGTGCCTGCAGCGACCGTGCACCTCGCCGG
>Ga0272443_10007786_pt1 | contig 10132 bp, 7 predicted proteins | sample SSMAcet12_FD_193581 | JGI IMG/M metagenome (GOLD analysis project Ga0272443, IMG submission 193581) | Marine sediment archaeal communities from Little Sippewissett salt marsh, Falmouth, MA, United States - SSM-Acet-12 | ecosystem: Environmental > Aquatic > Marine > Wetlands > Sediment ... | reverse complement strand
GTCGGGCGATCAGATCTGAAGCGACAGGCCACCCCAACTGGTACGCTTGCCCGCAGGCGCAAGGTGGAATACCGTCTGGCCGTGACATCCCACAAGATCGGGCTTGATGCCACCTGCCTCAGCTGATTCGAGAAACCTACGTGCAGATTTGGCGTAGAATTGGCCCAGCTTCATATGGGCTGACATCAAATCGCTTTTTGAAACACGATCGTCGGATGCGATACGGTAGACTTCCTGCCTCAGCCCACCGCTGAACTTGAAGTACTTATTAATGGAACGCGAAACACTGTAGTCTCGCCCAAACTTGACAAGTGATAAGTCGACACCGTCAAGAGACGTGCCAGACATCATCCCTAATGTCCACCTGTCAGTCAGTCTTCTCGCAACTACTCTGGTCATGTACTCAAACTGCGAATCTTTGTTTAAGACTCCGAACGCGCCTCACACTTGCAGACAACGACTCTCTCAAGTTAGGATCATCAGCCATTGCCACAAGCTGTTCCGCGCAATATAGCTGCTTGTCAACAGAGTGGCAAATCAGAACAATATCATGTCCAGCTATGAGAGCACGCGGCACAGCATCAGGAATGTCTCCGATCGCGGCCATATCCAGATCATCAGTAATCACAACGCCATCGAATCCTAATCGCTTCCTGAGTATTCCATCAACGACATTTCTCGAAAAAGTGGCAATATGATCGGGGTCCAGCGAGGGTGCGCTGATGTGGGTCGTCATGATAGCCGGGCATCCCTGCTCAACTGCCACCTCAAATGGCGGAAACATCACATCTTCGAATCGCTGAACCGGTTGGGACGAGAATGCCATCTCCAGATGCGGGTCTATGGAGGAGTCTCCAAGTCCGGGAAAGTGTTTGGCGCAGGATGCTATCCCTGCATCGTTTTGAATTCGCACAACTTCCGAGACGAATTTGGCCGCTACTTCTGCATTCGACGAAAAGCACCGGCTCTTCAGTATCCGGTTGTCTTCGTTGACGAACACATCTGCTACGGGGTTCATATTGAGATTGACACCTATCGCCAGAAGTCGCGATGCTGTAATCTCAGTAGCATGTCGAACGCCGTCCATGTCCGCTCTCGAACCGTAGTACGCGGCTGACGGGAAAGTCGGGAAGTCGGCTCCTGAAATCCGATTTACCCTGCCGCCTTCCTGGTCTATCGCAACGAGTATATCATTCGAGGTCAAAGACCTGACTTCACGAATAAGCGCCGATGTCTCATCGGGCGACGAGCAGTTCCTGTCGAAGAGAATAACTCCTCCGAGGCCGAACTTGTCGTAGAATTGCCCGAGATGATCCAACCCGTCATTATGAAACCCCAGCAGGAACAGTTCCCCCACTGGAAGAGCGGCTCTTGACATGATCTAAACCGAGCAAACCTGATTCTTGCCGGATCCCTTGGCCTGGTAGAGCGCGGAATCAACAGCAGAAATCAATTCTTCGGTGCGGAGTCCGTTGTCGGGATAGCTGGTTACTCCGACCGAAACTGTCACGTGCAGTTTCGGAGCGCCGTTGTACCCGCCGAATTCATGTGCATCCACCTTCTCCCTTATTCTCTTGCTAATGACAAGAGCGTCCGGAGAAGAAGTCTGAGGAAGGATCACGATAAATTCCTCACCCCCGTAGCGGCAAAGTCTGTCGGTATCACGAATGCACTCCTTGATGACACCAACCAGTTCCTTGAGCACGACATTACCGACCTCGTGGCCGTGAGTGTCATTAGTTCGTTTGAACCAGTCAATATCGACCATGATGAGCGAAAGCGGAAGACTATACCTTTCGGAACGCCGTCTCTCTTCGGTGAGTCGTTCCGTGAAGTATCTGAAGTTATGCACTCCGGTCAATTCGTCGATGACCGCAAGCTCCGACACCTGCATATGGAGACGCGCATTCTCAACAGCCATCGCTGCAGAGGATGCGAGTATGGATACGAGCTTCTGATCGCGTTCGGTGAACTTACCCGGCTCTTTGGATTCCACGTTCATCGCTCCGATAACCTTGCCGCGTGATATCATCGGCACAACCATTTCCGATCTTGCACCTTTAAGGTTCTCAATATAATACTGGCAGGTATCGGTATCAACAATCCTTACTGTCTCAGCATTTCTCATTGTCCGTCCAACAACTCCATCCGGGCGAACCATGAGAGGAGGCTGAAGAATCCTCTTCTCACCAAAATGAACGGTCGCGACTTTCTCAAGCGATTTGGTTCCGGGGTTCAGAAGAATGACTTCAAAGAGCGCATAGCCCCAGAGGCTGTCGGCAATGACGTTGATCTCATTCAAGAGCTGCTCAAGATTGAGGATTTCGCCCAACACCCTTGAAGTGTCATAGATATTCTCGATCTGTACCTGAGTTTGCTCCAATTCGGTGGTTCGAACATTCAAAGTGTCCAGAAGCTTGAGTAGTTTTCTTTCCGACTGCTTCGTGTACTTGGCGACAACTCCGATTCCGAAGGCCATCGACCATGCGAAATAGGCTCTGAGCAGGAGATCAAGAAGCGGAATTTCATTCCTCTCTTGACTGACCAGAACGGAATACATCGTCGTTACGGCGAAAGACAAGATCAAGCCCGGCTGCAGTCCGAGGAAATAGGCCCCGAAGCCGATGCTCAAGTAATACAGCAAGTAGAAATTACTGTTGAATCCACCCGTGAAGTACACCATTCCGGTTGTAAAAATGACGTCAAATACCAGGGAATATACAAGCAGCTTCTCGTAGGATCGATTCAGTCTGTGTGTGTAGAGGTAGAAGTGAAAGGTCTGGGCGACAAACGCGACTGACAAGATCAGGATCGCGTACCGCGACGACTCATTATCGAAATGAAATACGAGCCAGAGTGCGATTGCCAGTAAGACGATAGCACGGGTCGCCACATACAACGACTCAACGCGTGGGAAAATGGATCGGAACGACTTGTTTTCCATCTAAATCGCAAAGCACCTTTCTTCAATGATTTAATCGGCACTGATCAAGATTCCTTTCATCAAAGAGTTGGTATTGTTTGCGAGGACGGGGAAAAACGTCACGTGGTATGCAGTAAGTTCTTGCAATATAAAGAGTAAGCGGTGCGAATTGACAAATAGACTACTCCCAGGGAAAGCACTATCAGGAGAAGGTCGGCGATGATCAAGGCGAGATTTCCCGCAGGGAGGTACTTGTCCACCAGCAGAAATACCAGAGAAGCAAGCGTAGTCACAATCATGAACACGGCCGGGAGAACCGTGTACCAGGTCTTTCTACCCCGATAGTAAAGCCAGACCGAGATAGCGATCAGGCTCAGTGCAGCAAGAAGCTGGTTGGCACTGCCGAAAATCGGCCATATCAAAGTGAAGGCGTTGAAGTACCCGAGGAGAAACATCAGCACGACCGAAAGACCTGAGTTGAACCAGTATTTCTTCATGAAATCAGGAACTTTTTCGCCCCACATCAGCCCCCAAAGCTCCTCGAACAGATACCTGTTTAGCCTGACCGCCGAATCAAGTGTCGTTACGACAAAGCCTTCTATCATCAGGATTCCGAAGACTGACCCCAGCGCAACAGAGATGAACGGAAAGGCTTTGTTGACAAGTGTACCTACCGACAGTGCAAACGCAAGAATCGGGTTCGATCCACCGCCTTCGGGCCAGACGATGCCGATGTACTGCGATGAGCTTATGCCCGCTCCAATGGCCAGCAGGACCAATGTTGCAAGGAAACCCTCAAGCACCATCCCGTTGTATCCGATTCGGCGGGCATCTCTCTCACTGGAGACCTGTTTGCTCGTGGTTCCGGATGACACGAGCGCATGAAAACCCGAAATAGCACCACACGCGACTGTGATAAACAGCATTGGCCATACCATTCCGAGGTGTTTGATTCCTTCGGAGATGTTGAAAGCGGGGAACGTGACGGCGACTCCACTGAATCCCGCGACTACCACCGTGACGGCGAGCATCACCATGCCCCCATACAGGATCTGGACATTAGTGAAATCACGCGGTTGAAGTATTATCCATACAGGGATACCTGCCGCGATCAGCGTGTAGACCGACATGATAACCATCCAAACATTGGGGGAAATTCGCACGGGATGTCTGAATCCGATGTAGATCGATACTACACAAACCACAGCGGCGATCACGTAGGCAAACAAGGATCGGAGCTTACGCTTGTAAAGCATATACCCCAGCAACGGCGCAATCAGAGTGATGATTATAACCGACGTAGAGGCTATTCCACCAATTACACCCTTCTCGACACCATTTTCGGTGACTGTCCGCAACAGAGTCTGATCAGGACCCAACCCGAGGTTTTCCAGCGGCCACATAGAGGTCAATGAGAGTGCTGTCAGTTTGAGGAATGCAGAAGTGACAAGGATTATCATGAGTATAGTGAAAACGATGAACAGGGCAAAACCTTGCTTGCCGAGAGTCTTAGCGGCTATCTGCGACATCGACCGGCCTTTCTCCCTCATGGACGCAAAAAGAGCCGTGTAGTCATGAACAGCACCCACCATAATCGAGCCAAAGAGTATCCACAACCAGGCTGGGACGAAACCGTAGAGGATCGCGAGTGTAGGCCCGATTATCGGTCCAGCGCCTGCGATCGTGGAGAAGTGATGAGCAAAGACAACGTATGGACGGGTTGGAACGTAATCTACTCCGTCATTCAAGTCGACAGACGGAGCAACATGATTGTCATCAGAACCAATCTGCCTTGAAATGAAACGGGCGTAAAAACGGATTCCTATGAAGAAGACGACAGTGCTAACAGCGAGTAGCAGGAGTATATTCATGGCAAGCTGTTTTTTTGTTGATTCCTCCCAACAGCCAAGTAAGTTACGATTTATACGTCAAATATCAACCGTTTTCTGTGGCAATATATCTGCAACAATGAGTGTTGGATTTCGTAAATTAGCCAGGTGAACGATATGCAACGAATAGAGAAAACCAGGCAATTCCACTTGCTCTTCCTTGTATCCCTTTTCGCATTTTTGTTATTCACGCTGTCCCCTTCACTGTATGCATTGGAGATGCGCGGTGGCGATGAAGTCTATATTTCTGAGAAAATCAACGATGACATCATAATCGGCGGTGACGATATCAAGTTCGATGGAGAACTCCAGGGTGATATCATTGCGGGTGGCTGGGATATTGTCGTTGACGGGAATATCAATGGAAACGTGAATCTCTCCGGCTACTCCCTGAAGGTTGGCGGAAACGTCCTTCGGTCGGTCAGGCTTGCCGGATATAAGGTTACAGCGGACGGCCGTGTTGGTATGAACCTGATGATGGCCGGTGGAATCGCCAGGCTAAGTTCGACATGCGAAGTGCAGAAGGATGTGAACATCTCTGCCGGCGTGGCGTACATACACGGGACCGTGCTCGGAGATCTCGACGTTAACGCTGACGAAGTAGTGATTTCAGGTACTATCGACGGTAATGTGACGGCGCGAGCGAACGAGAAGTTCCGCATTGACCGATCTGCCGTGATACTTGGTGACCTCCAGTACCATTCTCCGGTAAAGGCCCAGATTGCCAATGACGCCCAAATCGACGGTGACGTGAAGTGGATCCGCAAAAGCACTGAGAAGGGATCCGATGCATTCACATCCTTTCTCACTACGGTCGTTCTCTTCGTGGGCGGATACATAGTGGGATTGATTTTGCTGGCTCTTTGTCGGAAGTCCACATGTTCCGTAAAAGAGACAATCATGAGTGATCTCCCCAAGTCGTTCGGAGTCGGAGCAATCGCGTTGATCGTGGTTCCGATTGCAGTGATTCTTGTACTGATCACAGTGATCGGTATACCCCTCGCTATAGTCACTATGCTGGCTTATCTGGTGCTTTTTTACGTTTCCAAGCTGTTCGTGGCACTGGCACTCGGCGAGGCACTGCTTAAACTTGTGAGTTCCTCCGAAGAGAAGTCCCAGGCTTTGTCGCTGTTGATTGGACTGATTATCCTGACTGTCCTGTTCAAGCTCCCGTGGGTTGGCGGCATCATTTACATCGTTGCAGCAGTATTGGGAATGGGCGGAATACTGATCACATGGAACAGGAGCAGGAAGGCCGGCGCAACGCAGACGGTCATCATTCCGCCCCGACCTCCGGTTCATCCAAGAAGCATCAATCCTTAGAGCGCTGAAGTCTTAAATCGAATGATATAGAATAAGGGCAGGATGTTGATCCTGCCCTTCTGATATCGGTACATTTGTCCTCAGGAATTCGGCTACTCAACCTCGATCATCGTGACATGGCCGTAAGTCGACAGCGGTTTGTCGAATGTTTCTTCATTTCCTACTGAAACGATGATCACCTTATCGGGGTGAAGGTACTTCTCAGCCACTCTTCGGATGTCCGCGACCGTCACGCTTCTGATCGCTTCGATCCTCTTCGTCAGCACATCGGGCGGCAAACCATCGAGTTCGAGCTGGGCCTGCTGTGCTGCAATCTGGTGAGGAGTTGCATATTGGAAGACATTCGTATTGAGTATCGTATTGCGGGCTACCGCCACCTCTTCCGGCGTCACATCTTCCTCAATCATTCTTCGAGTTTCCTGCATCATCAAGTCAATTGCCTTCGCGGTAGTTCCGGGACCTGTCTGGCAGTATGCGTAGAATGAACCCGAGTGATTCATCTTGTAGAAGTTCGTTCCGACGTTATAAGCAAGGCCGCCTTCTACACGCACCTTGTGCATCATACGTGACAGGAAACCACCACCGCCGAGAATGAAGTTCATTACTTCAACCGCGTACCTGTCGGGATTTGACTTGCTTATACCGGGATGTCCGATCCTGAAGAAAGTCTGGTTGATGTCCTTGTGCACATGATAGATTCCGTACGCAGGATCAGGCAGGTCTGGAAAAGCCGGCAAAGGTCCGTCGGCAGCTTTCCAGCTGGTGAAGTACTTGTTAAGCAATTCAGCAAGCTCTGTCTTTGTCAGATCACCCGAGACCGCCATGATACAGTTGTCAGGCCGGTAGATGCCTGCATGGAAATCAACGACATCCGATCTGCCGATAGCCTGGATATTGGCTACGGTGGCAGATCTGCCATATGGGTGATTCGGGAAAAGCTTCCGGTAGAACTCGCGGCGAGTGATTACATTCGGGTTGTCATTCTCCCGCCTTATTTCCTCGATCTTGTTCTCGAGCGCTATATCGAGTTTCTCTTGCTCGAATGCCGGTTCTACGATCACCTGCGACATCAGTTTCATGCCAAGATCAATGTCCTTCTTGAGCACCCGGAGCTGCACCGATGCCTGCTCTGTCGTCGAATAAGTGTTGAGCTGTGCCCCGACGAAGTCCAGCATCTGGTCAAGGTCATTGGCCGGAATGCTCTTGCTCCCACCGCTTCTAAGTACCACCGCACATATCTCGGACAAACCCGCCAGCTCTGCCGGTTCAAAAATCTCACCAGCCTTAAAGGATGCATCGATTGCTACTAAAGGAAGAGAGTGATCCTCGTAGAAATGGACAACTATACCATTGCTGAGCTTGAGGAGCTCAACATCAGGAACCTTGAATTCGAGTTCATCGAACTTGAGGCTCTTGTAGTCCTGTGCGCAGACTACTGCAGAAAGAGCCGCGACAAGAACGAGAACCGAAATTAGCGCTGATATCCTTCTCATCTCACGACTCCTCATTAACAGGTACAAGAACCGCTACGGTCCTGTTTTTCTCGGTGAAGTACTTCGATGCAACTCTCATTATGTCCTCCGGAGTGACATCGAGCAGTTTGTCGCGAAGGTAGTTCAGATACCTCCAATCCCCGACCGTCAATTCGAAGTCGGCAAGCCTGCTGGCAAGGCCGAAGCCGTCGTACATGCCCCACACGAACTCCGACACCATGTTGTTCTTGACCTTCTGTAATTCATCCTGATCTACGGGATTGCTCTTAAGCTGATCCAGTTCAGTGTAGATGGCCTTCTCAACATCATCGCAGGTCGCAGGGGATTTGGGAGCGGCATCGATGACCAGTACGTTCGGATCAAGCGATCCCGCGCTACCGCCCGGGAATTGACCGACATCGGCGTACAGCGCTATGCGCTTGCCTTCGACAAGATTGCGATACAGACGGGACGTTCTGCCGCCTGACAGGAGTCGCTCGATCACCCTGAATACGACATCATCAGGATTGCTGTAATCGGTCTTGTGATACGCTATCGAAATCATCGGTTCTGAGTCGAATTCGACGATGACTCTCTTTTCCCCGATTTGCTCTGGCTCCACTGTTTCGATTCTCTTCGGAAGCTCTCTTTCAGGGACTGCCCCGAAGTACTTCTCAGCCATTTCAATCGTTTCCGCGACATCAATGTCGCCAACGATCGCGAGCACGATTCTCTCGGGATTGTAGTTTCCTACGAAGAAACCGGCTATCTCGTCGCGAGTCAGGTTACCGACTTCAGACTTCCACTCCCAGAATATCTGGTACGGGTGCGCAACGAATGTGGTGGCTATCAGCTGCTCGAAAAGCTTCGCACCACCATGCGTATCAACCTTGAGCCTTCGTTCGTCGATGACTACATCACGTTCGGTGTAGAATTCCCTGAATACGGGGTGTTTAAGCCTTTCCGATTCGATCATCATGTAGAGTTCAAGCCTGTTCTTCGGAAGCGCAACCATGTAACTGGTGGCATCGTAGCCGGTCATGGCATTGAAACCATAGGCTCCGTTCGTAGAATAGACCTCTTCGAGCTCATTGGGAACGACGACCTGCGCTATCGCCTCCTGCACTTTTGCTATCGAGTCTTTTAGCGCGGCAATCTCGTCGGAATTGTCGTCAACATCCTCTCCCATGACATCCCTGATGAACTTGAGTTTCTCGGCTTCACCTTCGGCCTTGTACAGGCGCCGGTAAAGACGATCTTCGATATCCATCAGGCGGGATTCCTCCTGCCAGTCGCTCGTGCCGATATTCCTCGTTCCCTTGAACATCATGTGCTCGAGCAGATGGGCCGCTCCGATCTTTCCTCCCACCTCGTTAGCGGACCCGACCTGCACAGTGATGTGAGCATAGAACACGGGGGCCGTGTGCCTCTCCACCATCAACAAGGTCATGCCGTTGCTGAGGACGTGTTTTTCAACATCCAGTTGCATGTCCTGCTGAGCATACACCGAACCAGCCAGCAGAAACGACAGACAGACGGCAACGAACAGGGGGTTCCATTGTTTCATAAAGCCTCCGCCAGTTTGATTAACATATAGATAGTATTACGAAAATCCGAGGGCTCTGTTGCGGTTTAGAATCCTGAATCGGCCTCAGGCGCCTCGTAGTCTCAGCTTCGTTCTACTTGTCGGCGCCGCAACACTTCTTGTACTTCTTCCCGGACCCACATGGGCATGGGTCATTTCTACCGATCTTCTTCGAGCCGCGCCTGAATGGTTGCTTCTTCGAGCTGGCTTCCGCAGCCTCTTTCTGGGCCGAACCCGAAAGCCCCATCCCGGCTATAGACTGGTGTACTTCCTTCTGGCGTTCAGCCGACTGCCTCCGTCGTTCGCGAACGTCTTTCTCTTCTGCGGGCTGTGCCCAGAAACAGAGCCGGACGGCCTCCTTGTCGATCTGGCCCACCAGTTCCATGAACATTCGATATGCTTCTTTCTTATATTCGACGAGCGGATCTCTCTGGCCGTATGCGCGCAGCGAAATCCCCGTTCTCAACTGATCCATTTCGTAAAGATGATCTCTCCAGCGATCGTCGATTGCCTTCAGGAAAGCATATCTTTCGAGTCCGCGCATTCGTTCAGGTGTCAGCAGTTCTTCTTTGTGGTGGTAGACTTTGAGGGCAAGATCAGTGATTATCTTTGTCAACTTCTCGACTGTCAGTTCTTCGAGAGCGTCGCTGGAAATGTTGATGGGTATGAGGAATGTTTTTTCGACTTCACCGCGAAGACCGGTCAGATCCCAGTTTTCAGGGTAATCGCCCTCGCTCGTATAATCCGCGACCATGTTTTCGACGATTTCCCTGATCTTCTCGTTTACGATTTCGCTGATATCAGTATTATCGATGACCTCCAGGCGTTTCCCATAAATCACCTCGCGCTGGCTGTTCATGACGTCGTCGTATTCGAGAGTACGTTTTCGAATCGCAAAGTTCTCGGATTCCACTCTCTTCTGGGCGCGCTCGATAGCCTT
>Ga0272443_10007785_pt1 | contig 10133 bp, 8 predicted proteins | sample SSMAcet12_FD_193581 | JGI IMG/M metagenome (GOLD analysis project Ga0272443, IMG submission 193581) | Marine sediment archaeal communities from Little Sippewissett salt marsh, Falmouth, MA, United States - SSM-Acet-12 | ecosystem: Environmental > Aquatic > Marine > Wetlands > Sediment ... | reverse complement strand
TACTGTTCCGGGGTTAACTCCTCTCTGTCTGAGACGGGGAAACGTCCCTCCGTGCAGGCACGACAGTATTCCGTCAATGACCGGTGATTGGACCACCGGGATATTCCCTGTAATGAATGAGCGGAAGGACCAAGACCAAGATAGGGCACGTGGCGCCAGTATTTCTGGTTGTGCCGGGAACGGTGTCCATCGCTCCGTGCGAAATTCGACACTTCGTAATGCTCATACCCCTGCTGCCGGAGAAAAGAGGAGGTGTCAAAAAAGAGGGTCGTTACCATGTCATCGTCAACAGGTACGAAATCACCGTGACATAATCGGGCGTCGAGGGGTGTCCCGGGCTCGATGGTCAGTTGATAGCATGAAAGGTGTTCGGGCGCATGTGACACCATCTCAGAAAGTGTCTCCCGCCAATCCTCTCGTCCCTGACCCGGCACACCGAATATGAGATCGGCGCAGACGGACTGGAATTCCGCCTCACGCGCCACGGCGAGTGCCCGTCTCCCCTCCCCGGCATTGTGGCGCCTGCCGAGAAAGGAAAGGACGTCATCGTCGAAGGACTGGACGCCGATGGTGATGCGGGTAACGCCTTTTTCTTTCAGTTTACCACACAGCTTTTCTGTAACATCGCCGGGGTTTGTCTCAACGGTAATCTCCGCAGACTCTGCAATGGTGAAGGATTCCGCTATTCCGTCAAAGATTTCATCGAAGGTGTCGAGAGACAGAAGGGACGGTGTCCCGCCGCCGATATAAACCGTGTCGAATTCACTGAACCGGCCGCTGTACAGTGCCATCTCCCGGCGGAGTGCCTCGAGATAACAATCGATCTCCTGTAATGCCGTTTCCGAGTAGAAATCACAGTACGCACACTTCGACAGGCAGAAAGGTATGTGGATATACAACCCGGGTGTGCCGACGGACGGTGTCATGTGTTTCCGATAATCCGTTTCGCTCAATCAGTATCCGACTTCAAGACGGCCACGAAGGCGTTCTGCGGTATGGAGACGTTACCCACCATCTTCATTCGCTTTTTCCCCTTCTTCTGCTTTTCCAGGAGCTTACGCTTACGTGTAATATCGCCTCCATAACACTTGGCCGTCACGTCCTTCCGGAACGGCGAGATGGTCGTCCGGGCGATGATCTCGTTGCCGATGGCGCCCTGGATGGCGATCTTGAACATCTGGCGGGGAATCTCTTCCTTCAGACGCTCGCATGCCTTCAATGCCCGCGTACGTGCCACGGAACGGTGTGCAATCTGTGACAGCGCATCCACCTTCTCACCGTTCACAAGGATATCGACAAGGGCCAGTTCGCTTTCCCGGTAGTCGATCATATCATAATCGAATGAGCCGTATCCCTGGGTAATCGTCTTCAGTTTGTCGTAAAAGTCATAGATCACATCGGCGAGTGGCATCTCGAAGATGAGCTCGATCCTGCCTTCACTGGGGTAATGGACTGTGGAATTCAACCCCCGCTTTTCCAGACATAATTTCATGACGGTCCCCATATACCGTTCGGGAAACATCATCGTCGCCCTAATATACGGTTCCTCTCCTTTCTCGATGGACATGGGATCGGGGTACTGGGCGGGGTTATCGATAAAAACTTTTTCACCGGAGGTCAGTGTAAAAGCATATCGCACACTGGGAACGGAGAGGATGATTGAAAGGTCGTACTCCCGTTCCAGCCTCTCCTGAACGATCTCCAGGTGGAGAAGTCCCAGGAACCCGCATCGGAAACCCTGACCCAGCGCGACGGATGAATCCTTCTGATAGATGAAAGAGGCGTCATTCAGAGCATACCGTTCGAGGGCATCGGCCAGATCTTCGTAATCGTCTGAGGCAATGGGATAAATCGACGCAAAGACGACGGGCTTCACCTCGCGAAACCCCGGGAGAGGTGCCGTGCAGGGATTGTTATGATGTGTGATGGTGTCACCGATGCGGACATCGGAAACATTCTTGACGCCGGCGATAACGTAACCCACATCACCGGCGGAAAGTTTCTCCCGTCTATCACGGCTCAAAAGGAATTTCCCCACCTCTTCCACCTTGTAGGTAGTCTCATTGTACATGAACCTGATAATGTCACCCGGCCGGATGGTCCCATCATATATGCGGTAGTGAATGATTGTACCCCGATAGGCGTCGTACTGCGCATCGAAGATCAGTGCCCGAAGAGGCGCTGCCACATCACCCGTCGGCGGGTTGATACGCTCGACAATGGCCTCCATGATCTCGTCGATGCCGATGCCCTCTTTCGCTGAACACTGAAGCGCGCTCAGGGCATCGAGCCCCAGTTCCGCGTCGATTTCCTCCATCACCATGTCCACGTCCGCCGATGGAAGATCGATCTTGTTAATGACGGGGATGATTTCCAGGTTGTGTTCCATGGCCAGATAGAGATTAGCCACCGTCTGTGCCTGAACACCCTGGGCCGCATCGATGATAAGGAGCACACCCTCACAAGAGGCGAGCGACCGTGACACTTCATAGGAGAAATCCACATGGCCGGGGGTGTCGATGAGATTCAGCGAGTATTCAACGCCGTCTTTTGCCTTGTAGGGCAGTGAAATCGCCTGGCTTTTGATGGTGATACCCCGCTCACGCTCGATGTCCATCGTGTCAAGAAGCTGGTCCTTGAATAGACGCTCTTCAATGACACCGCTCGACTGGATCAGCCGGTCGGCAAGCGTCGATTTGCCGTGATCGATATGGGCGATGATGCTGAAATTCCGAATGTGTTTCATAGAACCTCACGATAAAAATAACATACTGGAGCCTTCCTCCGAAAGGAGGGATGTATACACTTTTCCCTGCAATTTTTCGAGGACATTCTTTCTAACAGGTCTTTCCTGACTTTTCAACACCGGACATTGCTCCGCCAGGCCCCTTTTTCTGTGTACATGTGATTCCCGGGAGATGTCTTTTTATCCGATCAGCGACGCATCGTGCCGGGATGAAGGAATAATAATCAGACCGCCGTTATTGGGTTTCGCACAACTAGGTTGCGTCATGTTCGTCCTGGATGGCACCCACCAGTTCCTCCAGTATATCCTCCAGCGTAACGATACCCGCTATCGCACCACTGTGATCAAGCACGACACCCTGATGCAGTTTACGCGTTTGAAACTGGCGAAGCTGCACGTCGATTGTCCGATCACCGGGAATAACGTAGGGCGGCCGCATGACACTTTTGATCCGGGTCTCATCCTGACGATCACGTCGAAGACGAAGAATATCCTTGCCGTGAACAAAGCCGATGACCTTCTCACCTTTGCTGTCAAGAACGGGAAATCGCGAATAGCCCGTCCGGTTTACTTTTTCGATAACATCGGCAAGGCGGTCTTTCGCGTGGAGGAAAACCGCTTCCTTCTCCGGCACCATCACGTCGCGTACCTGCTTGTCATTCAATGTGAAGACGCGTGAGAGCATCTGTCGCTCCTGCGTCGTAATCATGCGGTCGTCCCAGGCCATCTTGATACAACTTTGGAGTTCCGCCTCCGTAAAGAGGGGACGCTTGACGCGGGCGATATTGACGCCAACGAGGAGAAGCAACTTCGTACTGATAGCGGTCACAAGGGCAGTAACGGGCGCAAACATTTTCATGATAATGACAAGGACGGGTATGGTGAAAAGTGAAACGCGCTCATTGTAATACCGGGCATAGACCTTCGGCGTAATCTCGGCAAAAATGAGAATGGCCAGCGTGAGCAACACAGTCACATAAATGATGCCCTCTTCCCCCCACAGTGAAACGGCGAAAACCGTCGCCAGTGCCGACATGGCCACATTGACGAGATTGTTACCCAGAAGGATTGTTCCGATGAGTTTCTCCGGTTTTCGAAGTGTTTTTTCAATCAACCGCGCCCGGAACGGTTGCTCTTTCTCCAGCGACGTGAGACGGAGCTTGCTCACGGCCATGAGAGCCGTTTCCGACCCTGAGAAAAAGGCCGAAAACCCCAGGAGAAGGATCAACAGAAAAGCGGTGATAACGGGATGTGCTGCCATTTTCTTGTCCCCTTTCTCATACACCCGTGCGCATCGGACACGGGGTCACACTCTGTCTTGCTCCATCCTCATCACTCTCCGCCGACAGCATGCCGACGGAACGTCGGTGCTTTCAAAAAATACGGATTTGAGACGACACCGGCCACGAGGCTCAGACAGGCAATGATGAGGAGAGGCACCTTATAGGATCCATACTGCATGACGAGGTATCCACTCAACCAACCTGAAATCAAACCGGCCCACGCCTTGGCCGTATATGTCACCCCATAGTTCGTTGTCGAGTATGCGGTTCCGTAATAATCGCCGACCGTCGCCGGATAGAGGGCAAAGGGAGACCCGCCGAGCAGTGCTGCAATGAAAACGATCATTATGAAAAGCACGGGCACATCACCGAATGCGACAAGGAGAAGAATGGCGATACCGAGAAATGAGTAAAAAAGCGACATGGTTTTCTCACGACCGACTATATCGGAAATCGCCCCGGCCACAACCCTGCTGAGACCGTTCCCTAAGGGAAACAGGACCATGAGGACGGTGAAGGCTCCCTTCGACAGGTTGAATTCCTTTGCCATCGATTTCATCTGAGCGCCGAAAACGAGCACCACTGATACGGTGACGATGAAAGAAAAATACATGATAAACCACTGGGGTGTCCTCACCATCTCCTGCGGCCGATAGCGTCTCTCAACCGTGTCCTGCCCGGTTGCTCCGGCATGACGTGGTCTCTCATTCTCGTCCGGGTATCGGTAAAACAATGACAGTGGCACGAGGATCACTATCATGAGGATACCGATGAAGAAAAATGTATGCTGTACACCGACGGTTTCCAGAAAGTGCTGTATCACAAGATTGAGGAGTGCCGTTCCCGCACCAAACCCGAATACGACAAGGCCCGTCGCAAATCCCCGCCTGTCGGGGAACCACTTGACGGCACATGCCGTGGAAACCCCGTACAGAATGCCGACGCCGAGTCCGCCCATGCCGTAGAAGACATACAAGACAAGCGGCGTCGTCGCGAAGGAGGACACGATCAATCCTGCACCGACGACAACTGACGCGAAAATCGATACCATACGCGGACCGTAGGTGTCCGCAATGAATCCCGAGAAGGGTTGAACAAAAGTCGCTCCATAGGCGAAGACTGTAAAGGTCAATCCGATCGTGGCTAGGCTCCAGTGAAACTCCTCCTGAAGGGCGTAGGCGAAAAGAAACCATGAATACTGATAGACACTGATGATCATCATGATGATGAAAGATGCGGCAAGAATCATCCCACGGCTGCTCCCACGGGCGTCTGCCGGTATGTTTCGTTGAGATACACTCATGTACTCCCCCTCACAATATGTGTTGCTAATTTATGGAAGCAGAACACCCTTAAGCATGAAGAGCGGGTACCCGCTTTCATTGATAAGAGAAATTTTCGACGCGCCACGAGAATCTTCCGTCCATTTTCCCCGTATTGCAGAGACGGGCTCGCCATGGAGCATCACTGATTTTTGTGACTCATTTTGCACAGGATTCGTCTCACCGGCATGAGCCCCACCTTGTACCGTCAATAAGACACCGTCTCGTCATCCCGTGGTTCTTGAAACCGAAAGCAAACGTAAAAAGGCCGTTACTCCCTCATTGGCTATGACGCGCATCACCTCATCGCGCGACTCCGGTGAGGTGATAAAAAGCATCGGCTTATCACAGAAGGCGCACACATCGGCGCATGCCGTCGGGCAACCCGTTATGACGATAATGCCGTCCACTGCGGGGTTGTCCGGGGCGACAAACTCGACGCGCTCCCCAAGCAAACGCCGGAGCTTGTTCGCCGCCTCAACGCGGTCGTAGGAAGGATTGCAACCGCCGCAAAATTTGACGGCCGCTTTCACGATCTGTCCTCATCCTCGATGCCGCAGAGTCTTTTTGCCAGCTTCTGCTTTTCCGCAAGATTGACCTCACGGGCGATCATGATCCGCTGCGCCTGAGGCGATCCCGCACCGTGCATGGATTCCGTTAGATATCCCACCGCCGATGTGCCGAGCGTCAGATTTTCGATCAAACGGAGTATGCGCATGCGGTGTTCCGTGGGTACATCCGGTTTCGTCTTATAGTACTTTTCCATGTAATGACCGATCTCGTCGGAACGATAATCCTTTTCCGACGGCAAGGTCACCATGAGCCCCCCCGCGATATCCTGTGCGATCCGGGAAAGCTCAAAGGGAAATCGGGTGACATTCTGCTTGTGAACATTTGCCAGGAGCGTATTCACGTAGTAAGTGCCGCTGGATTCGCGGTGTCCCTCAGAGGCACAGGCGATGGAACCGCAGAATAGCGTCTCATTCAGGTGATTCATCTCGATGATCTTGTCCCGGATGTGTGAAGCCCGTTCGACACCGTTGTATTCAGCGATCGTCTGGGCGGCACCAATGATAACATCTCCCACACCTGCCTTGCATGCGTAACTCTGCCGGTGATAGGCGGCAAACTGTTCCACCAGTTGGCCGGCAAAATCATATTCCCCACACATGAACACCCGTTCCCAGGGGACAAAAACGTCCTCGAAAACAAGGAGCGCCTCGACACCACCGAAATAACAGTTACCCCGATCGAATGACGTGCCTTCCATCTTGCGTGTATCGCAGGACTGCCGTCCGATAATATGAATGATGCCGTCGGCATCGCTGGGAACGGCGAAGGACACGGCGTAGTCACTGTCGTCCTCTCTCATGGAAATGGTGGGCATCACGATAATCTCGTGGGAATTGACGGACCCTGTCTGATGGACCTTCGCCCCGCGAACAATGATCCCCTCGTCGTTTTTTTCCACTACCCGGAGGTAGGCGTCGGGATCGGGTTGTCTGTGCGGCGGCAGCGATCTGTCGCCCTTGGGATCGGTCATTGCACCGTCACAGGTCAGATCCTCTTCCTGCACATACCGGAGATAGGATATAAAATTTTTGTTGTACCCCGTCCCATACTTTGCGTCTATATCGTAAGTCACCATGGATAGGGCATTGAGCGCGTCCATGCCGACACAGCGCTGAAAACATGTCCCCGTTTTCCCGCCGAGGAGACGGCCCATCTTACTCTTCCTAACCAGATCGCTGACACTCTGGTGAATGTGGCAGAAACGGTTGACTCGTTCACCCGTGAGATGCGACGTCGCCGTCATAATGTCCTCGTACTCCGGCATATGCGCACATTCATAGGTCATGGCCACTGCCTTCATGGACGGACGAATGATCGGATGATCCACCACGTCCTTCACCCGCTCGCCGAAAAGATACACGGTCTGGTTGAGTTTGCGGAGACTGTTCTCGAAATCTATTCCAGTCATCAGCTTTGACATATTATTTTCCTCTCTTACAATGACACCGGACGGCACCGCCCGACCCTATTTCACCCACGCTACCGCTCATAAGCAATGGTAATTAACCTCGTCTGATTAGTAGTACAGACGGTCAGGCAAAATCAAGGACATTCATATGTCAGGGGTTTCTAAAATGGGACAGGGGAGAAAGACCGCGGCTCGAGAGGTGAGTATATTGTCCCCGGCATGACCCAAAAAAGTATTTCTGCGGCGGCCGTGATTGCCCCTGGCTGGACAAAAACGATGAATCAGACGAGAGCCGCCGTAACGGTTAACCAAAGTATCCATGCCGGAACAACCACGGCATTGACAAAGGAGGATTTCAGTTTCTTCGCCACGTAGGCCGCTCCAGTCATGAGCGCGATTGGCACGATCAACTTGTTCGCCACGCCGAATGAACCCCAGATGATGAGCCGGTTTCCGCTTGCCGCAACAATGATCCACCGAAGGGTCATGGATTTCCTTTCCACCGTTCTCTTGCCACGTGCTCCCCCTTCGGACAAGCCGGCGACGGCCAAGCTATATTCCCTCGTCAAAATTGCCATACGAAATTGTTCACTTTTTTAAAGATAAGTCGGGTATTTTCTGCTGTTAGGCAACGATACTAAGTCTTTTTTAAAAAAGTCAAAAACCTCTTAAAAATAAAGCAAGGAAAGCTGATGAATATTAAAACCTTAATTAATACATATTACTCATCTAAAACATTTATATGCATCACCCAAACTACCTCCCTAACAACTGGCCATTTTTCAGTTAAATCTCTGTGCCTTGCATAATCAACGCACAGAGATCTTTCCCATGCATGAAAAGGCCCCTGTTCACCCCCCATATCGCATCGACTGCACCGACAAATCATCTTCCTCGTCTTCCTTATTTCCGAATCCATTGCGATTTAATCCCTGCGTTTAAAGAAGACTGTGACTCCGTTGTATTACAAATGGAGAGTTCGATTCTGATCAGATGACAGTTTCCACGCTTTCTTTATCGTCATGACGTGCAGTACATGTTCTCTGGACGCACTAACACATCCTATCAGCAGGATGATGGCTTAAAGAAAATTCGTCACCGTCCTTGTCATAGACAAGACACGAATTGCAGCGCCACGCTTCATTATTTTCATTGGGATAATCTTCCCGGAAGAAAGCACCTCTGCTCTCAGTTCTCGCAAGACTTGCCGTGAGGATTGCTCGTATCACAAAGAGAGCACTTGATACATCACAGGCAAGCTTCCTTTCTCGAGGGGTTACCGGTAGAATGTTCTCCAATTTGTTTCCGATGTGACGCGCTTCGTCGAGGCCGTGACGAATATCACTATCGCTACGAACAATGCCTGCCCGTAACCATGAAAGGTTTTGTAACGATGCACGTAATCGGCTCAATTCCGACAGTGATGAGGATGCATTTTTGATTTCTGACACTTGCTTATCCCGGGGGAACTCTCTATTCGGCAAAAAACCCTGATTTGCCAGGGATGAAGCACCATTGCCTGCAGCCAAACCTGAAACCACACATTCAGTAAGTGCGTTTCCTCCCCGTCGATTGGCTCCGTGAAGTCCCCACACAAGTTCACCGCACGCGAAGAGACCCGGCAAACTCGTGGCACCGTTCTCATCCACTTTCACACCACCCATAAAGAAATGGGCTCCGGGTGAAACCTTGACGGGTTTTTCTTTGAAATTGAATAAAAACTTTACATAGTGCTTCATTGGCGCCTGTTTCCAGAAGCGATCATCGATTCCGGTGAAGTCCAAGAATATTCCTCTATCGATCCGCTGATAAAGAAATCGTGACAATTCATCCCGGCTGAACTTGATTGCCTCCGTTATACCGGGAAGCCCCGCTTCCTTGAGCAAATCGGCACCCTTGCCGTCGACAAGCCTCAGTCCTTCAGGATACGGAGAATATACAAGTATTGATGGCAACGAAGGTTCATTAAAAACAAGCGGGTAAAACTGAACGAACTCCATGTCCCATAGGCCAAGCCCGGCCATTGCGGCCATCCGATAACCTTGACCCATTATGTTCTTTTGATTGTCATTGCGTTGGTAAATGGCCCCGGCGCCACCCGTTGCCAGGATGACGGATGCGGAAGAGACAAAGACGTCATTTCCCTGATTATCGAAACCCCGGACACCGTCAACCCTGCCGTCTACCTCTATAAGATTCCTTATATAGCATCCTTTTAGTATTCTAATTTTTTTCGACTGTGTTACCCTTTTTGCAAGCATGCGGGCAAGATAGTTACCCTTCATCAATGATGCATCATGCTGTTTAATAACTCTCACATCGGACGTAGAAATAAATTCAAAGCCCTGAGATTCAAGAAATTCAAAGGCTGACGACACAGACGTGGATATGGCATGAACACGGCTGACTTCGTTAATATCCTTTCCGATGTTAATAGTGTCTTTCACATAGGCATTTGCGTTATACCGTGACGAAACATTCGTAAATATCCCGTCGGCCATGGCGGTATTCGAGCCCAAACCTATGGGGCCACGATCAACAAGGATCACCTTGGCCCCTTTTGCCGCAGCCGCAAGAGCGGCAACACTTCCAGCTAATCCCGAACCAACAATGATGACATCTGCTTGCATTACCATATTGTTTTTCTTTTTCTCCTTTATCAATCAAGATTTTTAATGAGAGCTCTAATTACGGTACGTGTTATTTTTATTCTTATATTGTTTTTTGTTAGGCCCAGTTATTTCGGACAATAGTGTCTCAGTTATAAACTTAGCTGAGACCCAGTTTATCAAGTGTCTCTA
>Ga0272443_10007784_pt1 | contig 10134 bp, 11 predicted proteins | sample SSMAcet12_FD_193581 | JGI IMG/M metagenome (GOLD analysis project Ga0272443, IMG submission 193581) | Marine sediment archaeal communities from Little Sippewissett salt marsh, Falmouth, MA, United States - SSM-Acet-12 | ecosystem: Environmental > Aquatic > Marine > Wetlands > Sediment ... | reverse complement strand
AATCTTGATCTTCGTATTTATCTCGTTTTTTTTCCATTCGGGTGTAATTCCTATATTGTCATTAACGATTATTGGTTTTACACTTTTCTCAAATTCCTCGTTCCAATTCTGATCAACAATCGTTGTAATTTCCAATATTTCAGCTTCATTGGAGATTTTCCTAAGATTTTCTAATATTTCATTAGGGAGCTTATCATTCCAATCGTCAGATTTAAATGTAACAATTAGCTCATCCATTTTTTCTTCTACTCCAGTAAATGGATAATCGGAAAGGAAGAACATTGCTTTGTCATGGTCTTCCTCATATATTTTAATATGTAGATTCACATATTCTTGACCGATTTTAGTTTTTGGCATAATTTTTCTTTCTTTTAAACTTTTAAGTTATCATTTTCGTATATACAAATATAAGAAACTTATTGGCTTTGATAACAAATCAAGCAAAAGCAATGGAAAAAGATGATTTGAAAAGTAAATTGAAAAAGATCAAACTATTAGTAATGGACGTAGATGGCACTTTGACAGATGGAACAGTTTTTTACTCAGCCAGAGGCGAGGAAATGAAAAGATTTTCCTTGCGAGACGGAATGGGTATCGAGCTTCTAAGGAAAGGTAATATAGAATCTGCTATACTAACCAGCGAGACTTCTGCGATAGTAGAGCAGCGAGCAAAAAAGCTAAAAATACAGCATGTACTGCTTGGCTCAAGAAATAAAAAAAATGATTTGGAAAATTTAGCAAAGAACCTTTCATTGAGCTTAGAGGAAATAGCTTATATTGGTGATGATGTAAATGATATATTTGCATTGCAGGTTTCAGGTGTATCCGCATGCCCTGCTGATGCAACTTATGAAGTGAAGCAGATAGTAGACCACCAATGTAAAGCAAACGCCGGTTACGGTGCTGTTCGTGAATTATGTGAGTTGATATTGATTAATCAGAATAAATCAATAGTATTAACAGAAAATTGGTAATTTTAACAAACAAAATCAGGAGGAATTTATGAGCGAATCTAATGAATATTCAAAAGGATTACTGCTCGGCACCATCATTGGCGGTGCTATTGGAGCATTTACTGCGCTATTACTTGCGCCCAAGAGCGGCAAGGAATTTCGCAAGGACATAGTTGATACATCAAACCAACTGTACGGCAAGGCATACGAATATGCTGGAAACGTCGAAGAACAAGTTGGAACTGCTATCAGTTCAACAGTAAACGAAGGCAAACAGAGAGCTCAGAGCATTATTAACTCTGCACGCAAGCAAGCAGAAGACCTGCTGGCTAATGCCGAGGATGTGCTCAAAGACGCCAAAGTAAAAGCAGGCACTGCAAAGGATCAAATACAAGGAAAAATTGATCACATTCGTGATGCTGCTAAAGCTAGCGCCGATGCTTTCAAAACCGAATATAACAAACAAGAAGAATTATAACGAGGCATTATGGATTTACTCGTAGCAATCAAGATAGCAGCTTTTTTGGCATTGATCGCATTTATTGTACTATCTATTTTTATGATAGTATCTTTGGGATCAGTTACAAAACTGCTTAAAGAAGCAAATAGCAATCTAAACGTTTTATCTCGTAAGGTAGTAGCTTCTATTGATGAAATAAATCAAGAGTTTAAAAGTTTGAACATAAAGACTAAGGAAACACTTGGCAATATTGATACCGTAGCTACTAATATGGGTGACACTGCTCAGCGTATTGACAACGAAACAGAGAAGATAAGTAGAACCTTACAGCCGTTCCAACACCTGATAGCTCAATCATATAGCAGAATAGCACCACCGGTGAACAATGCAACAAGGAGTATATCGGCTGTATCGAAAGCCATCAACACTTTTTTTACTTATATCGGAAATACTAACAAAAAATAAACAAAATTTTAAAGGGAGACTTTCGAGTCTCCCTCTTTTTTTGTATTTTGTGTGGATTTTTTATTAACTCTGTATAAAATATGCCATAGGATAATTATGAACATAGTTTTCAAGGACATCAGAATAGTAAGCCCCACACAAAATATTGACAAACAGGCAAATCTGTGGATCAAAGATGGCGCTATCCATAAAATAACAAGCGATGAAATTAACGACATAGGCGCAGAATACATTGACGCTTCCAAGTTTATTGCCATGCCCGGTTTATTCGATATGCACGTACATTTACGTGAGCCAGGATTTGAATACAAAGAGGACATAAACTCTGGCTGCCGCTCTGCTGCAAATGGTGGATTTACTGGTGTTTGTTGTATGCCCAATACTTATCCTGCAATTGATGACGCTTCCGTTGTAGAGCTTATTAAGAATAAGGCAAAGGGCAATTTGGTGGATGTCGAAATTGCCGCTGCTATTACTAAAGACAGAAAAGGCGAACAGCTATCACCAATGCTTGAGTTACATGACTGCGGTGTACGCATTTTTACTGATGATGGCGATTGTGTCAGCAATTCTGAGATGATGAGACGAGCTTTTTACTATGCCGCAAGCAAAGACCTTTTAATTAGCCAACATGCTGAAGATGCAACTCTTACTGAAGATTTTTCTGCCAACGAAGGGTATATTTCTGAGAAACTCGGCTTGAAAGGTTACCCTACTGTTGCCGAAGAGATAATTATTTCACGCGATATCATGCTTTCAGAATTCACTGGTCAGACCAGATACCATGTCTCGCATATAAGCTCAAAAGGTTCTAAAAGGATGATCAAATCTGCCAAAGAAAGAGGACTGAGAATTACTTGTGAAGTAACCCCACACCATTTTCTGCTTGCTGATGAAGAATTGGTGAGCTATAGTCCAAATCTAAAGATGAATCCTCCTTTGCGTACCAAAAATGATATAGAAGCTATGATAGAAGGACTATCTGATGGAACGATAGACTGCATTGCCAGTGACCATGCTCCACACGCTTTGCATGAAAAAGAAGTGGAGTTCGAGCATGCTCCTCATGGTATAATTGGCTTGGAAACCTCGCTGAGCTTAGTTTACACTTATTTGGTTGATAGGGGGTTGATTACTCTAAAACAATTAATTGAAAAAATGTCTGTTAATCCTCGGCGTATTCTTGGAATTGACGATGTCAAGATAGAGGAGAATTCTATGGCTAATATAACGATATTTGCTCCTAATGAGGAATGGATTGTAAATAAGAACCTCTTTATGTCTAAAGCAAGAAACACACCGTTTGATAGCTGGAAATTAAAGGGTAAGCCAAAATTCACTTTAAACAATAATAAATTGCATAAATGCGTTCTTTAGAAGAAATGTTTATTAACTTTTTCTGAAAACAATTTGTTAGGGAGGATTTACTATGGAAGAAAAAAATTCTAAAGATGCTATTGAAAAATCAAAACAAAATAAGGATGAGAATAACGAGGCATACAACAAACTCTATATTAGTGAGATGATGAGTAAAGTAACAAGGAAAATTGATGAGAATGATCCTGCTGTGATCAAAGCTCTTAGATCAATGATGAATGACTCGAACAAGCATATTGATTAACTATCAGGCAATATTGATATTTACTTTATTATAATTATAGACTGAATAAAATCTCGTTGAGTATTATCTTTTGATTCGATTCTTAAGAAGTAATTTCCACTTGGAATATTGCTGATATCAACAATTGAGTTAATTTCAACATTATTCACATTTAGAACACTTTCACCAAGAATATCTAATAATTCCACAGTAGAACTTAGAAAAATTTCTGAACTCGCTGGACTAATTTGTAAGTAACTATTCGCAGGATTCGGATATACAAGATAATTTGAATAGTCAGGATTATTTAAAACAGAAGACTTGCCATCTAATCCCCATTCAAATATTCTTCGTAGTAGCTGCCAATCCGATTCAATGTCATCAAGCTCACTAGCAAACTCAGTATTATCCCGATTTGAGTTCTCTTCAATTTCCAAATGAGGACCTATCAAACAAACTCTTCCTTTGCCATATTCAAAATTTATAATGGCAGGTAGTTCATTATAATCTTTCCAAACAGCAACTGTATCAAATGTTACACCTGGCTTAGCTGTAAAATATGGACCACCATAATACAGTGCATTGTATGACTCGCTAAGACCAGAGCAAATAGGATTGCTATGATTCAATCCTATCTGTGTCATAGCGTAATCATCCCATTTGGCTATTGATTCGATAGAACCCGTTGCTATGCCAGCAAATAGTTCCAATTGATATGGGAAAACATCGCCCTCCCAATCAACAGTAGCCGAAGCAAAAAAAGCTCCCGCACATATACCTATATAAAATCCACCATTATCTATAAAATTGCGAATATTAATTAAGCCGCTTGCTGATAATGCGAGTTTATAATTAAAAGCATAGCCACCTGGGAAGCAAATACCAGTATAATCATCGAAGGAAAAGCCAGAGTTAAGATCATTGGCATATACTCTATCTGACTGTATATTATTATCATCTAAAAAAGATTCAAGTGCTAATATTCCATCTATCCAAGTACCATCATCAGAGTAAATCGCAATCTTTTGGGATAATAAATTATTTGTCAAGAAAAAAAATATTATAAACAGAGCAATACGAACAAGTAAAATATTGCTTAAGAGTTTTGCATTAAAGTATTTCATAAGTATCCTAAGCCAATAAATTAATACTCTACCTGAGTATGCAAAGCGATTTCTTCGAGTACAGAGCTTACTCTGAGGCATTCAGGTAAATCACCATCATAAACGCATGCCTTGCCTCTGCTATGGACTTCCCATGTTAACTTCTCTGCTCTCTTCATTGAACATTTAATCGCTTTAATAATCTGATCAATAACCTCATCAAAAGAATGGACTTCATCATTAAATAGTATTACTTTGGCGGCATTTGTAACGTCGTCGGTGGTAATAGTATCCAACTCTTCCAGTTCTTGAGTAGAATGCAATATATCTAAATCAGAATAAGTCATAGCCAATTATTTATAAAGAAATCAAGAATTCTAATTTTTATTCTATGTAAATTTATATATTTGCTACGAGAAGTAAAAGAAAAAATTAAAGTTTTCTTAATTTTTTTACTACAAATAGCGATTGATTTCGTATCTTTGAAATCTTTAAAGAGATAATTTTTGATATAAATGACTAGATAGTATATATAAGGATTTATGAAAGGGCAAAGTATGTCGGAATTTCAATTTAAGCCATTCGACGAAATGACACCTGATGATTATGCTGAGATTGGTTTTAAGTCCGGCTTGGAAGTTCACCAGCAGTTGTTTACAGATAAGAAACTTTTCTGCCGCTGCCCCGCTGGGAAATATAATCACCAATATCATTCAGAAATTTTACGCCACATGAGGCCAACTCTTTCTGAACTTGGTGAATATGACGGCACTGCTTTAATGGAATTCAAAACCAAAAAGGAGATCATCTACCGTATTAACCGCGAATCGGTTTGTACTTACGAAATGGACGACACTCCCCCATTTGAAATGAACCCACAAGCATTAGATATTGCCATAGAGATTGGGCATTTAATGAACTCTACGGTTGTAGATGAAATTCATATTGCAAGAAAGCAATATCTGGATGGTTCCATTCCAACTGGCTTCCAAAGAACTGCTATAGTTACAGTTGGTGGCTGGTTGCCATATAAAGAAAGGAAGATTGGCATTATTCAAATGTCCATTGAAGAGGATTCTTGCCGAGAGGAAAGCGATATAGGGCATCGTAGAGTATACATAGCAGATCGTCTTGGGATGCCACTTATTGAAACTGTTACCGAGCCGCACATGGTAACGCCTCAGGAAGTTGCTGAAGTATGTCAGATAATCCGTAAAGTTTGTCGCAGCACCAATAAAGTTCGTACCGGTATCGGTGCGGCACGAGAGGATGTAAATGTAAGCGTTCATGGTGGTACAAGAATTGAGATAAAAGGGGTTCCAAGAATTAAAGAAATCCCTCTACTTACCTACAACGAAGCTATGAGACAATGGAATCTGTTACGTTTAAGAGATGAACTACTTAAGCGAGGCATTAGAGCTAATACATTGAAATCAAAAATTGATGAAGTTACAAGGTATTTGCGAAAAACCAAATATCAACCCATATACGATGCAATAAAAGATGGCCAGATAGTTAAATGTGTTACTTTGAAAGATTGTAAAGGCATATTTAGATGGCAAACTCAGACTGATACATTCTTCTCAAAAGAAGTAGCTGACAGAGTACGCGTTATCGCCTGCCTAACAAATCAACCGAACATAATACACTCTGATTATCCTGGCGAAACAATTTCTTCCCTCGAAGGTCAAAAGATTAGGAAAGCTACTGGAGCTACTGAAGATGATCTTTTAGTTCTGGTTTGGGGTGATAACCAAGACACAGAAACAGCCGTAAAGGAAATAATCATAAGAGTCAGGGAAGCAACCATTGGAGTTCCATCGGAAACACGCCAAGCACTCCGAGACGGCACAAATGGTTTTGAAAGAATACTGCCCGGTGCAGACCGTATGTATCCTGATACAGACCTTCCACCACTTAGAGTTTCCGATGAACGCTCTGACAGAATTAAAGCTCAGTCACCAGTACAATACTGGGAAAACGAAAAGTGGTATAAGGAATTAGGTGTACCAGCAGATATTATTCCTGATTTATCAATTTCCCCTAAATCAAGATTGTTTAAGAAATTTGTAAAAGACCTTGATATAAACCCCGTGCTTGCTGCAATATCGTTGATTCAATTTCCGAAAAGATTGAAGAGAATGAAATTAAAAACGGATATTTTAAGCAATGAAATTATGGATAAGCTATTTATTGCTTTGAAAAATGGTAAGATTGTCAAGGAAGGTTTATTCCCGGCTATGGAGCAAATCTGTGTGAATAACGGTTTCTCAGATGAAGTCCTGCTTGCACCAGCAAATGAAGCAGAATTGGAAGAAGCAGCAAAAAATGCTATTCAGAAGATTGGTTCTATTGATCTTTACAATATTGAGAATAAACCTGGCTTGATTATGGCAAATATAATGTACAAGCTTCGCGGAAGAATAAATGGCGAAACCGTAAAAAAATATCTGAATGAAAATGCAATAGCGGAGGTAAATTAAGATGTCAAATAGTGAAGATTACAAAGGGTATAAAGGCGAGAGCTTAGAAACACTTCAGAAATACAAAGCAATGATTTGGTGCGACGTAGAAATTGCTACTGACGAAAATACTTTTGTTGGTATTATTCTCCCTCGCTCTGAAACTGCTGACCCTGATCATATCGTACTGAAGTTAAGAACTGGTTATAATATTGGCGTTGCATGTCGTAAAGTAAATGAAATCAAAGTAAATGGTAGAAAAATTGCCAATTATAAGATACCAGAGAAAGAATTTCCTTTTGACAAAGCTAAACCAAACGTAAAATTATTTGGAACAGGTGGCACAATAGCCAGTCGTCTGGATTACAGAACTGGAGCCGTGATCCCTGCATTTTCCCCTGGTGAACTATATGGTTCTGTGCCTGAACTCGCTGACATCTGTAATCTCGATACTGAAAAACTATACGGTGTATTCAGCGAAAATATGGGTCCAGAGCAGTGGATTGGAACAGCCAAAAGGATTGGAGAAGAAATAAAAAAGGGTGTTGATGGTATAGTTGTTGGCCACGGAACTGATACAATGCACCACACAGCTGCTATTCTTTCATTTATGGTACAGGATTCACCCGTACCGATAGTTATGGTTGGCTCGCAAAGGTCAAGCGACCGCCCTTCATCAGACGCCGCTTTGAATTTAATGCATAGCGTAAAAGCTGCTGCCGAAGGCGATATAGCAGAGGTAATGGTTTGTATGTTTGGACCTACTTCTGATGTTTATGGCTTGCTTCATCCAGGTACAAGAGTTCGCAAAATGCATTCCAGTTATCGCTCCACTTTCAGAACTATTGGCGATATACCCCTGGCAATGTTAGATCGGCAAAAGATCACTCCTTTACGCAATGATTATAAGAAAAGGCGTAAGGATAATAATGTGAAAATAAATGCTGTTTTCGAAGATAAAGTAGCTATCGTTTACTATTATCCTAACATGCAACCAGACATTATTGAATCTCTGATAGATAATGGCTACAAAGGAATAATCATAGCAGGAACAGGACTTGGTCATGTCAATAAACCACTATACCCAGCTTTGAAGAGATGTACCGATGAAAATATTGCTGTCTATATGACAGTGCAGACCTTGTGGGGTTATGTTCAGATGTATGTCTATGATACTGGTAGAGATATGATGGAGCTTGGAGTAGTGCCAACAGCAAATATGCTACCAGAAGTTGCTTATGTAAAACTGGGCTGGGCTTTGGGGCAAACTAATGACCTGGAAGAAGTAAAGAGAATAATGCTTACTCCAATAAGCCGCGAAATCACAGAGCGAGAACCAAGCAATGGATATCTAATATTGCAAGGTGGTATTCCTGAGGTTGAGGAATTTATCTCGAAATATCGAAAATGATTGTTTATCTTGTCTTTTAGTATGCCATATCGTTAAGGTGTGGCATATATACATCTTAGTTTTCAAAGCCGTAGAGCCAAAATACAAAACGAATACTATGGATTAGATAATTATCTCCTTTAACAAAAAAAGGAGGATACTATAAATAAGTGCCCTCCTTTGTAATAAACTATTATTGATTCTTATTCTGTAGAGTCGTTATCGCTTTTCTCTAAATGATCAACACTGGGTATTTCACTATTTGAACCTACACTAGCAGGGATAGAAATCAAACCAGTAACGATAAGCCATTGCTTATTCTCTTTCTTAAGAGTGCGATGAACACGCACAAATACCCTATTTTCTACGCCATCAACAGTTAAGAAAAGAGGTGCGCCAAACAAGACAGAAGCAAGTGTAGCATTTCTGTCCATTTGTAAAAACTTCTCGCTTTCTTCGATTTTACCAAAGACCATTGAATCATATTGTTCCCATTGTTTTTCCATTGCCTCTTTATATTCAGCCAATGATTTGATTACTTCGGCAGAATCAGTGCCAAAGAAGACGACATCCTGGGACATATAATCAACCAAGCCCGCAAAGTCTTTGTTTGCATAAGCTTCATTGTACTTCTCAATTACATCCCATACAGCTTGTTCTTCTTTCAGTTTAACATCAATAGGAACTCCCTGATGCTCGCCTGGGCCACAAGAAACAAACAGAAAACCAGAAACTAATAATAGAAGTAGTAGGAATTTTTTCATAAGCACTCCATTTAAAGTATTAAAACTATTTTATCCTAACAATTTTTCGTTTTTTATTATAGTAAAATTTACACAAATATAAAAGAAATAACAAAAATATTTTTCCATTAACTAAAAATAATAATTAAATGGATCAATTCTGTTTTAAAATTTCTTTATCATAAACGGTTTCAAGCTGAAGTTTATGTTTTGCCTCCTCAGAAGCTAACTTAAGGAACAGATTCTTTGTGGCATCATTGTTCGCTTTTCCAGAAAGATCTGAATATAGCTTATTTGCTGCTTCTTCTTTTTTCATAGAAACCGTGAGTATTTCCTGGAAAGACATATTATCATGAAGCTCGACATCAGCTAAGTAATTAGATATTTTAAGATCTGTGATCTTTGGTGCATCAAATTCCTCGAAACCCTCATTCTGATATTTTAACAATAATTTTTCATGACCAAATTCCATGTCTTCCAGCTCTTTAAAAATTTTTTTACTCCAATCATGTTTGGTCAGATCCTGCATCTTTTTGTAAAATTTCTGAGCTTCGCGTTCTTCATTAATTGCAAACTCAATAATTTCTTTGAATTTTTCGTTAGTCATATTAAATCTCCATTTTTAAAAAATTAACAAATAATAATGTTCTTAATCAAGTGGATAAAGATAAAGAAAAAATCTCATTTTTTAAACTGAAATATCATCATTTACTGTAATATTGGCATTTTCTTTTGGAAGAAATACTTTCAAAAAGAAGTAACCCAAAATACCAGCTAATAGTGAAGTGGCAATAATACCTATCTTAGCATCATTAATTAAGGCAATATCGGTATAAGCAAGATTATTTATAAACAATGCCATAGTGAAACCTATAGCACCTACTATACCCGCTCCAAAGATTAGTGCAAAGTTAGTATTCGAGGGTAATGATGCTATCTTGGTCTTAACTGATATCCA
>Ga0272443_10007783_pt1 | contig 10134 bp, 6 predicted proteins | sample SSMAcet12_FD_193581 | JGI IMG/M metagenome (GOLD analysis project Ga0272443, IMG submission 193581) | Marine sediment archaeal communities from Little Sippewissett salt marsh, Falmouth, MA, United States - SSM-Acet-12 | ecosystem: Environmental > Aquatic > Marine > Wetlands > Sediment ... | reverse complement strand
GAAAATACCAACAATTCCACTGATAAGTGATATTGAAAGAAGTGTTCGAAGATATTGAAAATCTTTGTTATATGCTTTAATCTTCGATACTACATTCTCGGTGCTTTTAGCAACTCTCTAATGCTATCCATAACAGCTCTTCCTTTAGAGAGGAGCTGGGCTTTCTTTTCAATAAGGTTCGATTCCGTGACATCAATATCATGGAGCTGAATATGGAAACGCAGCGCATTTCCAGTTCCTGAAGGTCTGATTGTGATATGCTCAAATTTTTCCTCATCAAAGAAGAAGCGTACTCCCTCATCCGGAAATTGAAATTCGTAGGTTAATGGATATATCGTATCGTACTTTCCTGTTCGATAGATGCTTGCTGATTTTACCGGATATCCTGCGATTTCCAGATCGCCGCTTAAGGCCAGCTGGTAGTAACCAAGAGCACGTCGCAGAATTGCTTTCTTTAGACGATCTCCTTCGATACCGGGATATTCTCCATCAAGCGGATCGGGTTCGTAAAGATTCACGAACAAACCAATTTCCGGATCAAGATAGATATTTTTGTCCAGCAGTTCAATGAGGTTGGTTCCTTTTTCCTTGGCCCACGCAGCTATCTCTGCGGCTAATAGAGCAGCGAATGTTCCATCTTTATCACGGACATGACCACCAGTTCCAAGAGAACGCTCATCCGGAGGAGGTCCGCCCAACAGGGAAAAGCCATTGCTTTGTTCCATAGCACCGATATTAATAGAACGCATGCCGCTTTCCATGCCCTGACAGTCGTATACAAAAGGATGACAAAGTTCAGTATATGTCTGATTTCGTCCACCCACAAGACTCACAATCTGTTCTTCCTTTCCATCCCATACATCGCGTGTAGCTGCCGCCAATGAAGCAAAGCCTACCCATGTCCTGACAACCCCGATGTTATGTTTGCAGGCCAGGCGGGTAATACTATCAGAAGTAGTGTGAGATAAGGTTACAAATTTCTTGTCTGCATCTTCGACTTGACCATATTTCTCAATATCCATATGAAGCCGATACCACAGGACAAGAGCCCACAAGTCGTCGGCAGGTAAAAGATAATAATCCTCGCCACCATGCAGATGTCGTTGATTTTCCGGAACTTTGACGACAACACCGCATCTATCTGCGTCAGGATCGGTCCCTATGAGAATGTCGATATCGTCGAATTGGTCAGGGTACTCACTTTTAAAAGCTTCTACAGCAATTTTAGCCGCTCTTGGATCTCCCGGGTCCGGTTGTTGTTCCCGCCCTGGCTCACTACAGAAGGAAGGGAACAATCCATTAAGGTCATTCAATCCGTTGTGCGTGATTGGTTTGATATCTGTAAATCCAACTTCTTTCAGGAGTCTGGGCACAGCTACATTGCCCGAACCGTGAAATGCACAATAGCCTATCTTCAATGAATTTGATGTGGACTTCTGCCGTTCTGCAAGGTCTTCTGTAAGCAAAAAGCTTTTTACATGATTACGGTGACTTTTGTGGATATCTATCAGATTATCTTCTCTGCCAACATAATCAAATCCCTCCTGAAGCGGTTCCTGGCCTCCCAGAAACCACAGCTTGTCTTTTGGCGCTTCACTGAAAGGACAAAGACAAATTTGTTTCGATTCAGCAAATGCGATGTACTTTTCGTACATCTCGTCCCGCTCTTCAGGATCAAATTGCGAACCGTTCCTGCATGATAACTTGTAACCGTTATATCGATAATCATTATGACTTGCGGAAATCAGAATACCTACATCCGCTTTGATTGAATCATGTGGGATAGCAAAGGTCACTTCCGGATACGGACATGGCGCATCGAAAAAGTATACTGTATAATCATAGGCAAGGAACAATTGGGCCACCAGGGCAGCTAAGTCATGTCCCCTGATACGACTATCATATCCAATGACAACTTTTTCGAACGGGGGCCGCTGGTCCTTCCCAAACTGGGCTACTCCTACAGATTTCAATAAAAAAACTAAATCGTTAATAGTATTCGGACCCTTTAGTATAGGCGCGTCTACTCCTTCATCTTTTAACCGGACAATAGATTCCTTATCGAACGCCATCATTCCCCTGATTCCGCCAGTGCCAAAACGTACTGCCTGACGATAGGCATTCACAATATTTTCCCATTGCTTATTACTAATGGCATTACTCACACCTTCCTTCAGGTGAGGCGAAATGATGTCGATATGTTCATCCTCCATCCAACTTTTAAGATTTGCAAAGGTATGCTTTTTAGCTTCTTCATACAACTGGCTGTCGATTCGTCCTTGTTTGAGTGCATCATTAAGATAGTTCGATATTCCTGCCTGAGCTAATTCAAGAGTTGAATCTAAATGTGTGATTGTCATTGATTAATTATCCTCCTTTATAATTTCATTGACGATACCTTCAGGAAAGCAATTATTCTCTTCAAAATAAAAGCTCCGGATGTCACTGATTGGGGAATTGAATTTTATAAAATGACACCCATCCTTATCCACAGAAACAGGACCAACCAAGCCATTGAATTCATCATCCTGACATAGTCGTATCTCATCCTCAAACTGTTCTATTGAAATACCAAAACAGTCTGGACAAAGATTTTGAACAATCTCAGATTTCCCGTGTTCGTTTCTATTACAAACAAAACTCATTTGTTTACTATAATCCTTTAAAACAATTATAATTTTAAGTCATATAACATCTCTATTTATATAACTTAAGATCTGATTACTCTTTAGCTATGTTAGTTTACAACACTAATTATCGAAAATTAAATATATTACGTCATATATAGCCTGTCAAGAACTTACTTTTGAAAGATATCACAACGTTAATAAAGCATAATAAAGGAGATGATATGCTCTAAAAATCACAAAATCCATTCATTTCTTTAATTGTAAAAACTATAAATATTCCTGTTACATTATTAACTCAGGACAGAAATATTTCGATTTGGTTCAAGCTGTACTCTAATTTACTTTGAACAGGTAATAATGAATGCGGCGTGTTGATAAATAGTAGCTACTTGCTTATTGATTTTCTGACCATGGCCACCATGGTCTGTTTTTTAGCTTATCATATAGCGCCGGCTTTGGGGCCGGACCTGCCTTTGTAACGGGTTTTATTGCTTTGACTTGATTTATTTCGTCCTTTGCCGATTCCTGGAGTTTCCCTATTTGTGCCAATGCCGGTTTTTAAACTGCTATGAGCTTTGGCTGTAGTTTCGACCGGATATGAAAATACACAATAGGAAAACAAAACTCCCCCAAGCAGAATAATAATACTAACAATAATGGCTCTTATTTTGTGTGGCATTTCCAATATTTCCCCTAAGGCATTACTCTCAGGATAATCATTGTAATTGGCTTTTTCATCGTTTAAGTCGATCCAGGATTAAATAAACTTACGACTTTGAAATTACTTTTAAGTAATCTTCTTATAATAATAGAATATCAAAAAAAACAGTATAAGTAAATACAAAAATTATCCGGTTTTTAGCCGAATCTCCATCTTAAAATAGTCCAGCCAAAGATGCCCCAATACACCAGCACGCTTAGGTACAGAAGAACTTTGACGCCGGGATTGTGTCTTTTCATAACTTCGGATTTGCAAAAAATCTGCACTGAAGCGGTCAGAGCTGCTATCAATACTACCGCTGCGGCAAAACTAACAACAGGATATAATGCATCCGTCACAGATTGGTTAGGTATGAGCGTTCCATCGGCTATTTTTTGAGCGGTTTCAATACCCTTAGGATCCGAGATGGCATATCGTAAGTAAGGAATTCGTGAGGACATTTTAAGTATTGATTTGATGATTTGGCCTGCTGCAATCGTCGGGAGCAGCAGCAAGGCAAACATCTTTACTACCGGCCAGACAGATGCCTTCTTCAAGTTGGTTACTAATCCGGCCAAAAATGTCATTGCCAGTATTGCCAGAGAAGGCAGCACGATGAACATAATCATCGCAGCCACAAGGTTGGCCACAGTTCCTGTTAATCCGAGAATATCTGTAAAACCGTACGGCAGCCAGTTCAGAATTACCAATGAACTCGACCATTGCGAAAGAATTTCATAGATAACAATGCCACTGACTAAAAAGATGAACGCTACCTGCGCCGGTTTTAAATCAATGGCTGAAAAAAAATCCTTAAACGGCCGACGCATGGAAAATCTGATATTATCATGAGGACATGCCTTCAGGCACTGCGCGCATAATAAACAATTTCGGTTGTCCTTGATCGTAGCCGGATACAGATTGCTTGTGCATGAACGTCCGAGAAGTCGATAATGATTCTTACTTACAACACAATCTTTTGTCTTACAGTTTTTGCAAATCGATAAATCATCGGCCCGCCATTCGAATGGTGACATGAGTGCATATAATCCGAGCAGATGCCCCACAGGACATACATAACTGCAGAACGCCCGCTTGCGAAATATCAGGGAAATATCTATCGCCAGGATAACGAGCAGCAGCATATAGAGTGACATTCTATGAGGAATTCTATTGACACCCAAAGTGTATACTCCGACAGTCCAAACGAGTATATAGAAAATAGTAATTATCCAGCCGCTCCTGAGGATGCGGGGAACTCGTAATCTCAGGCCTATTCTCGAAGCCCAGTATGTAATAAGTTCAACGGGGCAGACAGTACACCAGAAGCGACCTAAAAAAACCGCGGCGATTATTATGACAGGCCACCAGTAGGACCAAATTATCAAATTTGAAAAATTTGTATTACGAAGCCAATAGGTAAAATCAGAGTCATCAGTTGTCACTCCAAGGCCGCCGACAACAAGCAGTATGAAAATAACCAGCATAACTACTTGTGGCAATATAGGAAACCACTTGGCCTTGAATAATCCCCTGATATATTTAATTTTAAACAGGTTCATTTAATTGTCTAATGTGAACTGGCTCGGAAAGTTATTATTTTCCCGGATTAACAGTACGAATCGAATAAACCGAAGTTCGTGCCCCGATATACAGCGTACGTTTGTCCGAGCCTCCGAAAGCAAGGCTTTCTGGTCGTTCTGGTACTTCAAGAACTCCGATTTGCTCGCCATCACTGTTGTAGATATAGACCTGATCGCTTGCGATATAAACATTACCGGCTGAATCCTCTATGGCACAATTTCCGCCACGCTCGGCAAAAACACAGTACTTAATAGTTTCATTTCCAAGGAATTCTACATGATATGTTTTGCCGTCATCTTCGCATGCAACATAGAATTTGTCGCCGGGCGAAAACGCATCCATTTTAGAACTTTGAGGAAGCGGTCGCCATGTACCTCCGGCTTTGATGGCTACTTTTGTTCCCGGTGCATAATAATACAGGCGTTCAGAATTCTCAAGGATAGTAGCAACTGCAGTATTACTCATCCCGCTATATACATAGTCGCGATTTTCCAGCAGGTCATCAAATACCGACATCATGTTATGTATCCCACGAGGGAGCATCAGCTTTGTCTCAGGCAGCGCTTCTGCAACTCCGGTTACTTCCTGTAGAGCGGCTCCATCCTGAGATAAATCCAGGCTATAAACCGGACATCCTCTTGTACTTCCTCTGCCAATCATTAACAGTGTTGATGGTTCCACAAACGACATAACCTGAATCATATCCGGCGCCTCGGCAATCAATGCTGCCTGCTTATCAGATTCGTTCCATTTGTAAATCCTGCTATTCGAGTCATCAGAGAAAAACAGCTGACCGTAGCGATCGGTTGTCAAACCCGTTGCATTATTGTATCCAGTTGCTATTTTTTCAAGCGTTGCGCCTGAGAACAAGTCACGTGACAATGGAAGCGGTTCAGGAGTTTTTATATCTTCCGTTATTTTGAAGTTGGTAAAGAACTGCTGTCTCGCTTTCACGCCGCTGTTCTCATGATATACTGCTGTGTCGAATGCAAACCTGGTCTGAGCAAATACCTTCATATTTTCATAGACGATATTATCTGAATCTTTTATTATCATGCCGTATGTTGTTGGCAATGTACAACGGGATACACGATACATATATGTATTTGCAAAGAGAATATTCCTGCAATTCTCCATATGCATTGCATTAGCTGTATGTCCTGCGGGATTTTCTTCTTCAGTCTGTAAAGCATAGAATTCCCAGTTCTCCACATTTTCAAGTACAAGCTCTACTGTGTAATGGTGTTCAACAGACATCTGATAAATCTTACCTTTTGTTGAAGTATTTGTAATAACAAGACCTTCACTCGAACTTGTTCCGTGGGGCCAATCACCTCGGAATATTCCACCGCCGCCGTCTGTTATCATAATATCCGGATTGCGAAATCGAGTATCTGTGTCTGCCGCTCCACCGCGTCCGCCGCGTCCACCGCCACGTCCGCCGCCAAATGATACATCATCCATCAATGAATCAGGACCGGCCATCCAAAGGGCACCGGCAAACGGACCAGGTGAAATGGAAATAGAACATACTATATTCTTTCCGCCTTTGGGTGCAATTATACCGCCAAGATATTCTCCCTGAGAAGGAGCGCTGCCCTGCACTGAAAACGAAGTCCTGCTTGGATGCAAACCAATGATGGCTGTATCTTCTTTGAGTCTTATCGGTTCAGAAAAACTATATCTTCCCATTGGGAAATATAGAGCTTTATGCTGTTCAATTGCATCTTTTAATGCTTGTGAGTTATCCTGATTGTCTTGAGATATACCAAGTGTATTAACGTTGACCCATTCGCTCATTGGAGGCAGAGCTGGAATATCTGTCGGAACCGGTAGTGCAGGCTCAGAAACCTCATGCTCCTGATGCTTCATTACAACTCCCTTTTCCCTGCCGTCGGCGCCAATTTCAAGACCTACTGAAAATTTATCCATTACATAATGTTCAGATGGTGCCCTGAGATATCCGTCTCCAAAATAAAAAGTCGGAACGTCACTACAGGCAACATTTGTAAAGTTTACTGTAGCATGGAAATTTTCATAATTACCATGTTTGAAACCGGCCATAGTAATATTTTTCATTATCAAATCACGTCCGTAAAGCTGTTCGACTTCGCCCTCAAATAACTGAACAGCAACCGGCATATTCTCGAAACGACAGCGAATCATAGTAAAACCGGCTTCCATTGTCTTAATACCGGCTTCGCTCTGGTCTTCGAATTGTGAATCCATGAGAAGGAATTGCCAGACAGGTGCGGTTCTTCTTGTAATGATTCCATATTTTCCGCCGGAAACAGTAATATCATTTACCTGGTTTCCAATATCTTCAATCGCGGCATAAGCGTTTCCGATATTGAAATCCATATGTCTTAAATAACTATGTTGAGCTACATGAAAACGCACTGCGATCGCCGCTGGATTTCCATCTTCAATTTCAATATCAATGTTATCCATACCGCCGTAGAAGGTTGTCTCTAAAGCATCACTGAAGAGGCCTCCTCTACCGCCAAATCCACCGAAGCCGCCAAAACCTCCTCTGCCGCCGCCACCTCGATTTCCACCGCCACGGTTTCCACCAAAGCCACCAGCACCGCCGCGTCCGCCAAAACCTCCTGGTGCCGCGCCTTGTCCACCGAAAGCTCCTGCAAAGTTCCCGGCCCCGGGTACTGCTCCTTGTCTGCCACCACGAGTACCCTGTCCGCCGCCGCGTCTTTCGCCCTGGGCTCCACCTCTACCTCTCATCATTCCTCCAGGAGCAGCGCCGCCGCGGCCGCCCATCATGCCGCCTCTAACGGTTCCCTGGTTAGGACCTGGAAGTCTGCTTTGTGCGAAATGGAACATGTATTTGCCTGTCCCCCATTGAAAGTTGGGAGAATTTGCAGCCAGAATAATTTTCGGCCTTTGACTACCATATCCGATTAAACGGGTACCGCCGCCGACAATAACAGTCTTTGATATACGATAGCTGCCTTCAGGGATAAAAAGAATTCTACCACTGGCGTCGCTAACAGCTTCCTGCAATACGTCGGAGTCGTCACCAACGCCGTCACCATGTATATCATAATTATCTGGTGTAAAATACACAGCCTGTGGGTCTTCAGGACGCATAGGATAATATGATTCGGCGTGAAGTGGAACAGCCCAGGTCAGGGCTAAGAGTGTTAAAACAATTGCGGTCAAAGTAATGCGTTTCATAGTAACCTCCTATTCATTTAAGAAACAAATTATATTTGGCAAGCAGTATATAAAGGAATGTACATTGTTACAAGCAAAACTTGATAAATTTAAACAATAACACCTTTAACGGTCACTTTACGCTAATATCATAAGCATAGAGCTTTTCAGAATGCCGTATATATAGCCGTCCTCCACAAACTACGGGATGTGCCCAGAAAAGGCCGTCGCCCCCTCGGGCAACATCGAGTTCCCCCAATTCATTATATTTTTCGCAAGTTGCTTCTACAAGTGACATTGTACCTCTTTCGTGAAAGAAATAAAGCCGATTATCGGCGTAAGTAAGAGAACCCTTGCCGTCTGTCTGCCACATTTGTTTTCCTGTCATAAATTCCAGACAGAACCAGCCGCGAGCTTCCTGCCCCGAACCATACAGATAACCATCATGCAGTAATACACCTCCATGATGATTGTCTAAAAGCTCGCTTGTCCATACCGGCTCAACGGAAAATTTGCCGTCCTCCTGTAGTTGCGGCCGAAGCAGGACACTTCCTTTGCCATAACCGCTCGAAGCATAGACAAGGCCGTTACTAACTATAGCATCAGCAATATTGTTTTCCCTGCTGTTGCCGAAAGGATACCGCCAGAGAAGACTCCCATCATTTACATCAAAGCTAAGTACGCTGCCTGCACTGAGAGTTATGACTTGTTCCATGTCACCAATACGCCCGATCACCGATGAGCAGTTTCCCGCCGGCTCTTTTATTTCAGGACTGGTCCACAGCGTTTTCCCTGTTTTTTTATCTATGGCCGCCATGTAACCTTTCGCACCGGCAGGACAACATAAAAGAGCATCTCCGTGAATCAAGACAGATTCGCTATAGCCATACTCAGGTATTTCAGCCTCGAAAGTCTCTGATAATTCAATGTGCCATCGCTGCTTACCACTGGTTACATCAAACGCGGTCAGTCTTCCTAAATCAGAAAGATGATAAACAGTGTCACCATCTACGGTCGGTGTACCACGAGAGCCGGAATACGGCACCGCCCAGGCTTGTTGTTCTGAGGCTTCCCATGATTGCCCGTTAAGCTCCTGCCAGAGCTTCTTACCGGCCATGTCTAAAACAGTGACATACGTTTGCTTGTCTTTCATACCTGCTGTAAATATGCGGTTATCAGCTACTGCTACAGTGCTGTATCCATGACCGATCTCTGAATTGGTCCACAATAACTCAGGACCAACATCGGGCCAGCTTTGCATAAGCCCTGTTTCAGTTGAAATATTATCCCTTTGTGGTCCATGAAAACAGGGCCAGGATGCATCAGTACCCGCAAATACGGCTGGAACATATAAAACGAAAAGTAAAAAAAATCTTAAAAAGTCCATAACCGCTCCTTTTGTAAATCAGCAGTACATTCAAATAAAACAAGAATTCAGGTTGTGGAATAATAACAAAATTGCATCTGAATTACAACTGTTGCTTTACATACGATGACTAAAAATAAAAAGATATAATAGAATTGCTCAGTATTTTACGTTAACAACGTCTACTATTATGCTCTGAAAATCATGTAAAGACCCGCTACTAAAATAAGGACTCCGCAAATTCTTTTCAGGACTACTGCTCCTTTAGAATTCTCATTCCAGTTCAAATATCGCTGCACAAGCTCTGTAAATGTACCGGCCAAAACAATTACAGAACAATGCCCCAGACCATAAACAATAAGCAATAGAATTGCAAAAATCAGATTATCCGCAGAGACCTTAAACACAACCGCCAACACAGGCGCCATAAACGCAAAAGTGCATGGCCCCAAAGCAATTCCGAAAATAAGGCCGAGAATAAATGCCGCAAACAATCCCTTTCGTTTTACAGCAATTTGTCCCGGGGCGGAAAATGGAATAGGAATAACATCCAGAAGCACAAGCCCAAAAAGAAAAAATACAACAGCGACAAAATAATTCCCGTATGAGCCAACATCCCCCAGCAATCGCCCGGCTGCTCCTGTAATAATCCCTATACCGGCAATCGTGATTAATATCCCTCC
>Ga0272443_10007782_pt1 | contig 10134 bp, 9 predicted proteins | sample SSMAcet12_FD_193581 | JGI IMG/M metagenome (GOLD analysis project Ga0272443, IMG submission 193581) | Marine sediment archaeal communities from Little Sippewissett salt marsh, Falmouth, MA, United States - SSM-Acet-12 | ecosystem: Environmental > Aquatic > Marine > Wetlands > Sediment ... | reverse complement strand
TTTCCTATCCTAGACGTTACCAAAAAAAACAAGATAAGAAAATCTTTTCTACTAAAAATAAAAAAAATTATTCTTCAATTGATCCACGGATACCCGGGAATAGATCAAAACCACCATTATCATCCATGAAGTCATAAGCCACTATATCTGCCAAGTTTTTATCCAACTCAACAGTGAACCGCGTATCCTCACAATAGCCTTTCACTTCCACCGTGTTAACATCCTTATTACGGATACCAGTGATCTTTATGTTCTCTACTCCGCGTTTTCCCCGGACAAAATCCTCTGCGTGCTTCTCACACTCTGTTAGCTTCATCTGAAACCACAATAATAGGTTTTTCACCACACTATATAGACATTATCGGTATACAAGCGCAGATTATATTTCTAAAAGATTCCATTGAGAGATTTGATAAGGAATTAACATGGAGATTATTAAACAGAGGATTATCTAGAGAATATCTTTCTTAGTTCTCCAATTGTATTCGTATCTACTTCTTTCTCCATATTTAGATGCCTATAACTTAAAATATAAAGTAACAAAGAATTGTATAAACTAATAATCGTTAAATGGAGAAATCTGATAATTGAATAAAAGTTTTACAGCATTAAAAACTATAAACTATAAACTGTATTTTGCCATAGTTTTCACGGGACTACTACCTACCCTCTATACAACAGTAAGAATATTCTATCTAGGAGATTTACCGGGGGATTGGGGGTTTAACATTGCTAGTCAAATGGCGTGGGTTGGGCTAATATACGAAGTTGTTCAAGAAGGATTAATCCTACCATTGTTTTTCTTACTGGGTAAATCCCTCTTCAATACAGAAGAATTAGAAAACAAAGTTAGAACAGGTCTTTTCGTAACATTCGGAATATATTCAATAATCTCACTAATCTTGATCATATTTACAAGACCACTAGTTGTACTGATGGCACAAAACACCAACCTAATAGAAGCAACGGTATCCTATGTCAGAATCGAAAGTGTAGCCGCCCTCTTCTCAACATTGACCAGATTCATCGTATTGGTCCTAGTAACTATGAAAAAACCAGACTACATGTATTATCTACTAGGCGTCCAGATGTTCATGTCCATCATACTCGATACTTTTCTAGTAAGTAGTCTGAGTTTCTCACTAAATATTGGTGTCAACGGGATCGCAATAACTAATATAATCGTGAATATCACAATGTTAGCTCTCGCAATATTATTACTAAAAAGAGAAAACATACAAATATTATTCAACAAAAATAAACCATCATTCAACTGGCTAAAAGAATGGTTCGACGTCGGAAAATTCTCAGGACTTGAATCATTTTTCCGCAATCTAGCTTTTATGGTTATGATCATCAGAATTGTAAATGAAGTATCAGAACAAGGGGCATATTGGGTAGCCAACAATTTTATCTGGTTATGGCTACTTCTCCCAGTTTTGTCCCTAGGTGATTTGGTCAAAAAGGAAGTCGGAGAAGATATCGACAACATCAGGACGAAAACTTTTGGCTACTTCGTTTTAGTCACACTAATCGTAGTAATCTGGCTAGTATCAATACCCTTCTGGAAACCATTCCTACAATACGTTATGAATGTAAGCGAATACGAAAAAGTATACGGAATTGTAACACTTCAACTCGTATTCTACATAACTTTCGCTTACAATAGTATAATGGACAGCACATTCTACGGCGTAGGAAAAACGAACTATATGCTATACCAATCCTTGATCATAGACGTATGCTACTATGGAATTGCATTCATTCTTTACATTACGAAAGCATTTACCCCCACTCTAATTATCATCTCGCTGATGTTTGGAATAGGAATGGTGATGGATTTCATCCCTACTGCTCTTCTTTATCGAAAACTGCTACGCGATAAAGATATCCACATCCAAACTTAACCTAGAAAAAGGATTTCAAAAGGAGAACCAAAATTTGAGTGCATCCAAAGAAAACGAAAAAAAATTGGACGGAGGAAGAATAACCCCCGGAGTCACAAAAATTGGTAACACTGTTCGTAGACCAGAGAAGAAGAACTCAGAGTATATTTCTCAAGTACTCACATTCCTTGAACAAAATCAATTCAAACATTCTCAGAGATATCTTGGCAAAGATAAAGAAAACCGTGACATGTTTGCTTATGTCGAAGGTTTTGTGCCACCGGACTTAGGTTACACAACAGACCAGCAATTACATACTTTTATGAAAATAGTTCGAAAATTTCATGATATCTCAATGGAGTTTGTAAAAACAGATGAACTTGTTCTTTGTCACGATGATTTGTCACCGTGTAACGTGGTTTTCAAAGATGACCGCCCATGGGTGATTATTGACTGGGATGGAGTACACCCCGATGAACGTTGGCAAGACTTGACATACATTCTATGGCTTTGGATTAATCTCGGATATCATAAAAGAAAAAGAAACATCGTTCCGCGTATGAACAAGGCATTAAATGTGTATGGGGCTGACGAAAAAGCAAAACAGGATTTTACAGATAAACTAATTAAACGAATGACCCGCGTACTCGATGAAACGGATACTTCTAGAGTTGATTATGAAAGAGTGAAAGAATGGGTTCAAGACTCGATTCAATGGGTAGAGAAAAATAAAAACGCCATAAAACGTAAAATTGGATAAAATCTGCTATCCCCAAAACCAAACTCCTTCTTTATTTTCTCTCTATATTTTCACTCAAATAATTCTATATTTTCCTTTATTCATATTTTTTCTTCATGATTCATATTCATCTACTCTTTCCTATCCTTACACCTACACACAACAATATCACACACCGACACAATTGTGTCAAAGGAATTCGCAATAATGGTTTTACGCGCGCGGTGTAGACAATCATTTATCAATTATTTTTGCTTCGATTTTTTTTCCTCTCTGATACGCAGATGAACTGAAATAGAATGCAATCACAACGCTCAATATTGTTGTAAAACTGGTGACCAATTGTTCCTGTAATTCCGTTTGGGTTTGTCCTTTATGTAGGAAAATTGTCATGGAGAGAATCCAAAAATAAGTAGTAACAATTGAAACAGTAATTGAAGTCTGAAGATCTCCTGCATCAAGTGAAGTATGAGAATTCTCAAGAGATAAAAAACCGAAAAAGGTAATCAAAGAGATTAAAACCGTAATTAAAGTGAGTATTACGTCATGGGCACCATCGAAAATAAATTCCCATATACCTAGCCCAAGAAAAATAATTATAATATTATAATAAAGAATTGTCTGAACATTTTGTACTTTAAACATAATATACTCGTTTTATCCAAACCATTCAACCTATTTATCTTTATTCTTTTCTAGATGTAAAAATTATTATCTTGTTTATTACTTAACTTTATTCCTATACCCTATCAGATCATACCCACACAGAAAATGTAATTACGTTAAAGTGTAATATATTGTTGTAAAATATGTCCAAAGTTCGAGGATATTGTCTAAATTGTATGCTTACTTTTCATTGAATAGTCACGGGCAGTGTTCTTATTGTAAAGGAAAAACACTAGAAAATATCAAATAGAATCCTCAAATCAAGCACATGAATTACGCGCGGGCATATTTCTGAGGCACGTTCAAAAAAGAATTTTAAAATAATGATACTAATAAACGCTCGATATCCTGCACTCGCACTTATCGGAAACATATTCAAAAAAAATAGTGTCTTGTATCAAGTGATAATTTTAGTTTTTAAATATTTTTTCAATAAATCTGTTGATTCTTTCAGAGTTAAGGTATCTGCATCTATGGTTATATCAGCATTTAATGGAGGCTCATATACATCAAAAAAGGGAAAACTTTGCTTCACAAAATCCTCATTAACACCCTCAATTAGAAGCGGAAGTGTCGTTATTTCGCCACTTGTAGCTTTCTTATAATACCCTTTAGGGTCTCGTTGCATACAAGTTTCAACACTGCATTTGACATAGATTTCAATAAAATTCTCGATATGTTTTCTAGCATGTTCACTAAAATGCCGGTAATTACCCGTAGCGGCTATTATCACATTTATTCCGCATTGGTTTAAACAAGATGCAGAATAAATCATACCATTGTATACGCATAATCTTTCTTTCTGTGAGAACGATGATGAAGGCGTAATTATTTTACTAACTTCTTCCGAATCAATGAAATAAATTTCTGGATATGCCTCAATAATATTCTTAGCTAGGGTAGTTTTACCAGAAGCAGGTATACCCGTCAACCATATTGTATAATTTTTACTAGCATTCATCGTTGACACATAAAATATGATATTTATTAAAATATTAAAAATTGTACAAGACGACGCACCAGACCTCATATTCTACAAAGAAAAACCACCAAAAAATAATCACACCATCTTCGGAAATCCGATGATATAATCGGAAAACCGAAGATAGACTGAAGTTCAAACCCGACAACAAGAATAGCTACTAAGCAAGAATTTCATCTAAATGAAAAATAGTATACCATGTTTCCAGTATTTCTGGAAACGCGGTTATCTCTTCAAAATCAATAAACCAGTGATGCACCCCATCAATTTCCTTAATTCTGTCAACCATGGCTGTTACCCCCACTTCCTTCCCAACGTTGGACCCTAGAACCGCCACAGCCTCATCATTACTAACGTTCCTCCTCACAAGTTCTAACAATAACGCAGTAGTCGAAGCGTATGCTCTAAGAATATCCCATGTGTATGGCATCTCATTTACAATAAAGGGTCTAAACCGGATTAACCCCTCCTGAAGATTATTGAACTCCAGTAAAGCCCTTTCTCGATCCACTGGGCTCTCATTGATTAATTGTACCCCAAGACCTTGAGGCAAACACGCCGTCTTACAGGTCAACACTGCATCATCAATACATTGGTCAAGACGAAATTCCGTATCCCGAATTATCTCTTGTATCTTGATTATACTGGAATAGGTCTCTTTCGTCTCTTTGAAATTAGACAGATTCGCGCATAATGAGTTAATATCGTAGAAATGTTTCGCATACTCAATACCGTTACGACTATTCTCCAGTTTCCTCCCAATCGTAGCTGGACCAATGACTGACAATTTATCGCCAAGAATTGAACTGATCGTTGGCGTCTGAACATAAATATCCGAATCATAGAAGAACGACTCCAACTGTGTAGACTGAAGAAAATACCTCGGCTTCATCGTCTGAACATCCAGCAAAATAGTCCTTGAAATATCCGTGATTGAAGGCGTCGATACCCTATACGAAGCGAATTTAGTCTCAAGATCTGAATCCCTCTCCACATAAGAAAAGCCAGCCCCGCTGAACCTTTTCTTGACGGATTCCATTGCTCTGCTAATTTCCTGTTCACCTAAATCCGTGCATATATCCGCATCAACACTCAGCCGGTTCCATTGATCTCCAAGCAAAATTTGAACCGCAGAGCCACCCTTAAACACAAAATCCAGCCCCTCATCCTGTAACTGCGCCACGTATTCTAAGGCAAAGATAGCCTTTTCGAGATTCGCTACACTACTGATTTTTCTATTATTGATCAGTTCTTTTACTCGTTCAGGGTCATAGTTTTCCGGGTTTCCAAGATACTTACTCAAGGCTCAAGGGCTCCATCTAGTATTTGTTTGATACTAGATGTTGTATTTTTTCCTTTTAATAACAGTTTCAGTAGATTCTCATTATTTGATTTTTTAAATATCTCATACAGTATGATGACGATCTCATCCCTGATTTTCCGCCTATTAGAGTAATACAGCAACCTATCATAGTTCAACACATTAGCCTTAACCATATTACCCAGCATAACACCGAGCTCAAATGAAGAAAAACCGAGTTCCTTTCTCGTTATATAGTAATAGAGGTCAACCCAGGCTCGTTCAGCGGTTGGAATAAACGGCTCACCGTTCTTGATACCATATTTTTCTTTCCTACCAATTACAAATACCGTATCCCGGTTATCCAAGGCGTAATCTCGGAAATCCCTTCGCATTGGATCTAAAACAACGTTATAACCTGATTGAAGCAAGACATCCCTTACGCTCTGTTTAATGGATGGGCTTGTTTCAACAAAGAATACGTCCTTTCCTATCGCGTAATGTGAGTAATTGCTCAACAGGTTGATGGACCAGACAAGAATATTTTTCTCCCCAAATCTCTCAACCAAGTTAATTATCCTCTGCACTCCTGGAGTAATGACTAGCGAAGAAGCATCTGATTCACCATACTCGTATTTACCGGAGCCTATTCGATTTACCAAACCAAGGCTAGTCAACCGACTCAGGTAGTTCATCGCCGTAACCTCAGAGACACTAAACGCCTCAGAAACATCGTCTATAGATGCCGCTTGTTTTTCCCTGAGGTACTCTAGCACTTTGTCTGGAACCGCCAACTCAACCAAACTTGTATAGGTTTATCAATATATTAACTTTGTTGATAAAACTATACAAAATACGGAGTGTATCAAAAACACCCCCACAATCTTCGGTTTTCCGATTATATCATCGGATTTCCGAAGATATTGATGACCTGAAGAATAGCCGCTAACAGGGGGAGGGGGATACAAGCTTCCCAGCCCGGAAGCAGCTTCTTTCAACGAAACCAGCCCCAAAACCCAGATTCGATCCTGATCTATACCAGACCCCGGCTAATCAACACCAAACATACACGCCAAACCAACAATAACCCAAAACCTATGCACAGCATAGAATGCCCTACATGAAAAACGGTTAAATCCATACACCACTAAGAGTAAAACGTGACAAAAACAAACCCCCATAAACCAAACAAACCAAAAACAAACAAAGAAACCCACCCAAAACCTAGAGGGGTACCCAGAGAAAACCCCCAAAAAACCCCAAAACAGCGAACAGGCACAGAAAACAACCCAGTTCACGAAACAATCCTACCAAAAAAGGCTATCATTCAAGCCAAATAAGGCGCCTATTCAAACCAAAAAACGAACCCCAGAAACCTAGAGGGGTACCACACGGAAACCCCCAAAAACACCCCCATTTAACAAACAGGCATAGAAAACCAACCAGATCAAAGAAGAAATAGAGCAAAAACGCTACCCATTCTACACAAAAACACCGCCTATACAATACATAAAACAAGCACCACACCGACACAGACCAAAAACCACACACAAAAGAAAAAGGAGTCAAACCAAACCACTAAAAACCAACTAAAAAAAGAGAAAACACATCCACAAACCCTACAAAGAAACCAAACCACCACCAACCGACACCAGAGAATAATAAATACACCAGACACCCATACATCCCCATGAACAACGAACGAGACCTACTCATGATCCCCGGACCAACCATCGTATCCCCAAGAGTCCTAAGAGCCCTCGCAAAACCAGTACTAAGCCACGTAAGCAACGAATTCGTAACAGGCTACGCAGAAGCACTAACCCTACAAAAGAAAATATTCGGCACCACAGGCACACCCTTCCTCCTCGCAGGAAGCGGAACCCTAGGCATGGAAGCAGCCATCGCCAACCTCATGGAAAAAGGCGACAAAGTCCTCTGCGTCGAAAACGGATACTTCGGCGAAAAATGGGAAGAAATAGTAACCACCCACGGCGGAACAGTAGACAGACTCAGATTCAACTGGGGAGACCCAGTAGACATCAAAATGATCAAAGAAAAACTAGAAACCAACGAACACAAACTCTTCACAGTAGAACACGTAGACACATCAACAGGCATCGCCAACCCCATCAAAGAAATCGGAGAACTCCGCAAAAACACAGACGCACTATACATCGTAGACAGCGTCTGCGGCATGGGCGGCATGCCAGTCAAAATGGACCAATGGAACATCGACTACTGCCTCACAGGAAGCCAAAAAGCACTAGGCGCACCACCAGGCATCAGCAACTTCTGCCTAAACCAAAAAGCATGGGAAACCGTCGAAAACCGCAAAACACCACCCACAGACTACTACGTAAACCTACGAAAATGGAAACCCATCATGGACAAACCACTAGGATACTTCGCCACACCAGCCACAGGCCTAGTACTCGGCATGCTAGAAGCCCTACGCATAATCGACGAAGAAGGCCTAGAAACAAGATGGAAACGCCACGAAACCTACAGCAAAGCATTCATCGCCGGAATCGAAGCCCTCGGAATGCAGAACTTCCCCGGCAAAAAAAGCAACGCCCACACACTAACAGTACCCAAGATACCAGAAGGCATAGACGACGCCAAGATGAGAAGCATCATGTACAATAAATACAGAGTCATCATCGCAGGCGGACTAGGAAAACTAGGCGGCAAAACAGTACGAGTCGGACACATGGGCAACGACACCATGAACGACCTCATAGCCACCATGGCAGCCATGGAAAGCGCACTAGCAGAAATGGGACACATAGACGAACCCGGCAAAGCAGTAGGCGCAATGATGAAAGTCTTCATCAAATCCTAATTTCTTCTTTTTTAGTCATTTTTACTGGAGTCGTCACTCATTTTTAGTTATAGACAAAAAAACCGGTTCCAAGATTCGGAAGAAGCAGATTGTACCCCTTCAACTGTAGCTAACAGTGAAGAAGATTGGAGTACAACGAGAAAAGACCAAGACCCAAGGGTGTCACGAAGAAGAAACCCGACAAAGTGACACCAAAACAAAATAGACAAAACAAAAAACACCAACCCAGACCCAAGTTGCAAGATGGGGATAACAATAACAGAAGACGCTTCGGACCACTACACAAAAAACAAGACATCCTATCACTATGGCCAAAAATCGTAGAATACATCGGACTCAGCGAATACGAATCCAAAGTCTACCTAAGCCTCATCAACCTGGGAACCGCAGGAGCAAGAAAACTCAGCATCAACTGTGACGTACCACGCACAAAAGTCTACGGCACCCTCAAAAAACTCATCGACTATGGACTAGTCGTCGAAATACCCGGAGCACCAAAAAAATTCAGCCCAAGCAAACCACGAGAAAGCTTCGACGCAATACTAAACCTAACCCTCGAAAAAGCAGACGACTTCAAAGAAATCATCAACCGCCTCGAAACCCTCTACGACAAACAAAGCGACAAAGGCGGACCAAGAAAAAAACTCGTCTGGTACCTAGACCCAGAAGAAGACATACGCGGAAAATGCAACGAAATCATCAGACAAACACAACACGACCTAAACATCATCACCACAGAAGACGGCCTAGAAATACTCTTCAACAGCTACCACCGACTCCTCGACGAAATGCAAGAAAACGGAATCGAAATCAAACTACACAGCCCACTAGACCCAAAAACAAACCCCTTGGCAAGAGAACTCAGCTACATATTCCAAGTCCAAAAAGTACACGTAAAAACACCAATCCTCTTCATCAACAGCGACAATAAACGTTTCCTACTAGCCAGACTGGCAACACGTGGCAACAAAATACCCTTCCTCAGCGCCATGTTTACCGAGGACAAGGAGCTACTGGATCTAATCCACCTCCTACTCCTCAACAGCCATAACAAGATGCTACTACAAGCATTCCCACTACAATAGGAGAGAAAACTCTCCAAATTTATACAGTAGACTCATAAAGATCCTTCAAAGAATCAATCAGATCATCCTCAGTCTTCATCTTAGAAACCACCAACGGAATCCCCTCATGCCGAGCAAGCTGCACCGCCAACGGATCAATCTCATCAATCACCCCATGCAAAATAATCACCCTAGGCTTAAACGGACTAATCTTAACCGCGATCATAGGCGACCTCCCCCGACTAACACCAGTAAAAATCAAGGCACGCTCACTAGTAGTCCCAAAAATCCTATAGAAATCCAAGCCACTGAGCATCATGATAGCCTTAACGCTGTCAACCACAGTATACCCAAAAACATCCTGCTCAAGCTGCTCATCACCCACATACAGCACCCCATCAACAGCCTCAACGACCTCCTGAATAGAAACAGGCGCCATAAACTCCCTGATATCCGAAAAAACATCACTGGGATCCAACGTGATCCGGCTAAGCTGCCTGATATACTCACCCCCCCTGCTCTCATCGATATCAAGCAAAGAATCCACATAACGCTTGATGAACCCGCTACCCGGACTCTTCCTACGACCAGTCTCATAATCACTGATAACAGAAGGGGACAGATCAAGACTATTCGCCATCTCGATCTGACT
>Ga0272443_10007781_pt1 | contig 10135 bp, 5 predicted proteins | sample SSMAcet12_FD_193581 | JGI IMG/M metagenome (GOLD analysis project Ga0272443, IMG submission 193581) | Marine sediment archaeal communities from Little Sippewissett salt marsh, Falmouth, MA, United States - SSM-Acet-12 | ecosystem: Environmental > Aquatic > Marine > Wetlands > Sediment ... | reverse complement strand
TTGTGCTCGCATGAGGGACGTCCTTGACGGAACAACCAACGCCCTTGCCATCGGCGAGGCGTTCTGCAACCGGACGACTGCGGGGGATGCAATCAATCCCGCCTTCGCTGCCTACTACGGTGCCAATTGGATAGGAATTGCGCCGGATACGCGTGCCGCAGGTTGCGTGGGACAACTGGCGCCTGCTCCCAGTTCGTATGCGGTGAACGGGAATTCCGTCAATGCCTTTGGCAGCTTGCACCCCGGTGGCGGCCAGTTCTGCCTCGCCGATGGAAGTTGTCGGTTTATCAGTGAGAATGCAGACCAGGATCTCATTGCCGCTTTGGGCACCATTGATGACGGTAATGTTGCCCAAGTGCCCTAATCGTCGACTCGACAACAGTCTCCGCAGTATCTGATTTGCCGAGCGTCCGCCCGGGACGCTCGGCCCCTCCAGGGCCCCCGCCTGCCTAATCGTTAGCGGTGCGCGCAAGTGCCTGCGCACTCCCCTACTCAAGAACAGTACCATGAGCCGACAACTCGAGATCGTGAGGAAGAAGTCGTCTGTGATTGTACAGCGAACCACCCTGTCTCTTTGCTTACTCACCTGTCCCTTCACTGCGTCGGTATTCGGTGAAGACGCAAAGTGCAGGGTGCCAAGTGCCCTCGCAAACGACTTCACGGTTGTCTACGAATCCCCCGATCCTGCAGACGTCTATGCCTACAGTCCTGGCCTGATCCAATTGCCTGGCGGGCGACTGATCGCCACGATGGATCAGGGCGGGCGAGGCGTGAAGAAACTCCCCAACATCTCGCGCGACGGCCTCCTCTGGCGTGGCCGAATCTACGCCAGCGACGATGGCGGCAAGACCTGGTGCCTCAAGGCAGAGTCACCAATGCTCCACGCACGCCCCTTCCTCGCGGGAGATTCGGTTTACGTTCTTGGGCATCAAGGCCGCCTGATCGTCGTACGATCCGACGACAACGGCGACACCTGGAGCGCCCCGGCTTTCTTAACCGGAAGCACCGGTTGGCACCAGGCGCCCTGCAACGTTTGGTACGCCAATGGCAGAGTCTACCTCGTCATGGAACGAAAGACCGATCCAGCGGCCAAAGGATGGCCCGTTGCCGCCCTCGCCCCCGTCGTCATGTCGGCCCCTGTTGCTGCTGACCTCACCAAGCGCGAGTCTTGGGCCTTCTCGAATGAATACTGCTTCCGAGACGCCGTGAAGGAGTTCGGGAGACCATCGGGCAAAGGACTCCCACAACGGCAATCTAATAACGTTTCACCGGGTGCGCGATTTCCGCGATCTGGTCTACTGAACATGTGACGAAATGGCTCCTTGATTCACGAAAGGGAAATCGAAATGAAGTTGTCCACGAAAGTTGTCTGGCCTATTCTCGTACTGGCATTGGTCTCTACGAGTGCTTTCCGTTCCAGGTCCGCCGACCAGCCTGACCTGGGAAAAGTGTCTGGAGTGGTAACGATGGACGGGGCCCCTCTCGCCAACGCCCTTGTTAGCTTCGCGCCTGAAGAAGGCAGGGCCTCACAAGGAATAACAGATTCCGAGGGGAAATACGAATTGCTCTACATCGGCAACACCAAGGGAGCAAAAGTCGGTTCCCATAAGGTCTACGTCACCACCTACGTCGAAGACGACTCCGACCCCGATGCCCAGAACATCAAGGAAACGGTTCCTGAAAAGTACAACAAGGCCACAACACTAACGGCCGACGTGAAGGACGGCAGCAATACCTTCGATTTCGCCCTTGAGTCGAAGTAGGCCTTCTGTCACGGCCCCATCCGCCCCTCCCGTCACCCGATTGCACCGAGAGTTACCACTTGATGATGACACGCACCTGGATCCTCTCTGCCTTGCTCATCGTTGCCGGTCTGCCGTTTTCGGCCAGCTTTGCCCAGTCGGGTGAGCTCGACCTGTCGAAGGTCCCCGGCGTTGTCGTTGCCCATTCCCCTGCGACGACGAAAGTCTATCTCGGCTCCCCGAGCATCTGCATTCTGCCTGACGGAACCTATCTGGCGAAGTGCGATCTCTTTGGAAAGGGTGCTCCCCAAGAAAATGGACCGATCACGCGTGTCTTCCGTTCGGACGATCGCGGGAAGACCTGGACCCACCTGTGTGATGTGGAACAGCTTTTCTGGGCAAGCGTCTTCGCACATCGCGGTGCAGTCTACTTGCTCGGCACAGGTGGGCAGTCGGGACGCGAAGTGGTGATTCGTCGATCGACAGACGGGGGACTCACATGGACCGTGCCGAAAGATGAAGAGACCGGCCGTTTGAGGGCGGAAGGAGTGCATCACTGCGCTCCTACCCCGGTGATCGAACACGAGGGGCGACTGTGGCGCGGGATGGAGGTCGTCGTTGGTCGTGGTTGGGGGCATCCATTTCGGGCGATGATGATGTCGATTCCCGTCGATGCCGACTTGCTCGACGCTTCGGCCTGGACGTTCTCCGATGCGATTCCTTCTGACCCCAACTGGTTGGACGGGGACTTCGGCGGCTGGCTGGAAGGCAATGCCGTACCGACACCTGACGGCCACATCGCCAATATCCTTCGCGTCCACTACCTTCCGACAGGTGGAAAGGCGGCTCTCGTCGAAGTGAGTGACGATGGCCGGCAGTCGCAGTTCGACCCCAATACCGGCTTCATCGATTGCCCGGGCGGATGCAAAAAGCTGAACATCCGCTTCGACCCCGTTTCCAAGCTCTATTGGAATATTTCGAACTGGATTCCGCCCTGGGATGAAGGAGGCAACCCGGAACGTACGCGAAACACCATGGCCCTCTCTTCTTCGGAAGATCTGCGGCATTGGACCGTGAAGACGATCCTCGTCTATCATCCGGATCTTTCGCAGCACGGGTTTCAGTACATCGACTGGGTCTTCGACGGCAAGGACATCGTGGCCCTTTCACGGACGGCCTGTGACGACGGCCTCGGGGGCGCCCACAATCAGCACGACGCGAATTTCCTCACCTTTCACCGGATTGCGGACTTCCGCAAACGGACCATGGACGACTCCGCCGAAGTCGAGCGGATCGAGGAAGTGATTGCCGAGACCGACGACTTCACCGCCCTCGGCTATGGCTTCGAAACCGCCCCGTTCGGCGAGGGGCTCAAAGCGTTCGGTAACCGAGACTACGTCTGGAAGAACGTACCTGCCCAAGTCGCCTCCATCGGTTCGTTTACCCGCACCAACGGCGGCGAGAGAGGCCGGATATTCATCCGCGCAAAACGCGACTGCACCATCTACGCGGCAACCGCTCGCGGCGTCGGCGCCTACGAAATGCTCAAGTGGGAACGCGTCGAGGGAGCGGAGTTCTGCTATACCGACAAGGGAGAAACCGGTATGCAGGTGTATTCGCGTCACTTCAAGGCAGGCGAGCAGGGGTGCGTCCAGCAATGCAGTTGGACGGGAACAATTGTGTTCTTGCCGAAAGGCAGCCAAGAAGGCAATGCGAATTCGATCGGAATGCGCATGATCCCGCTCAAGCCGGGGTCTTTCGATATGGGATCGGTTTCAGGCGATTGGGATGAGACACCGGTCCGTGAAGTCGCAATCGCCCGTCCGTTCGCTATGTCTGCAACGGAAGTCACCAACGCCCAGTACGAACAGTACGACCCGAAGCACAAGGCCCTGCGCGGCAAGCTCGAGTTTTCCAAGGAAGACGACGAGGCCGTGGTCTTCGTCTCCTGGCACGATGCCGTTGCTTTCTGTGATTGGCTGAGCAAGAAAGAAGGCAAGCCCTATCGGCTCCCGACCGAAGCCGAATGGGAATACGCCTGTCGCGCCGGCACAACGCCCCCCTATCACACGGGAAAGGAACTGCCCGAGTCGTTCCACAAGAACGTCGGCCAGAGCTGGTATCCGGGCAAACAAACTGAAACAGACATCGTTCCCCTGCATGTCGGCAAGACACCTCCCAATCCCTGGGGCCTCTTCGATATGCACGGCAACGTGGAAGAATGGTGCCTCGATTGGTACGGTCCGTATCAGACCAGCGAGAAAGTCGACCCCGTTGGCGTAGCCTCCGGAGACTTCCGCGTGACCCGTGGCGGCAGCCATTCCACAAAACCGGAGTTTCTCCGATCGGCGAATCGGTCCGGCACCCTGCCTGACGACCGCAGTTGGTTGATCGGCTTTCGTGTTGTCCAGGCCGACTTGCCCGATTCAACACCAGTGGAAATAGACGATCGACCACGCAACGCTCGCAACGTGGCCCAGGAAGTTCCGGCCAACTTGACCAAGGGACCAGATCCGACCAAACCCTTCTTCCGTGGTCCAAGAGTCTATGTGAAGGAAGCATCTTCGGAAGACTGTCCGTACTACAATCGCCACAACCACTGTCCCGCCATCGTGAACTGCCCAAATGGCGATCTGCTTGCCATCTGGTACACCTGCGCCGAGGAATGGGGACGCGAGTTGGGCATCGTCGCCAGTCGGCTCCCCTACGGAGAAGACGAATGGCAGACGGCTTCCAGCTTCTGGAACGCCCCCGACCGAAACGACCACGCGTCCGCCCTTTGGGTCGACGAGAAGGGAAAGATCTACCATTTCAACGGCCTCGGAGCCGCCGCCACCTGGGGCGCCCTGGCGACCATAATGCGAACATCGACCGACAATGGAGCAACCTGGTCGAAGGCACGATTGATCATGCCCGAGCACGGACTGCACCACATGCCGATCGAGTCCGTAGTTCGCACAAAGGAGGGGGCAATCCTGGTCCCCTGCGATGCAGTAACCGGTGGCAATGGCGGTTCCGCCCTCCTCGTGAGCCGCAACAACGGCGAGACCTGGGTCGACCCGGGCGAAGGCCGGCCCCAACCGACCTTCGAAGCAGGAACCACCGGCGCCTGGATTGCCGGCATCCACGCCGGATTCGTCCAACGGACAGATGGCACCCTAGTGGCCTTCGGACGAGGCAATACCATCGATGGCCACATGCCCATGAGTCTCTCCACGGACCTCGGCAAAAACTGGACTTACAGCGCCAGCCCCTTCCAGCCCCTCGGCGGAGGACAGCGCCTTGTCGTCTTACGCCTCCAGGAGGGACCAATCCTGTTTTGCTCCTTCGCCAAGAAAGTCCGATTTCAGGATGCTGCGGGCACCGAACAAGTTGGGTCCGGACTGTTCGCGGCCCTTACAGACGACGAAGGTAAGAGCTGGGAAATCAAACGTCTGATCACCGACGACGGCCCGGCACGCGAAGTCGATGGCGGCGGCAACACGCGAGAGTTCACTATGAGCCCCCTCTCTGCCGAGCCACGAGGATACATGTCGATCTGCCAGGCTGAAAACGGCATCATCCACCTGATCTCCTCGAAGCAGCACTACGCCTTCAACCTTTGCTGGCTGCAAACACCGCCCCCGGTCCCTCCGAAGGCGGACACGACTGCCCAAAGCACGAGACATCCAAGGGCCACATCATACGCTCCTCGGTCTACGTCAGAGCAGGAGTCGGATAGTTGAGTCACCGATCGAAGCACAGAACGAAATGGCGAGTCCTACCCGTTGTGCTGGGGAGCCTGTTCTATTTCGCCCTGGCTCCCAACCCGTGCCTGGCTCAGAAAGCGAGTGAAATGCCCGAGCGTAAGTCGTCCTTCATCGGCGTTGAAACCCAGCTCACAGACGCCCCCCACGGCCATATCCTCACAAACATCGGTGTTTGGTCACCCGACTCGGAATGGATCGTTTACGACGTGCGCAGCGATCCGGCCGGCAACGTATTCGATGGTTGTCGGGTCGAACGCGTTCACTTGAAGACCGGCACCGTCGAGACTCTGTACACATCTGCAAGCGGTGCCTGCTGCGGAGTCGTAACCACTTCCCCAACCGATGATCGAGTCGTGTTCATTCACGGTCCCGAAAATCCGACATCCGACTGGAGCTACGCGGCCTCGCACCGGCGCGGTGTTGTGGTCGACGCGAAGTCGCCACTGATCGCACAGAATCTCGATGCCCGAGATCTGACGCCCCCCTTCACACCGGGCGCTTTGAGGGGAGGAACTCACGTGCACACGTTCTCCGGTGATGGCCAGTGGGTCGCATTCACCTACGAAGATCACGTCCTGGCGAAACAAGACGGTAGCCAGCACGACCTCAACCAACGGAATGTAGGCGTAAGCGTTCCCGCGGGGCCCGTTGTTGTCGATCGCCAGCACCCACGAAATCACGACAGTTCCCACTTCACCGTGCTTGTGACCCAAACCACCAACTCGCCCCGCCCCGGCTCCGATGAAATCAACCGCGCCTTCTCCGACAGTTGGGTAGGAGTGAACGGCTACCTGAAGCCCGACGGAACACAACAGAAACGTGCCATCGCCTTTCAGGGGCAGGTGATCGACGAGAATGGTCAGGCTGTCAGCGAAGTCTTCCTGGTCGACCTTCCTGACGACTTGACCGTACCCGGTGACGCCCCCCTGGAAGGCACGGCAACCACTCGACCGGCCCCGCCACACGGTGTCGTACAACGCCGTCTCACGCACACTACCGATCGCAAGTATCCCGGAATTCAGGGCCCCCGCCATTGGCTGCGAAGTTCACCCGACGGTTCCCAAATCGCCTTCCTCATGAAGGACGACGACGGCGTCGTCCAAATCTGGACCATCTCCCAAAACGGTGGCGAACCAAAGCAGCTGACTCACAACAATCACGGCATCGGCTCAGCCTTCACCTGGAGTCCGGACGGTCGTTGGATCGCCCACGTGACGAACGGTTCCGTATGCATCACGGACACGAATTCGGGAAACACTTACCGACTCACCAAACAGTCCACAACGCAACACCCACCCCGCCCGGAAGCCTGCGTCTTCTCCCCTGACGGAAACCGGATTGCCTATGTCCGCCCCGTCACGAACCACGGTGAAACGTGGAATCAGATCTTCGTCCTGACCCTCGAAGGAAATACACCATGACACACCAACCCGAAGCGCAAGCGAGGACAGGAAACGCCGTTTTGCCCTGCAGCCACGCACTGGCAAGTGCCGTTACACCACTCCTCCTACTCGCGCTCGCAACCACCGCCCTCGCCGCCGAACCCGATTTCTCGAAAGTTCCTGGGACGATCATCACCCACTCCCCGGCCTCCTCAAAGGTCTACATCGGCTCGCCCGGCATTGCCGTCTTGAAGGACGGAAGCTACCTGACCAAGTGCGACGAATTCGGCCCCGGCACGACCGAACACGTCAGTGCCGTGACGAACGTCTTCCGTTCCGAAGATCGTGGCAAGAGCTGGAAACAGGTCGCACGTCTCGATGGGCTCTTCTGGGCTAACATCTTCACGCACCGCGATGCCGTCTACCTCCTTGGGATGACCCATCACCACGGCCGCATCGTCATTAGACGCTCGGACGATCGTGGCAGCACGTGGACCTCGCCTATCGATGGCGATCACGGATTGATCACAGCCGAAGGCGAATACCACACTGCCCCCATGCCCATCATCGAACATGACGGCAAACTCTGGCGAGCCGTTGAAGACGCCATGGGAGGCAAACTCTGGGGCCGACGCTACAGGGCTCGAATGCTCAGTATTCCCCTCGACGCCGACCTGCTCAAGGCTGAAAACTGGACGCTCAGCGAACCGCTTGCTCGCGATCCCGAGTGGCTCGGAGGAGACTTCGGCGGCTGGCTGGAAGGAAACGCCGTTCTCACTCCGGACGGAGAAATCGTCGACATCCTCCGCGTCGCGTGCAGCGACGGCGGGACAGCCGCCATCGTCCATGTCAGCAGGGACGGAAAGAAGCTCCAATTCGACCCGACCACCGACTTCATCGACTTCCCCGGCGGATCGAAGAAGTTCTCCATCCGTTACGACGAAAAGACTAAAGCCTATTGGACGCTGTCCAACCCCGTCATGCCACGCCACGCTGGGGAGGCCAGAGCCGCCTCCACTCGCAATACCCTGGCCTTGATGCGATCGAAAGACCTCCGCAACTGGGAAGTCCGCTGCATCCTCGTCTACAACCCCCAAATTCGCAACCACGGATTTCAGTATCCCGACTGGCTCTTCGAAGGTGACGATATCATCGCCTGCGTTCGAACCGGCTGCGACGACGGGCTCGGAGGCGCCCACAACGCCCACGACGCCAACTTCCTCACGTTCCATCGGTTTGCCAATTTCCGCAACCTGACCATAGCCGACTCGGTCGTCGACCCCAAGGCGATGGAGCCAGATCCAGAACAGACGATCGAAACACAAGACGTGACGATCGAGGGGCAGCGATTTGAACTGGCAACGCTCGCCGAAGACGCTCTCGCATTCAGTAACCGCAGCTACGTTTGGAAAGACGTGCCGGCCAGCCTCTCCGGATGGCAGTACACGAAGACAGGCGGAGGCGTGCGTGCAACCATGGCCGTCACCGCCAAGCACGACACGACACTCTACGTTGCGACAGCCAAGAACTCGGCCGAGAAGGTGCTCTCAGGCTGGCTGCCCATGGACGAGACTTTCGTCTACACCGACAAGAACCGGACCCCCATGGCCGTCTTCCGACGCCACACCCAAGCCGGTGAGACCGTTCGCTTGCCTCAAGGCAACTGGACCGGAACGCTCCTGCTCATGCCGCCCAAGCCCAAGGCGGCTCCCAAGAAGCAAGCGGCAGCCGACAAGCCACTCAACGTCCTGTTCATCGCCTGCGACGACTTGCGAGTCGAACTGGGCTGCTACGGCGACACGATCGTCAAGAGCCCCAACCTCGATCGACTTGCCGCTCGCGGAACGATGTTCAACCACGCCTACTGCCAGCAGGCCCTCTGCAACCCGTCCCGGGCGTCGATCATGACGGGGCTCCGTCCCGACACGCTCGGCATTTGGGACCTGCCAACTCACTTCCGAGAAGTACGTCCCGAGGTCGTCACCCTGCCGGAACTCTTCAAGCAAAACGGCTACTTCACCCAAAATATCGGCAAAGTATTCCACAACTGGCGGCAGGAAACTCACGGTGACCCGCAATCTTGGTGCGTGCCGGCTATGATGCACTTCGCCACACACTATTCCGATAACGCCGTCGTCGACGGGGAACTTCCTCCCAATCTCGTCACGACGGTGAAAACCGAATGCCGCGACGTGCCCGACGAGGCCTACTTCGACGGCCGTATCGCTGCCGAGGCGGTCATGGCCCTGCGAGAAATCAAGGACCGACCCTTCTTTCTCGCCGTCGGCTTCTGGAAACCCCACTTGCCTTTCAACGCTCCCAAGAAGTACTGGGATCTGTATGGCCCAGACGACATTTCCCTGCCCGCAAACCCCGATCGACCGGAGAATGCCCCGGAAATCGCGTTCCACAACGGCCGCGAACTCCTCGGCAAGAAGGGTGAGCCCCTCACCGATGACGAAGTCCGCGAACTCCGCCGCGGATACTACGCCGCAACCAGCTACCTCGACGCCCAGGTTGGCAAGGTGCTCGACGAACTGGATCGACTGGAATTGACCGATCGCACGATCGTTGTCTTCTGGTCTGACCACGGATTCCATTTGGGCGAACATGATCTCTGGTGCAAGACGTCGAACTTCGAACTCGATGCTCGCGTTCCCATGATCATTGCCACTCCCAGACCGAAACACCCGGGAGCAACTGCCGACGGACTCGTGGAACTCTTGGACATCTATCCTACGGTTGCCGACCTCTGCGACCTCGCCCCACCCGCGGATCTCGAGGGTGTCAGTCTGCTCTCAATGCTCGAAGATCCGACCGCCACGGTAAAGACGGCCGCCTACACCCAGCATCCGCGACCAGCCTACTACAAGGGCATCCCCGAAGCCATGGGATGTTCCTCGCGGACCGCGAATCGCCGCTACACTGAGTGGCGAGATTACAAAACGGGAAAAGTCGTCGCCCGCGAATTGTACGATCATCAATGTGACCCACGAGAGACAAAGAACCTAGCCGGCGAAGAGGGACGTCGCAACGAGATGGAAACACTCGCCGAAAAACTGGCAGAGGTCTTTCCGCAAAAACAGGGATGACGAAGAATAGGACCAGCGAGGGCAATGCGTGACAGGGGACACGCACGCGATCTGAACACCCCGACTGAGAACACCATGACAAGCCACTTCACACAATACGACTGGATCGTGCTGATCGCCTACTTCCTGGGCACCATGTCGATCGGCTTCTACTTCTGGCGAAAGAGCCG
>Ga0272443_10007780_pt1 | contig 10135 bp, 10 predicted proteins | sample SSMAcet12_FD_193581 | JGI IMG/M metagenome (GOLD analysis project Ga0272443, IMG submission 193581) | Marine sediment archaeal communities from Little Sippewissett salt marsh, Falmouth, MA, United States - SSM-Acet-12 | ecosystem: Environmental > Aquatic > Marine > Wetlands > Sediment ... | reverse complement strand
AAAGACCATGAAAATGCAGAGGAAGAATTTGCGGATGTTTTTGCCTGGTTATGTACCCTTGCGAATATAAGCGATATCGATCTTGAGAAAGCCTGCAAAAAATATACAAGCGAAGAGTTAAAAGGTTTTAAGCCAAAATAACGCTTTGTATTTTATAGAAGTAAAAAACTTTTCAAACATCCCAAAATTCATCCTGTTGTTGCTGAAGCTCATCACCGACTTCATCCGGATGCTGAATTGTAGTATACGAACTGGCGGCAGTTAAAGCCCTGTAAAAACACCAGCCTAAACCGCCAATTATAATAAAAAATACAATCGCCAGTATGGTATATGATACCCCGGTCAATTCATGGCTTGATGTAGTAGTTGTTTTTTCAATATTTACCTTTGTACTCATGTAGAATAAGATTGCAGCGAAGAATGCCGCAATGTCCATCGTGCCTATAACTCCGGCCCAGCGAGCGAACCAGGATGTCCTGTTATTATCGGAATCATATTTATCAAGAATGTAGTAACTTAATCCGGTTGCAAATATGCCCCCACCGACTAATATCCAGAAAGCAGTAATTTTTATCGCGCTGGAACTTGCCGGCTGCATGGAAATGATAAATAAAACTGCCGCTCCTAAAGCTATGACAAAAGCTAATGACCCTGCGGCTCTTCCCCTGACTTTAATATTCATATCTTTTATTTCAGATGTTTCGTTATTGTTACGGCCTTTAATGAAACTTAATACTAATGCAATCAAAGGTGTGATTACAAGAATTCCGACACCCACGCAATTTGAAATAATCCACTGGCCGTCCGGAGTTCTCAGGAAACCTTCTTCATTGTTTATATCCTCGAAAAGCTGCCAGAAGAAAAGAGTGCCAAGTACAACCGGTATTACTAAACGAATGGTATAGTCCCACCATTTGCCGAGTTTCCAGTCGCTGTGGCTGTTGGCATGGCGTCTGAGAATACTGAGTCGCCATAACCAGCCAAGAATCAATGCTTCCATCAGACCGAGAAATGCTATTCCTCTTGTACCGTTTACAAAACCATCGATTATTCCGAGCCAGTTCAGGCCGCCTTGTGTAACATAAATCAGACCGAATGCCAGTCCGATGATACTCATAATTGGTAATACGATTGATCTTTTCCAGCCTGTCTTATCGACAATGCTTGCTAAGACGGATTCGGTAATAGAGAAAGCCGAATCAATCCCTAATGTAACGAGCGCGAAGAAGAAAACAAAGCTGAACCATGCAGAATAAGGCAGTTGTGCAAGGGCATAAGGAAAAGCTACAAAAGCTAAAGAAGGGCCTGTTTCTGCAACATTTTCCACTTCGACCGGATAACCGGCCTGTTGTGTTACAAACGCCATTCCCCCAAGAGTTGCGAAAACCGCTAATCCGGCTATGAAACTTGTACTAAAATCGGCTATGCTGATAATCAATGCATTATTATTAATATCGCTCTTTCTGTGCAGAAAACTTGCGTATGTAATCATAACTCCGAAGGCAAGACTAAGAGAGAAAAAAACCTGTCCGAATGCATAGCGCCATGTTGTCGGCTTTGCAAGCTCGGACCATACCGGGTCCAGATAATATGCCAAACCCTGCATACTGCCTTCGAGAGTTAATCCTCGAACTGTCAGAATTAATAACATTAACCAGGGAAGCGGAACGGTAAGCCAGACAATTTTTCCAACAAGCTTAACTCCTTTGAAAATGCAAAAATACATACACAGCCAGGCTATCAGCAAGGGCAGGACAATATTAAGCCTTATAGACCCGAGTGCTGTACCTTCTTTGAAGCCGAGGTATTGATCAAAAAAGAAATCATTAGCGCTTTGAACGCCTTCCAATCCTTTTCCTGCCCACGGCAATTCTCCTTTACCAATCATTCCCTGAATGCTGTACCATAGAAAGCTAAAACAGTAAGCCAGAATAACCGGGTAATATGTAACAATGACGAAACCTAAAATTATTCCCCACCAGCCAATCATCTCAAATCTTTTATGTCCATGACGAAATGCATCCGGTGCGGCTCTTTGTGTGTAATGGCCAATGCTGAATTCTAAAATCAATAAAGGAAAACCCACGAGGATAAGAGCTATTATATAAGGTATCAGGAATGCTCCGCCCCCATAACTGTAAAGTTTATACGGAAATCCCCACAGGTTCCCGAGTCCGACCGCTGATCCTACGGCTGCCAAGATAAATCCACCACGCGTCCCCCAACTTTCTCTTTGCTCTTCGAGTAGTTCGGCCATTGATGCTAATCTTTCTTTTTAGATTTTTTTCTCGTCCTCTTGCCTTTGGCTTTTTTATCTGTTTCTTCCTGTACCTCCGCTTCTTTATCGTTTATTCCGAGCAATTTAAGTGTATCACGCTCGATTATATTTTGAATAATGCCTCTGGGAACAGCAGGTAAATTTGTATCGGCTAAAAGCATATTGAAACCCAGGAGTGTTTCTATGCATTGTCCGGCATTTCCTGAAGGGAAACCGCTGCCGAATAATAATTTGTCCATTACTCCGTATTCGTATGCCGCGACTACAGTATTGTAAGTTTGCCAGACGTTCTTTGGCTTTATTGTTAAGTCGGCATAAACGTTTTCATGCTTGGCTATCATTGAAAGTGTTTGTTCGATAAATGGTACACCCATATTCCCGATGATAATTTTCAAAGAAGGAAATTCTCTGGCCACTTCATCCAAAAGATATGGCTGAGCATAATCCAAAACTGCGTTCGCTTTTATTGAGGGGCTTGCGTTATGAAAAAATATCGGCAGTCCAAGTTCCTGGGCCGATTCATAAAGGCGCATGGTTCTGCTGTTGGTCGGGTGCATGCCACAGTCGGAACAATACAGGACAATTCCTTTAAGACCGATTTTTTGCGTAATAGATTGAAGATTATTAGTGCTGATTTTGTCTTCGTTAGGTTGTACGACCGCGAAGCCAACCATTTTTTCTTCGTACTTGCTTACATATTGAGATAATTTTTTATTATTTTCTTTGCTTTGGCCGTATGGTGAAGCTAACACAATACATGCATCTACAGTTTCCACTGCAGTCAAGTGTTCTGAAGTCACCGAATCGCCGGCATTGAAATCTACATGTGTATGACAGTCAACAATCATATTCCGGATACCTTAAATTATGCCGTTTTTCAGGCAGTAATCAATAAACGATTAGGCTGTTTTAGTCAAGAATAAATATTTTCATATACTTTTTCGAAAAGAAGCCATTAATAGAGCAAATATTGTACGATATTATCGGGAGATACTATTTTCGACAATAAATTTTTGAGATAAATTAGGTGGTTTTGGAATAGATATGGGTTGTGAATACAGCTGTTTTTTTATTGTCAGAGATGTTATTTGGAAAATGTATTTTGGAGTTAAAAAAACGCGTATATTGATAAAACAATATCAAATAATTTGATTTTTTCGATTAAATTTGATTTTTTCTGTCTTATCCTGCGTCTTATTTGTAGAATTGACCGGTTGAAATGTTATAGCCGATATTCAGATTTCGAAATTTTTTTGGGTGTTTAAGATATGGATTGCCCGGTTTGTCAGGAAAGTGCGATGATTACTCTTGAACTGGATGAGGTCGAGATTGATTATTGTACAAAATGTAAAGGTATATGGTTGGATTCAGGCGAACTTGAACTTTTACTTGGTGAGCCTGAAAAAGCAAAGGCATTACTTAATTCATTTAAGATTGATTTAAAATCGACTGAAAAAGTTCGAAAATGTCCCATCTGTGATAAAAAAATGCAGAAGGTTATTGTCGGTTCATCGAAGCCGGTATTATTGATTGATAAATGTAGCAGGGGAGACGGCTTGTGGTTCGATCAGGGAGAATTAAAAAATATTTTTGAAAAAGCGCAACTTGATAAGGATAATAAAATTCAGGAGTTATTAACTAATATGTTCAGTGACAAATGAACTCAATAAAAGCAGAACATTACAGCTGCTTGAAGCTATGTGTTAAATGGCATTGCGGTTGTCGTTATTATCGTTGCATTAGAAATAAAAAAGTATCATCGTAAAAAGTAAATATTTTTAATAAAGGAGAATACCGATGCAGGGAATATTGATTTTTTTAGTTTTGGTTCTGGTTATTCTTATTCTGCTGGTTTTGTTTGTGATTGGCATCTATAATGCCCTGGTTCGTCTTCGCAATCAGGTCGATAATGCATGGTCGCAAATTGATGTCCAGCTAAAACGAAGACATGACTTGATTCCCAATCTTGTCGAGACTTGCAAGGGTTACATGGAACACGAGCGGGGGACTTTTGAAGCGATAACGGAAGCTCGAAGTAAAGCTATGGGAGCAAATTCTGTTGCAGAATCTTCGAAGGCCGAAGGCGCGCTTGGTGAAGCATTGAGCAAGTTCATGCTGGTTGTTGAAAATTACCCTGACCTGAAGGCGAATCAGAATTTTCTCGCTGTTCAGGAAGAGCTTAGCAGCACAGAAAACAAAATTTCTTTTGCAAGACAAAGCTATAATGACCAGGTCTTGGGCTATAATAACAAGACTCAGATGTTCCCGTCGAATATTATTGCAGGCATGTTCGGTTTCAGCAAACGAGACTTCTTTGAAATCGAAGTAGCAGCCGAACGTGAAGTTCCGAAAGTAAGCTTTTAGTTTTAAATTAGTTACTTTTGTCTTGTAAATAACGAGCTTATTTGAAAAACTTTTTGACAACCTGAGCTAAAGATTTGTTTTATGTGGGAATTAATTAGAGCCAACAAAAGAAATTCCATCGTTCTGATGTCTATGATGGCGGCGGTACTGTTGATTCTGGGCTTTGTAATTGGCCTTGGTTTTTTTGGCGCAGAAGGCGGTTTCTTCGGTCTGATGATAGCTACGGTAATTTGGATAATTCTTACCCTGATAAGTTTTTCCAGCGGTGACCAGATACTTTTGGCTGCGAGCAGAGCCACACCTGTCACCCATGATGTGCATCCACAGTTATTCAATATCGTTGAGGAAATGAAAATTGCCGCAGCGTTACCGAAAATGCCTAAAATCTACATTATCAATGATCCCGCTCCGAATGCTTTTGCCACGGGGCGCAGTCCTGAGACGGCATCGGTTGCAGTAACAGCGGGACTCCTGGCTGGACTGAATCGGGATGAGCTTCAGGGCGTTGTCGCTCACGAGATTAGTCATATCGTTCATAGAGATATACTTTTTGTCACCCTCGCAGGTATAATGCTTGGCTCCATTGTTTTGCTTTCACAGGTATTTCTCCGCGGCATGTTCTACAGTTCGCTCGGCGGTTCCCGGCGAAGATATTCGAGTGGAGGAAAAGGCGGAGGCCAGGCTCAGATAGTCATGCTTGTAATTGCAATAATTGCCGCTATAGTGGCGCCTATCATGGCGTATCTTTTGTATTTTGCTCTTTCCAGAAAGCGGGAATATCTTGCTGATGCCGGAGCTGCGAGGTTGACACGTTATCCGGAAGGTTTGGCAAGCGCTTTGGAGAAAATCGCTAACGATCCTTCGCCACAATTAGCTACTGTCAATAAGGTAACAGCGCCGATGTATATTGCTAATCCTTTCAAAAGAAAAGGTCAGAGGAAATTATCCGATCTGACCAGCACACATCCGCCGATTTCAGAAAGGGTAAGGATTCTTCGCAATTTAACACATGGAGCTTCCTACAAGGATTACTCAGATGCTTTCAACAGTGTGACGCATTCTAAAACAGCACTAATTCCCCAAGCGGCTTTGACAAAAGATCAGGTTGAATTACGGCAGGCACAGGAAAAAGAACAAAAACAGCAGCGGACCGAAAACCAGATGCGGCAGGTTGGTGACATTATGAGAAGGGTTAACCAGTTTGTGTTTTTAACATGTGCATGTGGTCTGAAATTAAAAATTCCCCCGAATTTCAAAGGCAATCAGGTTCAATGCCCAAGGTGCCATAGGGACCATAATCTCCCCGGCAAATAGGGATTAATTACGAATTGAAACGGTTTAGGAAAATACCTAATTGCATTTCACTAACCGGCCTTCAAACCGAACCTCCTGTCGGAAGTGGTTTTTCGCATTTTTTCTATCTTTTTTTCCAGCCGGTCGAATCTCTGTTTGCAAACGAATGTATATAGAATATCCTCAGGACGCTTGCCGCCGTTCTGTTGATTTGCAGCAGAGGATACTTTTTGTGTAATATAGTCGTTTATCAGCTGCTTCTGCTCTTTCAGCAGCTTATGCAGCAGTTTTATCGTATCGTGAAGTACTACGTTATCCCGTTCCAATGCTTCAATACGTTGTTCTGAAGTTAATCGCATTTTTTTTCTGTTCCCTTATTATTCAAATAAAATTATTCAGCCGCTGCCCAGGATACCATGCTCTCCTTCTATATATATTATACCATTTTGAAAGCATTTTTGTTTTTAATTTATTACTCTTTGGACAGCTTTTTTCAAATATTCTTAATTCTATCGTCATAAGGCTAAAAATTATTGTCGAGGATATTCCTTGAATTGCACTTCAAAAAACCTACTGAATTTGTTAATGAGAAAATCAGGTTTATTATAAGGAATGAATTTCAATGAAATGCTTATTTATACTCTTGCAGCGAATTTTATCAGACGGGTTGTTATGCTAAAATAGTATCTTCTCCCGGAGCAAGAATATTCACATCACAGTCAGTTATTTTTGCAAATTGTTCTGCGTCTTCACTGCTGCCTACAATTTGACCCCAGTGATAAGGTATGGCCAGTTTCGGCTTTATTTGTTCGATTGCCTCGGCGGCTTCTTTCGCGTTCATTGTATATGTTCCACCGACAGGAATCATCGCGACATCGATTTCGCCCAGTGTTTTCATTTCTTCGATATAATCCGAATCGCCGGCGTAATAAATTTTCTTGGAATCTATCTGGATAATAAATCCTAACCATTTGTTCTTTTTCGGGTGAAACTCTTTTTTCGGATTATAGGCGGGTACTCCCATGACTTTTATATCATTGATTTCGATAGTTTGTCCCGGCGAGATTGTCACTCCGTTTTTTTGTTTGGCGATAACATCCGCAGGTGCGACAAGTTTCGTATCAAAAGTGCTGATTTTCTCGATATCCTCCGGTGAAAAATGGTCGAAATGACTGTGGCTGACAAGTACTAATGTCGCATCGTTGACCTCATTTGTGATTTGCCATGGGTCGATGTAAATAATCTTTTCATCCTGATATATCTTAAAGCTGGCATGTCCCAGCCATTTCAATGTAACGTTCATAGCAGTCTCCCTTCGAGTTCGGCTTCTTTTTTATCTCTCTGCTCTTTCAATCACTGATTTATTTTTCCCATCACTGCGAATCTCCTTCATCAACCCGGCAGTCAGAATGAATAATCTCAGTCTTCTCATTAGTCCTCCACATTGACACTGTCAAGGAATAGTGCAATCCTTTATGCAAAGGTACGTTACCAGAAAGTGGTCGAATTGTCAATATAATAGTATTGTGATTCGAATTGTGGAATGCTTGTGTGAAGGATTATTCGATGTAACTGCCACAAATAAAGGCGTTTACTTATCCTTCAGTGAAGAAATATTTTTATACTGAGTTTTTTATGAAAATTTACAGCCTTGTTTTCAGACAGTCTTTCAAGAAACAGCAGTCGATATTTGAACATTGACCGTTTGACCATCCGAAACATTGCGTATTTCCCTCGGCTCCCTGGATAGCGTGAATCAGTTCGGTTTTTTTCATTTTTCCCGGAGTTATACCGAGTGCTTTTGCCTTCATTTTTATTTCGGGCATCGTCATCCGTTTAACAGCAATTTGTGTAGCAGGCATATCTTGCCTCCTTATTTATTTCTTCCCGCTTATTTGCGGCGTTTTAATTTTCTTCAATAACCTGTATATCCAACTAATATATTTTTCGTTCTTTTCAGGAATAAACCCTAAATAAAATCCTGCCGAAAGGTAAGTTTTTTTATGAGTGCCATTTAGTCTTTTTGATACCACGATTTTTACCGGACTAATTTTTATAAATAAGGATGTTGATAATAATTGCCGGTCTTTATTGGGCAGTTACAACTGTTGTTTGACAAGCCTGTTTTTAAGTGTAGAATTTGATTATAATTTTTTAACTTCAGGTTGGTTTCTTTATGGAAAAGCAAGTCTGTATAATCGGGGCAGGGCCGGCAGGGCTTATCTCGGCGATTTTCTCAGCTTCCAATGGGGCAGGGACAATCGTCCTGGAAACGAATTCGAATCCCGGCCGCAAGCTGCTCTTGACCGGAGGCCGGCGCTGCAATATTACTCACGATATAGAACCGGCTGAGCTTGTTCGCCTGTTAGGCAAGCAGGGCAGATTCCTTAGCTATTGTATCTATGAGTACTCGCCGAAATATATTCTTGATTTTTTCAGTGACATGGGACTTGAAACCAAAACAGAAACAGATGGCTGTGTATTTCCTGTTTCCTATAAAGCCGAAGATGTAAGAGATGTGCTCATTGAAAAAGCAAAAAATCTCTCAGTAGAGTTTTCCTGCAACAGGCGTGTAATTAATATTATAAAAAAATCAAGAAGGTTTATAGTTGAAACTCAAGGCCATCGGATTAGTGCTGAAAAAATTATTATAGCTACCGGCGGAATGTCATACCCGCAAACAGGCTCTACAGGTGACGGCTATCGTTTCGCACAACAACTCGGGCACACAATCGTCGAGCCAAGACCTTCTTTGGTTCCGCTTGTTACCAGTGAAAAATGGCCGGGACAGCTTGCAGGCACTTCCGCCAATGTCGGGATTTCAACTACTCTCAATAATAAAACTATTGTCACGCATGGAGCGATTGTTTTTACTAATAACGGCCTGGGTGGCCCTGCAGCTCAGGATATGAGCAGGTATTTAACCGATTATCTGCCTGCCCCAGAACCTGTTGGAATTATGCTGGATTTGACTCCTGATTTTAAGCAGCAGCAGCTTGAAACTCGAATAGTTGAGTTGTCTAACGAAAATCCTAAAAAGAAACTTGTTAATGTTCTTGCCGATTTTCTGCCAAGACGTTTGGCTGTTGTTGTTTGTGAATTGGCAGGGTGCGATAATGAAACACAGGCGGGGCAGCTTAAAAAGCAAACGCGAATTAAAATTACTCAAACGATAAAAGCTTTACCTATGTCAGTTTTGCGTACAAGGTCTATCGAAGAAGCTACGGTAACAAGGGGAGGTGTAAGTTTTACCGAGATAAATCCTAAAACTATGGAATCGATAATCTATCCCGGATTATTTTTCGCCGGTGAGGTTATTGATGTTGATGGCCCTTGCGGCGGGTATAATTTACAAATTTGCTGGTCAACTGGAGCTTTAGCAGGTGCTTGTGCCGCAAAAAAATAAATGTTATATTGAGAAAAGTGCTGCCTCTGTCATTCCTGCGAAGGCAGGAATCTACAAGGCTGTCGTAAACTGGAAATATATTTTTGTTATGTTCTAAAAAAGTAGATAAAAAATAAGGGAATGAAAATGAGAAAGTCATATTTAATTTTAGCATCTTTATTATTTTGTGCCGCCGGTTGTACATCAGGGTACAGGGTGCATGTTAACGGTTATTCCGAGCCTAATGAAGCTATTCGAAAGGGGGCATCGTTTTATGTCTCGGCTGCAGAGCCGAATTCCCAGAATCCGATATTTGACAAACAGGTTAATATAAAAATCGAAGAGCTGCTGAAATGGTATGATTATGTCCCTGTATCTGACGGCAATGATTATGACTATAGAATCACTTTTCAGGTTGGTGTGAATTCGCATCAGAGAGCAAGCTATGAGCCGGTTTATCATACATCTGTAGGTTATTACGGCGGGCATTATACCGGCTATCATTTCGGCTATTCGACCTATGTCCCTTTCTATGATACTTATTACGACCGGTTGCTCGTTTTGAAAGTTTTTACTAATGACGACTCGGGCGATGAAAAAGTTATCTGGGTCGGCGAAGCTATGATAAGCACCAGCGGCGATGACATCCGCCGGGTGATTGATTATCTCCTCGTCGGCTGCTTCGAGTATTTCGGTGCTGATACTACCAGACAAAGAAGCTTCACTGTTACCGAAAAAGATTCAAGGATTTTACAAATCGAATCCCTGAGATAATCATGCAGCAGAATTGTAATATATAAAAAGCGGGGAAAGAA
>Ga0272443_10007778_pt1 | contig 10136 bp, 1 predicted proteins | sample SSMAcet12_FD_193581 | JGI IMG/M metagenome (GOLD analysis project Ga0272443, IMG submission 193581) | Marine sediment archaeal communities from Little Sippewissett salt marsh, Falmouth, MA, United States - SSM-Acet-12 | ecosystem: Environmental > Aquatic > Marine > Wetlands > Sediment ... | reverse complement strand
GCTCACGGGATCCGCATGGACTTCCCGGCCCCGGCGCACATCGTTGCCGTTGCGGCTTAGCCTTACGGGGGTAACATCCGGCATGAAGTTCTTGATGACATCCGCACTCAAAGTTGCCTGAACTCCGCCCGCCGGTGCGGCCATTGATGAACCTCCGCTGGTATTGACAATGCTGAAGAATCGCGAGCCGATGCCATCCGCATTGGCCGCGTTGTCCACGGCGATCCAGGCGATGGTGTGCACTCCGTTGGCGTAGCCCGTGGTGTCCAGGTCGTAATAGGCCGCCGCGCCGTCTGAGTTCAAACACTCGGGAAACGACTTGGCTACGTCCGCACGGTAAAGGTTGTAGTTCAGGTAGCCCACCGGCGCGCCGTCCACCAGCAACCGCATGGTCGAACCATCCGTGGGAATCATGTTGGGCGGCGGTGTCAACGCCCAGCCCCAGTTGCGGTAAGCCGCTCCGCCGGCCTCACCGCCCTGGGCCGGGGTGGCGATGGCGCCGAAGGGCTTGACCGCGTGCTGGTTGTCGCAGGTGATGGTCTTGGTGCCCAGGTCCGTGGTGTGGCCCTCCTTGTCCGTGGCGATGGCGTGCAGGGTGTAGGTGGCGCTCATGCCCTGGTCGGGCAGGCCGTAGGTGCACAGCATGTAGCCCCAGCCGCCGCGGTAGTTGAGCGGATAGGTGGAGTGGGAAATCTCCAGGTCGGGCCGCGCCCCTTCCACGAATACCGCATCACCGATCAACACGAAGCCGTTGGGGTGGGTGGGTTCTCCCGTCAGGGGCTCGCGCCAGATCTTAACCGATACCACCTCCACGTCGTCCAGGGCCCAGCCGGACACGGAAATGCTGCTCTGCACCGTGGACTGGTCCACCGGCGTGGCAAAGGAACCGAAGGGAGCTTCCGTCCCGTCAGCCGTGTACACCCGCAAGGTCACTGCAACCGTTTGCGGCGAGTTGACGGCCGAAGGATCGGTCACCGTAACCGTGCCGTTGTAGGTCCCCGGGTCCAGGCCCGTAGGGTTAACACTCACCGTCAACTTGGCTGTTCCCGTACCGGCGTTCGGGCTGACGCTCAACCATGTCCGATCATCCGTTGCCGTCCAGTTCAACGTGCCGCCCCCGCTGTTGGATACCAGCACATCCTGCGACTGGGTCGCCTGGCTATCCCCCCCCACTCCGAATGTCAATGACGCCCTGCTCAGAGAAATTTTCGGCGCATCAATCGGTACTAGAACCGCGTCAATTCCTGAATTTGTATTCCCTACGGTCACCACGATGGTATCCGCGCTTTCGAAGCTGGTCTTTGCATCATACCACTGATTCGCATATCCGGATTCAGTGACCTCCGCATCAAACAGCAACTTGTAGGATCCCGGAGGCAACGCCTGGAAGGCATAAACGCCGGTTGTGCGCCTTGCTGCGCCTTGAATAAAGTTGAACCCAAGATCATATAGGGAGATGTTCGCGCCATCGAATCCATTGCCCAAATGATCTAAAACAATCCCCATGATGCTGCCCGTGCCAGCGCTTCCTTGAATGGTGAATGTGGCATCACTCATGTCTGTTGGATTCCCGTCTGAGGCATCACTTACCCTTACCCGGCATTGAGTGGTTGGCGTATGTTGAAGGAACCAGGTACAATAGCCCTCATTCGCGATAGAATTCTTGATGGGATACCAATTGCCGCCATTGTTGACGGAAAACTCGACTTTTACGTTTTCCACGATCCCGATTGTATCCCAGGTAATCGTGTGAGCTGAATCGACCAGCCAAACCTCGCCTCCATTGGGAGACGTAAGGACGATTGAATCGGACGGGACACCTTCTTCCAGCACGGCATCAATGCCACTCGTGGTTTGATCGAGCATCACCGTCACCGTATCCGCGTCCTGCGCATTCATTTGGTTATCAAACCATTCCGACGAATAATTCGGTGTGAACTTTGGATTGAATCGTACTTTGTAGTCGCCTGGCTTCAATGCGTTGATTTGGTATTCTCCCTCAGCATCTGTTTGGACTTTTTGATTGATCACCAGGTTGCCCGACAAATCGTAAACCAAAACTTCAATCTGCTCCAGGGGCGAGCCCGAGTTATTGGTCACCCTCCCCGAAAGGCTGCCGGCTCCGACCTGAAGTTGGGCATCTACATCAACCGTGGTGCTTGCCTGAGCGGCATTCACCACGGTTGCTTCGGCAAAATTCTGCACTTGATCGTACCAAAGGGATTGGTATTGGACATCTCCGTCACCGTCAAACCAGACCTTGCATCCGCTTTGGGGGATTCCCCTTAAACAATACTCTCCGTTCACGTTGGTGGTGGCAAAGGCGATGGTATTGTCATCCGTTTCACTGAAACTGGGCTGATAAGCGGATACTTTGATCCCGGAAATCCCCTCGCCCGATGGATTGGTTACCCGGCCGCTGACAGCCCCGCCCTCAGTCAACACGGCATCCACCCCCTCCAGGGTATTCGCCATGGAAATGACGAGGGGATCCGCCTGGCTCATGGCCAATCCCTTGTCGTTGTACCACTCCTCAATGTAGTTGGTGGCATTGTCTCTGAATTGCAGGGTATAACTGCCGTCCGCAAGGCCGCTCAATTGATAAAGTCCATTTTCATCGGTTTGGGCATAAGCCACAAATCGCTGACTTTGCCAAAGAATCGCCAGGATGTTCTGGAGGGGCTCCCCATTTCCATTGGAGACAGCGCCGCGGATTGTTCCTCCCGATGCCAACGTGGCATCTATACCGGATGTAGTTTCATCAGCTTGAACCAAAACCGCTTGAGCGGCAGTGAAATCCATTGCCCCATCGTACCATTGCGCTATATAGTTTCCGGCTTCATAGGTATCGAAAAAGACCTTGTATTGGCCGGGCATTAAACCGTCAATCGAGTAATCGCCGTTGTCGTCCGTTTTGCCATAAGAAACAAATTTCTGATCCAGATCGTAGGCCGCGGCATATACGTTCTCGACACCCACCTGGCCGGCGTCTTGGACCCGGCCGCTAATGCCGCCCCCCTTCTGGAGTTGAAAATCAATGCCATTGGTGATGAGTCCATTGGAGACTTCAACAGGATCGGCCGCATCAATGGCGGCCTTTTGCAGGTACCATTGATCAAAAAACCCATCACGTCTGCATCTTAATTTGTATTGTCCAACGGGGACCGGTGCCGTGGTGTAATCTCCCTGTTCGTTTGACAACACAACCAGCACGGATTCATCCTGTGAATCAAAAAGCTCAATAAATGCTTGAGAAACAGCCTGGGCCGTTGCATCCGTCACCCGGCCGCCAATGTAGCCGAATGTGCGACCTTGAGCCAGTTCCGCATCAATACCGGAAATCGCTTGATTCTCATTTACAACAATCTCTTGGGCGGCGGAGAAGTCACCGGCGTTTTGATACCATTGACTCAGGTAGTAACTCGAGTCATTGGCATCGAACTCCACTTTGTAGCGACCGGCCTGCAATCCCTTGAAGCGGTAATCGCCAATACTGTCGGTTGTAATGGCGCCCAACTCTATGCCGTTCAAATCGTACAATTTGGCCGAGATTTCAGATATGCCATTGCCCATCGGATCACTGACTTTGCCCGCGATGCTGCCGCCGCCGGATTCGATTGTCCAGTCTGAAAGACTAGTATAATTGCCGATTGTGACCGAAACCGGATCACCCAACGCAAAGGAACCCTTGTCCTGATACCATTCCATCATCAATTCTTTATCGGAAGAATAATGATAAGGTATTGGATTAAAAAACAGTTTATAGGTTCCGGTGGGCAAACCCTCTATAGAGTATTCTCCATTGTATAGAGTTGGCGATTCGGCCAAGGATTGCCGGGTATTCATATCAATGGCAAAAACCGCCCCACCATAAATGCCAGCCCCCAGGCTGTCCACAACTCTTCCTTGTAGTCCGCCCCCATCATTTAAGAAGAAATCAATGCCGGATGTGGTTTGGCTCGTCGCGACCGTAACCAGTGCGGCGTTCTCAAAGGAGGTCTGCCCGGAATACCATTGGCTGCAGTAATTACCGGAGGGTTCACACACCACTTTGTATTGACCCGGCATCAGGCCTGCACAGGAATAATCATCACCGGAATGGGTGTAAACACTTTCGGTATGAATCAATTGTTGGTTGAGGCTGTATATCTTTATCGTAAAATTACTCCGGGGGATACTGTATCCGTCCTTATCTTTTATGGTACCGGTGATCTCTCCACCGGGCCACAAAACCGCATCAATGCCAGGGGTGGTGGTGGACACGGCAACGGCAACCATCTGGGCATCCTTGAAACTCGTCTTGCCGTTGTACCATTGAGTAGCGTAATACGGGCTGGCGCTTTGACTTAGACAAAAGAAAACCTTGTAATTCCCGGTCTGCAGCCCCGTTACATCATAACAGCCGTCAGCATCAGTAAACCCCCAGGATTGCCGATTATTATCGAGATCAACAACCCGGGCCTCTATTCCCTCCAGGCCCTCACCTGATTGATTGGTGATCCTACCGCTGATGATGCCTCCCCGGGCAATCACCGCGTCGATACCGGAGGTGGTGCTGCCGGCGGTTACGGAAATAAGGTCCGCGGTCTCCCGGTTGGGTTTGTCGTTATACCATTCAGATAAGTAATTGTAGTAATCAGGGACTTCGTTGAAAAAGAACAACTTGTAGGATCCAGTCGGCAATCCATAAACCTGGTAATCGCCATTCTCATCACTCCAGACCCTGGGAGGGTAGACCCCATCCCCATTGGCTTTGGCTGGGATAAGTTCCATCCAGGCCACCGGGTCGCCCTGAATATTGGTCAACCGGCCACTGATGATGCCCCCGGTCTGCAATTCAAAGTCGATATCCTCCGTAGCAGCGCCCTCGGTGACATTGACTTCCTGGGCCTCCTCAAATGTGGCTGCGTTGTTGAACCATTCAGATATGAAGTTGCCCGCATCGTCAACACTGCAAAACACTGTGTAGTTCCCCGCAGTTAATCCACCGATCTCATACTCCCCGTTGGCATCCGTATATGAACCAGCAACCGAATTGGACTCAGCCATATCAACTAGAACATACACATTGCCAACACCGTTCTGGGTACTGTCGGTGACCCGGCCGCGGATTATCCCGCCCGGTTCCAATTGGGCGTTGATGCCATTTGTCGTATTGCCTGCGGTGACGGCAACCACATCAGCATTGAGGCGATCACCCGCGTCGTCATACCATTCGGATTTCAAGTTTTCTGTGGAAGACCGCAAGAAATAGACTTTGTAATTACCCGGCCACAAACCGGATATGCAATACTCTCCCATCGCATCGGTAGAACATGACCAAAAAGAATTAACTCCTGAATCCTCGCTATAGACTTCAACCCAAAGGCCATCAACCCCAAAACCACCCGGCTGGGTCACCCGGCCCGAAATACTCCCTACATCGGCGGCCAATTGGGCGTTGATGTCATCCACCAAACCCCCGGCCGAGAGCGGAATGCTGTCCGCGGCGGTTAAATCCGGCTTATCGTTGTAACATTCACCGGAATAATTACCCGCATTATCCGTATCAAATTTAACCTTGTATGAATCGGCCGGCAGGCGTTCAATGCGGTAATAGCCCTCTGCATCCGTAATGCCTGTGCTGATCCCATCGTAGTACCCCCCACCCGCATTGTACACATAGGCCCTGGCCTCCACATTGGGGATACCCCCCCCTTCGGCATCGGTCACCCGGCCCATGATGGTGCCACCGTTTGCAAGGTGGGCGTCAATGCCGCTGACGGTACTGCTTTCAGCGACAAAAATCTGTGTGGCGGTTTCAAAGCTGGATTTCTGGTTATACCATTGATCCAGATAAGTAAGGGCGGTGTATTCACAATCAAAATAAGCCAAATAGGTTCCTTGAGCCAGGTGGTTGACCCGATAGTCTCCACTTGCATCCGATAACACGCTTTGAACATACTCGTTGCCCGTGGTATAGATAAAAATCCTTACACCCTCTAGGCCCTCGCCTCCCTGGCTTTGCACGGTGCCGGTAATGCTGGCACCGGATGCCAATTGGGCATCCACCCCGGTCACAATGCCTCCCGCCGAGACCACGACCGGATCCGCATGCGACCAATCAAACTTATCTTGATACCATTCGGGGACATAACTACCGCTGGTAGATTCACCCGGTGAGAACTCTATCTTGTACTGACCCGCGGACAAGTTGTTGAGAAGGTAATCTCCGTTTGAATCCGTATAACTGTATTCAATCAAACTCTTGCTCAAGTCATATGCATGGACAGAAACTCCGTGGATACCGTTGTTTGAGGTATCCGTCACTCTGCCGCTGATTCCTCCGCCTGCGGTCATCTGGGCATTGATCCCACTGGTCATGCTGCCGGCTTGAACCGGCACCCAATCAGCGTTTTCGTAGTTATCTTTGCCTTGATAATACTGCGTTACAAAATGGACCTGGCCGGAAAAATTGGTGAACTTGATTTTATAGTTGCCCGGAGGTAGTCCGATCATCACATAGTCACCATTGCTGTCCGTTTCCGTTCGAGCAATGGAGTACAAATAATCCTGGTGCCAGACAATGACGTCAATATCCTGGATGCCAGAGCCGGATGCGTTGGTGACCCGGCCGCTGATCCCGCCGCCGGGTGACAGCACGGCGTCAACGCCGTTGTGCACGGAACCGGGAGCCGTGTAGACTTCGTCCGCATCTTTGGCATACAGCTTGCCCTGATACCATTGGCTGGTAAAGAAGGGATTGCTCGCGGATGGTCTGAACTGTATTTTGCAAACCGGCGGCGCACCCGTCAAGTGATAAAGGCCATTCGCATCGGTCCGGGTATTGGCGCTATCGCCGTTGACACAAACATCGACATCGGCAATCCCGGTACCCGACGGATCGGTGACCCGGCCATAGATTTGCCCGTTGGCATACAACGGAACCAGGGGATCCCCATACAGGTTAACCGAAAACAGGTTATGGAGTTTAGTTAAAGAAGGCCCCCCATTCACCCCCATGGGGCTTTTCATGTCAAAAAAAGCCTCCCCGGCACTCTTTTGATTTTCGATCACCTCCTTTAGATACCAATAGGCCATGGATGCATTCGAAGTCGGGGCATAAGCCGGGCTCCATGCCCCCGGCGTATACCAGGTCACCCGGGAGGCCGCACAGGTGGTGATGGCGCCGTTGGCCAAGAGCGTCATCCCAAGATTATCTTTTTCCTCTGGATAACCATTGTAGCAGGAGTTTTGAAAAACAAAGGCCGGATATTCATCATCCAAGCACTGGGTTTGAGTTACATGAAACAACGTTCCACATGGGTGTGGGCCGTCACCAATAACAGTACCAAAAGGCCCTCCATGACCCCACCAACAAACGACGCCAATAGGAGCGTCTTCCCACACATCCACAACCTTATCATCCAAGAGCTCAATATTGCTATGAAAAACAGAATCGAATATGGACGTACAACTACCTTGTTGATACATCTTCCAATTGTTGTAGTCGTTGGCGCCAAATAAACCATGCATGTCCGCGATGGCTTCCCCCAGGTAGGCACCATCAGTTGAAGGATCACTGAAAGACATGGGCAATAATTTTTGATCTTTCCAGGAACCGCGGCCATCGTTGATGTCGAAATTTTTATAGTAGGCGATGGTCTTTGCGAGGATGGAATCCAGCCTCTGGGTCCAGTAAGAGTTATAATAGACGGGAATCCGGCCCACGTAAACCTCGTTGACAAAGTCCACGCCCCCGGGTTTCGTGTCACCGTAAAGCAAAGTGTCTCCCATTAAATTGATATAGAGAGACCCCTCGCCAAAGAGTTGATTGCCATTCAGGTCCCAGTTTCCCGTGAGATCGGCATAGAAATAATCCGTTGGGGCGCGATCGTATTGTTTTTCATAGGTTGCATTGATACGAGGGAAACACATCTTCATGGGCAGATCGCCGACGCTGTCGGCGGGATCCGTGGGATCATCGGGATCCGGATCGCCGATCAGCAACACGTACTTGATCTGGAAAGCGACATAATGATGGATCAGCCACTGGCGGATTTTTTCCGCCCGGCCGTTCGGTGCTTGCCCGGTGAGGCCATTGTAATCGCTCTCCGTAACAATCCTTACACCCAGGCCCATGTTTTCCAAAAGAGCCTTGAAATCACCCAATCGGGTGCTTTCATGAAGGATCTGGTTGGTGGTGATGATGACGTAGTCGTAGCGAGGGATGGCCTTTTGGACAATTGCCGGTTGATACCAATCCAGGGATTCGGCTTCGTTGAAATTGAAAAGGACCTTTCTGGCCCGCCCATCCATCACGGCATCGTTCATCAACAATTTGACTTCTTCTGAATATCTATCCAGTATTGTCCGTTTGTAGCGGATCGCAAAGGATACATGGGAATTGAACCTCAATTGACGGCTGACCGGATTGTATTGAAAAGGCGAATACAGAACATTGACGATTTTCCATTTCCGCATCTGGGAAACGCCAACGTATCCTATGCTGGCCTCAGGAAAAAACCTGTCCTGCTGGTAAATAGTGGAACTTGAGGTGGCAGGAGAGCTGGCGCCATTTGATGCAAGCATTTGCGGTATCTCTTGAATCAGAAAAGTGCCCATATCTTTTGTTTCGAGGATTTCATGAGTGACTTCAACGCCGCTGATATCCACATCAAAGGGGATGGCGATGCGGACGGTTTTGCAAGGCAGATCGGGATATCCGGAGACGCCTAGGGAAACATAATCCTTGATGGTGAAACGATCAAATCCCTTGGAATCCCGGAGGTGCTTGTAATCATCAACCCGGAGTTGATATATCTGCTGACCAAAAAGCGAACTGGCGAAGGAGAGAACCGCCAAAAGGCAAAAAACGGCAATGGGCTTTTGATTAAACATGGGGTTTCCCCTTATTGGAGGAATAGTTGTCCTTTCTGTGGCGTCCTTCAATGCTTTGTGGGATATTCATGCGGATTTTCTTGATTATCATAGTGGACGCCAAATTCCTCTTGGCTCTCGTACCAGAATGGTTTTGTTTGGCAGTGGAATCAGTGTTTGCCTCAAGTTTCAAGGGGGAACCTGCGTTTCTCTTTTCCATGAATTTCAATGAGTGAAACCTCTTGATCAGCTTCATATTGTTGATTCCAGCCAATCTTTTGTCTTTTAGGTCCTCAATCAACATCTTTGCGAAGGGGAATTCCTGAATAAAGCGGGTCAAGCGTGACTTTGAATGGATGCCGATTATGATGTGCTGCTGGTCATAGTCGAGCAATTGAATGTTTGCCAGCAAAATTTCATTTTTAACCATCGTGATCGGACAGTGATCCGTGACGGCAATCAGACAGTAACGGCAATCCGGACTTCTTTGTTCCGGCATAACGTATACTGCCATAAGGAAAAGAATCAGAACACCAAAGATCTTTCTCATCATTCCCTCCACCGATATGCCGATCATGGCTTTATTCTTGGAATTGTTTTTTACAGATAATAATTGCATAATCAGAGGACCATCCACCCTGATGTTTAGGCGTTTTGAAAAACAACCGCATAGTCGTCATGCAAAGTATCCCGGTCAATACTCCACGTAGATCGGGATGTAGAGCGTGCCGTTGTCCAGCTCCACTTTCATGTGGGTGGAAAACCAGCCGGTGGCTCCCTCAAAGGCACCGGAACTTCTCTGCACACGCCACCGGGTGCCGTAATAAGCTGCACCGCCGTGCAACAGGTTCCCCAGGGTTTTATAGGTTGAGATCAACTGCCGGGCATCGCGGGCCCACATCAGGGCGCCGCCCGTTCCCACCGCCATCTCCGCCAGAACCTTCTTGTTCACATTGTCGCTGAGGCCCACGGTAAAGACTTTCACATTCAGGGACTGGGCCAGGTTGACGATCTCCTCGATGGTCCGTCCGCCCTCGGTATCCTCACCGTCGGTAAACACGACAACCGCCCGGTTGCTGTTGGGCGCATGGGAATAGGTGAAGTCCACCATGGTGTAGGTGGCCTGGAACAAGGGTGTGTTCCCACCCTCGGTGTCTTTGAATCCATTCAAAGTGGAGAAATAACGCAGCCCGTCATTGGTAAAGGACTCGCCATAGTAGGTGATGGGTTCATAGGGGAGGTTGCCCCCTTCCGAAAAAGCGGCAACCATGACGTTG
>Ga0272443_10007777_pt1 | contig 10136 bp, 8 predicted proteins | sample SSMAcet12_FD_193581 | JGI IMG/M metagenome (GOLD analysis project Ga0272443, IMG submission 193581) | Marine sediment archaeal communities from Little Sippewissett salt marsh, Falmouth, MA, United States - SSM-Acet-12 | ecosystem: Environmental > Aquatic > Marine > Wetlands > Sediment ... | reverse complement strand
CGCAAGCAGATATTCCGGGACCCAATACCGGCCGGAAAAGCTTCTAAACAGACCTGACCCCGAATTTACTGGGATGCCTGGGCCCTGCTTTGGAAGCCCATTAATCCGCCAGAGGCGGACGGGTCCGCCACAATACCGGCGGACAAGGGTTGATTCCCCGCCGCTTGCGGCGGGGTAGTTCATTCTTTTGTTCAGAGCCGGCCTTATTTTTATCGCCAGTGTTGAGAGAATGTTTTTCATAGATGCCATTTCTTGTTTGCGCCCGTCCACCGATAGCATTTCGAACCAATAGGTGAGGCGATCATAAAGAGGAAGAAAATTAAGATCCTGGGAGATTAATTCAATGCGCCTCCGGAGTGGTTTAATGGACACAAAATTTTATGAAAACTGCCGTCTTTGTCCCCGTTACTGTGGCGTGAACAGGGTCAGGGGCGGTGGTGCGGGTCAAACGGGGGTTTGCGGGGAGACGGATCAGCTGAGGGTGGCCTATGTGGGCCCCCATTTCGGTGAGGAGCCACCCATCACGGGCGAAAATGGGTCCGGAACCGTCTTTTTTACGGGTTGCTCTCTCAGGTGTTCCTTCTGCCAGAATTATCAGATTTCGCAGAAAGGCGTGGGCATAGAAATAACTGCACGCAAATTGCTGGAAAAGATAGAAGGCATGATCCGGGATCATTGTGTGCACAATATCAATTTTGTGACGCCGGACCATTTTTTCCCGCACGTTTTTCGTCTCGTTTCCCTGTTGCGCAAAGATGGGTTTGATCTACCCGTGCTTTTTAATCTCTCCGGTTATCAGGCCCCAGAACTGTTGAGAATCGCCGAAGATTACGCTGACATCTATCTTCCTGACTTCAAATATTCGGACACATCTCTGGCCGCGAAACTCTCGACGTGCCGAAATTACCCTGACGTGGCCCTTAAGGCGATCGGGGAAATGGTCAAACAGAAAGGATTTTTTGACACATTCTTAAAAAGATCAGTGATGGCCAAAAAAGGCGTCCTTGTCAGACATCTGATTCTGCCCGGAAAGGTGGAGAATTCCGTGGATGCCCTGACCAGCCTTTTTTTAGAGTTTGGAAAAGAGTTGCCCTTGAGCCTGATGTCACAGTACCATCCCGTCGCCCGGCAAAAAGATGGGGCCTTGAACCGGTTTCTCTCCCAAGAAGAATTTGATAGCGTTTACGCCCATACCATAGATCTTGGCTTTGAAAATCTCTTTGTGCAGTTCCCGGAAAAAAGGTCAGGGTCCCAGAGCGCAAGTTCTCCCTATTTGCCCAATTTTCAACAGGCCAAGCCATTTGGTTCACCGTGAGGGGTCACGTTTTTTAGGCTCAGTATTTAAATTTTAGTGTATGCCAGGTGTTTTCCTTAATTGACATGGAAAGGATGTTTTGGTAAAAATTTCAGAATGTTCTTATAAAATGCCTTGCCTTTGCGGCAAGGTTTTTTGTTGATTCTTCTTTTTTGATGGAGTCGTTACATGAAAGTAGCCTATCTTGACTGTTTCTCCGGTATTAGTGGGGATATGTTTATAGGTGCCCTGTTGGATGCGGGTCTTTCCTTTGAAAATCTGGATGAAAAAATCCGGGGCCTCCCGTTCGATAGTTTCCATATGGAAGTGAATCGGGAGGCGCGAAGCCAGATCTTCGGGACACGGTTTAGGGTCAAAACGGAAGGGGAGGAACAGACCCCCAGGAATCTGGACATCATAAGGGATATCATCCGGAAGGGAAACCTAAGCCGGTGGGTCATGGACAGAAGCATCAGCATATTTGAAGAACTTGCCCGTGTGGAGGGAAAAATTCATGACAAGCCGCCGGGGGATGTTCATTTCCACGAGGTGGGTGCTGTGGATTCGATCGTTGATATCGTCGGGACGGTGTACGGTCTTGAACAGTTAGGGGTCACGTCGCTTTTTGTCTCTCCCCTCCCTCTGGGTTCCGGCTTTGTAAAGACTGCCCATGGCAGGATACCGGTTCCGGCACCCGCCACCACGGCACTCCTTAAAGACGTTCCGGTTTTCGATTCGGGAACGCATCATGAAATGGTGACCCCGACCGGGGCAGCCCTTGTGAAGGGGCTTGCCACTGCTTTTGGACCCATGCCACCGATGGTGATCGAGAAGATTGGATATGGGGTGGGAAAAAGAGATTTATCCGATCGGCCCAATCTGGCCCGGATTCTTATCGGGCAACCGCACACAAAGGGCCAGGTCGATACGGTTGTTATCCTTGAGGCGAATATCGACGACACAAGCCCTGAGTGGCTGGGTTTTCTTATGGATCGGCTGTTTGATGCCGGGGCCTTGGATGTGATTTTTTATCCTGTTCAGATGAAAAAGAATCGACCTGGCATCCAGATCCAGGTCATGGGTCGTCCGGATCAAAAAGATAAATTGATGGAGATCGTCTTCAGAGAGAGCAGCACCCTGGGTATTCGATTCCGATATACCCAGCGTGTAGTCCTGCAACGCGCTGTGGTGGAAGTTGAGAGCCCCTGGGGTAAGATCCGGGTCAAGAAGGTCCTTGAAAAAGACGGGTCTCCTTTTTTTCTACCGGAATATGAGACCTGTCGTGAGGTTGCCATGAAAACCAGTCGTCCTCTGAGAGAGATCTACTACTGGGTGATGGGATTAAACAAAGAAAAATGAGAGTGAAACGGGAAACCGGGATATAGAAATCATAATCTTGATTGGGCCTTTTCGATGAATTACGAATCGGAACCCCCAGAAATTAAAACAGACACCCAATACCTGCTTGATGTCAAAATCTCGATCTGATAAATTTGCAATATGGAGCACCTTCAGGGAATCTAATTTTTCCGGAAAGATCTCCTTAATATTATCCACCTGGTTTGGCATAGGGCTTCTGCCGGTGGCGCCGGGCACCTTTGGAACGATCGCGGCTTTTCCCCTCGTGTTGGGTCTGACGTATTGTGGGACCGCCACCGGCGTTCTTATCATCGTAATGGGGAGTGCCGTTGCCATCTGGGCCTCGGCCCGGAGCGAGGAGTTGCTCTGTGACAGTGACCCTTCAGAGATAGTGATTGACGAAGTCATGGGTTTTTTATTGACCCTGTTCCTTTTGCCCCCCTCCTGGCTGACCTTGGGGATAGGCTTTATTTTGTTCCGAGTTTTCGATATCTTAAAGCCCTATCCCATAAAACAGGCGGAAAAGCTCAGGGGTGGCCTTGGCATCGTCATGGATGACCTGGTCGCAGGGTTTTATGCCCATGTATGTGTCAGACTGGTCCTGTTTTTTGTTAAATGATCGGAAGGCGTTTTGCGCAGAGCAACACCCCTTCATTAAGGTCTTGATCTACACAGACTGGTAGAGGCGATGTACGGCGAGATTATCACCATCGGCAATGAACTTTCTTCCGGCAGGACACTTGATCTGAATTCATGGTATGCTGCAGGGAGACTAACCGCTTCGGGACTGAAGGTTACCCGGATAACATCGGTAGGGGATGATCACAGGATGGTCTCCGATGCCCTCCAAAGGGCTGTGAAGGCATCCCGTTTTGTCATTATAACCGGTGGTCTCGGATCGACCGATGATGACATAACCAATGAGATCGTGGCCCAGGCCTTGAACAGGCCACTTTGCCTTGATCAACAGATGTTAGACCAAATAAAGGGACACACCCGGGCAAGAAAAATCAAGATTACGGCCTCTCTCGAGAAAATGGCGTGGATGCCCGAAGGGTCGAAGGTGCTAAATCCGAAAGGCACGGCTTGTGGTTTTTCCCTCATTGAAAAGGAGGTGCGTCTTTATTTTCTGCCCGGGGTGCCGGATCAAATGCGGTATCTCATGGACAAGGTTGTGCTCCCTGAGATATTGCGCTGCTACAAGACGCTGCCCATCATGAGGCAACGCATTTTAAAGTTGTACGGGCTCAATGAGCCCGGCATCGCCGAGATTTTTAAGAAGATACAGGGGAAAACAGGAGATATCGTTTTTGGATTTTACCCCCGTTTTCCCGAGAATCACATTACGATCAGCCTTCGGGGGCAAGACGAGCCAACCGTTACAAAAGAACTGGACCGGGTTGAAATGGCGGTAAGACGCCTCGTGGGGGCCTATATCTTTGCTGCTGGTGATCAAAATATGGAAGAGGTGGTTGGGCATTTACTGCTCGAGAAAAACCTGTCCATATCGGTTGCCGAATCGTGTACGGGTGGTCTGATCGGGCACCGGCTGACGGGTGTGCCGGGCAGTTCCAGCTACTTTCATGGCGGGGTCGTTGTATACAGCAATCAGTCCAAGGTTGATCTCCTGGGTGTAGGCCCCAGGACACTTGAGACCCATGGGGCGGTCAGTGAGAGGACGGCAAAGGAAATGGCCCGGGGAGTGAAGGATCGGATCAAAACGGATTTGGGTCTGGCGGTTACGGGAATTGCCGGGCCAGGTGGGGGGACCCGACAAAAACCTGTGGGAACCGTCCATCTTGGATTGGCCGCAGGAAAAAAAACGTTTTCAAAGGAATACCGCTTCTGGGGCAACAGGGAGCAGGTCAAATTGAATTCCTCAATGATGGCCCTGGACTGGGTGAGGAGGTATCTCAATGGAGATCCGTTCCTTCCTGGCGCTTAAGTTGCCTCCTGAGATCAAAAAAACCCTTTCTCATATTTTACGGGAGATGAAAAAAACGCCCCTGGATGTACGATGGGTCAAGGCGGATAACATTCACATCACTATGGTTTTTTTGGGTAATGTGCCTGTTGAGGATGTTGAGCGAATGGGTGAGTCAGCAGAAAAGGTTTGCCAGCAATATGGTCCTTTTGCTATTTCACTCAGAGGTGCCGGCGTATTCTCCAGCAGACGAAACCCGAGGGTTTTGTGGGCGGGTATGGAGGGGGATATTGACCGGATGACCTGTTTTAGAGATGTATTGCAAAGGCACCTGAAGCCCTTTGGCATAAAACAGGAGAAGCGGCCATTCAGACCTCATCTGACCATCGGACGATTCCGGAAGGGTGCCAGGCCCGGGAACGATTTGGACGATCTTCTGACAGAGTATCAGGATTTGAGCGGCCCGGTGTATGCCCTCAAGGAATTGGTTTTGTTTAAAAGTGACTTGAAGCCGGGTGGCCCGGTATATTCCGAGTTGAAGGCTTGGCCGTTGATTGGGGATTTTAACGGGCAGAGCGAAGCGATTCATTAATTTTATTTCACTTTAGTCCTCTTGGGACTTTAGTGCAGCGGTTTAGGAGGAAAAACCCATGGATAGAGAAAGAGCGGTGGATCAGGCCATTTCGCAGATAGAGAGACAATTTGGCAGGGGTTCCATCATGAAGATGGGAGAGGAGAGGGTTATCGACATCCCTGCGATTTCTACAGGGTCCCTTGCGTTGGATATCGCTCTTGGTATTGGTGGTGTCCCGCGGGGAAGGGTTTTGGAGGTTTTCGGGCCTGAGTCCTCAGGAAAGACCACGTTGGCCCTTCATATTGCTGCCGAGGCCCAGGCAGAAGGCGGGATGGTGGCCTTTGTGGATGCCGAGCACGCCCTTGATGTGGGTTACGCCAGGAAGCTGGGGGTGGATGTGGATAGCCTGTTGGTATCCCAGCCCGATACGGGCGAACAAGCCCTTGATATTGGAGAGATCCTTGTGAGAAGCGGCGGCATAGATGTCCTGATCATTGATTCTGTGGCCGCCCTTGTGCCCAGGGCCGAGATTGAGGGTGATATGGGGGATCACCATGTGGGGTTGCAGGCCAGACTTATGTCACAGGCCCTCAGGAAACTTACGGCAGCCATCAGTAAATCGAAAACGTGTGTCCTGTTTATAAACCAAATCCGTATGAAAATTGGTGTCATGTTCGGTAACCCGGAAACCACGACCGGCGGCAATGCCTTGAAGTTCTATTCGACGCAACGGCTGGACATTCGGCGCATCGGCGCCATCAAGGAAGGAGACCAGGTGGTGGGAAACCGGACCCGGGTCAAAATAGTCAAAAATAAAATTGCGCCGCCGTTCAAGGAAGCGGAGTTTGATCTCATTTATGGGCACGGGATCTCTAAGGAGGGGGATATCCTTGACCTGGGGGTTTCTCTGGGGATTGTGGAGAAAAACGGGGCCTGGTTCTCTTTTGGAGACGAAAGGATCGGTCAGGGCCGACAAAATGTTAAACGCTTTTTAGCGGAAAACACAGATATCACGGACAAAATCAGACAGCTTGTCATAGAAAAGTCGGGACTCGAAAAGACAACAAAAGAGAGGGGCACTAAAGAGGAGAAAAAGGACAGCAAGTAATTAATTGGGATAAGACAATGAATTCTAGAGAAATACGGCAAAGGTTTCTGGACTACTTCAATTCACATGGGCACGAGATTGTAGAAAGCGCTTCACTGGTGCCGTTGGATGATCCCTCCCTGCTGTTTATAAATTCAGGGATGGCGCCTTTTAAGAGACTTTTTTTAGGAGAGGAGATAAGAGACTACACCCGAGCCGCTGATTCCCAGAAGTGCGTCCGTGCAGGCGGAAAACACAATGATCTTGAAAATGTGGGCTATACCCCCCGGCATCATACTTTTTTTGAAATGCTTGGGAATTTTTCCTTTGGAGATTACTTCAAGGAAGAGGCCATCGAATGGGCATGGGAACTTTTGACGGAAGGCTATCAATTGCCCGCAGACCTCTTGTATGTCTCCGTATACCGGGACGATGACGAGGCCTACCGAATATGGGAGACCCAGATAGGGATTCCCCCGGAGAGAATCGTTCGCCTGGGCGAAAAAGACAATTTTTGGACCATGGGGGATACCGGCCCCTGTGGGCCATGCTCTGAAATTTTGATTGACCAGGGCGAGTCTTTGAGCTGTGGCCGACAGGATTGCGCGCCAGGGTGCGACTGTGATCGGTATCTGGAAATCTGGAACCTGGTATTCACACAATTTGACAGAAGTGCCGATGGCAAGCTCTCTCCACTTCCCAAACCGAATATCGATACGGGCATGGGACTGGAACGGTTGACGGCAGTGGTTCAAGGGGTGACCTCCAATTACGATACCGATCTGTTCAAAGACATTATCTCCCGGACAGAGGAACTCTGTGAAAAGCGTTATGGCGAGGACAATAGACAGGATGTGTCCTTCCGCGTCATTGCGGACCATGCCCGAGCGGCCACATTCCTGATCGGTGATGGGATCATCCCCTCCAATGAAGGCCGGGGCTATGTCTTAAGACGTATTATTCGAAGGGCTATTCGGTTCGGTCAGGTCTTAGGCCTGAAAGACGTTTTTCTCCACACCATTTGCGAAAAAGTGATCGAAATGATGGGCAAGGATTATGGGGAACTTATCCAGTCAAAGGGTCTCATAGAGGGGATTGTGAGTAATGAAGAAAGGCGATTTATGGATACCTATCACTACGGTGTAAAGGTCCTCAATGAAGAGATTCATAAATTAAAGGCCAACGGAAAAGACATTATTCCGGGTGAGGTGGCCTTTAAACTCTACGATACATACGGTCTCTCCCCGGATATTGTGGCGGATGTGGCCAAAGATGAAGCCCTTTCTGTCGATCTCCCCGGTTATGAAAAGGCCATGGCCAGACAAAGAGCCCTTTCTCAGGAGTCATGGAAAGGCAGTGGCGAGGAAGAAATCCCAAAGGCCTATCGAAATCTCCTGGCACGGGGCTTCACCAGTCGGTTTTTAGGATATGAGACCCTCATGTCTAAGGCCAGGGTGGCTGCACTTCTGGTGAATGGAAAGGAGGCGACCTCGGCCAGTGAGGGGAGCCGTGTTGAGGTGGTATTGGATCAAACACCTTTCTATGGTAAAGCCGGCGGGCAGACCGGAGATATTGGCTGGCTATTAGATGGGAAAGTAAGGTTTCGGGTCACAGACACCCTCAAATTCAACCAGGATCTTGTTGTTCACAAGGGACATCTGGAAGCCGGTACCCTTGCCGTGGGTGATGAGGTGAAAGCACAGGTTGATGAGAAAACAAGAAATGCCACGATCCGTAACCATTCTGCGACCCATTTACTCCATGCTGCCCTCAGGGAGATTCTGGGTGACCATGTCAAACAAGCCGGGTCTCTGGTGGCACCCGACAGGCTTCGCTTTGATTTTAGCCATTTCACCCAAGTGTCAACGGAAAAACTGGCCGAGGTGGAACGGGTTGTTAACGCGCATATCCGTGAAAACCTGTCTCTTCACACCACAGAAATGTCCAAAGAAGAGGCAATGAAAACCGGGGCTATGGCCATTTTTGAAGAGCGATATGGTAAAACAGTGAGACTTGTGTCCATCGGGGATGGTGTCAGCATGGAGTTGTGCGGCGGCACGCACACAAAGCGTACCGGGGATATCGGGCTTTTTAGGATCATCAGTGAAAGCGCGGTCGCGGCCAATGTGCGCCGGATCGAAGCCCTGACTGGGGAGGCGGCCCTTAGATATGACCAGAAGCTGGAAAAAGATCTGAAAACCGCAGCGTCGCTGCTCAAGGCAGCTCCGGATCAACTGGAAGAGCGAGTTGAGCGGATTTTGAAGGAGCATAAGGGAAAAGACAGAGAGATCCAATCCCTGAAATCGAAACTCCTTTCTAATAAGTCCCAGGATGTTCTTTCCGGGACCAGGGAAATCGGGGGCATAAAGGTCATTGCACAGGAAATGGAAGCCAATTCTCCAAAAGAGCTTCGCGAATCAGCAGACAGAATAAAGGACAGGCTGAATTCAGGCATTGTCCTGTTAGGGGCCAAAAAAGAAGGAAAGGTGATGCTGATCTGTGTGGTTACAAAAGACCTGGTGGATCGATTCAAGGCCGGGGATATTATCAGGCAACTATCAGATATCGTTGGCGGAAAGGGCGGTGGCCGGCCAGATATGGCCCAGGGGGGAGGAAGCAAGCCGGAAGAATTGCAAAACGCCTTTGAAGGCCTGTATAACCTTATCGGTACCGGTATCGTCTGATCAGAACGACTACGAGTTCTCCTGTTTTTCTGTCAGCTTATCTTTGCATTTGCTTAGATATTCAAGCGCCTCGTGATATTGCCCCAGATCCGGGTAGTTCTCAAGAAGGTATCGATACCGACCCATGGCCGCCCGGTATTTTTTCATCTTGAAATAAAAATGGCCGACATACAGTTCATATTCAGCAAGGTTGATATAACATTGCCGGATTTTTCTGCGCGCTCTGTTGGCGTACTCAGTTCTGGGAAATTTTTTGACAAGGCGCTCGAACTGTGCTTTGGCGGCAAGCGTGTTGGATTGGTCTCGATCGGTGGTGCTCACCTGTGAAAAGTGGCACATCCCCTTCTGGTAGATCACATAAGCAATATTTGAATTTTTTGGGTGTAATCTTTCAAACTCATCATACACGTCAAAGGCCTCGTCATATAGCTCCCTTTTGTAAAGGGTATCGGCCATCTTGAGCTCAGCCGTGACTGCGAACTTGCTGTAAGGATACCTGTCCTTTAAATTTTGAAAGGCCTCGGTGGCTGCTGAATAACGCCCCCGCTCCATGTTTTCCATGCCGTCGTTCATGAGTTCGGCAGGAGATTTCTCTATGTCTTCCCCAAAAAACCGATCAATCCAGGCGCAGCCGCCAAGAGAAAAGACAAGGAAAATCCCTGCAAAGAGCCATTTCATCATCGGTTGAATCCATTCATGATAAGGATAAAGCCTTACTTGAGACTTTCAAGGTATCTTTCAACGGCAAACTCGGCTGTGGCCCCTTCACCGACAGCCGTGGCTATCTGTCGAAGTACCTTGGATCGGATATCTCCTGCGGCAAAAACGCCGGGTACCGAGGTTTGCATATCGTTATCGGTTACGACGAAGCCCGACGGATCCAGTTCCACCTGGTCGATTACCAGTTCATTGTTTGGGATATAGCCGATAAAGACAAACACGCCCTGGACGGGCAGATGGGATGTTTTTCCGGTTTTGACGTTTTTTAGGTCCACCCCTTTCACCTCGGTATCCCCCACAATACGCATCGGAATGGTATCCCACACGATGTTTACCTGATCCAGTGCCATAACCCGTTCCTGAAGCAGTTTGGTGGCCCTCAATTCATCTCTACGATGGATCAAATGAACCTTTGATGTAAACCGCGTCAAAAAAATTGCTTCCTCCACCGCCGTATCCCCGCCGCCAATAAGGGCTACTTCTTGATCCCGGTA
>Ga0272443_10007776_pt1 | contig 10137 bp, 9 predicted proteins | sample SSMAcet12_FD_193581 | JGI IMG/M metagenome (GOLD analysis project Ga0272443, IMG submission 193581) | Marine sediment archaeal communities from Little Sippewissett salt marsh, Falmouth, MA, United States - SSM-Acet-12 | ecosystem: Environmental > Aquatic > Marine > Wetlands > Sediment ... | reverse complement strand
AAGGGGAGGGCTGCTCCCCTTAATCTTCCCCTCCGAAACGAAAACCGCAGGGAAAATCCTTTTCCCTGCACCCTTTGAGGGGTTCGTGACTACGCTTTTCAATGGGCGCACGTGGATTCGAACCACGAACCCCTGCGTTATCAGCACAGTGCTCTGCCCTTGAGCTATGCGCCCTGAGTTGATGCAAAAATTAAAATATCCTGCTTACTCTTTCTTCCCAAGAAAATCTTCAAGGTGTTTCTTGACGATGTCCTTTGCGCCTAAAGCAAAAGCAAGGGCAGAACCGAAGCAGAAAGCAGCAAGTATTATTATAAACACGTTGCCAATAAATTCACCCGCTATGCCTACCTGCTGAAGAGCGACGACAACACCGAAAACGACTATTGCCGTCTGGGTTATTTTGCCCAGCAGGTTAGCCTTGCTGATACCCGTGTTGCCGGCAGCGGTCCTTACTATGCCGCTGAAAAAATTGCCGAGAAAGATGGAGAAGACAAAAATAAGCAGTCCCAGCATCAACCTCGGGATAAAGCCTATCAAGCCGTCAATAACCGTGGGAGGTATAGAAACGCCTGCAAAATCTACAGCGACGAATACCACCACCAGCATCACCATCCAGTATACGGCCAGTCCCAGAAGTTCCGAAATCTCTTTGTCTATATTGCCCTTCTCAAGAAACGTTTTAAGTCCCGATTCCTCGGAAAGCTTGTCAATTTTTACAATCTTGAAAAACTTTGTGACAAGCAGCCTGACAAACTTTGCAATTATCCAGCCTATCACAAACATTAACACGGCGCCTAACAGCATTGAAACGCCGTTCCAAAACCTGCCGATTATTTCGGCAGACGGCCCTAAAATGCTCTCTTTCATGCGGTGCCTCCTTTACCCCGAACCTTTCGGGGTTTTAAAATACAAGACAATCTTTCTCCATACAGCTTCCTTGTAAACTCTCATATAGAGTATACCCCATTTGCTGAAGAAAAACAACCTTCAACTGCCTTTTTCACCGGTTATGCAGGTATACTTTCTCGTCTTCTTCAGGGGGTTAAACTCCTTTCCGCCCGATTCAAAAAACTTTGTGAAGAATTCAAGGTACTGGAGCCTGCTCGTGTGCACATACCCTCCCAGAAGGTTTATGGCAAGATTCCCCAGGTGTCCGCCAATGAATAAAACCGCCGCGATAATGTACCCGGCATAGGGTATGCCCGTCGACATAAAAACCATTTCATTTACGACAAGTCCCAACACCGCGGTTGTAAGACCGAGTCCGAAAAGCCTGCTGTAACTCAGTATATCCCCGAGAAGGTTGCTGGCCATAACATTGTATGCCCCGTAAAAAGCCCAGAAAAGCTTCATGACGATGCCTTTCTGCTCCCTTGCTTTTGCCTGCATCAGGTAAAGAAAGGATAAACCCAGAAGAACCGCCGGCACCCTTATGAAATACGGAGACATATCCCTTTTATGCCCCGCGGCAATAACCGCGATTAAAATACCGGCAAGCAGCTGTATTGAAAGCAGTGAAACCGCTTCGCCTGATTTTTTAAGGCCTGTCTCTTTCACGGAGTTATAAAGGTTCAAAACCAGTCCCCAGACAATCTGTATATACCCTATGATAATTGCCCATCCTAAAAATATAAAAGCCTTGTTTCCTCCGCCAAGGGGGTCAAGAATCACAAGGCCTTTAAGAGCCCTCGCCGGGAGAAAGCTTTCCGGCAACCTTTTGAGCAGGTCGCCGAACCAGCTGCCCGTGATAATCCCCATCAGCAGGGTAGCTATGCCGCTATACAAAAGAAGTTTCATGAATTTGGCAAAAGCCGGCATCAACCTGAATTTTTTCATTAAAAGAAGGGCGAGAAGGATAAGTATCAAACCGTAACCCGCATCGGTTATGCAAAAAGCGAAGGAGACCGCGAAAAAAAGAGAAAGATGGCCTGTCGGGTCGATATTCCTGTATGCGGGCCTGCCGTAAAGGTCTGTAACAACCTCGAAAGGCTCTACAAGCCTCGTATTTTCAAAAGAGATGGGAACATTTTCACCCGGAGCAGGGTCTTGAGTATGTAGAAAAGCTTCCGGAATATGTTCCTTTATGAATTTTTCAAAGCGGGCCACGTCTTTAGCTTTAATCCACCCGGCAAACCCTTTGACAAACTTTGAAGAACCCAGCCTCTGCTGCGCCAGCACATAGTTGAGAACGCTGGAGATGTGGTCGTAATAAACAAATATCCTGTTTTTGTAACGCAGGATATCCTCCATTTCTCTTTCTGCCTTTTCCCTGAGCCTGCAGTTGTTTTCAAAGACCCTGTCAAGCTTGCTTATTATGTCAACGGGTTTCTTATTCCACCGCCTGATATTGAGGATTTTCCCTTTCCTTCTCTCTACGTCAGCCAGAACCTTCTTCTTCATCTCCCCGGGAAAAACTGCCATCCAGAAAACCTGGTTGCCTTTTTCGCCGGCTTTTTCAGCCGTCACCCCGTCCATATCTTCCGGAAAATATTGTGATTTTTTATCCAGGCCAAAGAGGAGAAAAGAAAAATTGCGGAGGGAAAAAAGGTCCGACGGAATTATTTCAAGAAGGCTTATCGTTTCAAGCTCGTTTTTTAATGTACTGATTCTGGCCGCAAGTTTTTCACGCCGCTCAACCTCCCCCGATATCTTTAAGAACCGGCCGTATATTTCTTCGAGAGGGAACTTTTCAACAACGTCCCTTTCCTCCTCCCCCGACAGAAGAATCCTGCCGGAAAAATCTTTCCCTTCAACTTTTTTAACAACTCCTTTAAGAAATTCAAGGCGGGCAATTTTCTCCTCTATCCTGGTTTTATCGGTTAAAATTTTTTCAAAGCCGAACGTTTCAGGAAGCGCGCCTATTTCGACCATGGATTCATTTTGCAGCTTTTCAAGAACATGCCCCTGCTCTCCGCTGAAAAAAATGGAGAACTTCTTCATCTTTTCTATCACTTATCACTCCTTGTTGATTCTTACGTACTCTTCCGTAAGGTCGCATCCCCAGCCTGTAGCATCAAAGTTGCCCGCCTTCATATCGAAGCATATCTCTACCTTGCTTCCTCCCATTTTTTTTATCAGGGCCTTTTCGTCGTACTCTACGGGATTGCCGTCATAAACCTTTATCCCGCAGATATAAACCTCCGCTTTCCGGGTATTAATCCTTGCATGGGCAGACCCGGCGGAAGAGAGTATCCTGCCCCAGTTGGGGAGGCATCCGTATACCGCGGACTTGAAAAGATTGGAACCGGCTATTTTTTTTGCCACCCTCCTTGCATCCCTGGCGCACCAACCGCCTTTTACCCTCACTTCTATAAGCTTGCTCGCCCCTTCTCCGTCAGAAGCTATTTTCACGGCAAGCTCTCTGCATATTTTTTTGAGGCCTGCGGAAAAGGCCGGGTATTCGCTGCTCTCTTCATGTATGGAAGAATTGCCGGCAAAACCGTTTGCAAGGCATACGACCATGTCGTTGGTACTTGTATCATTATCGACTGTAATCATGTTGAAAGAATCATCCACGGCTTCTTTAAGGGCCTTTTTAAGAGCGCCCCTTTCAACCACGGCGTCAGTAGTAATAAAAGCGAGCATTGTCGCCATGGAAGGGTTTATCATTCCTGACCCCTTGGCCATGCCGCCCATGACAACCTCTTTTTTCCTTCCCCTGATGCCCGTTTCCGCGACGCATTCCTTGACCGCCAGGTCGGTAGTCATAATGGCTTTTGCCGCTTCTGTGTGGTTATCCCTGCTTTTGCTTGCTGCAAGGAGAGGCAGGGCTTTCAGGACGGGTCCGCAAGGAAACTCCCTGCCTATTGTCCCGGTGGAAGCAAAGAGTAATTCACTCCTCTCCGTTCCGAGAATTTTTGCAAGCTCTTCCATAATGCATTCGGTGTTTTTGCGGCTCTTCTGGCCGTTGCAGGTATTTGCATTCCCGCTGTTGGCAAGAACTGCCCTGACCGGATTATCTATGTTCCTTAAACTCCAGAGCAAGCTGAAGGATTTAAACCTGTTCGTCGTAAAGGTGCCTGCAGCAACGCAGGGAATTTCAGAAAAGACGAGGGCAAGGTCGTTTGATTCCTTCTTTTTTATCCCGCAATGAAGTCCCGAGGCATAAAAACCTCCGGGATTTGTTATTCCGCAGTTTTCCATTTTTTTAAAATTGTTTTTGCAAGTTTCACATCGGCTGGATAGGTTATTTTTATATTATCCTGTCCCCCTCTGACCAGGTAAACCTTAACCCCCAGCCTTTCAACGAGAGCGGAATCGTCGCTTCCGTAAAAGTCATCTTTGTAAGCCATGGCGTAAGCCGCCCTTAAAATATCCGCCCTGAAAGCCTGGGGAGTCTGCACCTGAACGATATTCTTCCTTTCCGGAGTTGATTTCACAAAACCGCCGTCAACCTCTTTCACCGTGTCCCTTGCTTCTATGCAGGGGATGCACGCTCCGTACTTTTCCGCCCCTTCCAGTATGCAATCCAGGACCTTTTTCTCAAGAAAGGGCCTGGCTACGTCATGGACAAGAACCAGCCCCTTACTATCTGGCATGATGTCCAGAGCGTTTTTTACCGAATCCTGCCGGTATTCCCCTCCGGCTGCAAACTTAAGGCCTTTATACTTTCTTCTGAGCTTTTTCTCCCAGAACGGTATTTCCTCCACAGGCAGAACGATTACCGTTTCGTCTGCTACATCGCGGAAAATATCCAGGGAATAATATATGAGCTCCCTGCCGCCGAGCTTCATAAAAGCCTTTGGCAGGCCCCCCATCCTGCTGCCTCTTCCCCCGCCTGCTATTACAACGCTTACCATCTGTTTTTACTATTATATGTTTTATGCCTCTCCGGGACAATCTTCAAACTGCAGGGAAAAACCTTTCGCCCCGCCCGCCCGCATGAAAACTTCGGGAAGCTTTTCTATGATATCGGAAGCAATAAGGGAAGCCTCTCCCTTCTCTTTTGCGGCAAAATCGCCTGCAAGCCCGTGCATGTATACACCGTACATTGCCGCATCAAAACAGCTAAAACCCTGTACCAGAAGGCTTCCCGCTATTCCCGCCAGGACATCCCCGCTGCCTGCGGTAGCCATGCCGGGATTTCCAGTGAGATTTAAATATTCATGTTTCCCGTCGGTAACAAAGGTGCGATAGCCCTTAAGCGCAACCACCGTTTTATGCTCTTTCGAGAAAGCCCTTGCCTTCTTCTCTCTCTCTTCCTGCACCTGGCCCGGGGTGTCTCCTGTAAGGCATCCCATTTCCCCCGGATGGGGAGTTATCACGCTCCCGCCCGGTATATTCCCAAGCACCCTTTTATCCGCCGAAATGATTCTTATGGCATCGGCATCTATCACGGCCGGCTTGCCACAGGCGGAAAGAACCTGCCTGACAAATCCGGCGGTTTCCGCGTTTGTGGAAATTCCGGGCCCTATCAAAACCCCGTCCGCGCGTTTTCCTATAAAATCGAGACAGGGTTTAACTGCCTTTAAGGAAAATGTGCGGGAAGGCGTTTCAGGCAGAGGCAGGCTCATGGCTTCGGTAAGTTTTACCTCGAGTATTGCGTTCAAGCTTTCAGGTATTCCCACGGTAACAAGGCCGCAGCCGCTTCTCAAAGCCGCTGCCGCAGCAAGGCATACCGCCCCGGTCAATCCCGGGCTGCCTCCCAGGATAAAAAGATGGCCGTAGTCTCCTTTGTGGGTATCCCTGCGCCTTTCATGCATAATCATCTTAAAACCCTGCCTCCATGTTCTCCTGCCGCCTTACCTGACCGGGCTTTACAGCCCTCTTCCTCTTTTGCCCTGCAGGACTAATATTATAAAATAAAAAGGGCGGATTACAAAACTATCCGGCTCTTTCTTTTTCATCGTACAGAAGGCACACGGCCACAGCAATATCATCCGTGTGGGATATAGAAACGGATATCCTGCGGTTTCCTACCTTTTCCAGCAAATCTTTTTCAGAGGTTTCTATAAAAGGTTTCCTGACAGGGGAACTCTTAACTTCAATCTTTTTGTAGAAGGAAGCATGTTCCTGAATACTGAGGCTTTTAAGAAAGGCTTCTTTGGCGGCAAGTTTTCCGGCAAGGGTCAAATCGCTGCTGCTCGAAAGTTCTCCGGCAGTAAACAACTTCTCTTTTTGAATAACGGACAGTATTCTTATTTCTTCTAAGGCTTTTACCCCTGTTGACAGTTGAATCATTTAGCCGCCGGGATGATATTTACTATCTTGCTCCCTTTTCTCTCGCCAAATTCGACCATGCCGTCGATAAGACTGTAAACAGTATAATCCCTGCCTATGTCGGCTCCGCTGCCGGGCTTTATCCTGCTGCCTCTCTGCCTGACAATGATGCTTCCCGCGGTAACTGTCTGCCCGCCGTACACTTTTGTTTCCAGGTATTTAGGGTTTGAATCCCTTCCGTTTCCTTGTTTTTTTCTTCCCATAGTGGTAAAGATTATAACAAAAAGCAAGCCGCTTGTCAACAGATGGCGGCAAAACTATTTCCATGCATCCCGCATTTCCCGTATCGGTTCATGGCGCCGACTGTAAAAAGATTGGCAAATCTCCCCGTGAGATTCATGCTTCCCGGTTAAACATCCATGCGGTTTATCTTCTCCGGGTCTATCCTGTCAAGGTTTTCAAATACCTTGCAGTAAGCATCCGCCAGCAGGTTAACCGTTTCAATACCGTTTGGAGCCCTCAGCGGCATGTTCATGCCTATGTGGGTCCGGGAATGCCGCAAAGCCCGGGGATACTTCTCAGGAATGTACTCTACCCCGTCTCCGGCATGGTCAACGCTCCATGGGACGCCGAGCCCGAAGGCATTCTTGTTCCTGAAAACAGTCATCGCGGGAAGTATGTACCTCTGCCAGATGGCTGTCCTTAATCCCTCTTTCATGAGCGCCTTGTTCACAGCGTCGCGGAAAACCGCGGGTTCCCCCCGCCAACCGGCTTTCTCCATGTCTATCCTTACAACATATTCATACCATGTGTGGGAATACCCTTCCGGCTCGAAAGGCAGGATAACTCCCCGGGAAGCAAGGTGTTTTATTTTTTCATGGAAAGAAAGGGCATTTTCCTTCTGTACCTTGAGGTGATAATCAAATTTTTTCAGCTGCGCCCTCCCGAATGCCGCGATTATATCGTTATTTCTGTACATCCATCCTATCATATGGGCATGATAATCGCGTTTTTCTCCCGGGGCCTTTGTTTCCCCGAAAGACCAGAGCTGCTTGGCCTTTTCATGCTTCGCCGGGTCGTTTGTCACAAATAACCCTCCCTCTCCCGAACAGAGACTCTTGTTATGGGCAAGGCTGAAAGCCGCACAATCTCCGAAGGTTCCCGTCTTTCTGCCTTTAAAAAGAGCTCCAAGAGACTGGCAGGCATCTTCCACAACCATCAGATTATGCTTTTTTGCAATTGACATCACCTTTTCCATGTCGAGTGCGAGCCCGTGTAAATGGACGGCTATTATGGCCTTTGTCCGGGGGGTTATGGCGGCTTCTATTTGGTCCACGTCCATATTGACAGTGTCAAAATCTATATCCACAAATACAGGAATCGCGCAGTGGTGCAAAATGCAGGTTGCGCTTGCGGACCATGAGTAAGCGGTCACGAGAACATGGTCACCCGCACCCACCCCGCAAGCCACCAGCGCCATGTGAAGGGCGGCCGTACCGCTGTTTGTGGTTATGCAGTACCTGTTGCCGTTCCATGAAGCGAATTCATCCTGCAGGGCAATGCATTCCGGACCGAAAAAATGGTGGCCGCTCCTGAGCGCAGAAATTATCATATCTTCATCTGTACTGTCTATGGGCGGCCAGGGTTTTACTGCGCCCGGAGGCACGGCAGGTTTTCCTCCGTATATTGCCAGTTTGTCCATGGTATTAAATCCTCCTTGCCTGTCGGAATCGTTCAACTTTTTTTGACTTGAACCATTGTAAGTTATACCATTATATCGTGTCAAATAAATGCGTTAAAATATCTGCGTCGCTCAGAAAATTTCTTCTGAGAATCTTTCCCCGGGGAGAGAAAGCCGGGAAAAAATATTCAGCGGCCAGCGGCAGTTAAACCTGATTCCTGATGCTGATAAACATAAATGAACTTTGGCCGGATAAATTTATGGCGGCCGGAAAATTGCAAAAAAAGGAGACCTGACCCCCATTATGTGCAAAATATATTTTCCCCAGTTCAGGCAGGGTAAAGACGGGCTCCCGCTTCACCCGGGCCTTACGATACTTGAAGCCGCCCGCATGGCGGACGTTAAAATACATGCTGAATGCGGGGGTATCGGCAAGTGCGGCAAGTGCACGGTAAGAATTGCTTCGGGAAAAGACAACCTCAATCCACCTACAAGCATGGAAATTGCTTCCGGCCTGAAAGAAGACGAGCGTCTTGCATGCCAGGCAAGGATTGTCAGGGACAGGTCCGACCTGTCCGTCTACATAAAAAATTTCGGGGAATACGAGATCCTCAAGTACGGGATAGAAAGAAGTGTAAGGCTCTGCCCTTTATACGAAAATAAAAACGGCAGGGTTGTGAGGGAAGGCATCCCCGTGGAAAACTACAAGGGAGCTGTTTATGGGATTGCCGCAGACATAGGAACAACCACGATGGTTTTTGACCTTGTCGACCTTGAAAACGGGGATATCCTTGAAACGGCTGCCAAGACCAATCCGCAGATATCTTTCGGCAACGATGTAATATCCAGAATAGAGGCGGCCAGCTCGCCGGCTCGCCTCAAACAGCTTCAGAAACTTCCCGTAGAGTTTATAAACGCTTCCCTGGAAACAATTGCCGGAGAAACGGGCAAAGATATATCCGGCCTCGTCTACCAGGCGGTTATCGTCGGCAATCCTACGATGAGAGACATCTTTTTCGGCAAGAATGTCCAATCCCTGGGAGTTATGCCCTACGAATCTTCGAATAAATCGGCACTTGTCGTCCCTCCGGGCCAAATAGGGCTGAAAATCAACCCTGAAGGGGAGGTTTACGGAGCCCCGCTCATAGGAGGGCATATTGGCAGCGATATTGTCGCAGGAGTCCTTGCCTGCGGCATGCACAGAAGCAAAGACATATGCCTTCTTATAGACATAGGAACAAACGGAGAGATTGTTCTCGGCAACATGGACAGGATGACGGCTTCATCCTGTGCCGCAGGCGGGGCCTTTGAAGGCACTACGGTTGCCTGCGGTTCGGGCAGCATAGAAGGCGCCATCAAGAAAATCGAAATTACCGGCGGCAGGATAGCGTATTCAACCATCGGCAACAGGCACCCCTCAAGCGTTTGCGGTTCCGGATTTATCGACCTCCTTGCGGAATTCCTGAACCACGGCATCATGACGGAAAAAGCAAGGCTAAAGGAAGATTTTTATATCACGGGGGACATAAAGATAACCCAGAACGATATATTCCAGCTTATTACTTCAAAAGCGGCAATAAAAACGGGCTGGCAGATACTCCTTGCAAATTATCCCGCAAAGCTGTCCGATGTAAAAAAAATTTACATATCGGGAGGTTTCGGCAACTTCGTGGATATCAAAAACGCGGTAAGGATAGGGCTTATCCCCGATGTCGGGGAAGAAAGGTTCGTTAAAATAGGAAACGGCGCTTTAGAGGGAGCAAGGGAGATGCTTCTTTGCACCGACGCCCGGAAATTAAGCGGCACCATAGCGGAAAAGATTGTGCACGTCAGGCCGGAAAAGGCGGAAAAAGAGTTTGAGTACATCCTGGCAGAAAACATGTATTTTTAGCCGGAAACCGAGATTTTTAAAACCTTTTTTGTGCCCCTGTCAACCTTGAACCTTTCTGAAATTTCTGCGCCGCAAACCCACGCAATCTCTCCGCCGGAAAGAAACACCAGAAGGTCCCCCCTCCTGCGCGAAGGTATTTTCCTTCCCGTTAAAAATCTTGAAAGCTTTGTCCTTTTCTCCATGCCGAGGGGCTGGAAAAAATCCCCTTTCTTATAACCCCTCACCGTCAAAAGGCTTCCCGTCTTGCCCTGGTCGAGACAGCAGGTGAACCTGTCATTGCCTGAAGAAAGGGGCAGGCAGGCATTGACCGTTGCCGATTTAACAGTCCTGCCGTCTGCGAGCCGGAGAACCCCAGGCACCTCCATTGAAATTTCTTCCGTTTCCCCTTCAATCTCGCATCGGACGG
>Ga0272443_10007775_pt1 | contig 10138 bp, 6 predicted proteins | sample SSMAcet12_FD_193581 | JGI IMG/M metagenome (GOLD analysis project Ga0272443, IMG submission 193581) | Marine sediment archaeal communities from Little Sippewissett salt marsh, Falmouth, MA, United States - SSM-Acet-12 | ecosystem: Environmental > Aquatic > Marine > Wetlands > Sediment ... | reverse complement strand
AAATAGCCATCCCGGTAATAAATATCACGAATATCATTCCAGAAAAACGAACCATGATATGTAAAATCGCCGGCCCAGACTGAGGTTGCCAGCAGGATTAATATTATACCCGTCAGTATTCGCATCATTTCAACATTACCATTTTACGGATGTCACTGAAACCTTCCCTGTCGGAAAGCCGCGCCAGGTATACTCCCGATGCCACCTGACCGCCGTCATCGTTGCAACCATCCCAAATAATTGAAAATTTTCCAGCGCTCAAGCGTCCGGTCTCGAGGGCGCGAACCTTCTGCCCCAGAATATTGAAAATTTCCAGCTTGATCTCCCTTTCGCGGTCAAGGCTGAATTCAATTGCAGTGGCCGGATTAAACGGGTTGGGATATACTCGGGATATTTCAAAGCTAAACGGCAACGACGGATCATAGGGATCATCAACTCCCGTTGGCAGACCGAGACGAGGATCAATCCCGGTATTTTTTACATTACCCAGATATTTGGGCCACATAATCATGGTCGTATCATAAGGAGCTTCCAGATTCCAGATTACCAGATCATTACTGCCACTGCACAAGATAAGCTCACTAAAGCCGTCACCTTCGAGATCATCGACAACCGGGGTCATAGGCAGAGAGCCTACCATACTCGGTGATGCCGCCGTTACGATCGGATAACCGGGTGTCATGGAACCGCCCGGTTCCCAGGCAAAAATACGCTCATAACCGGTTCCGGGGAAAAGAAAACCTCCGCGGGCTATAATGTTGGGCGTTCCGTCCCCGTCAATATCAGCCACAATCAGATTGCCCAGCATGCTGTTAACAGTAAACAATACTCCCGACGGCATTGAGGGATTTTCCATATAGGGTGTGCCGTCATCGTTGAAAGCAAATACCCAGGCAATATCATAGCCCGAATAAGCGACCAGAATTTCGCGATCGCCGTCATTGTCAATATCAACACAGATGGGTGCCGTGCCGATCCATTCCTCGACGCCTGCCAGATGAACCGGCCATCCGGGAAGCGGGTCAATTCCCTGGCTGGCAACCCATAAATAGGACAGTCGATCGGTAGCGATACCGGCCATTATAACATCATAGGTACCATCCCTATCAACATCCGAAATCATTCCGCCGTTGGTCAAATCGGTCTCGATTGTCAGCGGTGAGGTCAAACGGAGGCAAGCCATTGCGACCATCCCATAAATAGAATCCCGAAGGATCATCGGTGGTGCTGTATATAGCCCCGACTTCATTGACGCCATTATTATCAATATCAATGCCGGTAACAAACGGGACCCAGACACCGGCAAACTGGGCCGTATCAAAAATATTCGGATCCAGAGCGGTGAATAATCCCTCCAGAGAATAAAAGTAAGGATCGCCGTCATACTGGTAGGCGTGAACTTCTCCATAGCGGGTCATATACAGAACGACCGAATCTTCAGTATCATGCAACTCGGTTACGGTGGGTACAGGATAGGAAAAATAGGTCATCCCGGTCGAGGCCGCCTTGGGCCAGCCCGGCAGATATTGTCCCTGATAGTTATAACAGGCCAGAATGTCCCGCCCGGCGGCGACAATATCGCTTATGCCGTCTCCGTCAATATCATCAATAGCCGGCATAGACCTCATATCGCGATCGGTTTCAACAGGAAAACCATCAAGCAGTTGCCCCTGGGCATCGAACACATACAAACCATTGCGCGCTCCCACGATTATTTCTTTGATCCCATCGCCGGTAATATCCCCCACCGTCGGAGAAAAAGCCAGAAAATCTCCAATATCGGCCGGGAATCCTTCCCGCAACAGAGATTTGACCTCCACTCTCACCGAGTCCTCTACGGTATTTTCTCCCATGAAGGCAACGAGGGTAATATAATAGAAGCCTCCGTCCAGACTGGTCAAAGGCCACTCACTGAAAAATTCATCGAAATAGAATCTGGTACTGGAAAAAAGCAGGGTCGCTGATGGGCTCAATTCCGGGCGCGTCCAAATCTGCAGAGAATCATAATCCGCGCCATAAGCGGATCCGGATATTTCCACATAGTGGCTTAACAGTTCATCATTGACGGGATAAGAAATAGCGGCCGCTTCCCCGCTGATAATACGCAGGGTCAACTGGTCCTGTCCGTAATCAGTAGTGATCTTAAATGTAAAGTAACCGGAACGCCCATTGGTTTGCCATACGAAAAACGAATCAGTAGTTTCAATCCCGGAAGAACTGAATAACAGAGTCCAGTCATCGGGTTCCAGTCCTTCGCCGATATAAAGATCAACAGCACCGGCGTACCCTCCCGTGATGGAGACTCCAAATACCACAGAATCGAGGACATAATCATAATCCTGAGGAACTGTAAAGTAGGCCGCCGGTTGCAATATCTGACTAACCGCATTGCCGACATTTAAACGCCCCCAACCCGATATGGTGTCATAGCCGGTCAGGTTACTGCCGTCTCCGAAAGGATCAATAATATCATCGGCCGTTTGATTAAGAATGTCTCGCAACTGCTGATGGGTCAAGCCGGGGTTATAGCTCAACAGCAAGGCCGCCGCACCGGCCACCAGAGGTGAAGCCATTGAGGTTCCATCGGCCAGATAATACTGTTCGGCAATAATTCTCAACCCCGGCTCGGTAGCGGCATACATATCGGTCCCGGCGGCCCGCAGAGAAAGGATATTGCGACCCGGGGCGAAGATTTCAACATAACTGCCAAAATTCGAGAAATAGGTTACTTCACCGTCGGCATTGGTGGCTCCGACCGCATAAGCGCCCTCATATCCTGCCGGGTAAATCGGATCGGAGATACCATAATTTCCGGCCGCGGCGACCACTAGCACATTATGGTTTGCCGCAAATTGAATAATCTCCTCCATGCTGGGTGAACTATACGGCATTCCCCAACTGGCATTGATTACCCGCGCTCCCTGTTCTATGGCATAAGACACGGCATTGAGAGCCACCGATAGATAGCTGTTGGGAAAAATCTTCAGCGGCATTATCTGAATCTGTCCCGGAAATCCCGCGATACCTATTTCGTTTTCCACGGCCGCCACCAAACCGGCCACATGAGTCCCGTGCCCGGTTGAATCGGTAGCATCATTGTCGGTTTCAAAATAAAGCAAAGTCGAACTGTCCCCTGAAAAATCCCACCCGCGATAATCATCGACATAACCGTTATGATCGTCATCAATCTCATTACCCGGTGGATCCAGCGGGTTAACAAAAATATGGTCCGCCAGATCGGGATGATCATAATCTATACCGGTATCAACCACGGCCACCAGTACCGGGACGGTATCGGCCGGTGGATTATCATACACCGCCCCCAGATTGATATCCTCTCCGGGTAAACCGCTTTCCAAATAAAGCACATCATTATTGTTTCCCGAATTGCGCTCGATAGCATAAAATTCCTGTCCGGTATTATGTAGATACCATTGCTGGGTAAAAAGAGAATCATTGGGCCATCCGAAAAAATCCAGACGAAGGTCAGGCTCGGCATATTTCACATCGGGATGGCCAGCCAACTGCGATATCAGTTCGAGGACATTCACCGTATCGGGAAAGGAAAGGACATACAGATTATTCAGGGGATTGTCGGCCCTGAGGTTCATACTTCGCGAATCGGCATTTTTCGAATCGGGCAAAATGCTTTTCAACGAAAAATCGCTATAGGCTTTGGCCTGGGTCAGAGGGACACTGCCCAACAGTGAGGCCAGAGTAATATCAGTTCCCGCATGCGCTCGAATAATAATCCGGCCCGGATGGTATTGCGGAACAGGTGAATTCCCTCTGGCGAGGGCGGGAAAGATTAAAATAAGCGAAATCAGCCAGGCGGTGGGGATGCCCGGGCACAGTCTGCTAAGTTTAGTCATTAAATTTTCTCAATTAACCCAACTTGTCCTATTTCAAACTAATACGAATAGCGCACCTGTCAAGTCAGATTTAAATATCCTGCCCAACATGATTCATATTATAAGACGATAACAAAAGAGAAAATGTCTAAAACTGACGATTGCGACTGCGCTTGCGAGCCATACGAAAACGAGCCCGGCGCGAGAGAAGTCTCTGGCGTTTTAATATCGTAAATACTTTCCACCAGCCAAAACGGAATCTGGGAGCGATTTCACCGGCCAGATCCGCCAGCTCCCCGATACTGCTAAATGGATCGGCAACAATGAGTTCGATTATAACTTCTTCAGGCGAATCAGCCCTCCGGGAGAACGGAGAATCAGATTCGATTTTATTGTCGCGCCGCCCCGGCGACATAGCCGCCTGAATGGCCATCCCGCTTTCAGGGACTATTTTTTGTTCGGTTTTCCAGACTTTTTCACCGTCATCCTGATTTCCCTCATCGCCGGTAATATCGAAAGCTCTTTTACCCGACTCCAGAGAATCAAAGGCCGGAATAATATTCTGGAATTCCAGCAATTCATAAATCTCATATACGTTGGGAATCATATTGACGAGCTTGATGTCGCCCTCCTGATCGCGGACTTCCTGAATACGAGATATAAAAATGCCCCAGCCGGCTGACGAGATATATTCCACCCCGCCAAGATCGACAATGATATTATACTTTTTCTGTGCGATCAGGCTTTCTATAACGTTTTCAAGCTCAGAGGCGGTAATGGTATCAACCACCCCATCAACCCGGATAATCGATAATTCACCGGACGGACCGGACTGCGATAACGATAGTTTAATTTCTTCCATTGACGGCATAAGTTAAATCCGACTTATATTTATAAAATCGCCCGAATCAGAAGACTACTTAACTCTAAAATAGAAGAATTCCAACAATTAATGCAACCCATAAATATTTGCGGGTGCCCTACCCCTCTTTGGGGGAAGGTCTTTCAAGATGATATTCTTTTATCTTCTGTCGCAGAGTATTACGATGTATACCCAGTAAATCGGCGCATTTTTGCATATTCCAGTTTTCCGTTTGCAGTACCGCATTAATATGCTTCTTTTCCATATCCGCCAGAGACAGCCCCGGCGCTAAATCTTCCGCCTTATCCCCTTCCCGACGACTCAGCCCCGGCAGGTCCTTTTTCGAAATATGGTCACCGGGCGAAAGAACCAGGGCGCGCTCAATGACATTATATAATTCACGAACATTGCCCGGCCAGGCGTAATTCAGTAAAACGGCCGCGGCATTGTCGGTAAGAGCGGGCGCCTTGCGGTTCATCTTACGCGCGGCTTTCTCGAGAAAATGACGGGCCAATAGTATAATATCGCCTCCCCGTGCGGCCAGAGAGGGCATCACTATATTGACCGTATTGATACGAAAATATAAATCCTGTCTGAAACGGCCTTCTTCAATCAGACGGGCTATATTCTGGTTGGTGGCTGAGACCACGCGCACATCCACTACTTTCGATTTTTCCGATCCCAGCGGTTCCAGACGACCATCCTCAAGAACACGAAGTAATTTTGATTGCATGGAACCGGGCATATCTCCGATTTCATCCAGGAATATGGTTCCGCCATCGGCTAATTCGAAACGCCCCGCCCGACGCCTGTCGGCTCCCGTAAATGCCCCTTTTTCATGGCCGAACAATTCCGATTCCAGAAGGGTTTCGGGAAAAGCGGCGCAATTGAGAGCGACGAAACTTTTATCGCGGCGCTCGGAAAGCTGATGCAGGAGCTGAGCCACCAGCCCCTTTCCTGACCCCGATGGTCCCGTGATAAGAACCGATGCCTCAGATGGTCCGACTCGCGAAACTAGCGCCCGGACCTTCAACATGGCTTCGGAATCACCGATCAGTTCGGGAATTTCCGCCTGATCGGCCATGGTCCGCCGTAATAAATCGTTCTCGGTTATCAACCGGTTTTTTTCGGCCGCCCGTGATAAATTTAGTGACAATTCATCCAGATTCACAGGTTTGGTTAAATATCCGAAAGCCCCCCGACGCATAGCCTCCACGGCCGTTTCAACTGTCCCGTAAGCAGTTAATACGATTACTTCAACAAACGGATTAATCTCACGAAGTTTTTGCAGAAGTTCCAGCCCATTCATATCGGGCATCTTAAGGTCAATTACTGCCACCGGCGAGAAAAACGAAGGATATAGATCCAGAGCGGTTTGCCCGTCCTGAGCTGTTTTCGTTTCATACTTATTCTTTTTCAGATAGCCCGCCAGCATTTCGCGCTGAGCCGCCTCGTCATCTACGATCAGGATCTTTGTCATGATATCTCACTCGCCGGCAAAAAAAAACCTCTCCCCAATTATGGGGAAAGGTTCTTTAAAAAAGTCTTTTTTATTCCCCGGACCCAATATTGAACAGGACGCCCGCGCGAATCATTATATACTGATTGTTGGAACTCCATTCATAATCAGTACCTTCATATTCACCGGTTATTCCGTCCATGAAATCAGTCAGGTAAGCCAGCTCAAAATATATGGCCCCTTTTTCATTGGTTTTGATGTGGATCCCCAATGCCGCTTCGCCGGTTAAGACCGGTTTATAGGACAATTCTCTATATATGGGTGCCCCATCATCATAAACTTTCGAAGCAAACTTATTGAATACAAAACCACCGCTTAATTTTAAATAAGGCGACAGGGATTTCTCGGATAAATCAAAGAACAGGTATTTGCCAAAAAGACCCAGAGCCCAGCCGCGATGTGCCAGTTCAAACTCCTCCACGCCCATATTACGCATACCCAAAAAGGCACCGGCTACGATTTTGTTGGTAAAATAATATCCCGCACTTATATCAAAACCAACATTTGTTTTGGCATTGAGACTGTCCGGTACCATATCATTCTTTATGTGCCCGGTAGGAATTATCAGATTGCCCCCTACGGTGCATTCTATAAAAGGTTCATCCCCGTATTGCGCCAAAACCGGCGCGGCCGATAAGAAAACTGCAATAATAACTGCCATAGTGATGCGATTGGTTCTCATTACCCTATATCACCTTTCCCAGCTTACCGACCGGCTTAAATAACCCGGCCCAAATTAATAAAAAAGTTCTTACTAATAAGCAGGCTCTCAACCCATTTGTCAATACTTCTCAATCACTATCCTTTGACGAACGAACTGCAAAGAGAGTCTAAAACATTTATTTTTTTAGCCTTCTGACTTCGAGGCTTTGTATTCATCCTGCAATTTCTGAGCGACATCATGGGGAACTTCTTCATAATGAGAAAATTCCCGGGTATAAACACCCTGCCCCTGAGTCATTGATCGTAGATCAACGGCATAGCCATACAGTTCACTCTGCGGAACCGTACCGCGTACCCGTTGCATCTTGCCCTTGCCTACCGGATCCATTCCGATAATTTTGCCCCGTCGGGCTGAAATATCTCCCATGACATCACCGGTATAATCGTCCGGAACGATTATGCCCACGTTGTAGATCGGCTCCAGAATAATCGGTTTGGCCTTAAGATAACCATCCTTGAATCCCATAGAAGCGGCCACTTTAAAAGCCATATCCGATGAATCGACGGCATGGAAGGAACCGAAATATACGGTAACCTTCACATCTACCACCGGAGCACCGCAGAGCCCGCCCTCCTGCATAGCCTCTTTTACACCCTTCTCTACCGAGGGAACGAATTTGGACGGAATAACACCGCCTTTGATCTCATCAGCGAACTCAAATCCGCCACCCCGCTCCAGAGGTTCGAGGCGCAACCAGCAGTCACCATACTGACCCCGGCCACCTGATTGTTTCTTGAACTTGCCCTGATTTTCGACTTTACCTTTGATGGTTTCACGGTAAGGAATACGCGGCTTGGCCAGATCGACTTCCACGCTATAACGCGATTTCAGTTTTTCAACCAACAGATCGACCTGGGTCGGTCCTTGGGCAAATAACAAGGTCTGTTTCAAAGCCGGGTCCTGAGTCATACGGAAAGTGGGATCCGATTCGGCCAGTTTATTCAGCCCCATTCCCATTTTTTCCTCATCACCCTTGGCTTTGGGACGAATGGCCATATCCATAACCGGCTCGGGATAATCAGGCCTCGGCAATTCCACCATTCGACCCTTTTCGCACAGGGAGTTTCCGGTATGAGTATCTTTCAGTTTTACCAGCGCCACGATATCCCCGGCTTCAACGCCATCGATTTCATGACGGTCTTTGCCCTTCAATTCATACATCTGACCGATTCGTTCGGAATTGCTCTTCTGAACGTTTATTACTTCCATACCCGAAGAAAACTTGCCGGCATATAGTTTGACTAGGGCCAGGTCGCCAACATGCTGTTCCGAGACCATCTTGAATACATAAGCCGCCGTTGGATCGGATGCTTTGCATTCAATTACAGTCTTTTTCTCCTCGCCAACCTCCAGAGCTGTCAAATCGGCCGGTGACGGCATTTGTTCGACGACAAAATCAAGCAGGCTCGAAGCCCCGATATTATTGGTTGCGGATCCCGCCAGAACCGGGAAAATAGAAGCGGTAGTAATACCCTTTTTAAGGCCCCGCTTAAACTCCTCGTCGGTCAGGGTACCTTCTTCAAAATATTTTTCCAGCAGTTCATCATTGGATTCGGCTACCGCTTCCATCAATTTTTCCCTTGCCGCTTCAGCCTCTCCCTGTAAATCACCCGGAATATCACCCAGGGTCTGCGTGCCCTTATCATCAAAGGTGACGGCTTTCATCTTAATCAGATCAACCACGCCTTTAAAACCGCCGGCCTTGCCAATGGGCAATTGCACCGGAACCACACGAGTGCCGAAAGATTCCTGGCAGGCGGATATATTTTCAGCGAATACCGTGTTTTCTTTGTCCAGCCTATTTATAAAAAAGACAGTTGGTTTTTTGGATTTTTCAATATGCTGGAAGAATTGTATGGTGCCAACCTCCACTCCGCTCCCGGCGTCAACTACCATAATAATCGAATCTGCCGCCAGCATCCCCGAAAGAGCATCACCGACAAAATCCATATGTCCCGGTAAATCAATAATGTTGACCTTGCTATTTTTCCAGGGGCAGGCAATAAGCGAAAGGTAAAGTGATGTTTGCCTTGACTTCTCTTCATCGGTATAGTCAGAGATCGTGCTACCATCAGTAGTATTTCCCAGCCGATTAGTAATTCCGGCAGAGAAGGCCATAGCTTCCGCCAGAGTAGTTTTTCCCGCACCGCGCTGTCCGACCAGTCCAATATTTCTTATTTTAGCAGTTGTCGTCGCCATTTTAAGCCTTTCCTCCTCGGATCAAGTAACAGTGTCCTCAAATTACACAAGTCGTAACAATAAGGAGAAAGGCCCCCTTTGTCAAATTATTTCGAAAAGAGAGTCTGTCTTCCCCGGCGGCAGTAATGCCGTAAATTAGTCAAAGAAACAGTAACTTGACCGGAAATGCGACATAATACATCAATATTACCCAATACGTTACAATTAAATGACTTGCGTCAATTTGTAAAAATATTAAATTCTTTATAGAAGTATAGGAATTAATTGTATTTGTAATTGTGCTAAGCGGGTGAATTAACATCTTGATCCTTCATAATTTGTCACCTCAATTTTTTTGCAGGGTAAAAACGTTTTAGGTAAATCTGTTCCATCGCCAAATGAGGAATGGGGCTTTACCTGAATTTTAATCGGAAGCCGGCGAGGCGGCGAAGTATGTTAGGTTATATTTCATCTATTTCCGCGGGTTTCTCTGGGATAACGCATTTCATTCATACCAATAGTCCGAATATCAAAAATTCCTTAATAGGCCATACAGGAGGTATACCATGTTTGGGAAGAAGTTAACATTATTTTACGCAATGGTTTTTCTCTTATCTTTTTATGGTATCGTCTCGGCGGGCGCGACGGTGGAATTCGGGATTACATCTCCCGGCGATACTATTTGGAGTCATGCACCTACTGAAATCGCCTTAATGATTGAAAACGATCAGGTGATACAAGCCATGACGATCCCGATGGTTTTTTATTCCCCTGAAGGCTTAAGCTGGACCTGGGACGCACAGCCGAATGGTTATACCGATTACCAGCATGTCACTATTGTGCCGGGCAGTCGCGCCGATTTCTACTGGAACATGGGTCCGGTCGCCAGCTTCTATGGCTTCGATGGAATTTCTCCTGACACCCTCGCATTTGCCTGTATCAGCTTTTTTGATGCCATGCCGGCCGGTCCCCTGGAACATGTTTTTAGCTTTCATATGACTGCT
>Ga0272443_10007774_pt1 | contig 10138 bp, 13 predicted proteins | sample SSMAcet12_FD_193581 | JGI IMG/M metagenome (GOLD analysis project Ga0272443, IMG submission 193581) | Marine sediment archaeal communities from Little Sippewissett salt marsh, Falmouth, MA, United States - SSM-Acet-12 | ecosystem: Environmental > Aquatic > Marine > Wetlands > Sediment ... | reverse complement strand
CTGTGATCTTCACGATCCTCATTGCACGGATGAACAAGAGGATCGAGGTACAGGCAGAGAAGCAGAGAGAGGAGATGGCAGAGGGGAACGGTTAAGGATAAGGGGTGGAAGGTAGAACGGTCACCCCTCCAGAAGTGATATCTCGGCTGATTCGATTAACTCCCGAGTCCGCTTGCACTGTCCCCTGAAAAGGGGACAGTGTCTTTTGAACAGAGGAATGCTGTTCCTCTCCATCTCTGAGAGAGGGTCACGCGGCTTCCCTCAGAAGAACTCAAGTGATCGTTGTACCTCTTATAGTGTATGATTTTCAGTACTATAACAGAAGAAGTGGTGCAAAGAATCCTGCAGTCATACAGGAATGCATCATGCCGTACATCCTATAGCAATCAGATCCTGACATCCTGGGTGAATTGATATCATCTCGGCTGCCGTGCATCACGATCAGGTAGAAGATGGAATGTTGAATGGGGTTCACTCTGGTACCACCAGGCGGTTGATGCTACATCGTCAGCTCGTTCGAACAGTCGTTTGCCGTCATGTCCAATCTGCTGAATTTCCACTTTCAGAGCATCCTTGAACCTGATCGCATCGGTGATGTGCCAACGATCCAGTCCATGCATAGGTACAGCATCATGGCCGTAGATATCGGTCCTTGTCCCGTCCACTGAAGAATAAAAGGGGTAGCCCATGAACGGGGTGCAGTAAATGGTTTCTGTCTTCTGGACAATACCCTTCTCATCCCGTTCATGGAATTCCCAGGCACCTCCGACATAATCTTCTACTCCAGCACCACAAATGGTGGGGAACTCCTTATCATCATCAAGATAGAACTTGATCTCACCTTCCCCCCACTAGTGAAGTTCCATAACTGACCATGTAAGGTAGGTTCCCACATAGTGTCCTTTTCCGCTGACTCCGTTGAGAATCGTGTCATCCTCACTGATCTGAGCATACTTGACTTTTCGCCACTGAGCGTACAGTGTACGATTTTTATGATCCCGGGAAGGTGAGAGCTCTTGAAGGTCAGGTATCCTTCTATCTCGTCACACCTCTTATCGAAGGTCCCGCCGGTGGCGATGATCTGGATTGTGTCGGTCATGATTTGTTCTCTCATCGTTTTTCCGAAGAATTGAAATGATGAAAGGGTACCGTATAGACCACAACCTTGCTAGGAAAAGGAATCCGCTACTTTACGTACGATAAACATCTTATATTGGTTTGATGTATTTTATCTGATAGTGTTGTTTTGTCTTGTTTTTATGGTATAATTCCCTGTTGTCAGTTCTTATACATCGGATGTAAATCCATTTGTCCCTGCAGAACGACCAACCAATTCATTAACGTAAAGAGCTGGTTATGATAAAAGACATTATTCAAGAGGCTACACACGACAGGGAAAAGAGTCCTCATCGTTCTGCAAGCAACACCGCTGTAGATAAAGTGAAGGATTATATCAAGAGGCAGATAATCCTGGGTACATTGAAAGCAGGAGATCGGATTCCGACGGAAAATGAGCTGTGCAGGCTGCTTGATGTTTCGAGAGGCTCGGTCCGTGAAGCAATGAAGATCCTTGAGGCACTCAGTATTATCCGGATCATACGGGGAGATGGAACCTATATATCCGAAGTTAAGAACATGCAGAGTATGGAATCGATTCTCATGAAGGTTATCCTCAGCGATACGACGATTGTTGAACTGACGGAATTCCGCGAGGAGATAGAATTTTCGGTGATCAATCTTGCCTCCCGCAATGCGACGGAAGAAGAAGTGCGTCTGCTGAAGCAGATTGTGGAAGAGACACACCGGTGTGCCGCAGAAAACCCGTGCGATCCTGTACGCCTGTATGACCTTGATAACAAGTTCCATGAGGTGCTTGGAAAAGCCACCCATAACCTGCTTATTCAGGAAATGTACAGCTTCGCCCATGAACTGATTGCCCCGATGCTGCTGAAAAACTATGAGATAGGCCAGTCCGGTGAGCTTACAGCCCAGACGCATACTGCTGCTCTTGAGGCTATTGAGTCAGGTGACTTCAGGATGATGGGCTTTGCTGTTAAGAAAATCAATGAAGTCTGGATGAAATCCTACTACGGGAACAAGAAAGGCAGCTCCCTGCTTGACCGGGAACTGCTAAATGATATCGTTATGAACACTCGCTGAGTCTTGAGAGCAACACCGTGGCGGCAGGTACAACGCCACACAAAAAGAGCGGATTGCCAATATGAAGCAATCCGCTTTTTTGTAAGATTGTGCGGCTTTTATCTGGCCCCGATGTGTTCCTTCACAACCGAGGCAATATGATCGGGGTGAAGATTGTAGATATCCAGCAGTTCTTCATGGTCCCCTGTCTGGGTGAATTCATCATCGATCCCGATTCTCACAAGCTTACAGGGATATTGAGTACTTAATATCTCAGCAACAGCACTTCCCAGTCCACCGGTGATCATGTGGTCCTCCGTGGTGAAGATCAATTCCGTCTCACGTGCCGCTTCGAGGACCGCCTGTTCATCAAGAGGTTTGATCGTAGGCATTTCAACTATCCTGACATCATAGCCTTCCTTCCTGAGAATTTTTTCCGCTTCGATGGTACGGAATACGGCGGCTCCCGTTGTGAAGATGGTTGCCTGTCTTCCTTCCTTAAGCAGGTTGGCCTTTCCGATCGTAAAGGAGTAAGTCTCATCAAATACTGTCGGGCTTGCCGTTCTACCGAGTCTCAGGTACACGGGACCGGTGTAGTGTGTGATAGCCTCAGTAATTACCCGCGTCGAAGCTGCGTCGGCTGCTTCGACGATCACAAGGTTTGGGATGGAGCGAAGAATGCCAACATCCTCGATCCCCTGGTGGGTGACTCCCTCTTGTCCGCCCGAAAGCCCTCCGAGCCCTGCGATGATTTTCACATCGAGATTCGGATAGCAGATGAAGGTGCGAATCTGTTCACAGATTCGTGCAGAGGAGAATACTGCATAGGAGGCAGCGAAGACCTTTGCCCCGCTTGCTGCCATACCCGAAGCCATCAGCGCCATGTTCTGTTCGGCAATACCGATGTTCAGAGCCCTAGACGGGTACTTGTTTCTCAGCGGAGTTCCTCCCACTGACTTCAGTGTGTCTGCAGCAACATACATGAGGTTCGGGTACTCTTCAGCCATCTTTACCAGCATCTCCCCGAACGCCTCCCGTGTAGAGACTTTATCGAAAACCACGCTCATACCTCACCTCCTGTAAGATTCTTCATGGCGATTTCATAGTTCTCGCTTGATACTACGCCCTGATGCCATGCGTTGTTGTTTTCCATGTATGAAACACCCTTTCCTTTGACTGTATTCGCAACGATACAGATGGGTGAGCCCTGATGGTTCACCGCCATCTCCAGGGTGCTGATGATCGCGTGCATGTCATGTCCGTTGATCTCGAATACCTTCCAGCCGAATGATTTCCACCGTTCTCTCATGTTCTGCATCGGGCTGATTTCCTCTGTGCTTCCGCAGCTCTGGAAATGATTCTGGTCTACGATCGCAATGAGATTGTCAGCACCGATTACCGGTGCGATATTCATAGCCTCCCAGATCGGCCCTTCATTCATCTCTCCATCTCCGATAACAACAAAAACTTTACTCTTCTTCTTCATTTCTTTGAGGTAGTACGCCATACCGAGGCCGAGGCCGAGGCCATTTCCTAGTGAACCCGAGGTCATATCTACTCCGGGAGTCTTTCCCATGACCGGGTGCCCCTGAAGAATACTGTTCGGATGGCGAAGAGTTTTCAGGTGCTTCTTGTCAAAGTAGCCTTTGTCCGCCAGGATCGCATAGGACACCAGGCAGGCATGGCCTTTACTCAGGATGAAACGGTCACGCTCTTCCCATGACGGGTTCTTCGGGTCTACCTTCATGAACCGGTAGTACAGTGCAGTGCAGACATCAGCGATCGAGAGAGCCGGGGCCGGATGTGCATTCCTTTCGGAGAAGTGTGCGGTCTGGATAATCAGACGCCGGATGTCACGTGCTTTTTCTTCTAAAGCAGTTGCTTCTGAGATTTTCATAATGTATTCCTTTTTAATCTAATAAAATAGCAGCGTCGGTAAACCCGTTGATAGAATCGGTACAGTCACAAGCAGAAATAGGATTATCAGCATAAGAACGAGGAAGGGAAGACAGTATCGAAAGCCTGCGGAAATTGACGTTTTCGCTATATAAGAAGATATGATGAGTGTCGTTCCCACCGGAGGTGTGAACAACCCGATAGCAAGGGATGTTACCAGTACGGTTCCGAAGTGAAGCGGGCTGATCTGGGCCGCAGCGGCCACGGGTGCGAAGATCGCACCGAGCAGGATCAGTGCCGGAGTTACATCGATGAAGAGACCGGTGAACAGGGCAAGGATGGAAATAAATCCAAGAATCAGAGTCTTGCTCTTGAGGAAGGTGACTGCCCAGGTAGCCAGTGCCTGAGGAAGGAGCAGATAGGATAAGATCCCCGAAAGAATCGAAGCCGTTGCAATGATGAACAGCACAACCGAGGTTTGGATAGCTGTCTCTTTCAAGGCATTAATAACCGTCCGCACTGTCAACTCATTGTAGACAAACTTGCCAACAATCAGAGAGTACATCACAGCCATTACAGCTGCCTCAGTGGCAGTGACTACTCCGAATACGATTCCCAGGATAATAATCGCCGGCATGATGAGGGCAGGAAGGCTGTACAGCAGGATTCGAGGTATTTCAATAAGTTTCACCCTGTCATTCCTGGGGTAGGATTTCCTGCGCGAAATCAATGCATTCAGCACGAGCATCCCCAGGCCGATCAGGATACCGGCTACGGCAGTAGAAAAAAACATGTCACGTACCGAGGCATTTGCAATTGAGGCCAGTAATACCATAGGAATACTTGGCGGAATCAGGATACCGATGGTTGAAGAGGTTGCATTGATTGCCACCGAGTATTCTTTGTCGTACCCGGCCTTGTTCATCGTGGGAATAAGGATGGAGCCTAATCCAGAGGCATCGGCTACGGAAGAACCCGACACTCCGGCAAAGATCATACTTCCCACGATAGATACTGAGGCGAGTCCACCTCTCCAGTGCCCGACGAGCATGTTTGCAAAGTCGAGCAGTCTTCGGGTCACTCCACCCATATTCATAAGGTTCCCAGCCATGATGAAGAAGGGAATCGCAAGGAGGGGGAAGGAGTCTGTTCCCGAGAACATTTTCTGCACGATGAACAGCAGGGACAGGTTTTCGTTCGTAACCACGAAAGCGACACTGGAAAGTCCGAGTGCGAATGCAATGGGAGCGCCCAAGACGATGAGAAACAGAAAGCTTATAAGAAAGATAGTCATAGCGGCAGCTCCTTTTCCGGTTCATTGCCTGTGATGGCAATGCCCACATATTCGATAGCGAACAGAAGGATCATGAGGCCTGAGAACGGAATTATCAGGTAGACGGTCCGCATAGAGATGTTGATCGCGCTCGAGATCTGCTTTGCACTCTTGAGTGCAAAGATCAATCCCTGGTGTATCATCACGACGGAAAATACCGCTATCAGTGAATGCACGAATATGTGGATGTACTTTTTCCAAGCTTTTGAGAGGGCGCTGACGAACAGGTCAACTCCCACCTGCGCTCCCTTCCTATATGCGATCGGTGAAGCAATAAAGAGAAGCCATGACATCATTCTGCGCGACATCTCCTCTGTCCATGAAATCGGATAGGGGAATAGATACCTTGATATCACCTGCAGCGAGGTGGACACGACCATCGCAAGAAGTAACAGAAGGCAGAACACCATCAGGGTTTTCTCGATGTATGTGTTGACAGCAGTATAACGTTTCACGTTCCCTCCAAACCTATTATGGTCATATCAGGGCTTTCATAATCGAAAGCCCTGATACCTGTTTATATAGGTTATTCGTATTTTTTCCCAGCTTCAACGATAGCATTGTAGATATCGACAAAACCGTCAACATCAGCAAACTGTTTGTAGACATCTTTTGTCATAGCTCTCCAGGAGGATGTGTCAGGATAGGTCACGGTCATCCGTGCAGAGACCTTCTCCATCAGTTCGTTCTCCTTTTCCTTTGCGAGCTTGTCGTTAAAGACTGCTGATTCTGCAGCTGCTTTTGCGACCCACTCTTTCTGCTGGTCAGTGAGCTTCTGCCATCGATCCTCCGTGATGTTGATGAACATGAAACCGTATACATGGTTGGTGACACCAAGGTAGTCAACAGCTTCATAGAACTTTGCTGAATCGATCGTGCTGATAGGGTTTTCCTGACCGTCGATGGTTCCTGTCTGAAGAGCTGTGTAGACTTCAGTGAACGCCATGGGGGTCGGGCTTGCTCCGAGAGCCTTCCACAGGGCGACTCTGGCAGGCATTTCTGGAACACGGATCTTCAGGCCAGCAAGGTCTGCCGTGCTGTTAACCGGTCTGTTGGTTGTCATGAGGCGTGGTGTTCTCATGTACATGTTCAGGATTCTGATTCCCGCGGTGTCAATCAGGCGGTTGTAGATCTTCTCGCCGATCGGACCGTTGAATACTTCTTTTGCATGGTCTTCGCTGACGAAGAGCAGGTCATACTCAAGAATCATCATAGCTGGGTCGAAATTTTGGAGAATGCCGGATACGACGGACATATCAAGTGTGCCGAGCTGCTGTGACTCAACGATTTCTCGTTCTCCGCCTGCCAGGCCGTTGCCAAGGACGTCACAAGTCATTTTTCCGCCGGAATACTCCTCAAGAAGTCGTGCGAACTCCTTTGCTGCCTCAAGCTCCGCTGTGCCATCATTCTGTGATGAACCAAGTTTCAGCGTGATTACCTTGTCTTCAGCCGCTTCCGAACCTCCCTGAGCCGTAATGAACGATACGGTCAGAACCATTACGAGTAAAAGAACAATCAGTTTCTTCATACTCTCCTCCTTTGTTGAATTTGCTATGTATATAGAGGAGTACTTCTCCTCGTCTCATATATATTGTGCCTTCTATCCCTCTCTGACGAATAGAATCTTACCTGCTTTCTTTGTCTGTTCAAATGCCTGTTCAAACTCTTCGAATGAGAATGTATGGGTAACAACGTCGAGCAGATTGACTCTACGGTTCTCTACGAGCGAAAGAAGTGAATACCAGGTGCTCCACAGTCTCCTGCCGAACAGACCTTTTATGCTGGCACCTTTGGTGTTTACGTTCTGCGTGATGTTGATGGAAACTTCTCCTGCGGGATGGCCAACTGTCACCACGCGCCCTTCAAGGCGGAGGCAGTCGAACATCGTCTTATAAACGAGTGGAGAACCGCTCATCTCGATGATCACATCAGCCCCGCAGCGGAGTTTCGTATGCTCAAGGATAGTGCTGACATGGTCTTCCTGCAGGGAGTTGATCGTCACGTCGGCAAACTTTTCTGCAAGGGAGAGCTTGTAATCATCGATATCGACGGCGATGATCTTTCCTGCTCCTACTGCCTTTGCGATCATCATTGCCAGCAGGCCAATCGCCCCGGAACCAAAGATCACCACTGTATCACCGGCTTCAATCCTGCTTTCTTCGATCGCACGCATGGCGACACCCGCAGGCTCAAAGAGACTGCCTTCTTCGAAGGAAATCGAGTCAGGAAGGGGAAAGGCAACTGATTCCGGTACCAGTGCATAGTCTGAGAAGCATCCGTTATAGCTGGTTCCGTAGATACTCATGTTCTGGCAATTGTGGGATTCTCCTGTCCTGCAGTGATAACACTCACCACAGGGGATGTGTGTTTCTACAGAAATCTTCTGACCGACTTTCAGCGACGTTACTTCCGAACCGAGTTCAATGATCGTGCCGCATACTTCATGGCCCAACGTAAAGGGAAAGGTTAGTCCGAATTTCTTCGAGAAATTCTCTGCAGCACTGTTCCAGAAGTAATAGTGGACATCAGTCCCGCAGATGGCAGCTGCTTTCACCTCAATGAGTACTTCACGAGGGCCAGGGGATGGCTTCTGGATCTCTTTCTGTACCGCACCCTGATTAGGACCTGTTTTTACTATTGCCTTCATCTTTTTTAACTCCGCAATTTGTTTGATGTATTCTTTTCTGTTCAACGCTATTCAACTGTTATTTGTTGGATGTTTACTATCCTAATACGACTTTAATCGCCTGTCAACGAAAAACTTAAAAAGTTTTTACTATAGCATCTATGCCATTTAATGAATGTATAAAATATTATAATATAAAAAAATATAATCATATATTTATCCTTTGTCAGGTTAAATATCCTGTATAACGTGTAATACTATATGTATGATGAATACTTTTTGAACATAAAACATAACATCTGATGTATTAGTTTTTCTGTATGAGAAATCAGGATAGGAGGGTGTACACTCGGTCCTTTGATATTCCCGGTTGATTCACAGAGTAATATCTGATTTCTTGTCTGCCTTGTTTGTATGCTTCTACGCCACGTTCACACTGAAAGAAGGGTGACCAGTGGTAATGGCATAGCCTTTCGAACTTCTCAAGCACTTCGTGAGTATGACCACATGAGTTGTATTCTTCGTTGGTGCAGCGATGCTCAGCCTCATGCCACACAGGTGAACTTCACAGGTTTCTGTATGTCTGTATCTCCTGTGGTAGTGATGTAAGGCCAGGGCGGTAGAATATTGAGTTTTCTGTACAGTGACAATGCTGCTTTGTGCTATCATCAGATGGTATCTGACGCGTATTGGTTGTGAGATCTGCTTCTATCTACTTTTTATCAAAAAGCAGTTTTCTATCATCGACCTTCCGTGAGTTGTTGGGGGTCTCTTCTCATTGAAAAATTCAGGAGGAGCGCAGGGAATCTTTTTTGATTGCGATAACGAACTCTCTGCTCTAGATATCAAGAGCCTGAGATGAGGATATGAAGGGTCTTATGTCACGTTTCGCGTTTTCAAGATCAACTTCTTCAAAGCGTTGTATCAGGAGGTCCTGAATCATTGTGAGTGTCAGGTGGCTCTCCCCTTGCCAATGACCTGACTGCCGCATACGCTGTTCCAGATGGTTGATATTCAGCCTGTGCCGGTGAGACAGGTACCAGAGATAATCATAGAAGTCTCTCCCTTCCACTCTGTTTTTATAACCGCGACAGAGAAGTGCGTGAATTTTTCCTGCAAACAGGGAAGGGTTATCGTAAAGTTCGATTTAACACGGTTGAGGAAAGAGAGGGAACTTCTGTTCATACTCAGCTCCTTGGGGGGGGTGTGTCTATTTCAATTTTGATTTTTATCAGTTGTTCACCCGAAGGTTCTGCCTGTATGATTCCTTCCGGGGCAGAGATCTGCACCAGATGAGTAGCCGTGTTGCTTTTGAGAAATGCAGGTTGTATTAGAGAAAGTTTTCTTATTTTCTTCATGGCAATGACTATATCAAGACCGAATCAAAGAAGTGTTGTTTTTCAGCATCCACATACATCTCAAGATCGAAAGAAAGGGGGTTCTCCCTCAGGGAGAAATCCATATCCTCGGAAAACCGATCCAGTCCATGGAAGATCTGTAAGGCGGTCCCGCCATAGAAGACTGTATGGTCGAAGAAATCGGCCTGTGACAGGGGGAATATCATGAATTCCTTTTTGCAAATAGAATTGTATCCGGTTCATGATAGATGTATCACTCGCCAATGGACCAGCGGACCAGCGAGTCAAGCGTCGTGCTGTGATACAGCGGTACAAGGTCTTCGACCGAATTCCAGTTCAGTGTCTGGAGCACCTCCTCATCAATCCTCAGGTCGTCCGGCAGAAGATCCTCGATTGCCGATAGACTCCGTATTCCCCGTATCTTGTACAACACATCGCACAGTGCCTTCTCCCGTGTCGCCATTTGGAATCCATATCCCTGTTCCATGGCGAAGTACTGACCGAGCGGGAATACCTTCTGTGGAATATAGCGAAACCACTACAGCCCGAACAGAGTGTCCCGCTTCTTTTCCTTTTTCAATCCGTATCCGGCACTTGTCACCGCATATACCCTCTCCGGAATCTTCTGGTGATAGCTAAGAGCGGTCTCGAAAGGAATATACCTGGGGTCGTTGTAAGGCCTTATCATTCTGGATGAGATTCAACTCTATCCTGAACTGTTTCCTGTGCTTCGTGTCCTGGCTGAACGGAAAGGAAGGAATGGTTCATTTCTCATTCCGGGAAGCG
>Ga0272443_10007773_pt1 | contig 10139 bp, 6 predicted proteins | sample SSMAcet12_FD_193581 | JGI IMG/M metagenome (GOLD analysis project Ga0272443, IMG submission 193581) | Marine sediment archaeal communities from Little Sippewissett salt marsh, Falmouth, MA, United States - SSM-Acet-12 | ecosystem: Environmental > Aquatic > Marine > Wetlands > Sediment ... | reverse complement strand
GAAGAAGGTAGAGATACACTACCGACTGCCTGTAGGACTGGAATCCAGCACTTCTGATCTAGCTCCAGTTCTACAATCAGTCACTCAGGGTGGAGCCTAGGGGATTCGAACCCCTGACCTCTTGCATGCCATGCAAGCGCTCTCCCAGCTGAGCTAAGGCCCCGATTGGTGGTCCATTCTCGCAGATTCCCGAGTGCTGTTCAACGGCTGCTGTCCATGAAGTACCGAAGCTTCGTCGAAGTGGCAGCTACTTGAGATCCACCTGTGATCCCGGCTGGTCGACTGCGGCGAGGATCAGGTCGACGGCGGCGCCGAGGTCGACGGCGACGTAGTCCGGCACGGCCTTTGCTTTCTCGTCCTTTCCGGCGAAGCCGGTCTCCACAAGGATCGTCAAGCAGCCGGCGGCCTGCCCGGCCAGGATATCGGTCGTCGCGTCGCCGACCATGTGGGAACGGCTCGGATCGACGCCGAGGTCCTCCTGCGCACGCCTGAGCATCCCGGGCGCCGGCTTCCGATACTCCGACACCTTCGCCAGCTCGGGCACCTTCCCCTCGGGATACGCCAGCGCGGCGTAGATGGCGTCGACGTGAGCATTCTCCTCTGCGAGGAGGGCATCCATTCTGTCGTGGATGCGTTCCAGCTCGTCTCGGGTGAGGTACTCCAAGGCGACGCTGCCTTGGTTGGTGACGACGATGACCGGAACGCCAGCGTCATTCAGCCGTCGGATCGCGGCGGCAGCCCCGGGCAAGAGTTCGAAGTCCTCGACGGTGTTGACGTAGTGCCCGTTGTTGTTGATGACGCCATCCCGGTCGAGAAAGGCTGCGGCCCGACCGTCGAAGCGACGGCCGGGATCGCGGAGACGAACGGCGAGGTCGACGGGGATAGCTCGTTTCGTGGCGGCCATGGCTACTTCACGACGAACGAGACCATCTTGCCGGGCACGGCGATCGACTTCAGGATCTCCTTGCCTTCGAGGTTGAACTGGACCCGTTCGTTGGCGAGCGCCGCCTCGACCAATGCGTCGCGATCCTCAACGATGTTTGCGGGAACGGTGATCCGTGCGCGCACCTTGCCGTTGACCTGGACTGGAAGCTCGACGGTATCCTGTTCCAGAGCGGCTTCGTCGAAGCCCGGCCAGCTCTGCTCGAGGATGGCATCCTCGTGCCCGGTCCTCCGCCACAGCTCCTCGCAGACGAACGGCGTGAACGGCGAGAGGAGCAGGATCAGCCCGTCGATCGTCTCCCGCAGGAGCGCCGGGTCGGGTGTGCCGCCGGCGTACGGCACGAGTTCGTTGACGTACTCCATGATCGCGGCGACGGCGGTATTGAAGCTGAAGCGGGCCTCGATATCGTCGGTGACCTTCTTGATCGTCCGGTGATAGCGGCGCCAGACGGCGAGCCCGGCCGGATCCAGAGATGCGGGCTCCGTGTGCGCGCCGATCGGCGCGAGTTCGTCGGTGTGCGTGAGCACGAGCGTCCAGACCCGCTTGAGGAAGCGGAACGAGCCGCGGATGCCTTCGTCGGACCAGTCGATGTCGCGATCCGGCGGGCCCATGAACAGCGTGTACAGCCGCTCGGTGTCGGCGCCGTATGTCTCGATGATCTCGGTCGGATCGACGACGTTTCGCTTCGACTTCGACATCTTGAAGCTCGTGCTCTCGAGCGGCTTGCCGCACGTCGGGCACGTGGTCGAGTCGGCGACGTCGTGCGGGAAGAGCCAGCCGTGCTCGGGGCAGCGGTGCGCGATCATGCAGACCATCCCCTGCGTGAACAGGCGCGTGAACGGCTCTTGGAATCCGATGTGTCCGAGGTCGTACAACGCCTTCGTCACGAACCGCGCGTAGAGCAGGTGGAGGATGGCGTGCTCGACACCGCCGACGTACTGGTCGACCGGAAGCCAATGATCCACATCCGCCTTGACGAACGGACGCTCGGCATCTTGCGCGTTGATGTAGCGCAGGTAGTACCACGAAGAGTCGACGAACGTGTCCATCGTGTCGCTGTCCCGCCGGGCGGGCCCGCCACACTTGGGGCAGGTGGTGTCGACGAACCCGGGGATGTCGGCGAGCCCCATCTTGCCGATGAACTCGGTCTCCGGCAGGAGGACGGGCAGCTGCTCCTTGGGAACGGGCACCTCGCCACAGGCGTCGCAGTAGACGATCGGGATCGGTGCGCCCCAGTACCGCTGGCGCGAGATCAGCCAATCGTGCAGGCGGAAGTTGATCGCGCCTTTGCCGATGCCCTTCTCCTCGAGCCACGCGGTAACCTTCGCCTTCGCCTCGGCGCCCGGCGTACCGGTGAACTCGCCGGAGGCGCGCATCGCTCCGTAGTCGGCGTGGAACAACACGGCGCGGTACGGCTTGCAGTTCCACAGGATCTCCATGACCGACCGCGCCGGCGCAACCTTCGGCTCGAGCAGCCGGCATCGATTGAGGATCTCGCTCTCGGCCTCCTGACCGGACCACTCGAGGACCGCGTCGTGGAAGACGAACAGCCAGCGGGCGCCGACGACATCGATCCACGAGCCCGGACGGACATGCGCCTTGGCGATCTCCGCATACCGATCGACGGCATCGAGCGGGATCGTCGCGAGGAGTCCGTGCTCGACCGGCTCGAACGGGATGCCAGCCTCGTGCAGCGCTTCGGGGAATCCCGTTTCTGTCCTGTCGGTGGGGATGAACGATCGCACGTGACCATCCACGCGCTCGATGACCGGGAGGATCGGAAGGCCGAAGGTGAGCGCGAACTCGAAGTCACGCTCGTCATGCGCGGGGACGGCCATGATCGCGCCGGTGCCGTACGTCATCAGGACGTAGTCTGCGATCCAGACGGGAATCCGCTCTCCGTTCACCGGATTGACCGCATAGCCGCCGGTGAAGACGCCGGTCTTCTCCCGCTCGGTCGACATCCGATCGATCTCCGACGACATCGCCGCGCTGCGCCGGTACTCGGACACGGCGTCACGCTGCGCTGCGTTCGTCAGCTTGTCGACCAGCGGATGCTCCGGCGCGAGGACCATGAACGTCGCTCCCCACAGGGTGTCCGGGCGGGTCGTGAAGACGGGAATCGGGTCGCCGCCCTCGGTCGCAAAACGGACCTCCGCTCCTTCGGAGCGGCCGATCCAGTTCTCCTGCATCTTCCGAACGTTTTCCGGCCATTCGGTCAGCTGGTCGAGATCCTCGAGCAGCCGATCGCCATAGCCGGTGATCTTGAAGAACCACTGCTCGAGATCCTTCTTCTCCGGCACGGTTCCGCAGCGTTCGCAGGCGCCTCCTACGACCTGCTCGTTCGCGAGGACCGTGTCACAGGTCGGGCAGTAGTTGACGGTCGCCTTCTTCTTGTAGGCCAGACCGTGGTTGTACAGCTCGAGGAAGAGCCACTGGGTCCAGTGGTAGTAGTCAGGCAGGCAGGTTGTCACCTCACGATCCCAATCGAACTGGACGCCCCACGCGCGGAACTGCTCCTTCATGCGCTCGATGTTCCCGCGCGTGTACGTCCACGGGTGCGTGTCGTTCTCGATGGCAGCATTCTCCGCCGGCAGGCCGAAGGCATCCCACCCCATCGGGTTGAGGACCTGCAAGCCGCGCATGATCTTCACGCGGGTGATCAGGTCTCCGATGATGTAGTTCCGCCCGTGGCCGACGTGTAGGTACCCGGAGGGGTACGGGAACATGTTCAGGTAGTAGAACGTGTTCTCGCGGGACGTGGTGTCCGTGCGGAAGAACCCTCGCTCGGACCAGAAGTCGCGCCAACGGGACTCGATGGCGGTGAAGTCGTACGCTTCGACCTGCTTCGCTGCCATGCCTCTACTCACCCCTTGCCAGTTGAACCGCTGCGTCCAGCACCTGCCGGACATCCTCTTCCGTCGTCATCTCGCAGTACACGCGCAGGATCGGCTCCGTCCCCGACGCGCGGAACAGCAGCCAGCCGTCGTCGAATCGTAGCTTCACCCCGTCGAGCGTTTCCACCGACCGAACCGACCGGCCGGCAAACTCATCGGGCGGCGCGGCCTTCAGGCCCGCGACGACCTCGAGGCGCGTCTCGACGTGCAGGTCGCGGCGCGCATACTCCTGCGGCCCGAACGATTCGTGGAGCCCGGCGACCAGCTCGCTCGTCTTGCGATCCGACGTGGCCAGGATCTCCGCCAACAACAGCGACAGGTAGACGCCGTCCCGCTCCGGGATATGCCCGCGCACGGCGTAGCTGCCGGACTCCTCGCCGGCCATCAGCACATCGCCCTTGACGATGTGCTCGGCGGCGTGCTTGAAGCCGATCGGGATCTCGATGACGTCGAGGCCGTAGGCGTCCGCCATCCTGCGGAGGAGATCCGACAGGTTGACCGACAGAACGACCGGACCCTTCCATCCGCGTTCCTGGACCAGGTACTGCAGGATCAGGGCGTAGGTCCGATGCGCGTCGACGAAGCCGCCGGCTTCGTCCATCGCGGAGACGCGGTCGCCGTCGCCGTCGGTGACGACACCGATGGCCCTCGCACCGCTTGGCACGGCGCGCATGGCCTCGCGCAACGGGGTAAGGTTCTTCTCCAGCGGTTCCGGTCCGTGTCCGCCGAACGTCACGTCGACGGTGCCTCGGACCTGTGTGTGGGACACGCCCGCTTGTCCCAGGAATCGGGCGACGAGACCCTGAGCCGAGCCGTACATCGAATCGACGACGACGTGGATCGGCGAGGCCGTGAGCCGATCGCGATCGATCAGCTCCCCGATCCGCGCCATGTACGGACCGATCAGATCGACGCGCTCGATCTCGGCTGCGCCGACCCGCGGCGCTTGCGCAGGCAGCCGCTCCTCGACGGCCGCCGTGATCGACTGTGGAGCGGAACCGCCGTACTCGGCCTTGATCTTGAGGCCGTTGTACTCCGGCGGGTTGTGGCTGCTCGTGATCATCACGCCCATCGCCGCGCGGCGGTCGACGACACCGTAGGAGACGGCCGGCGTCGGCACGAAGCGATCGGCGACGACGACCGGGATCTCGTTCCCCCGGAGGACGGCGGCGCAGTGCAATGCGAAGGCCTCGGACAGGAAACGCGTGTCGTAGCCGACGACGACGCCGTGCGAGGCGTCGCGGCATTCGCAGCCCCAGTCGGTGTATATGGGGTCCGCTTCGCGGACCTCGGACCGGAGGAACTCGGCGATGCCCTGAGCGGCGCGGCCGACGTTGTCGAAGGTAAACTCCTTCGCGATGATCGCCCGCCAGCCGTCGGTCCCGAATCTAACGCTTTCTTCGCCGCCTGGGGCGCCCACGCCGGTCTCCTTTCCGGGCCCTGGATTTCATGTTGATCCGCTCGACGTTTTCCGGCAGGACGAGGTCGTCGCGCTGCAGGATCGTCCGGAGCAGGTCATACGGGATCGAGGTTTCGATCCAGATGGAATCGATGTCGACGACGCCGTTCTTGACCGGGAGGCGCGCGATGACACGCTCGAGGGCCAGCTTGTACGTCGCCAGCATCTCCGCGTTGTCGGCCGTGGTATGCGCCGCGGCTGGTTTCTCGGTCTGCATGACGCCTCCGCCAGGCCTTCGCGCGGTGCAAGACCGCGCGGATTCGGTCATCGGACGACGGGAACACGGTGACACATCCTCCGAAAGTCCTGAGCAGGCCTGGTTTGCGGATGATACCACAGGGCTGCGGACCCTGTAAAGGGAACGCTGTCCCTTGCGGCGGGCGGGCCCGATTGTGGCAGCCAAAACCGATGTGCTACAATGCTCGTCCAACCTGAGGGGGAATGCGTGAAAAAGCCTGTCATTGGGATTCTCTGTCTTCTTTGTCTCGGGTTCTTCGTCGTGGGGGGAGGGTCGGAAGCGGATGGGCACCCATTCGCCCGTCTCGATCCCGCCCTCCGGCCGCTCGCGTCCGACCCCGCGGTCGACGAGCATCCCGTGTCCGTGCAATCGCACTTCGACCCGGCACGGTACGACGTGAGCGTGTCCGAGGAGTCCGGCGAGGAGCGAATCGGCGTCCTCGTCAAGGTGACCCGTCCGCGTGTCGCGGGACGGCTCGCCGGGATCCCGATCGTGAGCAGCACGGGAACGGTCCTGAGCATGGAGGTTACGGCGTCCGAGCTGCTGGCGCTGCTCGACGAACCGGAGGTCGTCTACATCGAGCCGGCCTGGCGTGCGTCGCCGCGCCTCGATGCATCGGTCCCGGCGATCGGGGCCGACCGGGTCCATCTCCTTTCGCCGGCGGTCCGTGGCGAAGGCGCGATCGTCGGCGTGGTGGACACCGGGATCGACTACATGCACCTCGACTTCCGGCGCGACGCGAACGGCGATGGATTCGAAGAGTCCTCCCGGGTGCTCGCGCTCTGGGATCAGTCGTTCGGGGTGTTCGGCGTGCGGTACACGCAGGAGGAAATCGAGCAGGACATCGCCGATGGGTATGGGGCAGACGCGGGAACCGTTCGCCAGAAGGACGCCGACGGCCACGGCACCCACGTGGCGAGCATCGCGGCGGGCGACGGGTCGTCGTCCGGAGCCGGTTTCGTCGGCGTGGCGCCCGATGCGTCGTTGGTCGTCGTGAAGACGACGTTCTACACGTCCGAGATCCTGCGTGGCGTCGAGTACGTCTTCGACGTCGCGGACGCACACGGCATGCCGGCCGTTGTCAACCTCAGCCTCGGAGGGCACGACGGACCGCACGATGGGACGAGCCTGTTCGAGCAGGGTCTCGACGAGCTTGTGGTAGGATCCGGCCGTGCCATTGTCGTGTCGGCCGGGAATGAGGGGGATCTGGCGATCCATGCGTCGGCGACACTGTCCGGTGGATCGGCTTCGTACACGATCGATCCGGACGACACACAGGTCGATTTGACCATCTGGTATCCGGGCGAGTCGCGCTTCACCGTGACGATCGCTCCGCCCGGCGAGTCACCGATCGTGGTTCCGTGGGGAACGGAGACGGGCGCTCTTGCGACGACGGCGGGGACGGTACGCGTCGACAACGCATGGGCGGGTGTGAACCCGAACAACGGCGACAACGAGGCATTCGTTCGGCTGTACGGACTGACCCGGCTCAGCGGATGGGAGATCACGGTCACCGACACCGCCGGCGGCGGCCGCTTCGACCTGTGGGTCACGAGCGGAACGGCATCCATTGTCGGCGGGGACTCGGTTCGCACGATCGACGAGCCGGGGAACGCGGACGAGGTAATCACCGTCGGTGCCTACACGTCGAAGGTGGTGTGGCCTTCTCAGGGCGGCGAGGAAGACCGCTCGAGTCAATACACCGTCGGGACGCTCACGTTCTTCTCCAGTCGGGGTCCGACCCGGGACGGACGGACGAAGCCTGATGTGGCGGCGCCCGGCGCGTGGGTCTGCGCCGCGCTCTCCGCCGACGCCGTCTGGGTGGGAGCGTTCACGGATCCGGATGGGGTCCACATCGCGGAGGCGGGAACGAGCATGGCGGCTCCGCATGCGACGGGGACGATCGCGTTGATGCTGTCCGTCGATCCGGAGCTGACGACGCCGGAGATCCGATCGATTCTGCAGTCGACGGCGATTCGGGATGCGTCGACCGGTGCGGTGCCGAACACGCGATGGGGATGGGGCAAGCTCGACGCGGCGAGCGCGATCGAAGCGGTAGTCGCCACCGGCCCGGAGCCGCCCCCACCCGCGGAGGTCCCGACGATCGTACTTCTGGAGAATCCGGTCGACGCCGTCGCGCGGTTCGGGTACACGGTGCCGGAGGGGACGGCGTCGGCGACACTTCGCATCTACGACGTGACCGGGACGCTCGTATACGACGTGCCGGTCGATGCGGCCGGCGGCACGCTCACATGGAATCTGCGGTCCGACTGGGGTGGGGCCCTCGCGTCGGGCCTGTACCTCTACGTCCTTGCGACCGATCGCGGCATGTCGGATGTAGGAAAGCTGGTGATCGCGCGATGACGCGATGGGTGAAGCTCCTCACCGCGGTCGCGATCATCGGTGCACTGTCCGTGCCGGCCGGTGCGAGCGAGGGAGTCGGGGCGATCTTCGGGCTCGGTTCGTCGGGAAGGGCGCTCGGGCTCGGCGGCGCGTACATGGCCCTCGCCGACGCCGAAGGCTGCGTACTGTACAGCCCGGCGTCTCTCGGATGGAACGAATCGATCGGCATCCTATCGCTGCTCGCGAGCGGCTTCGGAGGCGTCGCGCATGGCGTCGTTGGGTTCTCGATGCCGTACTTCGGCGTGAACGCGTTCCTGCTCGACTCCGGATCGATCCCGACGGGTTCCGGCTCCTTCCGCTACGTCAGCCAGGGGTTCGTCGCATCGCTCGGTGTGCCGATCGGGCCGGTCGGCCTCGGCGTGCGCGGGCGGATGGTGAAGGTGTCCGCACCGACGGACGGCGCGGGGTGGGCCGTCGACCCCGAGATCGTCGTCGCGGTCGACTCGATTCGGGTGGCCGTGATGGTGGAAGGTGCAGTGTCGAGCCCGGTCTCCTACGACAGCGGGGCGAGCGACGATTGGGAGCGGTCGATCCGGCTGGGGGCGGCGGTCACCCTGTCGCCGACGGACGACGTACTCTGGAGCGCGGTGTTCGAGGCATCGGGGCTGTTCACGGCTTCGCCACGCCTGACCGGCGGTGTGGAGGCGTGGATCGGCGGCGTCGGCGCCCGTGCCGGGTTCGACGGGCGGGGACCGACGTTCGGACTGTCGGTCCGGTTCTCGAGCCTGCAGTTCGACTGGGCGTACGCGATGCGAAGCGACCTGGGCGACAGCCACCGGGTCTCGTTCACGTACCGATTCTGAGCGGGAGGTTCGCCATCGTACCCATGAATCCGAAGCGGGTCCTGTCGGTCGTTGTCGCTTGTGTCATCGCGTTGGCCGGGCCCACGTTGTGGGGTCAGGATGTTGAGGAGGCGTCGTACGATATCCAGCTCGAGGGCCGGAAGACGTGGACGCTCCGGTACGGTCTGGGTAGTGCGGTCGGGCTGTCGGCCACGGGGCTGACGGCCGGCCAGCTGGTCCTCGACCAGACGCTGTCGGCCGACATTCGCGGGGAAGCCCTCTCGATCCTGTCGATCGAAGCGCACTTCGACGACCAGCAATCCGATGCCCTGCAATCGATGGCGATTCGTCTCGACACGGAGCGATTGGACGGTATCCTCGGCGACTTCGTCTCGGCTGGGACCGGCGGCTTCGCGGCGTACGGGAAGAAGATGACCGGGCTGCAGCTCGAGTACACGATCGGCGACGCGGTGTTGACGGGCATTGCGTCGAGGCTTGATGGGATCTCGGAGACGAAGACGTACGTCGGGGAGAAGGCGTCGGACGAGGTCACGTACTCGAGGCTTGCTGACGCCGATCCGCCCGCCGAGCGGCCGTACAAACGAGCGATCTACGGGTTGTACGCGTATCCCCTCGACGTGTTCTACGTCGAGGAATTCAGCGATGTCGCCTTGACGTTCGACGTTGGGGACGGCCTCCGCGGAGTCCTCACGCAGTACGGGCTCGAGTATCTGATCGACATCCTGACCGACGAGGGGGAGTTCCCGCTCGACGAGTGGGAGATGCAGGTGATCGGGAGCGACGAGCAGATCCTGCTCCTGCTCGAAGATGCCATCGACCTCGTGCGGGATCGCCTCGAGCTTGCGATCGACCGGTTCAATGAGGTGGAAGAGCCGGAGGAGGACGCGGAGTACCCGTTCAGCGAGGGGACCGAGTACGAAGTGGCGTTCCTCGAGGAGGTCGCGGAACACGTGACCGTGTCCGTCGACAGCGAAAGCCATCCGATCCTCGATGCCGTGCGGCGAACGTACTTCGATCTGGGGCGCGAGGGGATCGTCGACGCGACGCTCGTCGTCGAGGTCAGCATGGACGGGGAGAGCTTCGATCCGATCACGAGCCCCCTGCTCGCCGACTACGACATCGAGCTGTACGCGGACGACGGGATCCTCGAGGTCGAGTTCCCGGCCGACTTCTTCACCGACGAGAGCGCGATCCGTGCTCGGTTCGACTACACGGTGACCGGCGGTGTGTTCATGCTCGGGCTGTCGATCATCCCGGGGAGTGACCGGGTCTCGATCAACGACGAGCCGCTGGTGCGCGACGAGGGGTACATGATCGATTACGAGATCGGGATGCTCGTTCTGCTCGTCCAGGTTGCCGACACGGACGTGATCCGCGTCGAGTACGAGCGGTTCGC
>Ga0272443_10007771_pt1 | contig 10141 bp, 5 predicted proteins | sample SSMAcet12_FD_193581 | JGI IMG/M metagenome (GOLD analysis project Ga0272443, IMG submission 193581) | Marine sediment archaeal communities from Little Sippewissett salt marsh, Falmouth, MA, United States - SSM-Acet-12 | ecosystem: Environmental > Aquatic > Marine > Wetlands > Sediment ... | reverse complement strand
ATCACCCGGAAGATCAAAAAAAAAGATGACAAGAGGGTCGAAAGGGACGGGTCAGCCGATGGTGGTTATGGGAAAACGGAAAATATCGAGTAAACTGATAGGGTCCTTGAGGTGTTGACATGACCGAACCCTACAAGGAACTGGAGGACCACGATCCCACCGACAGCATGAAGAGGACAGTGGAACTCGTACGGGGACTCATCGACCGATCGAAGGATATGGAGGGGAAACACCTCGATGATGCCCTGGCACTCATCTCGAGAAAGGAAGAGGAGGCCTATCGATATTTCATGCGTCCCCTTGATGATGATGAGATCTACCACAGGCTGATCGATATCCATTCCGAACGTGGGGATAGGGAACTGCTGGACCGATACATGTCCATGGCCGATCAGCGTCTGGCAAGGAGGTGGATGCTCGAAGGGGAGTGCCAGGCGGTGATGGGAAACCACACAAGGGCGGCCGAGTCCCTGAAAAGAGCGCTCTTTTACGGACCGAGAAATGATATCGTCGAACAGGTAGAGAGTGAGTTACAAAGAGCGCAAAAGCGGGTCAGAAAGGCCAATGACAAAGTGGATACGCTCATAGAGAAACGCAAAAGGGAACCGGGAAGCATTACGGTGCTTTCCGAACTGGGAAAGTACCTTCTGGACCTGGATCTGCTGGAAGAGGCAGAGGAGGTTAACGAGAGGCTCCTCGAGGAGGAGGGGGGAAATTCCGACGGTCTGTTCAGGAAGGGATCCTTGAGATTTCTCCGCGGGGATATCGAAGGGGCGAAGGTGGTGTTCGAGAAATTGAAGGAAGAAAATCCCGGCTCCACCAAGGTCAGAAGTGCTTTGAACTGGTCCATAGAGATGGAAAACAGGGATAGGATCAATGTCAGGTGAAACGGGTCCGATCCTCACCTACCCCTCTTTGCCTGGTGGCTCGCCTTCTGCGAGAAGAGAATGCATTTCTTGTACTCCCTGAGGGAGAAGGCGTCCTTCGCCCTGAGATAGTATTCATTCGCCACTGAGATGTCGGCACCGGTCTTCTTTTTCGTTATTAACGCGACATGGGCCTCGTTCAGCTCGTCGAACGCCTTGTCGTGGAGCGACTGCTGATCGAGGTCGGAGATAATGATCCTTGCCTGGGTTATCATCTCCCGGCCCTCATCGAAGCTATCGTTCTCGAAGTACTCCTTCGCCGCTGTGAAAGGCGCCTCGGCCTTTTCCACATCGATCCCCTTTGACTTTAGCTCATCCAATCTGAGGCTCACATCCCTGACCGCCTCCTCCGCCTGCATAGACCTGAACACATAGAGGAACTGTTTGATGTTCTCGAGGTCGACCTCCTCGACCTCCTTCCTGGCCGCCTCTGCCAGTGACTGGGCGGCCTTGTACCTCTTCTCCCTGAACCTCTCCCTCGCCTCCTCCAGCTTCGCCTCGGATGGGGTGAGTTTCTGGGTGATGCCGGTGAAGTTCTCCTTCAGGTAGTTGATCATCGCCTCGGTGAACTGGATGACCTCTATGCTCGACTCCCTCATGTTCCTCCGTACGATCTCCTTTATGGATTCCCTTATGGAGTGGATCAGCTTCTTGGCGTTCTCGAGCCTGTCCGTCTCAAGGGCGACCTCCACCTTCGAGAAGAGCTGCTCGGCGTGCGTGATGTCGGAACCCATGGACTTGAGCCGGTCGAGCATGTGCCTCACCGACCTCATCTCCTCCATGACAGCCTCCTTCTCCTCCACGGAGAGCAGATCGTCGAGTATCGTCCCGGCGGACTGGATGGCATCCTCAGCCGATTCGAAATCCCCGGCTCTGAACATCTCACCTGCTTCCTTTATGAGGAGCGGTATCTCCTCGTCCTCCTTTCCCCTGCCTTTAAGCTCCTTGTATTTGCCGGTCACTTCCCCCATGTGTTTCTTGACCACTTTACCGAACAGGTCCCCCGCCTCCCTGGTGACCAATGCGGAGAGCTTATCTACCTGAACATCCAGCTGCGCGGGATCGGCCCTTCCCCCTTTCAGTTCCAGGCGTATCTCCTTGACCCCTTTTCGTATCTCCTTGGATGCCTTGAACCCCATCTCCTTCAGCTCCTTCAGGCGGGACCTGATGTCCTTGAACCTGCTTTTGACCCTTTCCACCTCAATATTGCCCCTCTTCTCCTCTCCCAGGTCAAGGATGGAGCTGAATACCGTGATCGCCTTCTCGTTGTCCCCGGACTCGTATGCCTCGAGACCCTCCTCGTACAGGCGCGCGAGGTTCGATATGTCCACATCCCTCTCGATGAAACCCTCCAGGTACTCCTTTATCCTCGGGATGTAACCCTCCGCAGTCATCCTGGAAAAGGAGCTGATCTTGGCCTCGGCTCCGGTTATGGCGATCTCCAAAAGGGATATGGCCTCATCGAGCTTTCCCTCTTCCATCAGCTGCTGGGACTGCAGCCTCAAACCCTCCTCATCCTCCGATGGTATCCCCCTTTCTTCCATCTTAGCCATGAGTTCAGCAAGTTTTAAGTCAAGGGAATCGTACTCGGTGCGGCCCTGTTCGTCCAGAGCATTATCAAGCATCCCCTCTGCCTTCTGGGCCCCTTCCTTCGCCCCCTCAAGGTCCCCCCTGTCGAACCTATCCTGCGCGTTGTTCAATGTATCCATGATACCCGAGGTGTCTATACCCTGGCGATACGCCTCCATGGCCCGTACCTTCAGCCGGGATATCTCTTTTTCCACCTTGTTTATCATATAAGGGGTCTTGTTTTTCTGCAGGGATTCCTCCAGCTCCCGGTTGATCCTGTCGCACTTCTCGAGATCACCCTCCTCCAGTGCCTCCTTCAGCTCCCTTATCATCGCCTCCTCCTTCCGGGTGTCCATTCCTGTCTCCCTCATGTTCTTGAGGAGGATCTCGGTCGTCTGGATGGAGCTCTCCATCAACCCCTTCCTCATGTTCAACCTCTTCTCGTTCACATCCTTCTTTATCCCCTCCAGAATGTGTTCCGCCTGATCCCACTCACCCTCCTCCATTAGCTCCTTTGCCACAAGTAGGAGGTTGTCCTCGGTGTCGAGTTCAACCCTCTCCGATCTCGCTATTCCCATGAGGGTGTTGACCTCGTCGAAGTAGGACTGGACTATCTCCTTCCTCCTCGATCTCTCCTTTTCGGATTTAGTCTTCTCGAGGAAGGAGAGGACCCTCTCGAGAAGTGTGTTTGAATCCCTGAAATCTCCCCTTTCATAGGCATCCCTTGCCATGTTGAGGTTGTCCTGCGTGAGGTCCAGCTCGACATCGAGCTCCGTGGATTCCCTCATAAGCCTCTCCACCTCATCCATCCTGCCCTCATACATGCTCCTGAAGTGGTCATCCTTTCTCTCCTTGACCTCGTTCTGGACCTTGTTGACCATGTCAAGGGCTCCGTCATAATCCTCCTTGGAGAAGAAATCCTCCGCCTCGGTCAGCAGGTCCTTGACCTCGGTCAGGTCGATACCCTCCTCCATCGCATTATCGATCTCCTTTCTGACGTCGATTATCGTCTCAGGGAGGGTCAAAGAGACGTGCCCCTTGTACACCTCATCGGCTATGTCGTGGGCTTTTCCTATGACCCTGTGTGCCTCCATGAGCTTCCCCGATCCCTCGTACTCCCTTGCCCGGTCCATGTAGGACCTTATCGGTTCGGTGTCTATTCCCATGACCTCCATCCTGGATATGTCCTTCATCATGGAATCCAGTTCGACGGGTACCTTCACCTTTAGATGCTCCTCTCTGGTATCCTTTAGTTTTTCCCTCAGTTCAACCGTGAGGGCGAACGAGCTCTCGTAATCCTCCCCCATGAAGGCCTTTTCCGCCTCGATCAGCATTGTCTCCAGTTCAAGGGTGTCAACACCCATTTCCCCCATTCCCTTGATATCCTCCTTGATGTCGGATATGGAGGACATGGAGGATTCGCTGAAGAACCTGCGGCGGTTGTCCTCCAGGGAGTCCTTGACCTTCATAACCAATTTGTCAGCCTCGTCGAACTTCTCCTCCTCGAAGAGGGATTCGGCCTCCTCCACGAGTGATGATGCCTCGTTTATATCCAGGCCGATCTCGACGGATTCTTCGAGGAAGTCACGCAGGTCCTTCAGATCGCCGTCTATCCGGTCCTTCCTCTTTTCCATCCACATCCCCTTGACGCGGGATTCCACCCCCCCGGCGATCCTTGCCGCCTCCGCCAGTTCCCCTCCGGACAGACGTACTTTCGCTTTGTCCAGTACCTCCTTTTCCCTGTCAACATCGACCCCGGCCCTTTTGGCCTCATCGAACATGAACTCCGCGGAATTTATTATCCCCTCGACCCTTCCCACCTCTATCTGGTCATCGATCCCCTTTATATTGTTCCTCAGGTTCCTCAGGACCTCACCGGACCTGACGTAGTCCTTGTCCCTGTATCTCTCACCTGCTGTCTCCAGCATCTCGGCCATGGTTGTTACGTCCACTCCCTTGGAGCGAAGAGAGTCCATATCGGTGCGTATGGACCCGACCCAATCGTCGAAATGGTCCTTGAAATATACCGATATCTCACCCTCGAGGTCCGCCTTCACCTTCCCCAGATCACTTGTGAAGGTGTCATCATCAACGCTTCCTATCTCGTTTTCGACCTCCTCCAGTCTTGACAGTATCTCTTCCCTTTTATCATACGAGAGGTCGATTATCTCGAAGGTGGAGAGGATCTCCTCCTTCTCTCTGTTTATGCTCTTTTTCCTTACCTCCCCGATCCTGTCCCTTATCAGGTCCTTGGAACTTGCGATCCGGTCCTGGATCTCCTCGTGCTTTACCTCTTCCGACAGGAACATCTTCTCTATCTCGGAGATCTGCTCCTTGAGTTCCAATACCTCTATGTCCTCGTTGAGCAGGCTCTCGTACTGTTCCAGAAGTGAGCTGTAGTTCTCGCCGACCTTCACCATTTTGCCCTCGTTTCTACCCTGGTCGAACATCTGTTCCGCGATAGAAAGGCATTCCATCGCCTCTGTGATGTTCTTGGACCCCAGCGAGGATTCGGACATCTCCAGAAGGGATTCGATCTCCTCGATCTCCCCCTCGGATACCAGGGTCTCCCCCTTGTACGCCTCCCTCAGGTTGACGATCCTCTCCGATACCTGGTCCCTGAAGTTATTGAAAAGGGAGCTCTTACCCATTTCCAGACACTTCTGCGCCTCGTCATGGAACTTCCGAGGGGAGAGGTTCCCTTCCTCCTTCACCAGCTTCTCTATCCTCCTGTTCAGATCGCTCATATCGATGAGGGAACCGTATCTGTCCGAGATCTGCCTGGATTCGGCAAGGTCTACGGAGCCCCTCTTCCTCAGGTACTCGGATTCTATCCGGGAGACCGATTTATCGATCCGGGAGACCGTGCTCCTGATCTCCTTGTACTTCTTGGGATCCATCGATATATCGATGCGCTTCAATTCCCTCTCTATCTCACCCGCTTCAACGCCGTAGCTCTTGTATTCCTCGATCCTCTCCAGCAGCTCTTTCATCTCCTCCTTAACCGCCTTGAACCTGTCCTTCACCGCCTCGTCCGAAAGCTCGCTTGTAACCGTGGTATAGAGCAGGTTCGAGTAGACTATCAGATTATCGACATCGCCCTTCTCAGCGAACTTCATGGTCTTTTTCAGGTATTTGACAGTGTCCTTCGTTGCTTCCTGTGTGGTTGAAACGTCAAGATATGCCTCCAGGCTCTTGTCCAGTGCTATCCATGCCTGGGGGATGAGGACCTCCGCATCTCCCTCGAACACCTCATCTAGCCTGCCGAGCAGCTCCCTTGACCTCTCCAAAGCCTCCTTTCCATTGCCTTTCGTGATGAGGGAGTCGATCTCCTTTTGTATCCCTTCGAACTCCTTCTCATCCAGGCCTCTCTTGATGGCCTCCTTTACCCCCTTACTGAAAAGGTTCCTGAGGTATTCGGCCCTTTTTACATCCCATCCTTCCAGGGCCCTCTCGTAACCGGAGGATACTTCCTCGAGGAGGTTCTCCCGCACCCCCTCCCCTTTTTTTACCGCCCCCTTCAATTCCTTCATCTTCCTGATGAGGGCCGGTTCCTTCAGACCCAGGTTCTTAAGAAGGGATATCCTGGCGCCCACCTCCTCCTCCGTGGGCAGGTCCCCGGATGAGGGTTTCGATCCTTTACCTCCTTTGCTCTTCTTTCCGGGCATTGCGTCCGCACCTTCCCACACCTTCTGGATGTACCCCCGGGCTCCTGACAGGTGATATCCTCACCACATGCATTTCTGGGAACCCACACTAGAAATACGGATTGTCAACATTAATACCAATATATAAATGGTTTTATCCCACCTTCGATGTGGATGATACCTTGCCAGCAAAACGAGCAGTGCAGGAGTAAAACCGCATCAATAGGAGGTATTCACTCCTTCCTTACCCGTCTGAAGACCCTCTTCAATTTGAAGAACCTACCCTTTACTTCTTCGGTGTTGTCGGAAGGGGCAGGATGTACCCCTGATCCTGGCAAACCCCCGCTGTCCGATTCCGCTCGATCGTCCGGAGGCGGGGATCGCTCCGAACCGGCAGGTCCCTCCGTCGTTTCCCGGTGTGAGTCCGCTGAAGGATGGGTGTGCGGGGTTTCCCGTACACTGGGATCGGCCCCCCTCTGCGACAACGATCCCGGTCCGACCGCAACAGCGTCACCACCCGGGCCGGGAGCCGACACTGCTTCCACCTGCTCTTGCGGTTGTGTTACCCTGACCTCGGTCTGTTCAGGCTGCCCGTGACCAGCTCCCCCGACATCGGTTGTCCCATCTCTCTCCTTTTCACCGGTCCCCTGTTCAGGGCCACCCTGCTTTCCGTCAGGGGCCGTGGTGCCAACGGATATCGATTGACCCCCACCCACCCCGAGAGACCTTCTTCTCTCATCCCTCTCCTTTTCGAACTTCCTCTTGTTCAATCTGTTCTCATGCTCCATGACCCGGGCTATGAAACTGCTCAGTTCCGGATGTTTGGGTATCCCATCGGAGAGGTCCCTCCTGAACCCTGGCTCCTCTCCTTCTCCGCCTTCCTCCCCTCCGCCTTCATCCTCTTCTTCGCCTTCCTCCCCTCCGCCTTCATCCTCGGTCCTCCCTTCGCCTTCAATGTTAGATCCCGGTCCTGGTCCCTCCTTGACAGGGCGTCCCTTTTCTTCCGGGACCACATCCCCCACTGGCGCCGTGGGTGCCGTTCGGGTCTCGTCTGATAGAGACCCTTCCTGGCCACCCGGGGTCATATCTTCCGATCGTTTTTCCTGTTCATCCTCCTCGACGGGGGAGCTCATGATATCCTTCAATAGATCCTGTTTCATCCTGGAGAGCTCGCTCTGCACCTCGTCATGCTCTTTGAGCCATGCGAGTTTTCCGTCGTTTTTGTTCTCCTCTTCCATCGAACCACTTCAGCCCTACTCGAATATCGGCCCGAGCACCGAGATCCCGCCGGGGCGCACGTCCAGGGCATGCATCTCCATGGAGTGCTGGCTGGCCCTCATCTTCTCCACCTGGATGAACCTGCTCAACCTTCCCTGTTTCCTCTTCAGCCCAAGATATATGATCCCGTCAGCAAGGAAACCCTCGTTCCCCAGAAGATTGGATTCACCCTCAGGGGACCTCTCCATTATTATGAAACTATACAGGTTCATGTCCCTCAGAAGCTGGAAGAAATGGTACATCTTCTTCCTCATGTTCTGCTCACCTTCCATCAGGGAGTAGAGAGCTCCCAGTGAGTCCAGCGCGAAGCAGGAGAACTGCTCCCCCTTCACCTTCTTGAAGTGCCTCAGCATTCTCTCTATGAACATGAGGTAGTCAACCTCCTCCGACTCCTGTCTGAGGTCCGTGAAATCCGTTATCTGCATGTTCAGCGAGAGGTCTATACCGAGGCTCTCCATGTTGGACAGGTGGGAGGATACCGTCTCCTCCAGCGTGGTGTACAGCCCGAACTCGCCGCTGTTCTTGATGTACCTGGTCAAAAGCGAATAATTGAAGCTGGATTTCAGGGAACCGGGAGGCCCCGTAACCAGTACCACCTTCGGTCTGCTGATATCCGTTCTGAAAACCTTGTCTAACCCCCTAATGGTATCCTGGAACATGCCTTCACCCCATTTCGGCCAGATCGACATCCCCTGGAGGTGCCGATCGGATATCGTATCACTCAAACTTGATATAACTATTGCGCAATCATTGGCCCGAACTGATGTGTCCGACCGGCCCGGTAAGGACCTGAAAATACGGGGAGGTATCGGCCGCTCGATTGGCAACCCCATAGAAAATTAGAAATATGGGAATAATTGGTGGAACATGGATGCCGGCTACATTGATCCTTGGAACGCAGTGGGGCGATGAGGGAAAGGGGAAGATCACCGACCTCATCTCACACGGGTTCGACGCGGTTGTCAGATACCAGGGCGGCAACAACGCAGGCCATACCATTGTCAGGTCCGGCAAGGTGTACAAGCTCCATATCATCCCATCCGGGATACTGACGGAGGGCATCTATTCCGTCATCGGTGACGGATGCGTGGTTGACCCCTGGGTGCTGACCGAGGAGATCAGGGGCCTTCACGAGCAGGGCATATCCACGGAGAGACTCGTGATATCGGACCGGGCCCACCTGATCATGCCCTATCACCGTTACCTGGACGGGATGCAGGAATCCTCCCGTTCAGCAGGTTCAAAGGTTGGAACGACGGGGAGGGGAATTGGGCCCTGTTACGAGGACAAGGCCCGGAGGAACGGCATCAGGGTAGGGGACCTCGCTTTCACCGACATACTGACAAGCCGAGTTCGGAACGGGGTCGATCATGCCCTGCGGGCAGACGGCCTTAAGGAGGTGCCCGAGGGGCTGGACCCATCGAGGATCGTCGAGGAGCTGAAAAAGACCTACGAGAGTTTGAAGGGGTACATCAGGGATGTTCCGGCCATGCTGAACGACCTTCTTTCGAACGGGAAAAACGTTCTGATCGAGGGGGCCCAGGGGGTCTTCCTCGATATGGACAAGGGCACCTATCCGTTCGTCACTTCCTCATCGGTGAGCGCCGGCAACGCCTCCTCCGGCACCGGGATCGGTCCCGCCCGTATCAACAGTATCATCGGCATCGTAAAGGCCTACACAACCAGGGTCGGGGAGGGGCCGTTCCCTACCGAGGTCCGCGGGGACCTCGGGGAGGAGATACAGAAAAAAGGCCATGAGTTCGGAACCACCACAGAGAGACCCAGACGGTGCGGGTGGCTGGACCTGGTCATGGTCAGGTCCGCCGTACGATGGAACTCGATAGATACCCTTGCACTGACCAAACTGGATGTTCTGTCCGGAATGGAAAAGGTGAAGGTATGCACAGCTTACCGCCTTGACGAGGATACAGCTGAGGACCTTGGCATCGGGACCAGGGTCCATCATTTTCCCTCCCACTACCGGACCCTCGAGGAGGTTGAACCCGTCTACGTCGAGATGGAAGGGCCCGGGAGCCTCCGTAAGGAGGATTGGGAGATGATTGGAAAGGATGACACACTGCCGGGACCGATCGCGGGCTACGTTGCCCTCATAGAGAAAGAGACATGTGCCAGGGTCGGGATCATCTCGTACGGACCGGATAGGTCCGAGACCCTGTTCCTGAGCGGCGGGCCTTGGGGGGGTGGATGAGTCTGTCCGGGAATGAGGAACTCGTGCGCTATCTGAAAAGGAGGGGTTTGATAGTAACCGAAGAGGTTGAAAGGGCGTTCCGGGAGGTGGACAGGGCGCATTTTACCTCGGGTAGTCCCCTGATCGGCTCCTACGGGGACCATCCCCTTCCGATCGGTGAAGGGCAGACCATCTCCGCTCCGCACATGGTTGCGATCATGGCCGAGGCCCTGAGATGCGAACCGGGCAACAGGGTGCTGGAGATCGGCACCGGTTCCGGTTACCATGCCGCTGTCGTATCAAGACTGGTGAGCCCGGGGGGTCATGTTTACACGGTAGAGCGTATAAGCAGCCTTGTTAAGAAAGCGCAGAGGAACATCGATATGGCAGGTATCGGGAACATAACCGTGGTGGGGGGTGACGGGTCCAGGGGACTTGTGGAACATTCCCCCTACGACAGGATATACTACACCTGCGCGGCTCCCAAAGTGCCCGATATGGTGATTAAACAGCTGGCCGAGGGTGGCATACTG
>Ga0272443_10007770_pt1 | contig 10144 bp, 9 predicted proteins | sample SSMAcet12_FD_193581 | JGI IMG/M metagenome (GOLD analysis project Ga0272443, IMG submission 193581) | Marine sediment archaeal communities from Little Sippewissett salt marsh, Falmouth, MA, United States - SSM-Acet-12 | ecosystem: Environmental > Aquatic > Marine > Wetlands > Sediment ... | reverse complement strand
ACAAACCGGATTCATCCGACCCGGAACAATGAAAAGATAAAGGCATTCAGGCCCAGGCTCCATGATTTGCTAATGGAGGAATTAGGGATCATTTGAGGGCCAAAGTGCATTAAAAGATTTCTTAAAGTAATCTAAGTGTTACGGCCTCGTAAAAAGTCATTATTTAGACGGAACAGGTAAAAGCGCCAGATGTAAGGCGGATGAATCTTTAGGAATGAGGCGTACGGTTAAGACCGTCGGGATGACTAAAGATGAAGCACAACGTCCCGATGGACTAAATCGGGAGACTTTTTACAAAGCCGTTTAGATTCAGAAATGAGGTGATTTATCATGGGAGAGATCAAAAGCACCCTCGACATTATTATGGAAAAGACCAAGGGACTTACAGTGACCAAGGAAGAGAAAGAGACATTCCGAAAGAAGGAGGCTGAAGGGAAAGTAAGGGGGCTTTTGCAGAGATTTCTGGATGGATTCATTGATTTGGAGCGATTGAAAAATGAAATAGGAGACTTTGGCGATAAGCATGATGGCATAATGGGGGAGGCCCTTTTAAGGGAATGTATGGGTCGTATGGCGCCAGGAGCAGACAACACGAAACTTCTCGATGCGCTTGAAAATGCCTTGGGGCTGGATATCGCTCCTATCCAGAAGATTCTACAGGATTATAACCATGACCTTGAACAGCAGAGAATAAATCGGCAGCAGGTCATCCAAAAAAAATTGGAGGAATCAGGTATTTCTGGAACAGCAGTCATCCCAAACATCAATGCCGATCAAAATTGGATTCGATACCTGTCCGAAATGAAAAAGGGGTTTCAAGAAAAAATTCAAAAAACTTTTTTGTAATTATAGGTTTTTAATTACGTTTAGTGCATATTGTACTCATTCAGTCTCTTTGAATCGTCTTTTTATATGTTAATCACCTTATCCGCCAATTGCATAGCGGTTACAATATCCAGCATATTGGTGGTGTCTCCAACCTGCTTTTCATCCAGCAGATTGAAATGTGTCAAACAGGTCCCGCAGACCATGATGTTAAGACCCTGTTTCTCATATTCCTTTAAAACCGGGAGGACCTCTGCGTCACCAGTCGTCAGTTTGACCCCGTTGTTCACAAAAACCAGACGCCAGAGTTCCTCCCCCATTTCCTTCAGGGTCTTTAAGAAGCTCAGCATGAGCTTCGATCCCAGTTTGTTATCCCCATGGCCCATACAATCATTGGCTACCATAACCATGATCTTTTTTTGCCCGGTTTCCGCTTTTTCTAACCTGGGCGTATCAGGAACAGCACCACCTTCTCTTTTTCCAATCACATGAAATGCCGCTCCCTCCTGATCAACAGAAACTTCAAATCCCTGAGATTCCAAGAAGCGATTCACATTTTGCTTTGACGCCTCGTTATCTACAGTGACTTTTATGACGTCAGGGTGATCCGTTTCAATTGCGTCCTTTGTCTGTAATACTGGGGCAGGGCATGCGAGTCCCCGGCAATCTATCTCTTTTGTCATGTTTTTCTCCTTGTGATCCTTTTTTTCGCTTCACCCCAGATTGGAAGTAGGCAGCAGGCCGTAGGGATCGCATATATTTCCATGTACCACTGCTGTTCTATAAAATGAGGTATGCCTATGTAGCTTTTGAAAAGAGACCCCCGCAGCCCTTGTACCGTTATTTTCAAATAGCTAAACTGCTACGAAAACCCTAATCAACCAAAATTCTTTCTTTTGGGTTGGTCAGAACTTCACCGATAATGGCCGCGCTGGCCAGCCCTTTTTCCTTTAGCTTATCGAGCAGGTCGTCAGCGCTTTCTCTATCCACACACATCAGCAACCCACCGGACGTCTGAGGGTCAAAGAGAATATCCTGAAGAAGCCGATCCACAGAAGGGGTAAAATCCACCATGCATTCACGAAATTCCCGGTTATTGTATGTCCCAGCAGGTATCAGGCCCATTCCGGCGTATTCCAGGGTCTCAGGAATAATGGGGATGGTCTTACTTGTGAGCCGAACACCGAATTCTGTATCAATAATCATTTCAGCAATGTGACCCAACAGCCCAAAGCCGGTAATATCCGTGCAGGCATGGACCGGGTAGTCCTTCATAATTTCAGCTGCATCTCTATTAAGAGTAGCCATAAGGCGGGTGACAGTGTCTATGATTTCTTCGGAGGCAAGCCCTCCTTTTATAGCAGTATTAATAATGCCTGTGCCCAGAGGCTTGGTCAGTATCAGGCGGTCTCCAGTTTTGAGGCCCTTTTTGGTGAGGATACGATCCGGGTGAATGAAACCGGTGACAGATAGACCATATTTCAGTTCTTTATCCTCCACGCTGTGACCCCCGACCAAGACCACTTCAGCCTCTCTCATCTTATCTAATCCTCCCTGTAGAATCTGACGGAGCACAGACATATCCATATCTTCTAGGGGAAAGGCGACAAGGTTCATGGCTGTTTTGGGAACACCGCCCATGGCATAGACATCGCTCAGGGCATTTGATGCAGAAATCTGTCCGAACCCGTATGGATCATCCACAATGGGTGTAAAAAAATCCACTGTCTGGATAATGGCAAGATCATCAGTGACCTTGTAGACCCCGGCGTCATCGGCCCGGTCCAGTCCGACGAGTACATTTGAATCTGTGGGAAATTCAAGTCCGCAAAGTGCCCTATCCAGGTCCCCTGGAGGCAATTTTGAGGCTCAGCCTGACCCTCTTACGGTCTCGGTGAGGCGAAGCGCCTTAGCGTCTGTCATGGTTTCTCTCCTCAATTATATATCTGCAACGGTCTCAAGGTCATATATAAGCTTCTTTAGGTCCAGGCCATACTTTATCGCAACATTTTTCAGGGGTTCAAAGAGTGCCTGGCAGCAGATGCATTCACCTGCCTGTTCATCGTATTGTTTAAAAACGCCTTCAGTTTCCCTGTAGCCGGAAATGATGTCCAGGACGGTCATCTCTGGATGAATGCAATTTTCTTTATCCGGCAAAGGTCTTTTCACGGGTATTTCCTCTCTCATGAGAAATATTTTCTAATGTCTTATATATAGGCTGAATGGGCTTCTTCATCTGATAATCATTTGTTCCTTTAATCATGGGATAAAGTGCGCATTGCTGTTTTTGAGCGAAATGAACAAAATTCAGACCATCAAATTCAAATATAGTCAAGCATTCCGATTTGTCAATCTGGAAAATCCGATACTAAACGCGTCTCATCTTAGGAAATTCCGATCTTGATTCGAGTGAAGGGCTTGCGAAAAAACACGTCACATTGTCACATCACATTTGATTTCATCAACGGCGGGAATAACATATATGTCTCAACGGCAAACTTATCCTTAGGGATTTTAGCTCAATTCAGGTGGGCACCTTACCGGTTTGTCTGGTTTAGGTTTAATTGAGAAGCAGACTGGCTTTTTCGATGGTAGACCCTACAAGACTACTCAGTCTGTGAAGCAGAAAATGGTCTTCCTTTCGGAATCCGTCATGTTGTCCGAGATTGGAATCCACATAAATTCCTCCCCGGATCTTTGAGTTCCGGATCATTGGGACGCACAGGACAGATCGGGTTTGGGATTTTTGCTCCTTATCTGAATTATCACTTGGTGATTCATAAATTACATTTGATAACTTGATCGCTTTACCATCCCGTGCCACCTGTTTCAACAGGGCCTTGCTGAACCGGGCTGTCCCATTGCCCTGGCCTTCTCGTGATCTGGCAATCACCCGTTTGACCTGTACTTTTTGAGTATCGAACAGGACAATAGCGGCCTTATTAATTCTCGGCAGAACTTTGAATAGGTAGCTCAGGGCGTTTTCAAGAATTTCATTAATATTAACTGTTTGTTTCAACAGTTCAGATGTCCTGGAGATGAACTCCTGTTCCTTTGGCGAAGGTGACCGGCGATCATTTTTTAGGGGTAACTGCTCCTTTTCATCAATGTGCATCTTTGGATGGTGGGTTTTTGTGTCCTTTTCACTCAAAGGGCTACTGGCAAGGATCCCCTGTAAATTCATAACAGTATTTCCAATTGTGATTGTATCTCTTTCGTCTACCTGAAAGGCCTCGCCCGGCTCAATAAGATCATCTCCAATGAATGTGCCGTTGGTGCTTCGCAAATCCTCGATGAAGAATATGTTCATCTCACCCCCGGTATAGATCTTAAGGTGTTTTCGGGAGACGGTTAGGTCCTTTATTTGGATGTCATTGGTCGCTGACCTGCCAATAAAGAGGGTCTTTTTGTCCAAATCAAAGGACCGCCCTTTTTTTTGGGATTCATCGTGAATGAAGAGCTTAGGCATAATTTTTTTGCCTCCTATTACCTTACTGGCCCCAAATAATTAAAAATATAAAATAATAAGGGATCATGCATTTCAGTTATTTAAAAAAAATTTTATGGTTTTTGGAAACTTTTACTCAAGGTCTTTTAAGCCCTACCGATATTTAGATTATTTTCACAATGTGTTAATTGATAACCTGTAGGTCTCTTTTTATGCAAGAACTGTGCAAAACAAGACAGCGTGTTAATCATTTTTAATTAAATAGAAAATACAATGGGTTAAATACGAATCAAAAAAAAGCAGGAGAGAACTTATATGAAATAGAGAAAAATATTTCCCATTGGTAAATTCCATTAGTTGGTAAAAAATTACGCATTTTGGAATAAGGGTGAGTGGAGGTTTTTTGAAAGGGATAACAAGGGCATTGTTCTTGTGAATCAAGGAAAAAGGACACGCAGCTTTTGCATTGCCAGGCTGGAGGAATTCTATAGAACTTGCGGCTCATGCCCGATTGTTAAGGGCAGTCTTTGCATTGCTATGGGCGGCGCGTAAGCTCTCTTCTACCTTGCGACAGTGTTTATCCATCTCCTCTGGGCTGGCTTTTTTCGGGAAGTAAATCGGTTTGCCAATATAGATGACCTGACGGGAGAGGGGGAGGGGGAGATAAACCTGGTTCCACGTCTTTTTAAACACAAACCTGCGTGTTGATGCCACGCCTACCGGAAAAAGAGGCACGCCCGCTTTTTGGACCACCCGAACGATACCTGGCTTACAAACGCCGCGGGGTCCTCTCGGGCCATCCACCGCCAGGACCACGTTATGCCCGCCTTTCACTGCTTTTATCAAGGCCAGGAGACCTCCGACTGCCCCTCGAGTGGAAGAACCTCGGGTCACTCTATAGCCCAGGGCCCGTGTAGCCCTCGCCATTTTTTCACCATCCTTGGAATAGCTCACCAAGATGGTAAGACCTAAATTGCCAAAACGGGGGACAAGCGCCAGCTCATCTCCATGCCAGTGGGCAATGCCGCAAACATGTCTCTTGGCGCGCTCCACTCCGATAATCTCTGTCCGGACCAAGCTGGATAGAAATTTCAGTATATTTGCTGCCCATATAGGCCAACGCTCGTCAAACCATTGTTTGTAAAAGGAGGTGGTCATAGCGCGATTAGATGATGTCTAACTATCGAATATCCAGCGATGGTTTTTGAATTGTGAAACGTCGTCTTTTACGGGATGGAATATAAGGAAACAAGGCCTGTGTGTCAAGTTTAAGTGCCAGATGCCTCCGGTTCAGAAAATGGTACCACCCCAATTGAGCGAAAATGCTCAATTGAAGCACTCAGCATTCAGCTATCGGCAATCAGCCAAGACCTTTTGATTAGACAATGATAAAATTGATATAGAAGACATATAAATCTATGTTCAAAATTCCCGGGCTGAAGGCTGACCGCTGATCGCTGAAGGCTCCCTAATTGAGTTTTGACTCAATTAGGGTAACAGTTTCAATGGCATATAAAACAGAAATGAAATTTGAACTTTGGATGAATTTGTGGTACCCGTAAATATTGAAGTGCTTCGGAAAGGCAAAACCCTGCGTGACTGTAGAAAGACCCTCAAACAATTCCCGCATCAAGAGAAAAAAGCCTCCATCGGTGGTGGTCGCGCTTAGCGGAGGAGTGGATAGTGCTGTTGCTGCTGCGTCATTGAAAATAGCAGGATGGGAGGTCTATGGACTCCATTTTTTACTGTCAGATTCCCTCTCTAAGAGAGATGTAAGAACGACGATTGTTAAGCAAGTTGCCGAGCAATTAGACATACGCTTAACGACATTGGATTTGAGGAAAACTTTTCGCCGGCGCGTGATTGCCCCATTTATCGATGCCTATTTAAAGGGACTCACCCCCAACCCCTGTGTGGGGTGTAATCAAGTGATTAAGTTTGAGTTCCTTTTCGACTATGCCAAACAACACGACATTGATTACATTGCCACGGGCCATTATGTCAGAACCAGAAAAAGAGCTAAAAACGGGTATTTCGAGTTATTAAGGGGAAAGGACAGACACAAGGATCAGTCCTATTTTTTGCATCGTCTCAACCCGTCTTTTTTATCAAAGACCGTTTTTCCATTGGGTGAGCGCACCAAAGACGACGTGCGGAAGCAGGCGCTTGAGATGAGACTGCCTGTTCAATCCGTTCCTGAAAGTCAGGAGATCTGCTTTATTCCGGATAAAGACTATCGTCTCTTTATTGAAAAACAACGGGGCCCTGGGGTGAACGCCACCGGGAATATTATCAACGACCGGGATGAGGTGCTCGGGCAGCACATGGGGGCCTTCAGATATACGATTGGTCAGAGACAGGGGCTTGGAATTGCTTCGTCTCGTCCATATTATGTGAAGGAAATCAGACCGGAGACAAATGAGGTGGTTGTGGGAAGAAAAGAGACGCTTTACTTAACACGGCTGGAGACGCATGGGTTCAGCTGGATGGGAGAGGTGAATGCTCGAAGGGGCATGAAGGCGCATGCCCAGATACGGTATCGGCACAGACCGGCGTCGGGTCGTCTTAAGTTTATGTCTTCAGATAAAGTGGCCTTTATTTTTGATGAACCCCAATGGGCGGTTACTCCCGGTCAGGCGCTTGTCTTTTATGAGGGAGAGCGGGTATTAGGCGGTGGGTGGATAACTAAGGCGCAAGGCGAAGGGCGTAGGGCCTGAGGTCAGAGACCTGGTGGCTAGAAAGTGCCCATCCACAACTGGCTGTTTTCCTAAATCTCTGTGCTTGCCCTGTGGAATGCAAAGTCTATCCCTCCAACTTAAATCCTCGCATTCGGGTACTATTTCAGATGAACCAATGATAAACACGTCATTCAAAATCACTACCCTGGGTTGTAAAGTGAACCAGTATGAGTCTGCATATTTGAATGAGACACTGACACGTGCCGGATGGCACCCGGCAGGTTTAGGTGAGAGGGCAGATATTTCGGTTGTCAATACGTGCATCGTTACTCAAAAGGCTGGTCACCAGTCAAGACAGGAGATCCGAAAGGCCGTTCGTGAGAATCCCAATGGGTGTGTTGCAGCGATTGGGTGTTACGCACAGGTATATCCGGACGAACTTCGTCAAATTGAAGGAATCCGGATTATTGCCGACAACACGGCTAAGGGAAAAGTCCCGGCACTACTCCTGACGATGGCTGATTCACGGCAGCAAAGGACAGTTTTAAATGATTTTAAGCCCGGTATGCCCTTTGATTTTCTGCAGATAAAACGTTTTCCCGATCGAACCCGGGCCTACTTAAAGATCCAGGATGGGTGCGAGTCGTTTTGCAGTTATTGCATTGTCGCCTTCGCTAGGGGGCCCTATAGAAGTCTTGCCCCTAAGAAGGTCCTGTCCATGATCGAGTCTCTCGCCGACCAGGGTTACAAGGAGATTGTGCTTACCGGTATTCATCTCGGCAAATACGGTGTTGATTTGCAGGGGGAAATGGGCCTCAAAAAACTGATCCACGCTATCGGGGAAGAAGAGTTCCCCGTGCGGTTAAGACTTAGCTCCATTGAACCCAATGAAATAGACGTCGGTCTTATTGAAATGGTAGCCGCTGAACCGTGGCTCTGCCGTCATTTTCATATCCCTCTACAGAGCGGGGATACTGGGATTTTGAGAAGAATGAGTCGACACTACACCCCAAAAGAATTCTCTGATCTTGTGGTATCTATTCATGACAGAATCCCACTTTCAGCAATTGGTATCGATGTCATGGTTGGATTTCCGGGCGAAGGTACGAATGCATATGAAAACACGTGTGCCCTGATCAAAGACTTGCCTGTATCCTATCTCCATGTTTTCCCTTTTTCGCGCCGTCCGGGTACAGCTGCTGCTTCCTTTGATGACCAGGTTGATCCGCGTGTTATAAAAAAACGGGCTGAAAACTTAAGAGGTATCGGTCTGAAAAAAAAGTCATCGTTTTACCACGATTGTTTGGGAAAAGAGTTTAAGGTGCTTGCCGAGAGATGGCACTCAAAGAAAAATAAGATCATGAAGGGTCTGAGCGATAACTACCTGCCGATTATTTTTCCCTCGTCTGAAGACACAAGAAACCAAATCATACCGGTACAAACGCTGAAAGTAGAAAATAACAAGGTGAGGGGCACTGTCCTATAATGCGGTGTCTTCCAAAGATCCGGGTTAATAGCCGTAAGTCCAGAGTCATACCGCCTCCTATACCACTGTTTCTGTTTTTGCGGCCTGGCGCAGCAGACGCTGTTTGATTCTAAAAAGTGCAGGACTGAGACTCACGTGATAGGTGTGGGGATTTCGAAACCGCTTGTATGCTGCATCCAGTTGTTTCAGATTTTCCAAGGTGTGTTCTCGGATGGCATGGACCGAGGGACTCTGGTAAACCAGCTTTCCCTTCTTAAATATGGTCGACATGAGTTCCTTTTTTTTAAAACGCCTGGGATAGGTCTTGAAAACATAATGAAACATGGGGTGATATGCTCTGAGGGGACGTTTCAGGGGAATTCTTTCTTCATCCAGGAACAGCACGTCTCCTCTCATCCGTCCCCTCTGATCGTACATTCTGACCACTTTTTTGGTGCCGGGATTTGTGATTTTTTCGGGATTGTCCGAACGCTTGATTTTGGGTGTCATATGCTCCCCGCCATCATCCATGGCTGTAAGCTTATATACGCCCCCCAGTGCAGGGCATGAGAATGAGGTGACCAGCCGTGTACCGACTCCCCACAAGTCCACACGTGCGCCCTGCCGCTTGAGGCTCTCTATAATCCATTCATCAAGATCACTTGAGGCCACAATGGCTGCATCCGGAAAACCTGCCTCGTCCAGCATTCGCCGTGCCTCTTTACTGAGATAAGCGAGATCGCCGCTGTCCAGACGGATCCCCCAGAGTTCATGACCTTTTTCCCTTAGCTCCTGTCCCACCTGGATCGCGTGTGGAACCCCACTGCGGAGTGTATCGTAGGTGTCTGCCAAAAGCAGACAGGAATCGGGATAGACCTTCGCATATGCCCGAAAGGCATCCAACTCATGCGGGAAGCTCTCCACCCAGGAGTGCGCGTGGGTCCCGCGCACAGGGATGCCATAGAGGCGACCTGCAAGGACATTTGAAGTGCCATCTACGCCGCCAATGTAGGCGGCACGGGATGCCATCAGAGCACCATCGGGACCGTGGGCCCTTCGCAGCCCGAAATCGATCACGGGATCCCCGTTGGCCGCCCAGCGAACACGGGCTGCTTTAGTGGCGATGAGTGTCTGAAAATTCATTACATTAAGTACTGTGCTTTCTATGAGTTGGGCCTCGGGCAATGGCGCGGTAACACGGATCAGAGGTTCATGGGGGAAGATGACCGTTCCCTCGGGAATGGCCCAAAGGTCACCGGTAAATTTGAAATTTTCCAAATACGTCAGGACCTTCTCGGGAAATATTCCCAGTCCCTCGAGATACGATAGGTCTTCCCGGGTGAAATGGAGTTGCTGGATGTAGTCAATTATATCTTCCAGTCCGGCCAGCACACAGTAACCCCCTTCATCGGGGATACTACGGAAAAAATAATCGAAATTAGCCCACTGGTCTTTTTTTCCCTCTAAAACATACCCTCCCACCATAGTGAGCTGATAAAGATCGGTCTGCATTGACAACTTGGACCACATTAAAATGTCTCCTCAAATTCAGAATGATGATAAAAGAATGGGTATGGTGTGTCAACCGCAAGTTACATCCAAAAAAGGCAAAAAAGCCTTGACAAGGTGGGGGGTGTGAAATAATCTGGGCGAAAATTTCTTAAAACTAAACTATATATGATGGTTTCCTAAAAGATCAGACACTGTTTTCAGCGTAACAGAACTTGA
>Ga0272443_10007769_pt1 | contig 10144 bp, 6 predicted proteins | sample SSMAcet12_FD_193581 | JGI IMG/M metagenome (GOLD analysis project Ga0272443, IMG submission 193581) | Marine sediment archaeal communities from Little Sippewissett salt marsh, Falmouth, MA, United States - SSM-Acet-12 | ecosystem: Environmental > Aquatic > Marine > Wetlands > Sediment ... | reverse complement strand
AGATGATTATCCGAAATGCCGAACGGCTGATGGAAATGATGGGGAACTCACCCTATGATTTTGTCATGGAAAGCAGAGCAGAGCACCTCGATGAATTCGTGCACCGCACTTTCAATTTGGAGGACCTTCAATTCTTTCTGAAGTCACTTCGAAACCTTTACGAGTCCCATGGAGGCCTGGAAGGTGTTTTTCAGACCCACGCAACCGGAGACAGTCTCCAACCCGCGATCCACGAGTTTAAAAAAGTGTTCTTCGAGATCGAGCATCCCATGAGAACGACCAAACACGTTTCCGACCCGATGAAGGGATCAGCTGCCAAGCGGATCAACATGTTCTTGCGTTGGATGATCAGAAAGGATCCCTATGGCGTCGATCTGGGTGTATGGAAGTCGTTGTCTCCTTCCCTTCTTTCCTGCCCGCTCGATGTTCACACGGGCAGGGTGGCCAGGAAACTGAATCTGATGAAAAGAAAGACAAATGATGCCCGTGCACTCCAGGAACTTGACAAGAGCCTGCGGGCACTCGATCCTGATGATCCGGTTCGATACGATTTTGCCCTCTTCGGACTTGGGGTATTCGAAGGGTTCTAAAATAGTGCTACCTTTGGCCCCTAAACAATTGCTTGATGCGACTTCACAGAAATTTGGTCATGGCAGTGATCCAGGCTTTGGATCAGATCTACAACGAGGGACTTTATGCCGATAAAGTGGTCCAAAAGACCTTGAAAACAGACAAGCGCTGGGGGGCGCGCGATCGTAAATTCGTAGCGGAAACCATTTATGACATGGTCCGATGGAAGAGACTCTACGATGAGATTGCGGGTACCAAAGGGCACTATTCCAAGGAGAATCTCTGGAAGAATTTTGCGGTTTGGGCGGTTTTGAAAGGCTATTCCCTTCCTGACTGGAAACAATTTGCAGGAACCCCATCGCGAAGGATCAAAGGCAAATTCGACGAATGTCAAAAAGTCCGCAAGATCCGGGAGTCCATTCCTGACTGGATGGACGAAGTCGGTTCCAAAGAACTCGGTGAAACCTGGGACAAGGAAATCAAGGAACTGAACAAACAGGCCAAAGTCGTGCTACGGGTGAATCAAATCAAGATCAGCAGAAATGACTTGAAAAAAAGGTTGGCCGAAGAAAATATTGAGACAGAATACATCAAGGGGTATCCCGACGCCCTGGTGCTCACCGAACGCAAGAACGTATTCCTGACCGAGGCCTTTAAGCAAGGGCTTTTTGAGGTGCAGGATGCCTCTTCGCAGCTCGTGGCTCCCTTTTTGGAGGTCGAACCGGGCCAAAAAGTGATAGACACCTGTGCCGGGGCGGGCGGGAAAAGTCTTCACCTGGCCGCACTGATGGAAAATCGGGGCCAGATCATCGCCATGGACATCTATGGACATAAGTTGACCGAGTTGAAAAAAAGAGCCCGCCGCGATGGGGTCCACAATATTGAAAACCGGGTAATTGACGGTACCAAAACCATCAAGAAGCTCAAAGGCAAGGCTGACCGCGTACTGATCGATGCTCCATGCAGCGGAATTGGGGTTCTCAAAAGAAATCCGGATTCGAAATGGAAGCTGGAACCCGACTTTCTGGATCGAATCCGAAAGACACAGGCTTCGATCCTGGATCAGTATGCCTCTATGGTCAAACCTGGGGGTAAGCTGGTTTATGCAACATGTTCCATCCTGCCCTCGGAGAACGAGCAGCAGGTAAAGGGATTTTTAAAGAAGCATCCAGAATTTGCTTTTGTAAAGGAGAACAAGGTTTCTCCTTCCGCAAGTGGCTTTGACGGTTTTTACATGGCACTCCTGGAGCGAAAGTCCGATGCCTAGAAAATATTGAACATTTTAAGGTTCTTATTAACATTGGGGCACTTAAAACTTATTCAATTGATTAAATTTGCACTTTTTACAACAAGCGCATAATCTGACGATCATGATTCATTTCTTCCAAAAATCCCCCGTTGTATTTGCTGTTCATTGCCCTGACCCCCTGCATCCATCTGACATCGACAAACTGATATGGCTTTTTGGAAAGGCGACTCATCTGGGCGCGGGAGAAATTCAGGGAAGTCACGTCGGACCGAGAAAGGAAATGATCAGCCCGTGGAGCACAAATGCCGTGGAAATCACCCAGAACATGGGGATACGGGGAATTCTTCGCATCGAGGAATTTACAGCAACGGAACAATCCTCTCCGGATTACGACCCCATGATCCAGCACTTGTACGAGAAACTGGGTCAGGAACTCTTCACTGTCGATATCGATCCCGAACCGATCCAATACATAAAAGACATCGCCGGCTACAATGAAAGCGAAGGACTCGCCCTGAGCCCCGAAGAAGTGGGATACCTGGAGAATCTGTCCGAGAAACTCGGGAGAGACTTGACGGATTCGGAAATATTCGGATTTTCCCAGGTGAATTCAGAGCACTGCCGACACAAGATCTTCAACGGGACTTTTGTGATCAATGGCAAAGAGATGGAACATTCGCTGTTCAAGATGATCAAAAAGACGTCGCAGGAGCATCCCAATGGCATTGTGTCTGCCTACAAGGACAATGTGGCCTTCGTCAAAGGCCCCCAAATAGAGCAGTTTGCACCAAGGTCGTTCGACAAACCGGACTGGTACCAAAAGAAAACCATTGAGTCCGTGCTTTCGCTGAAGGCAGAAACACATAATTTCCCGACGACCGTTGAGCCCTTCAACGGAGCGGCCACCGGGTCAGGGGGTGAGATACGCGACCGTCTTGCCGGAGGAAAGGGATCGATTCCTCTTGCGGGCACAGCTGTGTACATGACGCCGTATTCCCGACTCGAAAAAGAAAGACCCTGGGAAAATATGGAGGAGCGCAAATGGCTGTACCAGACTCCAATTGACATTTTGATCAAAGCTTCGAATGGCGCCTCGGATTTCGGAAACAAATTCGGACAACCTTTGATTTCGGGTTCCCTGCTGACCTTTGAGCATGAGGAGGGAGATCGAAAGCTGGGATATGACAAGGTGATCATGCTGGCGGGTGGCATCGGATTCGGCGTGAAAAGAGACAGCCTGAAAGAAAGACCAACCAAAGGCGACACCATTGTCGTCATGGGAGGTGACAATTACAGAATTGGAATGGGAGGTGCCGCTGTGTCCTCAGCCGACACGGGTCAATTCAACAATGCGATCACGCTCAATGCGGTACAACGATCCAACCCCGAAATGCAAAAACGTGTGGCCAACACGATTCGATCCATGGTCGAAGGAGATACGAACAAAATCGTTTCCATTCACGATCACGGAGCCGGAGGCCACCTGAATTGTTTGTCGGAACTGGTCGAAGAAACCGGAGGGCTCATTGACCTGGATGCCCTGCCTGTGGGAGATCAAACCCTTTCGGCCAAAGAAATCATCGGTAATGAATCCCAGGAGCGCATGGGGCTTGTGATTCACCAAAAGGATCTCGACTATCTTCATCGACTCGCAGACCGCGAACGGTCCCCAATCTATGATGTTGGAAAAGTGACGGACGATTTCCGCTTTGCTTTCCGATCCTCCAAAACCGGAAAAGCTCCGATGGATTTCAGTTTGACCGACATGTTCGGCAGCTCTCCACATACCATCATGAACGACAGCTCTATCCAAAGAGATTATGAAGCCGTTGATTTCGATGCTGCTGAAATTTACAACTACACTGAGAAGCTGCTTCAGCTCGAAGCCGTGGCTTGCAAAGACTGGCTCACAAATAAAGTCGACCGTTGTGTCGGAGGAAAGGTTGCGAAACAGCAGTGTGCCGGCCCGCTTCAACTCCCTTTGAACGATGTCGGGGTGATGGCTCTTGATTATTCGGGTCACAAGGGTCTGGCTACCTCCATTGGGCATGCACCGGCCAGTGGTTTGATTGACGAAAAGGCGGGTTCGGTCAATTCCATAGCCGAAGCCCTTACAAACCTGGTTTGGTCACCTCTGACCGAAAGTCTCGCGTCTGTGTCTCTATCCGCCAATTGGATGTGGCCCTGCCGAAATCCCGGTGAGGATGCAAGACTTTATGCAGCTGTCGAGGCCGCCTCTGAATTTGCCATTGCATTGGGGATCAATATCCCAACAGGAAAGGACTCTCTTTCCATGAAACAGAAATATGCCGATGATGAGGTCATCGCTCCCGGAACGGTCATCATCTCTGCTGCGGGAGAATGCGATGACATTCGGAAAATTGTGGAACCAGTTTTAAGCCGCAAAGATGGCAATGCCATCTTCTACATCGATTTCAGCTCGGATGCTTTTAAATTGGGAGGATCGAGCTTTGCCCAGGTACGGAACCGGGTTGGCAAAGAAACACCAACCGTAAAGGATGCCGACTACTTCAAGACCTGTTTCAATGCTGTTCAGGAAGCCATCGGTCAGGACCTGGTTTTAGCCGGACATGATATTTCTGCGGGAGGAATGCTGACCGCCCTGCTTGAAATGTGCTTTGCAGACAATAATCTGGGAGCCGAAATCGACCTGGCTCCGATTTCTGAAACGGATCCTGTAAAAATCCTTTTTGCGGAGAACAGTGGCGTGATCCTTCAAACAGATCAATCAGAAAAGCTTGAAGAGCTGTTCCGGGAAAGAGAAGTTTCCTATCATAAAATTGGAAGCGCGAATGCGAGTTCCGCTCTGACCTTTAAAAATCCGGATCTTCAATTTGACATTGCAAAATACAGGGATTTTTGGTTCCGAACCTCCTATCTGCTCGACTCCAGGCAAACGGCCAACAACCTGGCCAGGGACCGATTCGACAATTACAAAGTACAACCTCTGACTTTCACTCTGCCAACACAATTCGATGGCAAAATCGCTTCGAACCACGCAAAGCCCGGACAACGTCCCAAGGCTGCGGTAATACGCGAAAAAGGATCAAACAGTGAGCGTGAAATGGCGAATGCCATGTATCTTGCCGGGTTTGACGTAAAAGACGTCCATATGACCGACCTGATCAGCGGCCGTGAAACCCTTGAGGACATTCAGTTTATTGGAGCCGTGGGCGGGTTTTCCAACTCGGATGTTTTGGGTTCGGCCAAAGGTTGGGCAGGAGCCTTCATGTACAATGAAAAGGCCAAAAAGGCCCTGGAGAAATTCTTTGCACGCAAAGACACCTTGTCGGTTGGAATATGCAATGGCTGCCAGCTTTTTGTGGAGTTGGAGATGATCAATCCGGACCACGAAGTCAAACCCAAAATGCTTCACAACGATTCGATGAAGCACGAAAGTGGCTTCACTTCTGTCGCCATACAAGAGAACAATTCCGTCATGCTTTCAAGTCTTGCGGGCTCTACCCTGGGCGTTTGGATTTCTCATGGAGAAGGGAAATTCAGTTTCCCCTATGAGGAGAGTCGCTATAATATCGTCGCCAAATACGGATATGGTGAATATCCTGCCAACCCAAATGGATCCGATTTCAACACAGCCATGATGGCCAGTGATGACGGCAGGCACCTGGTGATGATGCCGCATATTGAGCGGTCTATTTTTCAATGGAACTGGGCCAGCTATCCAGAAGACAGGAATGACGAAGTGAGCCCCTGGCTGGAAGCCTTTGTCAATGCTCGAAAATGGATTGAAAACGTGAAAGGCTAGGAATTCTCAGGTCTTTTGCTTCTTTTTCTTGGCGGCCGGAAACAACACATTGTTCAGGATGAGCCTGTAACCGGGTGAATTGGGATGAAGGTCCAGTTCGGTTTTCAGGTCCCCTACCCGGTGCTGATAATCTTCGGGGTCATGGCCTCCAAAGAAAGTGAAGAGGCCCTGCCCTTTGACCCCATGAATATATCGAGCCTCCCCGTTGATCTTGTTCTCACCCAGGATCATGACCGTGGGTTTAACGGTCGCAGCCTCAAAGGCCGTGGTCTGCCCCATGAAACCCTTGACCAGAAGCGTGTGGTTCTGACAGAGCATACTCGGCACAACATCCCATTTGGCGGAGAATTCTTTCAGTTCAAAATAATCTTCCGTGCGAAGAACCTGGCGCTTTCTCGTCGTGTCAATATTGGAGAATTCATAAATGGTCGGATTGCGCTCAAGCATAAAATCGGTAAATGCGAAGGTCTGGGAATAATCGAGCTTGTTCTGATATCCGCTGTCTGAGGGATCACCGTCAAACATGGTTTCACAGATGTCAAGGCCCTGAGCCGCCAGCGCAATGTCAAAGCTGTCGGTGGCTGAGCACATCGCAAACATGAATCCCCCGCCCAGCACAAAGTTTCGAATCTTCAGTGCCACGTCCAGCTTTTGCTCTGAGACCTTGGCGTATCCCATCTCGGCTGCCTGCTTTTCAGCATTCATCTTGTTCTCAATGTACCAGGGCGCCGTTCTGAAAGCCCCGTAGAACTTTCCATACTGCCCCGTGAAATCCTCGTGATGAAGGTGCAACCATTCGTACAGGAGCAGCTTTTCATCCAATACCTCCTGATCATACACCACATCATAGGGAATTTCGGCGTATTGCAGAACCATCGTAACCGCATCGTCCCAGGGTTGTTTGTCCTTTGGAGAATAGACGGCAATTTTCGGAGCTTTTTCGAGGATCACGGATTCCATGTTCTGGGAAGGGCTCCCGATAAAGGCCAGAATATCAAGGGCCTCAGAATCGGAAATCAACTCATAGCTCACGCCTCTGATCACGCATTCATTTCGAAAGTCCTCATTGTCCTCGAGCAAAAACGATCCGCCGCGATAGTTCAGGAGCCATTGTACTTTCTTTCCCTTTAAGAGGGAATAAAATGTGATCCCGTAGGCCTTCAGGTGATTTTTTTGGGAGGTGTCATCCATGGGGATGAGCAAATAGGAAGCAAATCCTTGAAAACTAAAGAAAAGAATAAAAACAGCCATAGCCCAGGAACGCCGAACCGATCCGAAAACCTGAATTCGCATGGAACCTAAGCTTTGCATGTTTAGTGAAATTAAAATGGGACGTCGTCATTGTCCATTTGACCGAATGCCTCATTGGCGCTGTTAAAATTGCTCGGAGATATGGAGTCATTGTTCATTGAGGACTGGAACTCAGTCTCAAAGCCCTCTTCGAGATTTGCAAATTTAGCAAGTCTGCCGATAAACTTCATCCGTATGTTGTCCAACCCACCATTTCGGTGTTTGGCCACGATGAACTCGGCCTGGCCTTCACAAGGGGTTCGCTCCTCGTCATCCCACTCGGTAAGACCGTAATACTCGGGTCGGTAAATAAACGAAACGATGTCGGCATCCTGTTCAATCGCACCCGACTCACGCAGATCCGACAGGAGTGGGCGTTTGCTTCCTCCCCGGGTTTCAACGGCTCGTGACAATTGCGACAGGGCGATGACAGGAACGTTTAGTTCCTTGGCCAGTGCCTTGAGGTTTCGCGAAATCGTCGATATTTCCTGCTCCCTGTTCCCTGTGCTTTTCATCGTTGAACCCGCCGTCATCAGCTGCAAATAGTCGATGATCACCGCTTTCACATCGTGCTGAGACACAAGGCGTCGCGCTTTGGCACGAAGGTCAAACACTGACAACGAAGGCGTGTCGTCAATGAATATTGGGGCCTCAGAAAGCTTTTTCACCTTGACATTCAGGGCTTCCCATTCGTAGGTCTCAAGATTACCTTTTCTGAGTTTTTCGGAAGAGATTCCGGTTTCACTTGAGATCATCCGCGTGATGAGCTGAACCGATGACATTTCAAGCGAGAATATCGCTACCGGTTGATTGAAGTCAATAGCCATGTTCTTAGCCATCGACATCACAAAAGCGGTCTTACCCATACCGGGTCTTGCCGCAAGAATAACCAGATCGGAAGGCTGCCAACCCGAAGTCAGCTGATCGAGCTTGTCGAAACCCGTGGGAATTCCACTCATACCCTCTTTGTTGGAAATGTCCTCAATTTTCTTCAAAGCCTGGGTCACAAGATTGTGAGCCGCTTCTGAGCTCTTCTTCAAGTTCCCCTGGGTAATGTCGAAAAGCTTGGATTCGGCGTCATCCAACAGGTCAAAAACATCAACCGTCTCATCGTATGAATTCGTGATGATCTCGCTCGAGATGCTGATGAGCTTTCTCTGAATGTATTTTTGAAGAATGATTCGCGCATGAAACTCAATATGTGCCGCGGAGGATACCTTTTGACTCAGGTTGATCAGGTAAAAATCCCCTCCTACGGCCTCGAGCTTTTCGTCCTTTTTTAATTGATTGGATACCGTGAGCAGATCGATGGGCTCAGAATTTTCAAAAAGGGTGAAAATAGCATTGTAAATTAACTGATGAGCCGGTTTGTAGAAGGCCTCGTGATGAAGGATGTCAATGACGTCATCCACCCCCTTTTTATCGATCATCATGGCTCCAAGCACTGCTTCCTCGAGGTCCGTAGCCTGTGGAGGAACCTTGCCCTGCTCGAGGTTGATGATCGTGCCCTTCCCTTTTTTCTGCACCGAAATTTGTCTTGCGGAATCCATGTGGCAAATGTATATGTTTATGCAGCAATCCCAATTTTTTTGGTCAACATAAAAGTTAACAATATTTGTTAACAAAGCGTCAAATGTTAACAACCTCGCGGTCGGATTCTCCTATTTCGCAACCGTGTCAAATAACAAGCTAAGAAACACGATTGAAAAAGTTCCAACCTAAAAAATTAGTTTGCAAATTATTAGCAATTTCGAAGACCTCGAACCTGGGAGACACAAACCATAGACACATTGTCAATGTTGTTAATAATTTGTTCTTTTGTTCCGTCTTCCGAATGCAATGTATAAAGAAAAACGAAATATTCTACTTACCCTCTTCCTTTTTTTACAGATCGGTCTGGTTCAATGGTCATCCAAACATTCGCAGTGGATTGAAACCTATTACAGCCTCGGTATATACCCCCATGTCTCTCGTTTGATGAGGCGTCTCTTCGGTTGGCTGCAGGTGTCCGTGGGTGACCTGGTCTACCTTGTGCTGATACTCCTGTTCATCAGATTGCTCTATCGGGTCGTAAAAAAACCGCAGACATGGAGATCACAACTTTTCAGTTTGGGCGCTGGCATATCGCTGCTCTATTTTGCGTTCTATTTCCTTTGGGGACTCAATTATTCTCGGATATCTGTGGCAGAAAACCTCGGACTGGTCAACGAGTCCTATGACATTGAAAAAATTGAGAGTCTGACAGAAAGAATTCTGAAAAGAACCCAAACACTTCACGGATATCTGTCAACCCATGACACCCTTCCCGTATCCTCACCTTATACGAAGAGAGAAATTCTAGGAATGACGAAGACAGGATATGCAGGTTTGTCTGAGTATTTGCCACAATATTCCTATGATATCCCCTCGATCAAAAATTCTCTATTCAGCCTTCCTCTGACCTATATGGGATTTGCCGGATATTTGAACCCACTCACCGGGGAGGCTCAGGTTGACGCCTTGATTCCCGAGGTGAGCTATGCCCTTACCGCCTCGCATGAGGTGGCCCATCAATTGGGAGTCGCCTATGAAAACGAGGCGAATTTTCTCGGATTTCTGGCCGCAGCGCTGCATGAGGACCCCTATTTCAACTATGCCGCCATGTTGTTTGCGCTTCGATATGCCTTGTCGGATATCCGTCGTTATGACCAGGAACTCTTCGAAAACTACCTGGAAAAAGTGCCGGAGGGCGTGCTCGAAAACCTCAGGGAATCGGACCGTTTTTGGAGAAGTTATCAGAATCCTCTGGAGCCTTTGTTCAAAGGCTTCTATGATAAATATCTCAAATACAATCAGCAAGAGGACGGCCTGGAGACCTACAATCAAATAATGGGTCTTCTAATTTCAGCCGACGAGGTCCACGCATTTGATATTTATTAATACTTTTGACCCAATTCCAATTTTCAACTCTACTTATACTTTTTATGAAAAGAATACTGATTCTACTATTGCTCCTGCCCATTGCGATCGCAAGTGCCCAGGAGTACATACCGAAAAATGACGGTGTGAAGACCCCTGATAATGGATTTGTGGCTTTGACAGGGGCAAAAATATTCATGGCACCCGGGCAAGTCATCGATAACGGAACCCTTCTGATCCACAAGGGCAAAGTGGCACAGGTCGGAAAGCAGGTGAATATCCCTGAGAATTCTACGGTAATTGATCTGAAGGGTCTCTCTGTTTACCCTTCCTTTATAGACGTCTATTCG
>Ga0272443_10007768_pt1 | contig 10145 bp, 9 predicted proteins | sample SSMAcet12_FD_193581 | JGI IMG/M metagenome (GOLD analysis project Ga0272443, IMG submission 193581) | Marine sediment archaeal communities from Little Sippewissett salt marsh, Falmouth, MA, United States - SSM-Acet-12 | ecosystem: Environmental > Aquatic > Marine > Wetlands > Sediment ... | reverse complement strand
GGGGGTGGTATTCACTTTCCGCATATATTTGCCGAGCAGTCCGAACAGCTCATGCTCCCTGTGAATAATCCCCGACAGATAGACAGGCACCGTTTCCCTGTCCAGCTCCAGCTGCCGGAAGGTGTTCAGGGTGTGGTAGATGAAATCGGCCGGGTCCTTCAGGGCATAATGGTTCGACAGCCGGATGCCGTCTCCCATGATGACCAGGATGTCCATCGTGTGCGGCTGGATCTCCAGCAGGACCACACCCCGCTGGTGATCGCTCGCCCTCACCTGGTCCGACAGTGAGATGAGGCATTCCAGGGTGTGCAGGATCTTTACCTCTGCCGGGAACATGCCTGCAAGTGATGCAACCTCCTGACTCACTGCATAAACAAGGACCAGGGGCCGGTTCTTCAGCACGCGGCTGCAGACCTGGTCGGTATCGGCGATCTCGCCCGCATGACGGAGGAGCTCTCCGGCCCGGGTCTCTTCAAAAAATTTCTCCGGGACCATCGTCACGGCCGCGGAATCCACGATGAAAACCGTTTCCCCCTCGAATGTGACCAGCTCCATCTCATTCAGGACCCGCTCACATTCGCGCGGCAGCAGGTTCGGTGCTACAATGTCGTTGCTGACATAATGGGAAAGGAACACCGGCCTGTAGCTTGCATTGGAGATAAAAACAGAAAATCCATCCGGTGCGATGCGGATGGATTGGTGACCTTTCAGCCCGACTTCTTCCGTAATAGTATTCGATATAATACTATGTACCTGCATGAAATTCCGGGGGACTATTCCCAGTTTCCCGTAAGCGTGCCCTCCTCCAGGGATCCGAACTTCACTCCCTCGTAACCCGCGATTTTCAGCTTTTCGTCCTTGTAGTTCACCACGAGCTGTTCATCCATCCCGGCCAGCAGCTGGTCGTAATGGACCTTGACCTCCACGACCTGCACCTCCAGGTTGGAGCTGGTGACGATCTGGTTGGACTCCATATCGAACTGAACTCCTTCCGTATAGGGAACGTATCTGAGGGAGTCGATGGGGAATCCTACGCCAAAAAGGGAATCCATCACAGGGATCTTCGTGGTTTCGCGTACGATGATCCCCTCATCAAGGGCTTTCTGTCTGGCTTCTTCCAGCCCGTATTCCTCCAGCCATTCCTCAGGAATGGTCCCGATGGCCTTGGTGATGGCGAACGAATCGTTCTGGAGGAAATGGATCAGAGTATCGAAGCTGGCCGTATACCTCTTGTAAACATCTTTATAAGCTTTCTGGGCTTCCCTGATGTTGATCAGCCGGTCAATGGTAGCTCTTTCACGCACGGTTACCTCTTTCTTGAAACGGATCGGTTCCATAATGCTGTCAACGATCAGGTATCCGAGAATGATGATAATGAGGGCGAACAGGACCTGGAGTACTCTTCTCATGGGGATTTTATATTGGTTTGCGGACAAATTTAGCAAAAAAAATAAATTATGTATTTTAAACGTGGGATTAATTCAACGGGATGCTGAGAAATTACATAGTGGCCAAATTGCTTGAAAACCTTGCGTTTCAGCCCACCGAAAGTCAGCTGGAAATGATGGGGGAACTGGGAGGTTTCATCGCATCGGAAGACCGCTCCGGGATCATGTTGCTGAAGGGATATGCCGGGACCGGCAAAACCACACTGGTCAACAGCCTGGTCAGGACGCTGCATTCCATGAAGCAGAAGTGCGTACTGCTGGCGCCCACCGGACGGGCCGCCAAGGTGCTCAGTGCGTACACGGATCACCCGGCATGGACCATCCACAAGAAGATTTACCGGCAGAAAGCGGGAAAGGACGGAATGGGGGAGTTTGTGCTGGACAGGAATCCCCATAAGAACTGTTACTTCATCGTGGATGAAGCGTCCATGATCGGGGACCGTTCACCGGATTCCATCTTTGGTTCGGGGGACCTGATCAGGGACCTGCTCGATTATGTGGAACAGGGTTTGAACTGCAGGCTGATCCTGGTGGGGGACACGGCACAGCTTCCGCCGGTGGGACTGGAAATAAGTCCCGCACTGGACAGGGACCGGCTGGGGCGGTATGGTTACAATGTGCGGGAGATCGAGATGACCGATGTGATCAGGCAGTCGGCCGGCTCAGGGATCCTGCACAATGCCACGGCCATCCGTACCCTGATCACTTCAGGACGGGTGGAATATCCCGCATTCTGCTTTGAATCCTACCCGGACATCACCATGCTGGACGGCTCGGAGTTGCTGGAAGCGATCAGTGACAGCTACGACCGGTACGGGACCGAGGAGACCATTGTGGTGACGCGGTCCAACAAACGGGCCAACCGGTTCAATGCGGGGATCAGGGGACAGATCCTGTGGAGGGAGGAGGAGGTGTCGGCGGGCGACCTGCTTATGGTGGTGAAGAACAACTACTTTTGGAAGGACGGTGAGAACCGGATCGATTTTATTGCCAACGGAGATACGATCAGGGTGGAAAGGGTGCTGGGGAAAGAGGAGGTACACGGACACCGGTTTGCCGATTTGCAGGTTTCCTTTCCCGATTACGGTGACGCGGATATGGAGGTGAAAGTGCTGCTGGATGTCATTGACCTGGAAACACCTTCGCTGAACCCGGAGCAGCAAAGGAGCCTCTATTCGTCGGTCGCCGAGGATTATCCGCAGGCCCTGAACCGCAGGCAGGTGGCCCTGGAGATCGCCTCGGATCACTATTTCAATGCATTGCAGGTGAAGTTCGCCTATGCGGTGACCTGCCATAAATCGCAGGGGGGACAGTGGAAGTCGGTTTTCCTGGACCAGGGATACTTCACCGACGAGATGCTTTCCATCGATTACCTCAGGTGGCTTTATACGGCTTTCACCCGGGCCTCTGAGCAGCTTTACCTGGTGAACCTGGCCCGCCAGTTCATTCCCCGATGATTTTTACCAGCACGCGCTTGCGGCGTTTGCCGTCAAACTCACCGTAGAAGATCTGCTCCCAGGGACCGAAGTCCAGTTTTCCGCCGGTGACGGCCACCACCACCTCACGTCCCATCACGGTGCGCTTCAGGTGGGCATCCGCATTGTCCTCGTACCCGTTATGGCGGTACTGGTCATAGGGCTTCTCCGGGGCCAGTTTTTCCAGCCATACCTCGAAATCCTGGTGCAGTCCGGATTCGTCATCGTTGATGAAGACCGATGCGGTGATGTGCATGGCATTCACCAGTGCCAGTCCCTCCCGGATGCCGCTCTCTTCCAGGCATCTGGCCACATCCGGAGTGATGTTGATCAGTTCGCGCCGCTTGTTTGTCTCGAACCAGAGTTCTTTTTTATAAGATTTCATAGGTTGTGTGCATTTTGGCAACCGCACAAATCTAGTCAGGATTCACAAGCGATCCAAATCGGGGAGGTCTAGTCAGCTAGGCCTTATCAGCCAGGCCTTATCAGCCAGGCCTTATCAGCCGGGCCTTATCAGCCGCGTCCCGGCAGCCGCATCCCCTCAGCCGCTCACCGTCAAACATCCCCTCAATCCCCTGATCTTCTTATGTTCAATGGTTTTGACCAGTCCGAATGTGCTTCTGTCCAGCACGTAAATGATCCCGGTGGTATGCTTTCGTGCGGCGCGTTCCGCCTTCCTGCCTCCGCAGATGAAGATCTGTTTGTCATCGAAGCACAGCCCTTTGCAGAAGGATTCGTCCGGATCGTGTTCCCAGACCAGGCTGCCGTCCGCCATCAGCCCTGACCGGTTGGGATGAAGGATCGTCTTGTCTTTCCCGGAGGTGGAACAGATGGCCAGCATGCGGTCGCCGGCAAACTGAAAGTCGTGGGATTCCCAGCCGTATTTGAATTTCCCGGTTTCCCTGAATTCCAGGTCGGTTTTCAGCACGCCGCTATCCCCGTATTGCTCCGTGGAGAGCCAGTTCAGGTTGATGTAGAACTCCCCTTTGTGCTGTACAATGGCGTTGACGTGGTTGTAGTTCTTCTTGTACCTGGCCTTTTTACCTGGATCGGGCGGTGCGATCTTCACCGTTCGTGGGCGCCGGAGACCGCGGTCGAATATCCAGATCTGGTTCCGTTTGGTGGCGGTGGCATAAATCAGCCCGTCGTAGATGTTCATCTGGTGAAAATCGGGGGAGGGCCTCGCCCGGCTTGTACGCTTCAGAAACCTGTAATCACCCATCCGGAACTTGTAAATCCTGTTCAGGCTTGCCACAAACAAATGTTCCTCATCTCGGCAGATCCCCATCAACGCTTCGTTGCCTGATCCCCGGAACACCACCTCCGGTTCCGGTACATCGGTATCCAGCCTGATCACCTCTCCGTTCACGGTGGCCAGCAACAGTTCGGCCATGCCTTATATCAGGTTCAGTTCTTTTTTCAGCGATTCGATCCGCGCCTCCAGGCCGGCTCTTACACTGTCGTAATCCTTCCGGTCGTCCAAAGAATCGTATACACTGAAGTAGAACTTGATCTTGGGTTCCGTACCGGACGGACGGATGGAGATTTTGCTGCCGTCCTTCAGCAGGAACTGGAGGACGTTGGATTTTGGCAGATCGATCTTTGTCCGTTCTCCGGATCTCCTGTCCAGGCTGACCTGTTCCAGGTAGTCATGGATGACGGTCACCTCTGAACTATTCAGGCTGTCGGGGGGATCATTCCTGAAACGGGCCATCATCTGCTGGATCTCCTCGGCTCCGGATTTGCCCTTTCTGACCAGGTTGGTGATCGATTCCAGGTAAAAGGAATACTCCTGGTAGATATCCAGCAGCACGTCAAAAATGTTCTTATCCCGGCTTCTTGCCCATGCGGCCAACTCTGCGATGATTGCACATGCGGATATGGCATCCTTGTCCCGCACGAAATCGCCCACCATGTACCCGTAGCTTTCCTCCCCGCCGCCGATGAATGTCATCTCGCCTTCCTTGCGTCTGATAAGGTCCGCGATGAACTTGAAGCCGGTGAGCACATCAAAGCAGGGAACCCCGAACCGGTGCGCCATTTCGGCCATCAGTTCGGTGGTGACGATGGTCTTGGCCACGAACTCCTTCCCCGTGAGCTTGCCCCGTTCCTGCCACTGGAAGAGCAGGTAGTAGGTGAGCAGCGATGCGGTCTGGTTGCCGTTCAGCAGCACCATCTTTCCATGATCGTCCCGCACCGCGATCCCCACCCGGTCGGCATCGGGATCGGTCCCCATCACCAGGTCGGCCCCCACCTCGTCGGCCTTCTGAAGAGCCAGTCCGAGTGCTGCCGGTTCTTCGGGATTGGGCGAGACCACGGTGGGGAAATTGCCGTCCACCACATCCTGCTCCGGCACATGGTAGATGTTCCGGAATCCCAGTTTTTTCAGGGCAAGGGGGACCAGCTTCACCCCGGTGCCGTGGATGGGGGTGTAGACGATCTTCAGGTCCGCATGGTCCCGGATCACATCGGGGTTCAGAGAGAGTTTCGCCACCTGTTCGATGTACCGGGTGTCCATCTCCTCGCCCAGTTTGATGACCTCATTTTTGTCGCCGTCAAACTTCACTTCCCCGATGGAGGTGATCTTCTGCACCTCTTTGATGATGTTGGTGTCGTGGGGATGGATGATCTGTCCGCCGTCCTCCCAGTAAACCTTGTACCCGTTGTATTCTTTCGGGTTGTGGGAGGCGGTCACCACCACGCCGCTCTGGCACCCCAGGTGGCGGATGGCAAAGCTGAGCTCGGGGGTGGGCCGGAGTTCTTCGAAAAGATAGGCCCTGATCCCGTTGGCCACGCAGATCTGGGCGGTGATGCCTGCAAACAGCGAACTGTTGTTGCGACAGTCGTGGGCGATGGCCACGCTGATCCGTTCCCTGTCAGCGAACTGCTTCAGCAGGTAATTGCATAGGCCCTGGGTGGCCATGCCCACCGTGTAGATGTTCATCCGGTTGGTCCCCACGCCCATGATCCCCCGCAGTCCGCCCGTACCGAATTCCAGGTCCCTGTAAAAACCTTCTATGAGTTCCTGTTCATTCTCTTCCATCATGGACCGGATCACTTCCCTCGAAGCATCATCTATGGGGCTGTTCAGCCAGTTGTTGGCTTTCTCCCTGACAAGCGATAAGATTTCCTCCTTCTCCATATGATTATAAAATTTATAACAGGTGATGAATGCATTTCGCCAGGCTGTCTCGCCAGTAGGGGATTTCCACGCGGTAGGTTCCCCTGATCTTTGATTTGCTGAGCACCGAGTAGGCCGGTCGTTTTGCCGGCAGGGGATAATCCGCGGTCTCAATCGGCAGGATCCGTCCCCTGTACCCGGTCAGCCGGCAGATTTCCACGGCCAGGTCGTACCAGCTGCACACTCCTTCGTTGGAGTAATGGAACACCCCGGGTGTGAAGGGGACCTGACCCGATTCCACATCCGAGATGATCTGCATGATCGCATTTGCCAGATCCTCCGCGCAGGTGGGCGTTCCCACCTGGTCAAAGACCACCCTCATCTCATCGCCACCCTCCATGCGCCGGAGCATGCTCCTGACAAAGTTCTTCCCGAACGTGCTGTACATCCAGGAGGTGCGGATCACCATGGCGCTGGGATGACCGTGCAGCAGCTGTTCTCCCTCGAGCTTTGTTGTGCCGTACACACTTTCCGGTTCCGCGGGGTCGTCTTCCTTCAAAGGCCGGGGACGGTCCCCCCTGAATACATAGTCGGTGGAGAGATGGATGAGCCTCATCTCCGGGAAAATATCCAGGCTGTTTCGCAGGTGCCCCACCGCATCCCTGTTGAGGAGTCGGGCCTGGTCCGGCTGGGATTCCGCCCCGTCCACGTCCGTATATGCGGCACAATTGATGATAAAGGATACCGGCCGCGAGGCCAGGAATGTCCGCAGGATTTCCGGATCGGTGATATCCAGTTCGGCCACATCGGTGAAGATGTAATTCTGACCGAAAAGCTTCTGCAGTTTCTTCAGTTCGCTTCCCAGCTGTCCGTTCGCACCCGTCACAAGTACATTGCTCATTTTATTGTTTGATTTTGCGGAAAATCTCCCTGAAATACTCCAGATCCCGGTCCTTCCCGGACACAATGGCCCTGTCCGGCTGTATTTTCCAGTCGATCCTCAGGTCCGGGTCATCAAACCGGATGCCCGACTCGGATGCGGGATGGTAATATGCATCACATTTATAAAAGAGGGTGGCGTGGGCCGAAAGCACCGAGAATCCGTGGGCGAATCCCCGGGGCACCAGCAGCTGGAGGTGGTTCTCGGCGCTGAGTTCCGTTCCGAACCATTGCCCGAAGGTTGGGGAGTCGGGACGGATGTCCACCGCCACGTCATAGATGATCCCTTCGGTTACCCGAACCAACTTGGCCTGGGCATGGGGTTCCTTCTGGAAGTGGAGGCCGCGGATTACTCCGTAGAGGGAGCGCGACTGGTTGTCCTGCACAAAATGGTGGCGGATCCCGAGGGCTTCCAGCCCTGCCTGGTGGTAGGTTTCCATGAAATAACCCCGCTGGTCCCCGTGAACCTTCGGCTTCACGATCACCAGTCCCTCGATGCCGGTTTCCCTGATTATCATGCGGTATTAAAAATTAGGTAAGATATTCTTTTCTTCTATAATACTTATAAGGTATTCTCCATAACCGCTTTTCTCAAGTTTCCGGGCAAGCAACAGCAACTGGTCTCTGGAGATGTATCCCATTTTAAAAGCGATCTCTTCCACGCAGGAGATCTTCAGCCCCTGCCGCTTTTCGATGGTATGGATATAGTTGGACGCCTGCAGGAGGCTTTCATGAGTCCCCGTATCCAGCCAGGCCATCCCCCTTCCCATGATCCGGACCTGCAGCCGCTGCTCCTGCAGGTACAGCCGGTTCAGGTCGGTGATTTCCAGTTCACCCCGTGCCGATGGTTTCAGGTTCTTTGCCTTGGCGATTACGTCGTTGCCGTAGAAGTAAAGCCCGGTAATGGCATACCTGGATTTGGGACGTGCGGGTTTCTCCTCCAGGCTGAGCACTTTTCCAGCTTCATCGAATTCCACCACCCCGTACCGTTCCGGATCGGTCACGTAATATCCGAAAATGATGGCACCCTCTTCCAGAACGGCTGCTTCCTGAAGGGTCTTGGACAATCCATGCCCGTAAAAGATGTTGTCCCCCAGGATCAGGCAAACCGGGTCCTCTCCGATAAAATCCTCCCCGATGATGAACGCCTGTGCCAGTCCCTCCGGGGCAGGCTGAACGGCATATTCAATGGAAAGGCCCAGATCCGACCCGTCCCTGAGCAGTGTTTTGAACAGGGGAATGTCCCCCGGGGTCGAGATCACCAGGATCTCCCTGATCCCAGCCAGCATCAGGATGGAGAGGGGATAGTAGATCATGGGTTTGTCATACACGGGAAGGATCTGCTTGGAGACAGACCTGGTAATGGGATGAAGACGGGTGCCGGCGCCGCCGGCCAGGATGATTCCTTTCATTGGTTTCTATCCGGTTTTTAAAAGGTTATCAAAATAGGCAATCGTTTTATCCAGTCCACTCTCCAGGCTCACCAGCGGCTGCCAGTCATTCAGCAGCTTTTTTGCCAGGTTGATGTCGGGCTGCCGCTGAACGGGGTCATCCTCGGGCAGCGGAAGGTGAACGATCTTCGAGCGGGAGCCGGTCATCTGAAGGATCTTTTCGGCCAGCTCCAGGATGGTGAACTCACCGGGGTTCCCCAGGTTCACGGGACCGGTCACATCCTCCGGGGTTTGCATCATCCGCACCAGTCCCTCCACCAGGTCATCCACGTACTGGAAGCTCCTGGTCTGAGTGCCGTCCCCATATATGGTGATCTCCCCGTCCTGCAATGCCTGCACGATGAAGTTGGAAACCACCCTTCCGTCGCTGGGATGCATGCGGGGACCGTAGGTGTTGAAGATCCGGACGATCTTGATCCGCACCCCGTTCTGCTGGTGGTAATCCTTGAAGAGGGTTTCCGCGCAGCGCTTCCCTTCATCGTAGCAGGACCTGCTCCCGATGGGATTCACATGACCCCAGTACGATTCGGGCTGGGGGTGGACGGTCGGATCGCCGTACACCTCGCTGGTGGAGGCCTGAAGCACCCGTGCCCTGATCCGCTTAGCCAGGCCCAGCATGTTAATGGCACCCATCACCGAGGTCTTCACGGTCTTGATGGGATTGTACTGGTAATGAATGGGAGAGGCGGGACATGCCAGGTTGTAGATCTCGTCCACTTCGGCATAATAGGGTTCGGTCACGTCGTGCCTGATCAGCTCGAAATAGGGATTCCCCAGGAGATGGGTGATGTTGCTCTTGCTGCCCGTGAAGTAATTATCCAGGCAGAGCACCTCGTTCCCTTCGTTCAGCAGCCTCTCGGAGAGGTGGGAACCGATGAACCCGGCTCCGCCTGTGATCAGGATCCGCTTCATAAGATATTATGGTTTTACCGGCTGCCTGCCGATGCTGTAATATGTGAACCCGAATTCCTTCATTTCCTCCGGCTCATAGATGTTCCTGCCGTCAAAGATCACCTTCTCACGCATCAGTTTATTCAGCACCTTGTAATTGAGCACCCGGAACTCGGGCCATTCGGTGACCACCACCAGTCCGTCCGAGTCGATCAGCGCCTCGTACTTGTCCTCACAGAGCTCCACGCTGTCGTCCAGCTTTTTCCTGGCTTCCTCCAATGCGACGGGATCGTAGGCCCTGACAATGACCCCTTCCTTCAGCAGCGCTTCGATGATTTTCAGTGAGGGGGCCTCACGCATGTCGTCCGTCTGCGGCTTGAAGGACAATCCCCAGAGAGCCAGTTTCTTGCCCGCCAGCTTCTCCCCGAAGTGGGATTTGATCTTTTCCGGGATCACCAGCTTCTGTCCGTCGTTCACCCGCTCCACGGCCTTCAGGATCTCCAGGGGCCGGTCGTAATCATCCCCGGTCCTGATCAGGGCCTTCACATCCTTGGGGAAGCAGCTGCCGCCGTAACCGACCCCGGGATAGATGAACTTGTTTCCGATGCGGGTGTCGCTTCCGATCCCCTTGCGGACCATGTTCACATCCGCGCCCACCACCTCGCACAGGTTGGCGATGTCGTTCATGAAACTGATCTTGGTGGCCAGCATGCTGTTGGCGGCATACTTGGTCATTTCGGCCGAGGTGATGTCCATGAAGACGAGCGGGTGACCGTTCAGGGTGAAGGGTTTGTAAAGCCTGCGCATGATTTTTTCGGCC